>ERZ824600.4429-NODE-4429-length-12366-cov-5.398505_pt1 | contig 12366 bp, 8 predicted proteins | sample MGYA00519933_ERZ824600 | MGnify/ENA primary metagenome ERZ824600 (study PRJEB31778, sample SAMEA3449178) | human gut metagenome | biome: human gut; feature: human-associated habitat; material: faeces | place: United Kingdom | collected 2010/2012 ... | reverse complement strand
ATATTTGCTCATGAAGTATGTCATATTGCATTCAATCATATATTAAGAAGTGAAGATAAAGATCCAGAGTTATGGAATATTGCTACCGATGGTGTTATTAATCAATTTTTAAAACGAGATGGATTAAAAATGGCACCAGGTGGTGTTGATATGAAAGAAGCTATTAATTATGATGCTGAACAATTATATGAAAAATTATTACAAGAAAAACAACAAAGACAACAGCAACAACAAAATGGACAAGGTAATGGAGAAACACAAAATCAAGAAAGTAAACAGCAAAGTAGTGATGGAGGACAAAGTGGTGATAATCAACAACAATCTCAATCACTAGAGCAAGGTAATTCAGGTAGTGGAAGTTCAAAAGAACAAAAAAAACAATCACATGAACAGAGTGGTGGTGAATCTGGTGAAGATTCACAAAAAGAAGATAAATTAAAACAAGATATTGGGCATGATACTCACAGTATGTGGGAACAGGCAGTAAAAAAACATAAAAAACAACAAGAAAAAACTGATAAAAAAGAGAGTTTATTAGATAAATTATTAGGAAAAAACAAAGATAAAAAAGAAAAGAGTGAACTTGTAAATAAACAAGAAGAACTTGAGAGCATGGGAGAAAAAGATGCTTTTAAGAAAAATCTTGAAGATAAGAAAAAGCAACTTGAAGAATTAAAAGAAATAATTTCTAAACAAGCATCACAAGCAGGAACTTCAACAAATAGAGGTGTTAGAACAGTTAATGATATTGGTACTGCAAAACCAATAGTTGATTGGCGATATGTTTTGAGAGAAACAATTAAATATGATGTAGATTGGTCATATAAAAATGCTACATTAGAAGATGGGGTAGTCACTGCTAATTTAGAAGAACAACCAATGCCAGAAACTGAAATTGTTCTTGATACAAGTGGCTCAATAAATGAAGTATTATTAAAGAACTTTTTAAGAGAATGTAAAAATATATTACAACATACTAAATTAAAAGTAGGATGTTTTGATACAAAGTTTTATGGATTTCATGAGATTAGAACAGAAGCAGATATAGAAAATATGGAGTTTGTTGGTGGTGGAGGGACTGACTTTGATGTCGCTGTAGGTGCTTTTTCAAGAAGAACTGAAAATAAAATAATATTTACTGACGGAGAAGCTTCAATGCCAGATATGTCAATTGATGCAACATGGATAGTATTTGGCGGTGAAAAAATTAATCCAAAAGGTGGTAAAGTAATTCACATTACACCAGAACAATTAGATAGGTTATATTCATACGAAATTGAAAGTGAAACTAAAGGTAGATCAAGATAAAAAACATGAATCTTTGTCAAATAGTGGGTGCGATCAAAAATCTTGATAAAGAAATTTGATAAAACTGGTGTTAAAATGCACTGGTTTTTTCATATGTAATAGATTTTTTTATATCATGATTCTGGTTTTGAGTTATCTAATTCATCTTGTGATTTTAATATTAATTTCCTGCATCTTTTTAACTTGTTATGATTTTTTTATCTTTTTTTATAATATTAATTCTTGTCTTATTTAATGATGTCGATAATAAGTTAAGTAAATGGAATTTATCAATAATAATATAAGTATTGGGAAACATTTTTTTTATTAAAGAAATATAGGGTGAATACATATCAATAACTATTAATTTAACATTACTTCTTGCTTTATGAGTAAAGTAAGAAAAGTATTTCATTAAACTAATTAATTTTCTATCTTCAACGATATCAACAGTTTTACCTGGTTTACCATCGCATAATTCATCAAAAGAAAGTACTTCGGGTAAATGGTGCTTATAAAGTTTTTGACCATCAAAATAAGAATCAATAATTCTTTCAACGGCATTAGGGGATACTAGATATCTTTTTGTCATATCCTTTTCTGATATTTTATTTTTAAGTTCTAATGCTATGGCATATTTAACTTGATTAGAAATAAAACAACCATCATTAACAATTTTTGTTCTAGCAAAGAATTTTTTATTACAAGAATGATATAAAAATCTTTGTTTATGTAATTTTAATATGCAACCATGGTACATATATCTAACATTAATATATCAGATGTTTTAAAATCATCCTTTTTATAAGTTTGTTCTTTATTAAAAGTACAACCACATCTATGATAACAAACAGGTTCATACGATATACTAACTTCGATAACTTTATACTTTATGTTTTCAATTTTCTTAATTTTATAAAAATTTGCTGTTAATTTTACATTTTTATCTTCAATGTTTAGTAAATTTAGTATACAATATTCTTGCGAGATAACTTAAAAACTCATTTTTTTGTTTTGTTTCAAATTTATTATATTAAAGATTAGGCCAAAAAGTTATGTCTATTTTATTTTGATTAAAAATAGTGGATGTCTTGTTTATACCCAGTAAATATTATATAACTAAAAAATAGCGATGATTTAGAGTTGAGTTTATAATTATTAAATGTCAAATTTCACTAATTATTACATATGGAAAAACATGATATTTTTACTAATTATTCACAAAAAACTAATGCTTTTTTACTGAAAAAATGATTTTATATGGTAAAATATAGATGTGGTGAAGAAAAAAATGAATAGTCAAGATTTAACTTTATTGTCGGAAGGACAAATTTGGGGTAATGATAAAGAATCTCAATTAGAAGTAATAAGAAAGTATGGAACAAAAGCTGCAATCACAGATTTATGTGTATTGACAGGTAGCTATTTATGTGAAAATACAGATTATAATATTGATGAAGATAGTTCTTTAAAAGGCAGAACTAGTTGGTTTTGGACTAGATCTGATGATAATGCCAATGATGTCCGCGCGGTCGCTGAGGATGGTAATATGTACGATAGGTATAGCCATATACGCCATGGCGTTGTTCGCCCAGTTTTGAAATCTTCTGTAATCTTTTCTCAAATCTCCCCGAACAGAGTGAGGGGATACAACGGAACTGAAGAAGTAGAATATGGAGAATATCCACAATATGCTGCTGATTCAAGGATGCAAAGTATATTAGAATTAGAATATAATAGAGGAATGAAAAAAACCGGAAGAAGTTATACATTTGATGCAGTAAAATATGATGATTATTGTACAGGATTCAAACCAGTAACTTATGAAGAATATGAATATCAAGGAAAGAAATATATTCGTATAAGAGCAAATTCTGATTTTGGTGGAAATAAATTTAAACTTTCAAATGGTGCCTTTTATAGAGATGACGATTACGTTTGGGTAGAAGTATCACCTGTAAAATGGTTAATTGATGATAGAACAGGAATATTAGTTTCAAAAATAGGGTTAGTTTCTGGAATAAGATTTCTTGGTAGAAATCATAATTATAAAGGTAATTTTAGTAGAACAGAAATGAAGGAATATCTTGATAGATATATGATACACGATTTAACTCAAACAGCAACATTTACTTGTGTTCAAGATATGACTCCAGAAGAAAAAGCTCAATTTGAAGAAGAAAGAAAACAAGCTGAAAAAAGAAGAAATCCTTATGGTTTTAAATTTGGACAAGTTAGTGAAGAAGAAATTATTAAGGGTGCAATAGAAAGTGGTGTAGCAGTATTTTTGCATGGACCTTCATCAGAAGGTAAATCTGCAAGAGTAAAACAAATAGATCCTACTTGTGAAATAATTTATTTAAGAAATGCAACACCAGAAAGTTTAAATGGTAAAAGTGTTTACAATCAAGCAACAGGTGAAATGATAGATGTTAAACCAACTTGGCTTAAAAAGTTAGAAGAAAAATGTGAAAAAGAACCAGATAGATTTCATATTGTATTTTTAGATGAAATTACAAATGCATTACCAAGTATTCAGGGTATAGCATTTAATATAGTTTTAGATAGAGAAGTTAATGGTATTTGGAAATTGCCAGAAAATGCTAGAATAGTTGCAGCCGGTAATGATATGAAAGATTCATTAGCTGCAAACAAGCTCGCAGAACCATTATTTAATAGATTTGCTCATGTATATATTAAGACAACTACTGAAAGTTGGTTAAAATGGGCAAGTGAACATAATATACATCCTGCTATTTGTTCATATATTGCTTATAAAAAAGGTAAAACATTAAGAAGTAAATATGATGGTGAAAAACCTAATGCAGATCCAAGAAAATGGGAAATGGCTTCAAAAATGTTATATGCAACAGGAAATCCAGAAATGTTAAGGGCATTAGTAGGAGAAGATATAACAAGAGAATTTGTACAATTTTGTAATCAACAAGTTATAACATTAGATGATGTATTAAATGGAAATTATACCGATAGAGATATACAGACATTAAATACAGCAGAAAGATATGCAACAACTATGGGATTATCACAAGTTGATGATGACAACTTAGAAAAAGTAAGAAGTTTTGTTGCAGGATTAGGAGCAGAGTTTGGAGCAATTTTTGATGTTTTATGGACACATGGTGATGAAAGCAAATTGGAAAGAATTGCAGAAGCAAAACTTGCTGAAATGTCAGATGGAGGTATAAGAAGGTAATGAAAAATAAGAAGGAATTATTAATATCATATATAAGAGCAAATGTTGCGCCAATTTTAGTTGATTTTATTTCTGGTAATGATATAAGTGGTGCAGTTGTATTACCCGCCAATGTTGATCTTAAAGAGTTAAATGGTCATTATAATGGAGCAGATTTTATGCCACCCAAATGGCTTAATGAAATATTAAGTACAAATGCCAGTAGAATATTAGTAATTGATAAAATTGATTCAATTTCTAAAGAAGAACAATTAAAGTTTTGTGAATTATTGGAACATAGGAAAATATCTACATTTGAATTACCAAAAAGTTGTATAATAATTGTTACTGCAAATGAAATAAATAAAGATAAGATAAATGAAGAAATATTTTCATTAGTTGCGCGAATCTGAAATATAAGTTATAGGAAAAGATAAAGAAGAAAAGAGTGAACTTGAAAAGAAACAAGAAGAACTTGAGGGCATGGGAGAAAAAGATGCTTTTAAGAAAATCTTGAAGATAAGAAAAAACAACTTGAAGAATTAAAAATCAAGATGAAAATGTAAAAAAAATTGTAATAATTGATGAACCAAAATCTGCATCTTCTATAAGAGAAATTTCAATATCTGATTTCTATTTTAACATTTATAAATGTTTGTAATTACTTTAGAAGAAGTGTTATACATGTGATATTCTACATTTATTGATATTTACATGGGTAAAGACTAATAATATCTATGTTAGTCTTTATTTCCAAATAAAAAACTAACTATTTCTAGTTAGTATGTATTACTTAAACTTCGAAAAGTTTGAGTTTTCTATTAATCTGGTGCCAGCTGACGGATTTGAACCATCGACCTATGCGTTACGAGTGCATTGCTCTACCGACTAAGCTAAGCTGGCTTAATTGGCTGCCCCAGTTAGATTCGAACTAACGCTCACGGAGTCAGAGTCCGATGCCTTACCACTTGGCTATGGGGCAAGCACAAATTAAGTATAACACCTTTATATATTTTTTTCAATTAAAAAATTTAAATAAATCAAAAATAATACCTGTTATTGAACCAATAAAATATATTAATGATAATATTTTTATGTTTTCTTTTATATCCTTATTTTCTTTGAATAATACCATTATGGCAATACCAGAACCTGTTAAAACACCTGCTAGCATTGATCCAAAACTAATAGATGAACTTAAATATAATTCTGTAATTAAAATACTTGAAGCACAGTTGGGAATTAATCCTATTAAACTTGATATAAAAGGACTAAAAAGAGAATTTTTTAAAAGGAGCTTGCTTATTTTATCTGTTCCTAAATAAGATATACCAGTATTTAATAATAGGGTAGTTATAAAAATAAATAACCCAATATTAATCGTATGATGTATTGCTGATTTTAAAATACCTTCTTCACAATGACATTTTTCTTCTGTACATATATTTTCAATAGCTATTTTTTTATTTTTATTAAATAAATCAATAATTAAACCATAAAACATCCCAATAAATACTTTTAAAGCAATTACTAAAATTATAAATGATAATTTAGTGCCACTACTTAATAGTACAGGTATCATTTCATCGCTTGTTGATAAATAAACAGCAATTAGTGTTCCAAGAGTAATTATTCTACAAGCATATAAATTGGTCATTGCAACGGAAAAACCACATTGAGGAAATGCTCCAAGAATAGAACCTATTATGGGACCAAATTTTCCTGATTCAGTAATTTTATTTTGAAATTTTTTGGACAGTCTATGTTCTATGTATTCCATTAAAATAAAGGTGCAAAATAAAAAAGGTAAAATTTTTATAAAATCTAATAAAGTATCTAATAATATTTCTTTCATATAAATCACGAATATATTTTAACAAATAAATAAAAAAAATGCAATTGTTAGGTGCTTGACAATAAAAAAAGGAAATGCTATTATGTTTTAGTTGGTGATTATGTGGATAAAATATTGTATGAACTTAAAGATTTGGATTATGAAATTATAAATAAAATTAATAAAACAAATAAAAATATTCCTATTGGTATTACACAAGTTAAAATAATTGAATATCTGCTTAAAAATTCTGTTGCCTATCAAAAAGATTTGGAAAAAAATTTAAATTTAAGTAGAGCTACTATATCATGTGTATTAAAAACAATGGAAAAGAATAAATTAGTAGATAGAACATCTAATTCGTTAGATGCTAGAAGTAAAGAAGTTGTATTAAATCAAAAATTAAAAAGTAATTTAGAACAAAATATGAAAAAAATAAAAGAGATTGAATCTTTGATTACTAAAGATATTGCTTTAGAAGATTTGACAATCTTTTATAAAGTAATAAAAAAAATGAAAGAAAATTTAAGAGGTGAAGAAAATGTTAAAATTGATGAAAAATTTTGAAAAAAAAGATTATTTATTAATAATATTAGTTATTTTTTTGATAATTACACAAGTTTGGTTAGATTTAAAAATGCCAGATTATATGTCTGAAATAACTATGCTTGTCAAAACAGAAGGCAGTAAAATGTCTGATATTTTATATAATGGTGGTTTAATGCTATTATGTAGTTTTGGTAGCTTAATATCAACTATTATATCAGGTTATTTTTTAGCGCTTCTTGCATCTGGCTTTTCAAGTAAATTAAGAGAAAAAATATTTTATAAAGTTGAAAATTTATCAATTGATAAAATTAAACAATTTGAAACAAGTAGTTTGATTACGAGAACAACTAATGATATATCCCAAGTTGAAATGTTAATTAGTATGGGTTTGCAATTATTAATTAAAGCTCCTATAACAGCTATATGGGCTATATGTAAGATAGTTAATAAAAGTTTTTCTTGGACACTTGCTACAAGTATTTGCGTTCTAATTATGTTATCTGTTGTTACAATTCTTACAATTATTGTTATTCCTAAATTCAAAGTTGTTCAAAAGTTAATTGATAAATTAAATAAAATAGCTCGTGAAAATATTACAGGAATTAGGGTTATAAGAGCTTTTAATGCTGAAAAATATACAAAAGATAAATATGAAGATGTGAATGATAAATTAACAAAACAACAATTATTTAATCAAAAAGCTTTTGCTATAATGTCACCAATGATGTATTTAATTATGAATATGCTTGCTCTAGTAATTTATATTATTGGATCAAATTTAATCTTAAATGCTGGATTAGCAGATAAAATTACTTTATTTGGTGATATGATTGTATTTTCAAGTTATTCTATGCAAATTATTATGTCATTTTTGATGCTTGCAATGATTTTTACAATTTTACCAAGATCAGAAGTATCAGCTAATCGTATTAATGAAGTTTTATGTTCAGAATCTTCTATAATTGATGGCGATTTTGATGGTAATACTGATACTAAAGGTACAGTTGAATTTTGTAATGTTTCATTTAAATATCCAGATGCTAAAGAATATATATTAGAAAATATTTCTTTTAAAGCTGAAAAAGGGGAAACAGTTGCTTTTATTGGATCTACAGGTTCTGGTAAATCAACACTAATTAATTTAGTACCAAGATTTTATGATGCCACTTCTGGAGAAGTTTTAATTGATGGTATTGATGTAAAAAAATATAAACTTGAAAAATTATATGATAAATTAGGATATGTTTCTCAAAAAGCTGTTATCTTTAATGGAAGTATTAATTATAACGTTGAATTTGGATCAAATGGTAAAAATAAAGATGTTAAAAAAGCCATTGAAATTGCTCAAGCAAAAGATTTTGTTGAAAATATGGATGATAAATATGAAAGCAATTTAGCACAAGGTGGCACTAATATATCTGGTGGACAAAAACAAAGAATTTCAATTGCTAGAGCTATTGCTCGTGAACCAGAAATATATATATTTGATGATTCTTTTTCTGCACTTGATTATAAAACAGATCTAAATTTAAGAAAAGCTATTAAGAAAAATATTAAAGATGCAACTTGTTTAATTGTTGCTCAAAGAATTGGTACTATTATGCATGCTGATAAAATTATTGTTTTAGATAAGGGTAAATGTGTTGGCATGGGTACTCATAAAGAATTGCTTGATAATTGCGAAGTTTATAAAGAAATTGCTTTATCTCAAATTAGTAAGGAGGAATTAGATCATGCCTAGAGGAAAAGTAAATGAAAAGGCAAAAAATTTTAAAAGTGCTATTGTAAGACTTTTTAAAGAATTAAAACCTTTTAGAGTTATGATTATTGTAGCAGTTGTTTTATCTACAATTAGTTCCTTACTTGCAATTTTTACACCTAATGTATTATCTAATTTAACAAATAAAATATCTGATGGCTTAATAATAAACAAAGATAATTTAAATACTATTTATACTAGTATAAGTAATGATTTAAGTGAAAATAAAATTAAAGATTTTACTAGTAAAATAATTGATTTAAAAAAATATAGTGTTGATGGTATTGATAGTTTAAAAGACAGTACTTATAATGGTGTATTGATTACTAAAGAAGATAAAATTAAATTTTTAAATTTTGAAAATACTAAAGAATTACCTGATTCTATTGCTTCTGTTTTAATTAGTGATGTTGTTATTGATGATAAGATAATTAAGAATACTGATATTGCTAAATTATCAGGTTTAATTGGTATTAGTGATCAAACGGAAATTTATAAAAAACTTGATGAAATGCCAGATTCTATTAAGGATGCAATAAAACCTGATATGGATATGAATGGAATTAAAAAATTAGCTTTATTTTTAATTATTGTTTATTTAATAAGTGCTATATTTAATTATGTCGAATCAATACTTATGACAGAAGCTTCAAATAAATTTGCATTTAGATTAAGAAGTAGAATAGGGACTAAATTAAATAAATTGCCTTTAAAATATTTTGATCAAAATCAAACAGGTGATACTTTATCAAGAATAACTAATGATGTTGATACAGTAGCTCAATCAATGGATCAATCAATTGCTTCTTTAGTTAGTGCTCTTGCTTTATTTATTGGTACAATTGTAATGATGTTTGTAACGAATAGTATAATGGCTATAACAGCAATTTTATCTAGTTTATTTGGCTTTATTTTTATGTTTATGGTTTTATCTAAATCACAAAAATATTTTGCTTTAAGACAAACTGAACTTGGTAATTTAAATGCTCATATTGAGGAAGTTTATTCAGGCCTTAATGTTATTAAAGCATATAATGGATCAAAAGTTGTTAATGAAAAATTTAATGATTTAAATAAAAAAATGTATGTTGCTAATAAGAAAAGTAGATTTTTATCTGGTTTAATGATGCCAATGATGAATTTCGTAGGTAATTTTGGCTATGTAGCCGTTTGTATTGTTGGTGCATTACTTGTTTTAGATAATAAAACTGATTTTGGTACAATTGTTGCTTTTATAACTTATGTTAGATTATTTACATCACCACTTTCACAAATTGCTGAAGCTATGACTAGTTTACAGACAGTTGCTGCTTCTAGTGAAAGAGTATTTGAATTTTTAGATGAAAAAGAAATGTCTAGTGAACGCAATATTGTTAAAAAGTTGGATAATGTTAAAGGAAATATAGAATTTAAAAATGTTTCATTTAAATATGATGGTAATTTAGAAAATACAATTAATAATTTTAGTGCTAGTATTAAAGCTGGTTCAAAGGTTGCGATTGTTGGTCCTACTGGTGCTGGTAAAACAACAATGGTTAATTTACTTATGAAATTTTATGATATAAGTGATGGTGATATTACCATTGATGGTACATCTATTAAAGAGTTAACAAGATCTAATATTCATGATTTATTTACAATGGTTTTGCAAGATACATGGGTATTTAATGGTACTATTCGTGAAAATATTATTTTCAATAGAGAAAATATTTCTAATAAGGAAGTAGAAATTGTTTCTAAAATAGTTGGTCTTGATCATTTTGTTAAGACACTACCTAATGGTTATGATACTGTTATTACTGATGGTGATAGTATTTCTTCTGGGCAAAAACAGTTACTTACTATTGCTAGAGGTATTTTACAAAACACACCTTTGCTTATTTTAGACGAAGCTACTTCTAATGTTGATACAAGAACAGAGGAATTAGTCCAAAAGGCAATGGATAAATTATCCGAAAATAAGACTTCTTTTATAATTGCTCATCGTTTATCTACTATTCGTAATGCTGATTTAATTTTAGTTATGAAAGATGGTAATATTATTGAACAGGGTTCACATGATGAATTAATTGAAAAAAATGGTTTTTATGCTGAACTTTATAATTCGCAATTTGAACTATAGGTGATTTATGAAAATTGAATGTATTAAAATTGCTAGTATTTTAGGTGTTGTTGGTAACTCATTTTTACTTATAATTAAAGGTATAATAGGTATTATTACTGGTAGTAAAGCGATGCTTGCTGATTGTCTTAATAGTGCTTCTGATATATTTTCTTCAATTATGACTTTTATTGGTAATAAGATTGCTTCTATTCCTAGAGATGATGATCATAATTTAGGTCATGGTAAAGCAGAATATATTTATTCGTTGTTAATTAGTATTGTAATGATTTTAGTTTCATTATTTACAATAAAGGATTCAATTTTTTCTTTAATTTATAAAGGTGTATATAAATTTAATATATTTTTGATTATTGTATGTATTATTACTATAGTTGTTAAGTTATTATTATTTTTATATACTAACAGTATTTATAAAAAATATCATTCATTACTTATTAAAGCTAATTCTAAAGATCATTTAAATGATTGTATTTTAACTTCTCTTAATTTGATTTCGATTGTTTTATCTTATTATGGTGTATATTTTATTGATGGAATTGTTGGTATTATAATTGCTCTATTTATATTAATTACAGGATTAAAAATATATAAGGAGTCTTATGATGTTTTAATGGATAAATCAATTTCGTTGGCAACTAAAAAAAGAGTTATTGATATTATTAATAAACATAAGGAAGTTAAAAAAATTAATCATTTTAATGCAACTCCTGTTGGTTATAAATATCAAATATCATTTACTATTTTTGTTGATGGTAATTTAAGTACTTTTGATAGTCATAGTATTGCTGATAGTTTGGAAAAAGAGATAACAGGTACTATTGATGATATTTATTTAACGGTTATACATGTTAATCCAATTTAGTAAAAATTACAGAAATGTAATTTTTTTTATTGTCTTTTTATATGAAATATTGTACAATTAGTATTGTAAGAAGAATAGGTGAGTTTATGAAAAATATTATAAACAAAAAGAAATTATTTATTATTATGTTTGCTGTAATATTAGTTGTTGCTGGTTTAACAGGTTCAGTTGCATATTATAGAACTGCTGTAGAGGGTAGTTTAATTGGTAGTAGTGGGAATGCTGTTTTTAATGTTACGGGTTTAACTGATAGTGGTGAAAATAAGACTATAAGTTTGGGCAATAAATTATTACCTGGTGATAGTGGATCTTTTAATATTACTTTAGATAGTACTGGTTCTACAGTTGATATGTATGCAACTTTAAAGATTGATAGGAGAGTTTTACCCAATAATTTAAAGTTTTATTCAACTGCTGATCATAAATCTGAAATTAGTACGTATTATTCATTATTAGAAGTTAATGGTAATTTAAGTGAGACTATTACTATATATTGGTATTGGAATCCTTTTAAAGATGATGCTGATGATAATAAGTATATTGGTAAAGATCTAACTGCTGATATTAGTATAAGTGCTGTTCAGATGAGTGAATATGCGGTAATGAAGAATGGGTATAGTAATGATTCGAGTTTAAATGGTGGTAGTGAATTTTGGAATAATAATTATAGGTCTTATATAAGAACTATTAACTTTAGTAATGATTTAAGTAATTTACCAAGTAGTTGTACTGAAGAAAATTTATGTTGGGATATATC
>ERZ824600.4428-NODE-4428-length-12370-cov-3.656029_pt1 | contig 12370 bp, 8 predicted proteins | sample MGYA00519933_ERZ824600 | MGnify/ENA primary metagenome ERZ824600 (study PRJEB31778, sample SAMEA3449178) | human gut metagenome | biome: human gut; feature: human-associated habitat; material: faeces | place: United Kingdom | collected 2010/2012 ... | reverse complement strand
TTGCATGTGTTAGGCACGCCGCCAGCGTTCGTCCTGAGCCAGGATCAAACTCTTAAAACAATTGTATTAATTCGCTCTCCTAAAAGAACGCTCTAATCATTTCAAGAACTTTTGCTCTCTCGAACACTAGTTCGCAATCACTGTTTGTATCTTTAAGATACGAGTACAGATAAAACTCTTTTGAATCTTATCGGGTTCCTTTTTATCTCGTCGTTGTTTAATTTTCAAGGTCCTATTTTTTACACCCTCAATCGACTCGCTCTCGCTCGTCTCTCTCAAGTGCTTTGCAATTATACTACAACTTTCTTCGTTTGTCAACACCTTTTTTTAAGTTTTTTAAAAAACTTTTTGAGCTGTTTTCAAACACTCGCTGTGTACTTTTGCTCGTCGCTCTCTCGTTGCGACTTACACATATTACCACCCTTTTCCCTCTTTGTCAACAGGTTTTTCGGATTTTTTTACGTATTTTATGATATTGACATAAATTTATAATAAAATTCAACATTTATGTGCACATTTTACTACAATTTGATACTATATGATGTAAACGGTATCATTTTGTAACATTTCAAGGTACATATTGTATTTTCAAATAGCACAAGATATACGATTAGCCTATTAATATATAGTATTGAATTAATAAATAATTGTTACAGATAATATTAATATACATTATTATAGATATTGAAATTTGCATTAATTTTTGTTATAATGTATAAACGCTTAAAGAAAGGGGCTGATATTATGCCAATTCGTATTGACGATGAATTGCCGGCTAAGCAAAACTTGGAAATAGAGAATATATTTGTTATGAGCAAGTCAAGGGCTAATATGCAGGATATCAGACCTTTGAAAATCATTATACTTAACCTAATGCCGACAAAACTTGAAACGGAAACGCAGCTTTTGAGATTGCTAAGTAATTCTCCTTTGCAGCTTGATATTGATTTTCTTCAAGTTAAAAGCCATAAGGCAAAAAATGTTTCAAGAATACACATGGCAAAATTCTATAATACATTTGATGATATAAAAGACAACAAGTATGACGGAATGATTATTACGGGAGCACCCGTTGAGCAACTTGAATTTGAACAAGTTGACTATTGGGATGAGCTTTGTATGATTATGGAATGGAGCAAAAAAAATGTTTACTCCACCTTTCATATTTGCTGGGGTGCTCAGGCAGGGCTTTACTATCATTACGGTATTAAGAAATATCCGCTAAAAAAGAAAATGTTTGGCGTATTTCCTCACAAGTCGCTTGACATTACCCATCCGCTTATGAGAGGACTTGATGATGTTTACTATGTTCCTCATTCAAGGCATACAGAGACGAGGCTTCAGGACATTGCGCTTGTTAAACAGCTTCAGGTTATTTCATACAGCGAAATATCGGGCGTTCATATTATATCCGATATGGATTGCAGGCAATTTTTTGTAACAGGTCACAGCGAATATGACAGAGACACACTTGCCAAAGAATATTTTAGGGATAAGGAAAAAGGTCTTGATATTGACGTGCCTTATAATTATTTTCCTAATGATGATGACAAGTCCGTTCCGATTATGAGCTGGAAAAGTTCGGCGAATATAATATTCAGCAATTGGCTTAATTATTTTGTTTATCAAAAAACGCCGTATGATTTGGCGCAGTTATAATATCATATACAGTAATACCCCCGACACAATCAAGTGTCGGGGGTATTTTTTACTTCGTTTTAACCTTCTTAACCTTTGACCAAGAGGAATAAATCTTTTTGCCTTTTACTGTTTTGTAGGTACGGATACGGACATAATATTTCTTCTTAGCCTTAAGTTTTTTAATAGTTACTTTCGTTGTTTTTTGTTTTTTAACGGTTGCGGTTTTCTTATTCTTCTTGAATTTCTTATCTGTAGCAACCTGTACTTGATAACCTTTTACGCCGCTGACCTTTTTCCACTCAACAGATACTGCCTTTTTAGCTGGTTTAAGCTTTTTGATTGAAGTCGATTTTGGTTTAGCTACAGCTTTAACAGTTGTATTAGGAGTGACTATTGGTTGAGTTGGTGCGGGAGTTGGTGCAGGTGTAGGTGTAGGTGTCGGAGTTGGTGCCAAAGAAAAATGTATTGTTGCATTTATAAAATATTCATTATTAGAGCCTACACTTATATTATTCCATTCACTTTGGGTACCGTAATAATAAATATCTTTTAAATTCTTACAGTCATAGAATGCATAATTGCCTATACTTGTAACACTATTAGTTATAGTTATGCTTGCCAAATTTGCACATTGCCAAAATGCACCGATACCAATATTTGTTACACTATTGGGTATTGTTATGTTAACCAAATTTTTGCAATCAGAAAAAACATCACCAAAGTTTATTACACCGGCCGGTATATTATATGATGTTCTCTCATTTCCTATAGGATATTTTATAAGTTCAGTTTTATTCTTATTAAACAGAACGCCCTCATAAGAAGAGTAGTTAAGATTATTTTCCGAAACATCTATGTTTGTTAAACTTTCAGAACCGGAAAATACTCCCCAACCGATACTTGTTACACTGTCGGGTATTGTTATATTTTTTAATGTTGAGCAACTATCAAACGCACAATCGCCAAAACTTTTCACACCATTTGGTATATCATACGCTATTCTCTTATTACCGATAGGATATTGTATAAGTTTGGTTTTATTCTTGTCAAATAACACACCGTCTTGAGAAAAATAATTAGAATTATTTTTTATAACCTCTATGTTCATCAAGCTTTCGCATCTATTAAATGCAGCATTACCGATGCTCGTTACACTGCCTGGTATTAATACACTTTTTAGGCTTGCACAATACTCAAATGCATTGTTACCAATGCTCGTAATGCTGTCAGGTATTGTTACATTAACTAAATTTTTGCAACTATAAAATGCATTATTTCCAATACTCGTAACTGATTTACCATCAATAGCGGACGGTATATCGATTGAAATTACAGAATCATCACAATCCGTTATTTCAATAGTTTCGTCTTCCTTTTCTTCATAATAAATATTTCCGTATTGTGAAGAATCTGCATACGCTGTTAAATTCAATCCTGAGGTAATGGTTAATAACATTGCTAAGGATAGAATTAAGCTAAAAATCTTTTTCATTTCTCTGTACCTCTTTAATAAAATCTTTACAATATAAAAATTTTATCATACGCATATTAAAAGTTCAATATGTTACCGAAGTGTAGAGTGATTTTTACACAAGTCGTTCACACCGTTAAGTTCACGTAAAAAAATAAAGACACTATGTTTGAAAAAAGCATAGTGTCTTATTTTACTCTACATATTTACGAAGCTTTTGGAGGAGGGATTTTTCTTTGCGTGAAACCTGCACCTGAGAAATGCCGAGTGCGGCGGCAGTTTTTGCCTGAGTAAAGCCCTTATAATAGCGCATATCAACTATTGCCTTTTCCGTATCGTCAAGAAATTTAAAAAGTCGGTGAACAATTAAGCGATTAAAAATTTCATCACTCTCATCAACGGGTACATCTATAGTATATTCACCGTCATCGCTTGAAGTGCTGAGTGATACCATAGGAGCAATAACGCCCAAAATTTCAGGTATCTCCTCAGGCGGACAATCAAGAAGATTAGACAATTCTGTGACAGTCGGCTCTCGCATTTTTTCATTAATAAATTTTTCACGAAGTGACTGAGCCTTAATAGCCTTTTCCTTTAAACTTCGGCTGACTTTCACTGCGCCGCCGTCACGAAAAATACGTTTGATTTCACCCATTATTACGGGAACGGCATAAGTTGAAAAAGCAAAGCCACGGCTTTCGTCAAAATTATCAACCGCTTTAATCAAGCCTACGCAACCGCTTTGGAATAAATCGTCATAGTCCACCCCTCTGCCCTTAAAGCGATTGGCAATAGAATGAACCAAGCCGATATTATTCTCAATCATTTTATCACGGTCTGTTACCATTTTGATTTGCCCTCAATTTTTTTAGAAAGGGTTACGGTTGTGCCAAAGGTCAGCTTAGACTTAACGTTTATTTTATCGCAAAAGCTTTCCATAACAGTAAAGCCGAGACCTGCACGGTCACCCTCACCTGTTGTAAAAAGCGGAGTCATTGCCTGAGAAACATCTACGATTCCGCAACCCTTGTCCCTTATTACAATTTTTACTGTATTGTCGTCAAAAAGTTTTCCCGATATAAATATTTTGCCGTATGTATCCTTATAAGCATGGACTATGCAGTTTGTCACCGCCTCGCTGACTGCCGTTTTTAAATCTGCGATTTCCTCAAGTGTTGGGTCAAGAGGGGTTACAAATGCGGAAACGGCAACACGTGCGAAGGCTTCATTTACACTTTTACTGTCGATTGTGAGTTTAAATTCATTAATTAGCTTTTTTGTATTCATTTTCATTCTCCTTAATTTTTGCAATTGATGAAAGACCTGCAAGTTCCATAATTTTTTTAGTTTGCAGGGTTACGTTTTTAATTTCGATTTGGCAAGCGGGATTAATGCTTTGAAGCAATCTGTATCTGCCCATAACAAGACCTATTCCGGAGGAGTCCATAAAGCTGACATTTTTAAAATCGAGAATTAAAGTATTCGGTTTTACAAACATAAGGGTATTATCTATTTTTTCCCTAACCTCGCCTGCCGTATGGTGGTCTATTTCGCCGATAAGATAAGCAATAACAACACTACCGCTGCTTTCAATCGTAACGTTCATATTTGTCACTCCAATAAAAAAATACCAATCTGCGATAATACTAACAGATTGGTATTGAATAATTTATCAAAATTTGTATTTAATTTAATTCTTTTCTAATTTGCCGATAAAGATAAAACGAGCCGCACACAAGTGAGAGATTATTTTGCTTAGCAAGCGTGATTGCTTTTTCGGCATTATCGACCGTAAAAACATTATCACAATATTTTTTTGCAACTAAAGCAAGTTCACTTGCACTCATTGAGCGAACGTTATCAACCTGCGTTGCATAAATCGCTTTACACTTAGGTGCAATTAATGATAAATAAGCATCAACATTTTTATCCCGCATCATTGCAACAACGGCAACTTCATTATTAATTTTAGGTGCAAGAGCACGAGCCGCATCCTCATTATGACCGCCGTCAACAAGGATATTGCCGACTTTACTTTGCCTTGCCGGAAGGTTTGGATTTTCGGCCTTAATATCTAAGCCGATTTCATTTAAAGCCGCCTGCGCACAAGCAATATCATTTTTCAAAACATCGCCAAAATCATTGATTTTAATAAGTTCGGTATTATTATCACTGCACACTTTTTCGAAAATGCGCTCACATTTAGGGTTAGGATAAAGAATACAAACTGAATCAGGCTTAATAATTCCGGATTTTTCAGCCGCAATTTCATCAAGAGTGTTGCCGAGAAAGGCTGTATGGTCAATTGCAACCGATGTTATAATCGAAATATTCTTTTTCTCAACATTTGTAGCGTCGCCCTTACCGCCCATTCCACATTCTACAACGGCGAAATCCACATTTTCGTCTGCAAAATATTTATACATAATAGCAGTTACAAGTTCAAATTCGGTAGCATCACAATTGATATATTTATCTACATAGAATGCAAATTCTTCCTCGGTAATCATATTGCCGTTAATTTTTATTTGCTCACGGTAATCTTCAGTCCAAGGAGAAGTAAAAAGACCGACATTTTTGCCAGATTTGATAAGTGCATTTGAAAGTGCGGCGGCAGTAGTGCCCTTTCCGTTAGTACCTGCAATATGAATAATATTCATCTTATCCTGAGGATTATCCATTTTATTCAAAAGCTCATAAATACGAGTAAGCCCCGGTTTAATACCGAGGCTTTGCTTTTGAAGTATTAAATTCAAAGCGTTATCGTAATTCATTTATTTACCCAAAGAATCAATAGAATTTTTAATATTTGCAATCTTATCCTCAAGCTTTGCGGCATCCTCTTTGTTTTGATTAACTACCTTTTCGGGTGCTTTATTAACAAATCCCGGATTAGAAAGCTTTTTATTGATAAAGTCAAGCTTATCCTGCGCCTGAGCAAGTTCTTTTTCAAGACGCTTACGCTCTGCCTCAAAATCGACAAGGTCACCCATTGGAATATAAATCTTGGCGTTATCGGTAACAATTGTTACGGTATTGCCGAGATTGTCAAAGCTTGATTTAACCTCAACATCATTTGAAGAAGCAAGACGTTTGATAAAGTCAACACCGGCAGAGAAAAGTTGTGTTTGCTCAGTTTCAACATAAACCTTAGCTTTTTTGCTTGGAGGAATATTCATCTCCGCTCTACGGTTACGAATAGCACGGATAGCGCTCATAAGAATTTCCATCTTAGCCTCATTTTCGGCAAAGCAAAGGCTTTCGTCATATTCTACCCACTTTGAAATCATAATCGATTCGCAGTCGTGAGGGATAGCCTGATATATTTCTTCGGTAATAAACGGCATAAACGGATGAAGAAGCTTAAGAATATCGGTAAGTACATAAACAAGAACACTTTTAGCAGTATCCTTTGCCTTTTCGTCATCACCCTGAAGTCTGATTTTTGCAATTTCGATATACCAATCGCAGAAAACGTCCCAAATGAAATCATAAAGCTTTTGAATAGCAATTCCAAGCTCATATTTTTCAAGGTTATCGGTAACATCTTTAGCAAGGGTATTAACCTTAGATACAATCCATTCGTCCTCAACTGCAAGGTCACTTGGAAGTCCGTTATATTTGAAATCATCTGTAAGATACATCAATACAAAACGAGCAGCGTTCCAAAGTTTATTTGCAAAGTTACGTGACGCCTTAACCTTTTCGTCTGAAAAACGCATATCGTTACCCGGTGAATTACCTGTTGCAAGAGTAAATCTCAATGCATCTGCGCCGTATTCATCAATAACCTCAAGCGGGTCAATACCGTTGCCGAGAGATTTAGACATCTTTCTGCCCTGAGCATCACGTACAAGACCGTGAATAAGAACGGTATCAAACGGTGCTTTATCGGTATAAGCGAGGCCTGAAAAAATCATACGGGAAACCCAAAAGCCGATAATATCATAGCCTGTAACAAGCGTATTGGTAGGATAATAATGTTCTAAGTCTTCTGTCTTATCAGGCCAACCGAGAGTTGAGAACGGCCAAAGAGCAGATGAAAACCAAGTATCCAATGTGTCGGAGTCTTGATGAATATTTTCACTGCCGCAATGCGAGCACTTGCAAGGGTCCTCTTTGGAAACGGTTGTAGCGCCGCAATCATCACAGTACCAAGCAGGAATTCTGTGTCCCCACCAAAGTTGACGTGAAATGCACCAATCACGAGAGCCACGCATCCAGCTCATATAATTTTTCTTAAATCTTTCAGGAACGAATTTAATATCGCCGTTTTCAACAGCGTCAATAGCCGGACCTGCAAGAGGGTCCATTTTAACAAACCACTGCTTTGAAACCATAGGTTCAATATTAGTGTGGCATCTGTAGCAAGTACCTACATCGTGTTTAAGCGGCTCAATTTCTTTAATATATCCGCCTGCTTCAAGGTCTGCAAGAATAGCCTTTCTTGCTTCAAGAGTAGTCATACCTGCATATTTGCCGCAATCGAGTACCTCAGGTTCGTTTTGAGTTGCCTTACCGCTTTTAATAATTTCATCGGCAGCCTCTTTATCAGCCTTGCCTGTCATATGACCGTCATAAGTGAATGTACGGATAATAGGAAGGTTATGACGAAGCCCTACCTCAAAGTCGTTAGGGTCATGAGCAGGAGTAATTTTAACAACACCTGTACCCTTAGTCATATCTGCATGCTCGTCACATACAATAGGAATTTCCTTATTTAAAAGCGGAAGAATAACGTGACAGCCGTGGAGATGCTTATATCTTGGGTCGTCACCGTTAATTGCAACTGCGGTATCGCCGAGCATAGTTTCAGGACGTGTAGTTGCGAGTTCAAGCTTTTCGCCTGTTTCCTTAACTTCATAAAGAAGATGCCAGAAATTAGAGTCCTTTTCCTCATATTCAACCTCGGCATCTGAAATAGATGTATTACAATGAGGACACCAATTTACCATACGGTTACCACGATAAATAAGGTCCTTTTCATAAAGGCCTACAAATACTTCTCTTACAGCCTTACTGCAACCCTCGTCAAGAGTGAAGCGTTCTCTGTCCCAATCGCAGGACGAGCCCATTTTTTTCAATTGTTCAATAATTCTGCCACCGTATTGTTTTTTCCAATCCCATGCACGTTCAAGAAATTTTTCACGTCCGAGGTCATCCTTAGTAATACCCTCTTTACGCATAGCCTCAACAATCTTAGCCTCTGTTGCGATAGAAGCATGGTCGGTGCCAGGAAGCCACAATGTATCGTAGCCTGCCATTCTGTGATAACGGATAAGAATATCCTGAAGCGTATTATCAAGTGCATGGCCCATATGAAGCTGGCCGGTAATATTAGGAGGCGGAATAACTATTGTATAAGTCTTTTTGCCTTTTTCTCTTTTAGCGTGAAAATACTTTTTATCACACCAAAACTGATAGGTACGGTCCTCAACCTCGCTTGGGTCGTACTGCTTTGCAAGTTCTTTTGCCATAACGTTCTCCTTTATAATATGGTATAATTTTATAAAAAAATAGCTTCCGCCTCAAATTGAGACGAAAGCGAAAAATTCCGTGGTACCACTCAAATTGCATTAATTAAACATAATGCCACTCAAATCCTTAACGCAGATATACGGACAAGACTACTTAGTTTCACCTTGCCGGCTCAAAAGCTACCTTCACCTACCGCATCTGCACTCTTCCACCAAACGAGCACTCTCTGAAAGAATAAGCAAGCTACTCCTCTTTTTCACAGCCGTTACAATATGCAAATATATTAGCAAAAAAAGCATTAAATGTCAAGCAGTGCATATAAAAAACGGATAAGGAAAATCCCTATCCGTTTTATTCTATCCTAAAAAATATTATCTATCCTCACGGAAGTATGAAAGACCAAGCGATGCAGGTGGCTGGTCCTCCCTCTTCTTTCTTACGCTTACGATTACAAGAACAATTATAGTTACAATGTAAGGAAGCATTTTGAAAAGTTCCTGAGTGCTCATTTTAAGGCCGGGAATAAAGAGGTAAACAATATAAAGTCCGCCAAAAAGAATTGAACCTAAAATACCGAAATCAGGCTTCCAAATTGCAAAGATAACAAGTGCGATTGCAAGCCATCCTCTGTCGCCGAAGCCCTCGTTTGACCAAACACCGTTAGCATAATCCATTACATAAAACAGACCGCCGATACCTGCGATAACGCTGCCGATTGAGGTAGCAAGATATTTAGACTTAGAAACGTCAATACCTGCTGCATCTGCTGTTGCAGGATTTTCACCTACAGCACGAAGATGAAGTCCACCACGTGTTTTCTTAAGGAAGAACGCAACCAAAAGAGCAATTACAATAGCGGCGTAGGTTAAAAAACCATAGTCGAGGAATATTTTTCCAAACCAACCGGTAGTTGAAGCGATAGGAAGTTTTTTAGTGAAAAATGCACTTGTTCTTGTAAGGGCAACAGACGGAATATCACTTCCTGTAATTTTAACAAGTGATGAGCCGAAGAAGTTACCGAAACCGACACCGAAAGTCGTAATTGCAAGACCGGTTACATTTTGATTTGCACGAAGAGTTACCGTTAAGAAGCAGTAAATAAGGCCTGTTAAAAGAGAGCCGATGATTGTGCAAAGAAGCGGAATTAAAACTGCAAGGAATGGGTTAAGGTCATTTGCGCCCATTGACTCCTCATAAAGAAAAGCACCGATAACACCGCTGATACCGCCGACATACATAATACCCGGAATACCGAGGTTAAGGTTACCTGACTTTTCAGTAAGGATTTCACCTGTCGAACCGTAAAGAAGCGGAATACCCTGCATAATCGCACGTTGGATAAAAGTAATTAATGTAGTCATATTATTTACCCTCCTTATGCGCTTTGCGGAAATTAATCTTATAGTTAATAAAGAACTCACTGCCGATAATAAAGAAAAGGATTATGCCGGTAATGATTTCACTGAATGATTCATTAAGTCTGTATACGGTTGCAATCTCTGTTGCGCCCTTATCAAAAAACACAAGCAAAAGAGAAGTAAGCACCATATAAATAGGGTTAAACTTAGCAAGCCAAGATACCATAATAGCAGTAAATCCCCTGTTATCTGCAGTAGTGGTTGTGATAGTATGGTCAGTACCGCCTACAAGGAGAAGACCTGCGATACCGCACATTGCGCCTGAAAGGAGCATTGTTCTGATAATTACTTTCTTAACATTAATGCCGATATATTTAGCGGTATTTTCACTTTCACCTACAACAGAAAGCTCATAGCCGTGCTTGCTGTATTTAAGATAAATATACATAAAGATTGTGAGTGCAAGAACAATAAGAATATTAAGTAAATATTCTTGATTTCCAAGTTGAGGCAACCATCCGGCATGACTCATTTGGTTAATAATACCTATCTTACCCGAACCTTTAGGAACTTCCCACACCATAACAAAGTATGATACAAGTTGAATACCTACATAGTTCATCATAAGGGTAAAGAGCGTTTCGTTAGTATTAAACTGAGCTTTAAAGATAGCAGGTATAACAGCCCAAATTGCACCTGCAAGCATACTTGATATAATCATTACGATAATAAGAAGCGCATTAGGAATTTTACCGCCGAGGCAAATCATACAAGCCGCAGTAGCAAGACCGCCGACAAGCACCTGACCCTCACCGCCGATATTCCAAAATCGCATCTTAAATGCCGGTGTCAACGCAAGCGCAACGCAAAGAAGAATTGCAAGGCTTTGGAGAAGATTCCAAACACGTCTTGAAGTACCAAACGCACCGTCAACCATAGTGGCATAAACGCTGATAGGGTTTTGATGGGTTAAAAGCATTGTTACAGCACCGCTTACGATAAGAGCGGCAAGAATTGAGACAAGGCGAATAAGCCATGAATAATACCAAGGCATAGACGCTCTCTTGCTTATATGAAAGAGAGGCTCGTGAACCTTTTGTTTATTGCTCATATTATGAATCCTCCCTTTCTGTCTTAGTCATTAATAATCCGATTTCCTCTTTAGTAGCATTTCTGCCGTCGAGCATACCGGTAATTTTACCTGAATTTATAACCATAATTCTGTCGCAAAGCTCAACAAGAACGTCGAGGTCCTCGCCTACAAATACAACAGCAACGCCATTTTCCTTTTGCTTTGTGAGAAGATTATAAATTGTGTAAGAAGAGTTAATATCAAGACCTCTTACAGGGTAAGCCGCCATAAGTACCTTAGGATTAGCGGCAATCTCACGGCCTACAAGTACCTTTTGAACGTTACCGCCCGAAAGACGTCTTACAGGAGTGGTAGCGCCCGGTGTAACTACCTCAAGGCTTTCAATAATTTTTTCGGCAAGTTTCTTAGGATTTTTTCTGTCAAGAAAAGCGGAATTGCCCTTCTTATATGAACGAAGCATCATATTATCGATAATGTCCATATTTCCTACAAGGCCCATACCGAGTCTATCCTCAGGAACAAACGAAAGCCTTACACCGAGTTCTTTGATTTGAGTAGGGGTTTTAGCCTTAAGGTCCACCGTTTCGCCCTCAGGGGAATGATAAAAAATCTCACCGCTTTCAGGCTTTTGAAGACCTGCTATGGTTTCAAGCAGTTCTCTTTGACCGCTTCCGGCAATACCTGCGATGCCGAGAATTTCACCGCTTCTGATATCAAATGAAATATCATCAACAGCCTTAACTCCCTCTGCATTAAGAGTAGTTACATTCTTAAGTTCAATTCTGTTTTGCGGATTAACAGGAGCCGTTCTTTCTATATTAAGTGATACCTTTTTACCAACCATCATTTCGGTAAGCGATTGCTCGGTAGCAGATTTAGTATCCACAGTTCCGATATATTCGCCCTTACGCAAAACCGCAACTCTGTCGGTAAGCGACATAACCTCGTGGAGCTTATGTGTAATTATAATAATTGATTTTCCGTCTTTTTTCATACGACGTAAAACATCAAACAATTTTTCAGTTTCTTGAGGTGTAAGAACAGCGGTAGGCTCGTCAAGAATAAGAGTCTGCGCACCCCTGTAAAGCACCTTAACAATTTCAACAGTCTGCTTTTCGGAAACAGACATTTCATAAACCTTGCTGTCAAGATTAATATCAAAACCGTATTTGTCGGTAATTTCTTTTACACGTTGTTCAGCTTTCTTTAAGCTGTATTTTTCTTTATCTTTAATACCGAGAACTATATTCTCGGTAGCAGTAAATACATCAACAAGCTTAAAATGCTGATGCACCATACCAATGCCGTATTTAAACGCATCTTTCGGTG
>ERZ824600.4424-NODE-4424-length-12372-cov-12.775676_pt1 | contig 12372 bp, 8 predicted proteins | sample MGYA00519933_ERZ824600 | MGnify/ENA primary metagenome ERZ824600 (study PRJEB31778, sample SAMEA3449178) | human gut metagenome | biome: human gut; feature: human-associated habitat; material: faeces | place: United Kingdom | collected 2010/2012 ... | reverse complement strand
TAAGGCAGGGGACTTTGACTCCCCCATCGTAGGTTCGACTCCTGCTGGCGCAACTGAAAAAGAACCCGCAGGGGGCCTGGGTGACAGGTTCCGTGCGGGTTTTATTTTTTTGTGAAAAGAGGGTGTTTGTGTGAACGAAGAGAATTCTCTGCTGACCGGGGCAGTGCGGCCCGCGCTGCTGCGGTACGCGCTGCCCATTATCCTGAGCATGGTGGCAACACAGTTTTACGCCGTGGCCGATACCATGATCATCGGCCTGCGGCTGGATGCCGATGCGCTGGCGGCAGTGTCCAACGCTTCCACGGTGCTGATGATCTTTCTGTTCATCTCCGGCGGCATGGAGCTGGGCGGCGGCCTGCTGGTGGCGGCGGGCAAGCCCACTGCCACAAAGCATGAGATGACAGAGCTGCTGTATAACCTGCTGTTTGTGGATGAGGTCATCGCCCTGTTGACCACGGCAGTGGGCTTTGTGACCCTGCCGGCCCTGCTGCGGCTGATCAACACGCCTGCGGAGATCCTGGATACCGCTGTGCTCTATGGGCGCATCTATCTGCTGGGGCTGCCATTTCTGATGCCCTATGATCTGAGCAAGGAGTGTGTCATGGGCTGCGGCGATTCCAAAACGCCGCTCAAGGTCATTGTGGCGACCAGCGTGATGAACATTGTGCTTGACCTTGTTCTGGTGGGGCCCTTCGGGGTGGCCGGTGCGGCGGCTGCCACAGCGGCGGCGCAGGTGGCGGGCGCGGTCTACATGGTGGCATTTCTGCGCCGCACCCAGATGGACGCGGCCTTCTCGCCCCGGATGCTCAAGGCGCGCTATGCCAGGGATATCTTCCGGCTGTCGGCCCCCAACAGTGTCCAGCAGGCCAGCGGCACCATCATCACCACGGTCAAACAGGGGCTGCTGGGCGGCCTGGGTGTGGAAGCCATTGCAGGCTTCTCCTGCGCAGGCAAGCTGTCCAGCCTGCTGATGATGCCGGTGTTCGGCTTTGTGCAGTCCACAGTGTTCTTTATTGCGCAAAACACAGCCGCCCTTCAGCCGGGCCGTGTGAAAGAGGGCCTGCGGGAAGGGCGGCGGATCTTGTTGGTGTATTCGCTTGGGGTGGTGGCGGTCTGCATCGGCCTGCGGGGGCCGCTGCTCCGGCTCTTTACCACCGACCCGGCAGCGGCCAGCTACGGCTGCACCATGCTGGCCTTTGAGTCGGTGACCTACCTGTTTGTGGCACAAAAGCATCTGTTCGAGGCCCGCCTGCGCGGTGCCCAGAAGATGGGGCTGTATCTGGCCTCCAGCCTGGGGCAGATTGCCCTGAACCTGCTGGCCTGTGTGATCCTGGTGCCCCGCATCGGTTTTGCAGGCTTCTGGATGTCCAGCTGGATCAGCGCACCCATCGGAATGCTGCTGGCGGCGGCGCTGGCGAACCTCTCAGGCGCTTCGCACCAGCTCCCCTAATAGGGGGGCTCTCCTATTAGGAGAGGTGGCATCCCGCCGGGATGACGGAGAGGTTCAGCCGATCACCTCATACTGAAAATACTCGCACTTGACCTTGCTGCCCACCTCGATCTCGGGCGGCAGCAGGGCCAGCGCAACGGGATTCAGCTCGTCGCTTTCAATGTCGGTGCGGCGCAGGTTGACATAATCGCCGTCAAAGCTGATGACCTCGTAATACCAGGGGCCCATAGGATACCTTCTTTCATTTGAGCTTTTCTTTGAGCTGTCGCTTTTTGGAGCGGCGGCTTTTTTAATGCTTCCGTCTTTTCTTTTCGTTCCAGGCAAAGTGCCCGGCGTAGAGCAGGAACACGGGCAGGGCGGCAAGGGTGACAGTCCGGCTCAGGCGGATGCCGTCCGGCTGATAGACAAAGTCGATGGTGACCGTTCCGGCGGGGCAGAGGACGGCCATCAGGCCCTCGTCCACCCGCAGGATCTCGGTCTCCTGCCCATCCACATAGGCCGTGAAGCCGTCATCGTAGGGCACGGAGAAGAACATCAGGTTGGTCCTGTCCAGCGTGGCGTCAGCGTGGAAGCCTGCGCTGGTCATCTCAAAGGCGGTGCAGGCAGAGGCCCGGCGGTCGGCGCAGTCCTGAGTGTAGCGGGTGTAGGTCAGGTCGTTGAGCTCTGCCGTGGGCAGGGGCGTGAGGTACTGCCCGTAGGCCACCGCATCCTCCTCAGTGAGCACCAGTGCCCGCATGAGCAGGTTGGAGCGGGTGGGGGTTACGGTGTCCTCGTACTGGGTCTCGGTGAGATAGTAATCGTAGGTGAAGCCCATGGGAACATAGTTCTGGTTCTCGTAGAGAACATAGCCGTCCAGGGTATCGTAATACGCCCAGCCCTCATCGGCCTCAGCGTGGAACTGCTTCTGATGCGCAAGTGTGGTCAGCAGGTATCTGACGCTGAGCAGGCCGCGCAGGGCGTAGTTGGAGAGCTCGGGCTGACTGCGCACATCCCGCTTGACCCCCAGTGCCGGATAGAAGCTGAGGATGCTGGGAGCGGCGGTGCTGCCGAAATACTGCAGGCAGCTCTTGTCCAGCCACAGGCCCAGATTGTCGTGGGTCTTGTAGGTGTCAATGCGCCAGTCGCCCTCGGGCAGATCCTCCTTCAGGGCCAGCGCGTTGATATACTGCTCCACAAGGTCACTGTCGGTGTTCCACTGGCCGAACTTGCCAATGCCGATGTGGACGATACCGAACAGGCAGCTGAACGCCAGCACACCGGCCAGCAGGCGACGGGCAAAGACCCTGCGCTGCTGCCAGCGCCTGCAGATGCAATGGTAGACGGCCAGCCCGCCCAGACCAAAGGCAAGCACGGCGCAGTACTGGCCCGGATTCTGCAGCACGCCCAGGCTCCACTCCTTGGTGGTGGCATCCTGCACGGGCACCAGTGCAAAGGCCAGCGTGGCGATCATCACAAAGGCAATGCTCCGGGCGGGGCGGGCGAGGTCGAGGCTGGGGTCCTCCCACGCGCTCACCGTCATGGCCGCAAGGATGAGCACCGGCATATAGAACCACCGGGCATAGTAGCTGGAATTGAGGGCATAGAACGCGCTGTTCAGGATGGGGACCAGCGCAAATACCATGCAGACGGCAATGATCCGCTTTTTGCTGTCGCCCTGCCGGGCACGCCAGTAGGCCACCACACCGGCCAGACTGCACAGGGGCAGATAGGCTGTCATGCTGGTCCATTTGATGATGCCCTCAGACCAGATGGAGGTCATATAGGGGGAATCCGGGGGCAGCACCCAGCTCAGCAGGATGGCCAGATACTGCTGGGGCTTGGAATAGGTCAGAAAGCCCCAGCCGGAGGAAAGATCGATGGTGCGCGGGTTCTGCAGCACGCTGAGGACAGTGGGCCAGAGCACCACAAAGCCCAGTGCCACGCCCAGCAGGCTCTCAAAGGCCAGCTGACCAAAGAGCCGGGGCGTGAGCCGGAACTCCCCGGCGGAGAGCTTGCAGACGAAGTAGATGACAAGGAAGAGCACCTGCCCCACAAAGAAGAAGTAGTTGTTGAGCAGGTTCACCGCCACCCAGAAGGCGAACCAACCGTGGCGGTGCTCGTAGATGGTCTCATCCAGTGCCCAGAGCATCCAGGGGAAGAGGGCCAGCACATCAATGAAGTGGTTGAAGAAGATGTTGTACAGCCCCCAGCCCGAAAAGGCGTAGAGGGCCGCACCCAGCACCGCAAAGTTCGGGTCTTTGACGTAGCGGCGCAGATACAGATACGCGCCGCCGCCCGCCACCGCGAACTTGAGCACCAGCAGCGGCACCATGAGGTAGGGGAGCCAGTTCTGCGGGAAGAGCAGGGAAAACCAGAAGAAGGGGGAGCCGTACAGGTAGAACGAATAGGCGTTCATGGTTCCGCTGCCCAGGTCAGTTGCCCAGGAAAAGGTGTTCTTCACGCCTCCGTATCCGGCGGGGTAGCCTGCCCCCTTGAGAAAGCCGTTCATGTAGCGGTAAAAGCTGATCTGCTGGCTGTTGAAATCGCCTGCATAGTGGAAAAAGCCGCCGTCCAGCAGATAGAACGGCAGGAAGATGAGGGCGGCTGTCAGGGCGCAGAGCCCCACGGTGAGCCAGAACTTGTCCTGCTTCTGCCCCAGCATCCGGGGCGAAGAATGAAATGCAGTCATGCGTCAGTCCTCTTTTCAGTATCGGAAATTTCCCGCTTACGGGAACGGCACCTCGCGGGTGTCATCGGGGTCCTGCGCGGCCCTGCGCTGCTGCTCGAACACCGCGTCGATGAGGGTGTCGAGGTCAGAGAGGCGGCTCAGCTCACAGCAGTAGCGCCGCAGGCTGGCGGCTCCCTTCAGGCCCTTCATGTAGTGCATGGTCTGGGCCCGGGCCTGGGGCATTGCAACGAACTCGCCCTTCTGCTCCACCATCTCCTCCACCTGCCGGCGCAGGGCGTTCATCCGGGCCTGCAGGTTCGGCTCCTTGGGGGCGGGCAGGCCCTCCAGCGCAGCGTTCACCCGCTCAAAGAGCCAGGGGTCGCCCAGGGCGGCCCGGGCGATCATCACGCCGTCGCAGCCGGTCTCCTCCACCATCCGCACAGCATCCTCGGCGGTGCGGATATCGCCGTTGCCCAGCACGGGAACGTGGACGGCATCCTTCACCGCCGCAATGATGGACGGGTCGATGCCCGGGGTGTACATCTGCTCCCGGGTGCGGGCGTGGACGGCGATGAGCACCGCGCCCGCCTGCTCACAGGCTTTGGCGCATTCCACGGCCGTGACGTGCTCCGCGTCCCAGCCCTTGCGCATCTTCACGGTGACGGGGCGGGAGGTGTTTTTGACCACTTCCTCCACAATGCGGCCGCAGCGGTCGGGGTCAAGCATCAGCTTGCTGCCCGCCCCGCCCGAGACGATCTTGGGAGCAGGACAGCCCATGTTGATGTCCAGAAAATCGAACGCGTACTGTTCCACGGCGGCAGCGGCCTGCCCCATGATCTCGGGCACTTCGCCAAAGATCTGCACGCCGTAGGGGGCACCGTTGGGTTCGGCCTTGAGCAGGCTGACGGTTTTGTGGTCGCCGTATACCAGCGCCCGGCTGGACACCATTTCACTGACGGTAAAACCGGCTCCGTGCTGGGCCATCAGCCGCCGGGCCGGGGCATCGGTAAAGCCCGCCATGGGGCCGAACACTGCCCGGTGGGGCAGTGAGATCTCCCTGATCTTCAAAGGGGTGTTGAAAGGTTCCATGATACTCCTTAGCGCTATCTGATTTAGTTGATAACATGATAAAATTTGGATTATAAGTATACCATATTTCCGGCGGCAGAACAAGAAGCGGAACATCTTTCTTGTCAGCGCGGGATTTTTCCGGTATACTGGGGGCAAAAGGAGGAGCGGCTGGAACACGGCAGCCAGCTGCACAAAAGAGATGGAATACAGAGCATGGAAAAAGCAGAACGGCGCAGGGGAGAGCATCCGCACCTCCCTGCTGGGCTATGGCTGTATGCGGTTCCCCACCACACCGGAGGGTGCCATTGACGAGCCCCGGGCCGAAGCGCTGCTGAACGCCGCGCGGGACGCGGGTGTGAACTATTTTGACACCGCTTACCCCTACCACGGCGGCCAGAGCGAGCCCTTTGTGGGCAGGGTCATTGCAAAGTGGCCCCGGGAGAGCTTTTATCTGGCCACCAAGATGCCGCTGTGGCAGTGCGGGAGCCTGGAGGAGGCCCAGCATATCTTTGAAGAGCAGCTCCGGCGGCTGGGCGTGGAGTACATCGACTTCTACCTGCTGCACTCCCTGCACGCCGCCCGGTACGACCGGGCCAAGGAAATGGGCATCGTGGACTGGCTGTGGGAGCAGAAAAAGCTGGGCCGCATCCGCAGCTTCGGGTTCTCCTGCCACGACAACGCGGCGGGCCTTGAGCACATCCTGCGGGATCAGCCCTGGGATTTCTGCCAGCTGCAGTATAACTATCTGGACACCGATGACCGTGCCGAGGAGATCTCGGGTGACCGCGGCTATCAGTTGACCGAGGAGCTGAACATCCCCCTCATCATTATGGAGCCCATCAAGGGCGGCACGCTGGCCAACCTGCCCCCGGAGGCCGAAGCGCCCCTCAAGGCCCTGCGGCCCGAGGCCTCGGATGCCTCCTGGGCCCTGCGCTGGGTGGGCAGCCACCGGAACGTCCATGTCATCCTCTCGGGCATGAGCGCCGAGGATCAGCTCACGGATAACCTGGCCACCTTTGCCCGTTTTGAGCCGCTGACCGCTGCAGAGACCGCCGCGGTGGAGCAGACCGCCGCCTTCCTGCACAGCCGCATCAAGATCGGCTGCACCGGCTGCCGGTACTGTATGCCCTGCCCCATGGGGGTGGACATCCCGGACAACTTCAGCATCTGGAACAAGCTGGGGATGTTCGGCCAGCCCGAGGCCATCAAGCACCAGTGGGAAGCCCACTTCCCCGATGCCGAAAAGGCCAGCCACTGCGTCCGCTGCGGCAAGTGCGAGGCGGCCTGCCCCCAGCATCTGCCCATCCGCAATGCGCTGGCCCAGCTGCAGCAGGAGCTGGATCAGCTGTAATCTGCATCAGAAAAGCCACCGGTAAAAACCGGTGGCTCTTTTCTCTTATTCGCTCCACTCCATCCCGATCTTATCCAGCATTGCGCGGCGCTCAGGGGTGAGCTTGGGGTCGTGGGTGGTATCCCACTCCCGCATCCGGCGGAGCCAGTCGCCCAGGCAGAAGCCGGTTTCGTCGGATTTGTAGTTGGCGGCGGCGTGGAGGTTGCCGTGTGCCTTGTAGTAGGCTTTGGCCTGCTGATAGGCAGTTCCCCACTTGGCATCCCGGGCATCCCACACCATGCCGATGCTGTTCAGCTTTTTGATGTGGGCAAGCGTGACCTGATAGGAATCCGGGCGGTTCTTGCGGGCTGCACGCAGGTTGGAGATCCACACGCCCAGCCGGACACCATCGCTGTCCACATAGCTGGCGGGGACCAGCAGGTGCTTGTACTTGCGGGCATAGCGGGCGGCACTGCGGAAGTTCCGCTCCCAGTTGGCCTCGCGCACGGTGCCGTGGTCAGCAGCGGGATCACTGGGGCGGCGCTCGCCCTTGAACAGGGTGCGCAGCAGCTTGCGGCGCTCACTGCTCAGGGCGCTGCTGCCGGAGTTCAGGGCCTGCCGCTGGCGGCTGACCCAGCTGCCCAGCCAAACACCGTCCTCAGTCTTGTAGACAGAGGGGATCTCCAGATCACCGTGCTCTGTCTTGTAGGCCAGAGCCAGATCATAGCGCTCCTGCCAGGGATCATACTTTTCCCACACCATGCCCAGCTTGTCCAGCAGGGCCTTGCGCTCAGGGGTGACCCGGGCGCTGGAGCGGTCCGGGTTCAGGTAGGCATAGCGCTGGCGCGCCACCCACTTGCCCAGCAGTACTCCGTCCGGCGTGACATACTCCGAGGGAACGTTCAGGTTGCCGTGCTCATGGTAGTAGGCGGCGGCAACATCGTACAGGGACATCCACTTGCGGTCGTTGCGGTTGGTCCAGTCCATGCCCAGAGCGTCCAGCCGCTCCACCTGCTCCTGTGGCAACTCGCCTGCCTTGTGAGCGGCGCGCTGGGCCCCCAGCCAGACCCCCAGACCGAAGCCGGAGGGCGTTTCGTACTTGATGGGCACTTCCAGATCGCCGTGTTCCAGATAATACTGGGTGGCGGCGGCATAGTTCTGCTCCCACAGGTCGTTGGAGGTGCTCCACACCATGCCGATGGCTTCCAGCCGCTCGATGCGGTTCTGGGTCAGGTTGCCGCCCAGATAGCGCTGGCGGTTGTAGACGATCCATTCGCCCAGCGCAAAATCATTTTTATCGCGGTAGCGCACCGGCACCAGAAGGTCACCGTGCTCGGTGCGGTATTTCTGCGCGGAGGCAAAGCCTTTTTCCCAGGCAGCTTCCAGCCGGTGGTTCCAGCGGATGCCCAGTTTTTCCAGCTTGACGGCCTGTTCAGCCGTCAGGCGGCCGGGGCGCTGCCCGGCCTGTACCTGCCGCTGGAGCTCGAGCCACTTGCCCACGGGCACGCCGCTGTGGATGGTATAGCTCCGGGGCAGCTCCAGGGTGCCCTCTTTGGCGGCGGCATCGGCGGCAGCCTGACACAGCACCTCCCAGCGGGCCTCCATCTCCCGGCGCAGCTTGCCGTACAGGCGGTAGGTCTGCTGCATGGGGCGCTCCTGCCGGAAGCCCGGCGTTTTGCTGCCGGCCCTGGTCATGGCCTCGGTGCAGTCACGCTGCAGGGTGCGACCGTTGCCCAGCCCCTCGAACTGCGCCACAAGGTCGAACACCGGCACGCTGCGGCTGCCGGCAGCTACCAGCGCGCGGCAGAGCATCTGCTTGAAGGTGGACATCAGGCTGGACTGGCGCACCAGAATGACCCCGGCCAGCCCCTCCAGCGGCTGCTGGACCCCCGGCGCGTTGACGCAGAGCAGAACCTTGGGGCCGGGGGCCGTATCGGAGAGGAAGGTCTCCACGGCGGCAGAATCCGCAAAGCAGGCGTGATCTGCGGCGTAAAAGCGGACAGCAGGGTCCACAGTGCGCAGCAGCTGTTCCAGCTCCGCGCCCAGCTTTTCCTGATAGGCGGCGGATTCAAACAGGACCAGATAATGGCCGCTGGTATCGCTGAGCAGGCGGGGCAGCAGAACGGTCAGGTTTTCCACCTGACGCAGAGACCAGCTCAGCTCTTCATATTGAACGCGCAGGGAGGTGTCGCCCTTGGGCATACACAGATTTTTGATCCGGGCGCGCAGGGTGGCCAGCTCCTCCTCCTGAGGCCAGAGCAGGGCTGCATAGGCTGAGGGCACCGGCATGGTCCCGGCGGCCATGGCCTCGGCCACAGTCATGTGGGAGACGATGCAGTCGGCAAACAGCTCCTGCGCGGCGGCGCAGACGGGGGCACCGTTGGGCACACCCAGCCCCAGCACCCTTGCCTGGGGGCACATCCGCAGCAGCTTCTGCACCGACTGTGCCCAACACACGGCGCTCAACTCATGGTAGCAGTCCAGCACGATGCAGCCGGGTTTCTGCTCCCCCAGCCGCACCCACTGCTCCGGGGTGGCAGCGGCCAGCTTTTCGCAATCACAGAAGCGGACATTGCCGGGCAGGGTGCCGCCGTTGTAGCGTGTCAGCTCTGCCTGCCGCAGGGCCAGACGCTGTGCACCGGCCACCAGCCAGAAAAAGGTGGTCTGGGGGTGAGCCTCCACCACCTTCCAGGCAATACAGCTTTTGCCGGTGCCGGTGGGATGGAACACGGCGGCCCGGTTCAGGGTCTCCAGAGACTGTACAGCTTTCTGAAAAGCGGCTTCGTTGACGGGATTCAGGGTCATCGACATGGTGGTAGTGTCCTCTCCGAGTTGCATGTTTGACATCGTTGGATACAACGAAAATATTTCATAGAATTAGTTTATCGCAAAAAACATTTTTCTGTCAAGCCCTTTGAAGAGAATTTAGGGCAAAACTCGGGAAAAGAATAAAAATAGTGTGGAATCTGTGGCCAAAACTGCGAACTTTGTGCGCAGCAACGGGGATACTGAAAGTGGAAATGCGTCCCGGAGCGGAGAGAAAGTATGACCTATGGCAGGAAGAAGGCTTCTTTTGCCCCGGCAGAGCTGACCGGGCCGCACCGGGGAGATCCGGGCAGGAAGGCTGCTGCGGGGCATCCAAGAAGCATTTCATCTTTGCGGCCGAAAAAATGAAAAATTCCCTCTTGACTTTATGAAAATAAAGCGTATAATGCAATCAACAAACCGATGAGGCGGAAGAGAACCTGCAAGCGCACTTACAGTGAGCCCGAATGGTGAAAACGGGCAGAGAGCGGGGCAGAGTTCGTGGGCCGCCGAGGGCCGGGCGAACAGGGCAGTGCCCTTAGTAGCTTGGGACGGAAGCCTCCGTTACAGGGCAGGGGAGTGTTGGCTCTCCGTTGAGGGGCTCCTGCAGTTTTCTATGGTGGGAAGACGAGCGGAGCAAGCAAGGTGGCACCGCAGATTCGAATTTCTCGACTCTGTCCTTGTGGATGAACACACAGGGACGGGGCCGTTTTTATTTTACCCGTTCCGCAGGTGGAGCGGGTTTTATTTATTTTTGGGCCGCCCGCTCCGGGAAAGGAGCAACCGCTATGAAAACCATGAACATGATCTCCCGCCGCAGCTTCCTGAAGGCTACCGCCGCAGCCGCTGTCGTATCCACACTGGGCCTGACCGGCTGCGGCTCCTCCGGCTCTTCTGCCGCAGCATCCAGCACCGCTTCCAGCGCTGCCGGTTCCGCTGCCGCCGCTTCTGAGGCAGGCCAGACCTTTAAGGTGGGCATCGTCAACTATGTGGATCATGCTTCCCTGAACCAGATCGTGGCCTCTGTTGAGAGCCGCCTGGATAAGGTGGGCGCGGAGAAGGGCGTGACCTTCGACTATGCCGATTACTACGCCAACGCCCAGGCTGACCAGTCCAACCTGAACCAGATCGGTGCAGACCTGGTGGCCGACCAGGTAGATGTCATTGTGGCCGTGGCCACCCCCACTGCCGCCACCATGCTGGCCGCTGTGGAAGATACCGACATCCCTGTGGTCTACTCTGCCGTCACCGACCCTGTTTCCGCCGGGTTTGATGGTGAGGAGGGCATCACCGGCACCTCCGATGCCCTGAACACCGAGGCCATTATGAACCTCATCACTGCCATCAACCCCGACATCGACACCATTGGCCTGCTGTACGACCTGAGCCAGGATGCCTCCACCCAGGCCATCGCCGATGCCAAGGCGTTCTGCGACAGCAAGGGCATCAAGTACATTGAAAAGAACGGTACCACCACGGCTGAGGTGCAGATGGCTGCTGAGGCCCTTGTGGCTGCCGGTGTCAAGGCAGTGTTCACCCCCACCGACAACACCGTGATGACCGCCGAGCTGTCCATCTATGAGACCTTTACCGATGCAGGCGTGATGCACTTCACTGGTGCCGACAGCTTTGCACTGAACGGTGCCTTTGTGGGCTACGGCGTGGATTACGTCCAGCTGGGCGAGGCCACCGCCGATATGGTAGTGGAGCTGCTCTGCGAGGGTAAGACCACCGCCGACCTGCCCTATCAGACCTTCGACAACGGCATCGTGACCATCAATACAGAAACGGCCGCAGCATTGGGCATGGACGACAATACCCTGAACATGATTAAGGAAGCCTTCAAGCCCTACTGCACCGAAATTGTGGTAGTGACCACGCAGGAGAATTTCTAAAAAGGAGTACATCAACCATGCTGGCGAGTATCTTTTCGCTCAACGTGATCCAGACGGCGCTGGAGCTGGGCTGCATTTACGGTCTGGTGGCGCTGGCGCTGTTTCTGAGCTATTCGATCCTGAACATTGCCGACCTGTCCACCGATGGCTGCTTCACCCTTGGCTGTGCCGTGGCCTGTCAGGTGGCGCTGACAGGCCACCCCATCCTGGCCCTGTTCGCGGCCATGGCGGCGGGTGTGTGTTCGGGCTTTGTCACCGCCTTTTTGCAGACACGTCTGGGCGTTGAGAGCATCATGGCAGGCATCATCGTGAACACTGGCCTGTACACCATCAATCTGGCGGTCATGGGCTTTTCGTCCACGATGTCCCTGGTCAAGACCGATACGGTATTCTCGCTGGCAAAATCCGCGCTGGCCTTTACGGGCGGCTGGTATAAGCTGGTCATCGCGGCGGCGGTCATTGTGATCGCCTGTGCCGCCATGGTGGGTTTCCTGGGCACCCGGCTGGGCCTTTCCATCCGCGCCACCGGCGACAATGCCGCCATGGTGCGGGCCTCCAGCATCAACCCGGCCTTCACCATCACAGTGGGCCTGTGTATCTCGGGCGCGCTGACCGCCCTTTCCGGCGGCCTGCTGGCCCAGTACCAGAAGAGCAGCGACATCAACGTGGGCACCGGCATGGTGACCATTGCACTGGCTTCCCTTATCATCGGCGAAACGCTGGTGGGCAAGCGCACCATGGTGCGCCGGGTGCTGGGCGTGGTGTTCGGCAGCTGCCTGTATCGCTTTATCGTGGCCGTGGCCCTGCGCTTCAATGTGCCCGCCGCCGCCATGAAGCTGGTGAGCGCCCTCATCGTGGCTGTGGCCATCTCGATGCCCGCCATCCGGGCAAAGTTTGCTTTTGAGCAGCGCAAGCACAATGCCCGGAAGGAGGTGCACTGAGATGGAAATGCTGGAGCTGAACAACCTGCACAAGACCTTTAACCCCGGCACCGTCAACGAAAAAGTGGCCCTGAACGGTGTGAGCCTGCACATGGAGGCAGGCGACTTCGCCACCATCGTGGGCTCCAACGGCGCGGGCAAATCCACCATGTTCAACGCCATCACCGGCGGTTTCATTGCCGACGAGGGCAGCATCGTGCTGGGCGGGCAGGACATCACCTTTGAGCCGGAGC
>ERZ824600.4423-NODE-4423-length-12374-cov-5.212680_pt1 | contig 12374 bp, 14 predicted proteins | sample MGYA00519933_ERZ824600 | MGnify/ENA primary metagenome ERZ824600 (study PRJEB31778, sample SAMEA3449178) | human gut metagenome | biome: human gut; feature: human-associated habitat; material: faeces | place: United Kingdom | collected 2010/2012 ... | reverse complement strand
ACTGCATCTCCATCTGTTCGAACTCACGCATGCGGAAGATGAACTGACGGGCCACAATTTCGTTACGGAAGGCCTTACCTATCTGGGCAATACCGAAAGGTATGCGCATACGGCCGGTCTTCTGCACGTTGAGGTAGTTGACAAAAATACCTTGTGCGGTCTCGGGGCGGAGATATATCTTCATCGTACCGTCGGCCGTGGAGCCCATCTCGGTCGAGAACATGAGGTTAAACTGGCGCACGTCGGTCCAGTTGCGGGTACCGCTCAGGGGGCAGGCAATTTCATAGTCGAGAATGATTTGCCGCAACTCTGCCAGGTCGTTTTCGTTCATGGCCTTGGCAAAACGGGCGTGCAACTCCTCGCGTTTGGCGATGTGCTCCTGCACGCGGGGATTGGTCTGACGGAAGAGGGCTTCGTCGAAATTGTCGCCAAAACGTTTGGCAGCCTTCTCCACCTCTTTCTCCACCTTCTCGTCCATCTTGGCTATCAGGTCTTCGATGAGTACATCGGCGCGATAGCGTTTCTTGGAGTCCTTATTGTCGATAAGAGGGTCATTAAAGGCATCGACGTGACCCGATGCTTTCCAGATGGTCGGGTGCATGAAAATCGCCGAGTCGATACCCACGATATTTTCGTGCAGCAGCACCATGCTGTCCCACCAGTATTTCTTGATATTATTTTTCAGTTCCACTCCCATCTGTCCGTAATCATAGACGGCGCTGAGGCCATCGTATATTTCGCTCGACGGGAAGACAAACCCATATTCCTTACAATGCGAAATCAGTTTCTTAAAAACATCTTCTTGCTGTGCCATAATTTGTTTCTGTTTTTGAATCAAGCAGGACACCAAGCCCCGCTAATAATCCGCAAAGTAAATGATTTTTTCCGATTTAATTTGTATTTTTGCAGGAGGTTCTCACTTTCTGTACCTAAAAATGTTTAAAGTGAGAGCTTTTCCGCCTTTTTTCTACCGACACTAACTCTGCCCCCCTATGAACGACGAAGAGAAAGATAACCTCACCGACAACCTCGACAGCAACGAGGCCGCCCCTATCGAAAACCACTCCTCCTATAAAATTCCCGAAGGAGACAAAGCCGACGTCAAGCTGCAACTCACCGGCATGTATCAGGACTGGTTTCTCGACTACGCCTCCTACGTTATCCTGCAACGCGCCGTTCCCCACATCGAAGACGGACTCAAACCCGTACAGCGGCGCATACTCCACGTCATGAAGCGCATGGAAGACGGCCGCAACAACAAGGTGGCCAGCATCGTGGGCGAGACCATGAAGTTTCACCCCCATGGCGATGCCTCGATATACGAGACTCTCGTCAAGCTGGGACAGAAGGAACTGCTCATCGACTGCCAAGGAAACTGGGGCAACATACTCACCGGTGCAGGCGCCGCCGCCGGCCGGTACATCGAAGCACGGCTCACCAAGTTTGCCCTCGAAACCCTATATAGTCCAAAAATCACCGAATGGCGCCCCTCCTACGACGGGCGCAACAAAGAGCCCATAACGCTGCCCACCAAGTTTCCGCTCCTGCTGGCTCAGGGCGTGGAAGGTATCGCCGTGGGCCTCTCGGTCAAAATTCTGCCCCACAACTTCAACGAACTGCTCGATGCCTCCATAGCCTACCTGCAAGGCGAACCGTTCACACTCTATCCCGATTTCCAGACCGGCGGATTCATCGACGTCTCACGCTATAACGACGGCGAAAGGGGCGGCTCGGTCAAGGTGCGTGCCAAAATCGAGAAACGCGACCAGCGTACCCTGGCCATCACCGAAATTCCCTATGGGAAAACGACCCCCTCCATCATCGACTCAATACTGAAAGCCAACGACAAGGGCAAGATAAAGATACGGAAAATCGACGACATCACCGCCGCACAGGCCGAGATACTCGTGCATTTGCAGGCCGGCACCTCGTCGGACAAAGCCATCGACGCCCTCTATGCCTTTACCGACTGCGAGGTGAGCCTGTCGCCCAACTGCTGCGTGATATGCGACAACAAGCCGCTCTTCCTCTCGGTGAGCGAGGTGCTGCGCCGCAACACCGACCGCACCAAAGAGCTGCTGCAAGCCGAGCTGCGCATACAGCGCGACGAGCTGTGCGAGTCGCTGCACTTCCTCTCGCTCGAAAAAATCTTCATCGAGGAGCGTATCTACAAAGACAAAGACTTTGAAGAGAGCGCCAACATGGACGAGGCCGTGGCCCACATCGACCGTCGGCTCGACCCGTTCAAGAAGGATTTCCTTCGCGAAATCACCCGCGACGACATACTCCGCCTCATGGAGATAAAGATGGCCCGCATCTTGAAATTCAACGCCGACAAGACCGACCGCCAGATTGCCGCCATCAAGGCCGACATCGAAGAGATAGACAACAACCTCGCCCACATGACCGACTTCACGATACGCTGGTTCCGTCACCTGAAAGAGAAATACGGGGCCGTCTATCCCCGTCGCACCACCATACGCAGTTTCGACGCCATCGAGGCAGCCAAGGTCGTCGAGGCCAACGAGAAACTCTACATCAACCGCGACGAGGGCTTTATCGGCACCGGATTGAAGCGCGACGAGTTTGTATGCAACTGCTCCGACATCGACGACATCATCATCTTCTACAAAGACGGCAAATACAAGGTCGTGAAGGTGAGCGAGAAGATGTTTGTCGGTAAAAACATTCTCTACCTCAACGTATTCAAGCGCAACGACACACGCACCATCTACAACGTCATATACCGCAACGGCAAAGAGGGACTTCACTACATGAAACGCTTCGCCGTCACAGGCATTACCCGCGACAAGGAATACGATCTCACCCAGGGCACACCGGGCTCCAAGGTGGTGTGGTTCAGCGCCAATGCCAACGGCGAAGCCGAGATACTGAAAATCGTGTTCAAGCCGAAGCCCCGCCTGAAAACGCCATTCATCGAAAAAGATTTCAGCAGCATCGCCATCAAGGGACGGCAATCGATGGGCAACATCGTTACCCACAACGAGATACACCGCATCTCGCTGAAAGAGCGCGGGGGCTCGACCCTCGGCGGGCGGCAGGTATGGTTCGACCACGACGTGCTACGCCTCAACTACGACGGCCGCGGCGAGTACCTCGGCGAGTTCCACAGCGGCGAGCAGATTCTTGTCATTCTCCGCAACGGCACCTTCTACACCACCTCGTTCGACGCCGGCAACCACTACGACCCCGACATTCTCCGCATCGAGAAATTCGCCCCCGAGCGGGTGTGGACAGCTGCCCTCTTCGATGCCGACCAGGGCTACCCCTACCTCAAACGCTTCCAGTTTGAAGCTTCGGCCAAGAAACAGAGCTTCCTGGGCGACAATCCCCAGTCGCGGCTGCTCCTGCTATCGACCGAGCCCTATGCCCGCATCGAGGTAAAATTTGGCGAAGGCGACGCTTTCAGAGAGCCACTCACCATCGAAGCGGCCGACTTCATCGGCGTGAAAAGTTTCCGGGCCAAAGGGAAACGTCTCACCACTTATACCGTCGAGAGCATCAGCGAACTCGAACCGACACGCCACGAAGAACCGGCCACGGAAGAGCCGCAGGACGAAATGCCCACCTTCAACCCCGAGCCCAACGAAAACGGACAAAGCTCGCTGTTCTGACCCACCGCTCACCCTCTATGACACACAAGGCCTCCATACTCGTCAAAGCGCTCGTTCTGCTCCTCCTCTCAGCAGGGACAGGAGCAGCAGAGCTGCATGCCCAGGAGGCCACACCGGAGACCAACGCCCGAAAGGAACGGCCGGTATTCGTATCGACCTCACTTCTCGCCGGCAGAGGCACACTGCACGACAGCTATCTCTCCATCAGCCACTACAAGGGCAGCGAATGGGGCCTTATGCACGAACGGCTGCGCGTTCTCCCCTACGGAAAGGACCAATGGGTCATGCGGCACCGCATCGACGCCTCGGCCTCCAACGCCTACGGCATATCGAGCAACGGACAGCTCATTACAGCCATGCTCGATTACAGCTACGGACAACTTTACACCCTGCGCTTTCCCTGCGGACTTACCTGGCGCACCGGCGGCGAAATCGAACTCTCGGGCGGGGCTCTCTACAACCCGCGCAACTCCAACAACCCCGCTGCCGCCAAGGTCAATCTCTCACTGGGATTCTCTGAAATGCTCACATACACCCTGCACCTGGGCCGCCTGCCCGTCACGCTGCGATACCAACTCTCGCTCCCGGTCGTGTCGCTGTTCTTCTCGCCGGGATTTGGAGAGAGCTACTACGAAATTTTCTACCTGGGCAACCGCGCAGGCATCGTCAAGTGCGGGTCGTGGCACAACCGTTTCGACATGAACAACCTCTTCACCGTCGAAATACCCATAGGCCGTGCAGCCCTGCGCATCGGCTACGACAACCGCATACGCAGCAGCCGGGTCAACCACCTCGACTACTTCCACTACTCCAACGCATTCGTCATCGGCGTAGCCACCTCTATCACCCGTTTTAAAAACAGCCAGGGAGCCACGCCTCTGTCGGCCTACTATTAAACCGAAGCATGAGAAGATTACAGCACATCGGCATATACCTTCTGCTGGCAGCCATCTGCCTGGTAGCCGGCACGACTGCCTGTTCGCCCAAAGAAGAGTTTGACCAGACACCCTACGGCAACTTCGACGCGCTATGGACCATTCTCGACCAGCGATACTGCTTCTTTGCCTATAAAGACATAGACTGGAACGAGGTATACGCCACCTATCGCGCCCGACTCGACGACGAGATGACCGACAAGGAACTGTTCGGCGTCCTGGCCGAGATGCTCGACGAGCTGAAAGACGGCCATGTCAATCTCTCCTCGGCCTTCGACGTGGCCCGCTACTGGGACTGGTTTGAAAACTATCCCTCCAACTTCGACCGCACGCTGGTCATAGAAAACTACCTGCATCAGCCCGACTACCAGATTGCATCGAGCCTCTACTACCGCGTACTCGACGACTGCAACATCGGATACATCTACTACGAGAGCTTCTCCGACCCCATAGGCGACGGCAACCTCGACGAGGTACTGCTGGCATTCTCCTCATGCGACGGACTCATCATCGACGTCAGAGACAATGGCGGAGGGCAACTCTCGACCGTGCAGCAGCTGGCTGCACGATTCACCACCGCCGAATTTACCAGCGGCTATATACAACACAAGACCGGACCCGGGCACAACGACTTCTCGCAGCTATATCCCGTCACACAGAAGAGTGCCGACGCCGACCGCATGCACTTTGCCAAGCCGGTAGCCATTCTCACAAACCGCAAATGTTACAGCGCCACCAACGACTTCGTATCGGTTATGGGCAATCTTCCGCAAGTGTGCATCATCGGCGACCGAACGGGAGGCGGCAGCGGTCTGCCCTTCTCTTCGGAGCTGCCCAACGGCTGGGTAATCCGGTTCTCGGCCTCGCCTATATACAACACACAGAAAGAACATACCGAGTTCGGCATCGAGCCCGATATTGCCGCACAACTCCTCAGTGAAGACATTGAGAAGGGTATTGACACCATTATAGAGAGAGCCAAGGTGTGGATACTCACCGGCCGCTAATACCCCGGCAGAAACACAAAACGCCCCCTCGGGCAGGGGTATTCCATGGCCATTCATCGACAAGGCCCCGGCTCCGCAAACGCGGGAGACAAGATTCCCTCACATCGCCACACGCCATCTTTTCCATTGTAGAAGTGAACTAACCTCTACACAATTTCTCTGCGAGGATATTAAAGGGGCATTGATACCCGTAGAAAGTGTCCGTGTAAAACTCTCGCCGAACAGAAACTACACAGCCAAACGGTCTATCCCAACCTATGGGCGAGGTCATTGACAGGGCGTCCTCAAAGCCGACGCTTCGATACAACAAGTCCGCCCCCACCATTTCGCAACAGCGTTTCAAACAAAAAAAACGAGTACCGGATGTCCGGTACTCGTTTCTACTATCAAGCTGAAAATAGAGTTACTTCTCTGCGGGAGCCTCAGCAGCAGGTGCTTCGGTAGCAGGAGCTTCAACAGCGGGAGCTTCTGCGGCAGGAGCAGCAGCCTTTTTCGAGCGACGGGTGCGGCTCTTCTTGGCAGCTTTCTCTTTCAACATATTTTCGTTGTAGTCGACGAGCTCGATAAAGCAAGTCTTGGCATTGTCGCCCAAGCGGTTTCCGGTTTTAAGAATACGGGTGTAACCTCCGGGACGGTCGGCTACTTTCTCGGCAATGTTTTTGAAAAGCTCGGTAACGGCTTCTTTGCTTTGCAGGTAGCTGAACACGACACGACGCGAAGCGGTGGTGTCTTCTTTGGAGCGATTGATCAGAGGCTCAACATATACTCTCAACGCCTTGGCTTTGGCCAAAGTCGTAAAGATTCTTTTGTGAAGAATCAGCGAAGTTGCCATGTTGGAGAGCAGAGCATCTCTGTGAGATTTGGTGCGTCCTAAGTGGTTGAATTTTTTATTGTGTCTCATCGTTATTACTCTTTATCTAATTTATACTTCGAGATATCCATTCCGAAAGAAAGGTTGAGGCTGGCCAGCAACTCATCGAGTTCGATGAGCGACTTGCGGCCGAAGTTGCGGAATTTGAGCAGGTCGGTCTTGTTGAAAACAACCAGTTCGCCGAGGGTTTCGACATCGGCCGATTTGAGGCAGTTCAACGCACGGACCGAAAGATCCATGTCGACGAGCTTGGTTTTGAGCAACTGACGCATGTGCAGCACCTCTTCGTCAAATTCTTCGTTGCCATCGACATCGGTTGTTTCGAGAGTGATTTTCTCATCGGAGAACAACATGAAGTGATGAATCAGAATCTTGGCGGCTTCTTTCAAAGCGTCTTTCGGGTGAATTGATCCGTCGGTAGTAATCTCCAAATTCAACTTCTCGTAGTCGGTTTTCTGTTCGACACGGTAGTTCTCGATCGAATATTTCACGTTCTTGATGGGCGTGAAAATCGAGTCGATCGGAAGCGTACCGAACTCACAATCGGCGGGAGTATTCTCCTCGGCAGGCACGTAACCGCGTCCTTTGCCGATGGTGAGCGTGAGTTGCATTTTAGTACCGGGTGCCAGATGACAGATAACCAATTCGGGATTCAATACCTTGAAGAACGAGAGGTAGTTCGAAATATATCCTGCCGTCAGCTCCGTTACACCCGCCACATTGACCGATACCTTCTCGGCATCCTGGTTGTCAACCGTGCGGATAAAACGAACTTGCTTGAGATTCAGGATGATGTCGATCATACCTTCCATCACTCCAGGGATAGCGGCAAACTCATGGTCCACGCCGGCAACCTTGACGGTCGTAATCGCATACCCCTCCAGCGAGGAGAGCAGGATACGGCGCAAAGCGTTACCGACGGTCATACCAAACCCAGGCTCCAGCGGTCGGAATTCGAACTTTCCGAACGACGAAGTGGATTCGAGCATGATAACCTTTTCAGGTTTCTGAAATGCTAATATTGCCATAATATTGAATTGGTTGTTTAATTACTACTTGGAATACAACTCGACGATAAGCTGCTCCTTGATGTTTTCGGGAATCTCCTCGCGCTCGGGACGCTGCAGGAACTTGCCGGCCATAGCCGCACCGTCCCACTCGAGCCAAGCGTAGCGGCTCTTCGAACCGCCGGCCAGAGATCCGACAATGACTTCCAAACTTTTCGACTTTTCACGTACCGACACGATGTCGCCCACTTTGAGCGAGTAGGACGGAATATTCACCACGTTGCCGTTTACGCAGATGTGGCAGTGCGACACCAACTGGCGGGCAGCGGCGCGCGTCGGAGCGATGCCCAGACGATATACCACATTGTCCAGACGGCATTCGAGCAGCTTCAGCAGGTTCTCACCCGTGATACCGCCCATACGGGCAGCCTGCTCGTACGTACGGGAGAACTGTTTCTCCAGAAGACCGTACGTAGCCTTCGCCTTCTGCTTCTCGCTGAGCTGCTGGCCGTACTCCGATACTTTTTTGCGCTTGCGTGCAAGACCGTGCTGTCCGGGAGGGAAATTCCGCTTCTCGAGAACTCTGTCCGCACCGAAAATAGCTTCGCCGAACTTTCTGGCGATCTTGGATTTAGGTCCTATATATCTTCCCATTGTATTAACTTTTTAAAATCAGATAAAATAGTTTTTACGTAACACCTGCCGGCCGAATTATACACGACGGCGGTTAGGAGCACGGCAACCGTTGTGCGGCATCGGAGTAACGTCGATGATCTCCATTACCTCCAGACCGGCTCCGTGGATGGTACGCACGGCAGACTCACGGCCTGCACCCGGACCTTTCACGTAAACTTTCACCTTACGCAAACCCATGTCGTAAGCAACCTTCGCACAATCGGCAGAAGCCGTCTGCGCTGCATAGGGAGTATTTTTCTTCGAACCGCGGAAACCCATCTTACCTGCCGAAGACCAGCTGATTACGTCGCCGACCTCGTTGGTGATGGTGATGATCACGTTGTTGAAAGTAGAGTGTACGTAGGCCATACCCACGGCACCGACCTTAACAACCTTCTTCTTGACTGTTCCAGTTTTCTTTGCCATAACTCTCTAATTATTACTTCGTTGCCTTTTTCTTGTTTGCGACGGTCTTCTTCTTGCCCTTACGCGTGCGGGCGTTGTTCTTGGTGCTCTGACCGCGAACCGGAAGCCCCAGACGGTGGCGGATACCCCGGTAGCAGCCGATATCCATCAGACGTTTGATATTGAGCTGTACGACCGAGCGGCATTCGCCCTCGACCTTGATACCCATATCCGCGATCTTCGAACGAATTGCGCCGACCTGTTCATCCGACCAATCCTGAACCTTGAGGTCGTAGCTGATACCGGCCTCGTCGAGAATTTTGCGGGCGGTCGAGCGACCGATGCCGTAGATATACGTCAAGCCGATCTCGCCGCGTTTGTTTTTTGGTAAATCTACACCTACTATACGTGCCATAAAATTTCTCTTTCTTTAATTAATCGTTTAAACATTACCCTTGGCGCATTTTAAACTTGGGATTCTTCTTGCAGATCACGTAAAGTTTGCCTTTACGCTTCACGATCTTGCAATCCTCGCTTCTCTTTTTGATTGATGCTTTTACTTTCATGGTTTTCAAGCAATCTAATGGTTATTTGTACCTAAACGAGATACGCCCCTTACTCAAATCGTAAGGCGTCATCTCCACTTTCACTTTATCCCCGGGAAGAATCTTGATGTAGTGCATTCGCATCTTGCCGGAGATATGGGCCGTAATCACGTGGCCGTTATCCAACTCCACGCGGAACATCGCGTTGGACAACGCCTCGATGATCGTACCGTCCCGTTCGATCGCAGTTTGTTTTGCCATAGAGTCTTACTTGTTTATTGCCTGTTCGATAATACTGAAATCCGTCAGAACGTCCGGTCCGTCCTTGCCCACCGCCACCGCGTACTCGAAGTGAGCCGCCGGCTTGCGGTCGCGGGTCGTAACCGTCCAACCGTCCCGTTCGAAAACCACCGCCTTGGTGCCCATGTTGATCATGGGTTCAATACAGATGACCATTCCCTGTTTGAGAAGCGGTCCTCTGCCGCGTGCGCCGTAGTTCGGAACACCCGGGGCCTCGTGCATCTTACGCCCCAGACCATGTCCCTCCAACTCCCGGACAACGCCGTAGCCGAAACTTTCGGCATACTCCTGCACAGCCGCGGAAATGTCGCCTACGCGATTTCCGGCCTTGGCCTGTGCCGTACCTTTGCGAAGAGCCTCTTTGGTGACTTCCATCAGTTGCCGTACTTCCTCGGCAACTTCTCCCACGGCGAACGTATAAGCCGAATCACCAACAAACCCCTTCATAAACGTACCGCAATCCACCGATACGATGTCTCCCTCACGGAGAACTCTCTTGGATGACGGAATACCGTGCACCACCTCTTCGTTGATCGAAATACACAGCGAAGCGGGGAATCCCTGGTATCCGAGAAAAGCAGGAACTGCTCCGTGCGAACGGATGAAATCCTCGGCGAGAGTATCCAACTCCTTGGTCGTAACGCCCGGTGCGATGTGGCGACCCACCTCGGCCAGCGTCCGGCTCACGAGAAGATTGTTCTCACGGAGCAGCTCTATCTCTTCTTCAGTTTTTAAGTATATCATTCTTTCAGAACTCTCTTGAACAACAATTAGTAGCGGCCCTGAATGCGTCCTGTCTTCATCAGACCGTCATAGTGACGCATCAGCAGGTAGCTCTCTATCTGCTTCAGAGTGTCGAGGATCACACCGACCATAATCAGCAGCGAAGTACCTCCGTAGAAATAGGCGAACGCCTGCTGAATGTTCAGGAACTTCATGGCCAGCGCCGGCAGAATCGCCACCAGAGCCAGGAAGATGGAACCGGGAAGAGTGATTCTCGTCATGATGGTATCGATATAGTTCACCGTCGCCTTGCCCGGCTTTACACCCGGGATGAAGCCGCCGTTGCGCTTCATATCGTCAGCCATCATTTGAGGATTGATAATAATCGCCGTGTAGAAATAAGTAAAGGCGACTACCAGGATGCCGAGCGTAAGGTTGTACCAGAAGCCGCGCATGTCGGAGAATGCCGCAGCAAAACCGGGCGCAACATTGGCGAACAACATCGGAATAAACATCAGCGCCTGCGCGAAGATGATAGGCATCACGTTCGCAGCATTCATCTTCAGGGGGATGTACTGGCGTACACCTCCGTACTGTTTGTTTCCGACAATACGCTTCGCATACTGAACGGGGATCTTACGAACGGCCTGTACCAAGGCAACCGTAGCCATGAAGACCAGGAACAGCAACACCAGTTCGAGGATCAGCATGATGGCGCTACCGTCGGAGGTCTGGAAGCGGGCGTTGATCTCGGCGAGCAACGCGTGCGGCAGACGGGCCACGATACCGATCATGATAATCAGCGAAATACCATTACCGATACCCTTGTCGGTGATCTTTTCGCCCAACCACATGATGAACATGGTGCCGGCGATCATGATGATCGTCGCATACGCAAGGAAGAGGAATGTGTTTCCGTAAACGAATGCGTCGGGTACCTGACGGTACAGGTTCGTAATATACGCAGGCCCTTGGATCAACAGGACGATGATCGTCAACATGCGCGTCCACTGATTCATTTTGCGGCGGCCGCTCTCACCCTCTTTCTGCATCTTCTGGAAGTAAGGAATCATGATGCCCATCAACTGAATGATGATCGAAGCGGTGATGTACGGCATCACTCCGAGTGCAAAAATCGCCGCATTGCCGAATGCACCGCCGGAGAATACGTTCAACAGGCCCAGAAGACCGTTGCCCTCCAACTGACTGGCAAGCGCCGACCCCTCGCCCAGGGCGTTGGGGTTGATGCCCGGAATGACCACAAAACAGCCCAAGCGATACACAAGCAGAAGACCCAGCGTATAGAGAATACGCTTGCGGAGCTCCTCAATCTTGTATATGTTCTTGAGGGTTTCTACGAATTTCTTGTTGGTCGCCAGCAGCGCGATGATCGCAACTACGACGATACCAACAATCAGATAACCATAACCATTCATAATATTGGGTTTTGCGGGTTATTACAATTTTTCCACGTTGCCTCCGGCTGCCGTAATCGCAGCTTCGGCACTCTTCGAGAAAGCGTGAGCCTTCACCGTGAGGGCTTTCGTAATCGCACCGTTACCCAGGATCTTCACTTTGTCGTTCGAAGAGATGAAGCCGGCAGCTACCAGCGTGTCGATCGTCACCTCCGTCAGGTTTTTCTTGGCTGCGAGTTCTTCGAGCGTCGAAAGGTTGATCGGCTTGAATTCCACTCTCTTCAGATTGGTGAAGCCGAACTTCGGCAGGCGACGCTGCAACGGCATCTGACCGCCTTCGAAACCTAACTTACGCGAATAACCCGAACGCGACTGGGCACCCTTGTGACCGCGCGTTGCCGTACCACCGTGTCCCGAACCTGCACCGCGGCCGATTCGTTTATCGTGATGCGTTGATCCCTTTGCGGGTTTGAGATTATTGAGTTCCATCGTTTATCAGTTCTTAAACATTTTCAATTATTTAACCTCCTCGATCGTTACGAGGTGCTTCACACGCTCCAGCATGCCCTTGATGATGACCGAATCTTCATGCTCGACGCTCTGACGGATCTTGCGAAGACCGAGTGCATCGAGATTTTTGCGCTGCTGTGCAGTGGCGCCGATGCGGCTCTTAACTTGAGTAATTTTCAATCTTGCCATAGTCTTCTTTCCAATTAACCGTTAAACACCTGATTCATCGAGATACCGCGCAACTGTGCCACGCTGTGAGCGTCGCGCAGCTCGCAGAGAGCGGCGATGGTAGCCTTCACCAGGTTGTGGGGGTTCGACGAACCCTTGCTCTTGGCAAGCACGTTCT
>ERZ824600.4420-NODE-4420-length-12379-cov-4.799010_pt1 | contig 12379 bp, 8 predicted proteins | sample MGYA00519933_ERZ824600 | MGnify/ENA primary metagenome ERZ824600 (study PRJEB31778, sample SAMEA3449178) | human gut metagenome | biome: human gut; feature: human-associated habitat; material: faeces | place: United Kingdom | collected 2010/2012 ... | reverse complement strand
TAAAAAATAGATATAAATAATAAATAAATTATAATAGATAAAAGAATTAATGAAATATTTTTAATATAATTTTTTGCTTTTGACATTTGATCACCTAATTAATTATATTTATGTTTAAAAATAATATGATTATACATAATAATAATGGTGAATATTATGAATATATTAAATGCTACTTTTAGAACAATATTTTTTTATTTCTTTATTATTGTTGTATTTAGATTGATGGGTAAAAGAGAAATAGGAGAGTTATCTTTGATGGATTTAGTTGTTAGTTTGTTAATAGCTGAATTAGTTGCGATTAGTATAGAGAATTATGATGAATCTATGCTTTTGACTATTATACCTATTGTGATATTACTTGTATTTGAAATAATATTTGGAGTATTATCAGTTAAATCAGAAAAGTTTAGGACTTTAGTTGATGGAAAGCCTTCATTAATAATAAATAAAGGTAAAATAAATAAAACTGAAATGAAAAAGCAAAGATATTCTTTAGATGATTTAATGCTTGAATTAAGAAATAATAATATAGAAGATTTAACTCAAGTAAAGTTTGCTATTCTTGAAAATAATGGAAGATTAAACTTATATAAAAATGATACTAGTGATATACCATTTCCTCTTATATTAGATGGTTGTGTTCAAAAAGATACATTAAACTATATTAATAAAGATTTAGATTGGTTAATAGATAATTTAGATAATAAGAATTTAAATATTGAAGATATATTTTATGCTTTTTATAAAGATAATAAAGTATATGTGATTAAAAATGATGAATTAAGCTAATACTTTTTTGACTTCTTTATAATAAAGGTAAGTTGATACTAGAAGATTAACTATTATTGATAATATATAACTATAGATACCTATTTTTAATAGTGAAAGTATTGCTATGGAAAATAGTCTTATTATTGAAGAAGTTATTGTACATTTCATAGCTTCTTTACTTTTTCCTAATGCTTGAAGAGAACTCATTAGAGGATATTCTACATAGAATAATATTACAAATGGAGATAATATCTTAATATAATCATATCCTTCTGTAGTATGATATAAAGTACTTAAAAAGAATTTAGGGAATACACTAATTATAATTGTTGATATTAAACCAATAAAACAAGAGACTAAAAGTATTTCTTTTATTCTTTTTTTACACATTTTTTTATTGCCATAGCTATAATGTTTTGATAATTCTGGTATTAAAGCTGTTGACATATTTTGAGTAAAGAATTGAGGCATTAATAGTAGTGAAAGAGCATATGCGTTTATGATACCATATTCATAAATTACATATTCATTTGAATAACCCATAAATATTAAAACATTAGTTAAAACTATTGGTTCAAAAAAATATGATATTGAACCAATTATTTTACTTGATGTACATGGTATACATATATTTAAAATACTTTTTATATCTTTTGAATCTATTTTTATATTCTTGAAATTTAAATATTTTTTTGGCATAAAAAGAATCATTATTATTTGTGAGACTACTTCACCAATCATATTTACTATAAATAAAAAACATATTGAAAATACTAATCCTTTATAAAATATTTTTGTTAGGAAAAACAGTATTAAAGATAATCTTGTTAATTGTTCTATAAAATTGGATAACATATATGGGAACATATTTTGTTTTCCCCAAAAATAACCTTTTATGATAGAAGATATACTTATAAAAGGCATAGTTAAACTTATACATATTATTGGATAATAAAGTCTACTTTCATTTAATAGATTGTTTGATAATATTGGAGCAAATAAAATAGTGACTAAAATAACTATAATATTTATTATAAAAGAAAGTATTATTGTAGAATAAAATAATGATTTTGAGTTTGTTTGTCTTTCTGATATTATTTTTGATAATGCTGTTGGATAACTAAATGTAGCTATTACTGTTAATAATGATATGGTAGGGGATAATAGACTATAAATAGCTATACCTTCTGTACCAATTTTTCTAGTTATAATTATTTTTAGAATAAAACCAACTAGTTTAGTTAGAGTTCCACCAATTAATAGTAAAAATGCTGATTTGAAAAAAATATTGTCTTTTATTTTATTTAACATATTACATTTTATGCATTTTATGTTATAATATTTATGTCTTAGGACAACAATTTTATATTACCTTATAAAGAGTGATTTAGAGACTGGCTCGTAGATCACACCAACCTATTTGATTAGGTGGTAAACCCAGATGGATGAGGATAGCTTTTAATACTTAAGGTTATCTTAGGTATTTTTTCTTTTTAAGGTAATTATTACTGAAAGGAGGAAATTATGAAGTTATACAGTAATGAAATTGTTTTTAGAGGTCATCCTGATAAAGTATGTGATCAGATAAGTGATGCTTTATTAGATGAATATTTAAAAGGGGATAAAGATAGTAGATGCGCTATTGAAGTTTGTGGAGGTAAAGGAGTAATATTTATAACTGGAGAAGTTACATCTAAAAGTATTGTAGATGTTGAAAAAGTAGTAAATGAGACTTTGAATGATATTGGTTATTATAAAAAGTATAAGATTATAAATAATATAGGTATTCAAAGTAGTGACATTGCTCTTGGAACTAATAAAGAAGTTGGAGGAGCTGGAGATCAAGGCATGATGTTTGGTTATGCTTGTAATGATAACTCATATTATTTACCTACAGCTATGATGATACTTTCTGAATTATCAATTAAGTATGATGAATTAAGAAAAAAAGATAAAAGATTTTATGCTGATGGTAAAGCTCAAATTACTGGAGTATATGATGAAAATATGAAATTACTAAGTATTAAAGATTTTACTATTTCTTATCAAAATACTGAAAAAGAAAGAGAAGAAACAGATAAAATTATTAAAACTATTTGCCTATCTATTTGTGAAAAATATAATGTTAAAATAGAAATGTTTCTTATTAATCCAACTGGTAGATTTGAAATAGGTGGTTTTGAGGGTGACTCTGGACTTACTGGAAGAAAAATTGTTGTTGATTCATATCAGGGATTTGCTCCAGTGGGTGGTGGAGCTTTTAGTGGTAAAGATTCATCTAAAGTAGATAGAAGTGCTGCTTATAAAGCTAGAAATATAGCAGTTGATTATTTGAAAAAATATAATTTAAGGTGGTGTCAAGTTCAACTTAGTTATGCTATTGGAATAAGAAAACCCCTTGCTATATACATAACTAGTGATAAAGGCGATATTGATGTAAGTGGTTCATTATATGCTGAATGTGAACCAAATAACATAATTGAAGATTTAGATTTACTTAATAAATGTTATGTTGACACTGCTAAATATGGTCATTTCGTTGATTATAATAAAATAGTGTAAAGTTTATTTTCAAAGCATAGACTTAAATATTTTTATATGATAAACTTTAATTAACCTAGATGATTAATATAGACACAATAAACCGACTATGTAATATTATAGGGGAACTAATCGGTATGCGGCGTTGAATATTGATTTTATATCAAGATCCCAGACATATCGTGTGATCTACCACCTCGTCGAGCGCGAGATTTATTACACTATATTTACACTAGGTTTTTTTTATGCTATAATATTCGTGCTTTTAGGAGGCAAAAAGTATGAATTTGTGTAGACTTGAGAGTCTAATCGGAGAAGAAAACATTGAAAAGATTAAGAAATTAAATGTATTAATAATTGGTCTTGGAGGTGTTGGAGGATACGTTATAGAGTCTTTGATTAGATGCGGTGTTGGAAATATTACACTAGTAGATAGTGATACTATTAAACCAAGTAATATTAATAGACAAATAATTGCTACATCTAGAAATAATAATAAATATAAGACAAGAGAATGGAAAAAACGTATCAAACTAATTAATAAAGATGCTAATGTTAGTATTATAAATACTCATATAACAGAAGATAATATAGAATGTTTATTTACATATAAATATGATTATATTATTGATGCTTGTGATACTACAAAAGTTAAAGTTAAATTAATTAGAGAATGTCATGATAAAGGAATTAAATTAGTTTCTAGTATGGGAACTGCAAATAAAATAGATGCTACTCGTGTTAGAATTACTACTCTTGATAAAACAGAAACTGATCCACTTGCTAAAAAGATAAGACATGATTTAGGAAAAGATAGAGTTTTAATGAAAGATGTTACAGTTGTAACAAGTGATGAAAAACCTATTAATACTAAAATGCTTGGTTCTACATCTTTTGTTCCTGCAACTGCTGGATTATTTATTACAAATTATATTATTAATGATGTAATTAAAAAATAGACATAATTTTATAGCAAATTTTATGTCTTTTTATTTTCTTGTCTTTTTATGTGTGTTATAATTGATTAATAATAGAGGTGTTTTATGAATAATAATACAGGATATCAAGATAGTGCTGATTTTACACGTACTAATAATATAAATGGTATAGAAACTGAACATAAAACTTATAATGATTCTGGATCTATAAGTTGGAATGTTGGAGAATATACACCTACTGGGGATAGTGAAGTTGGTGCTCAAATTTATATGCCTGATCATATAGATGAGAATACTCAAATTGTTGTTTATTATAAGGGAATGGACGATGATTATTCTAGTAGAAACTGTGTGAGTCTTAATGAATTAAACTGTAATAATAATACTATTTTAATATTTCCAGGGGGTTCTTATTATTATAGTGGAAAAGAGGCAGCAAACACATTAAATAGTTTATCTGATATAATACCTGGTGACTGGGATAATGTAACTGTTGCTGGAGTTAGTGCTGGTGGAGGTTCTGCTTTTGCTCTTGCTAGAAATTATAGTGTAGCCGAAGATGGAACATATAAATATCATATTTCTACTTTATCTCTTGGAGATAGTTATCATCCAGAAAGAAGCATGTATTATATACCGAATTCTGATGATGATTATTTAGCTATGATTAATAAAGGCATGAAATTAGTTGGAGTTACATCTGATGGTAGTAATGGAAACCCTGATGCTGTTAGAGTATTTAGACATTGGGCTTCATTAGGTGGTGAAACATTTTATATAGATTATGCTGTTAGTCATGATGGGAAATGTAAAACTCCATACTATAACAATTATTTGAATTGGATTCTTGGAAAAGGTGATTTGACAGAAGATTTTAAAGATAAACTTAACCATTTTTATATTTTTGTAGAAGATCCTGAGACTGGTGAATGGAAGAAAAAAGATTTATCTTATGAAGAAGCTACAAAATACTTTGATGACATGGTTAAAACGCCTATGTTTGAATTAAGTGATATTGATCAGTTATATAATAAGCTAAAAGATGATAACGCTTTATATAATTTAAATATCAAATTATCTCAAGAAAGAATAAATAAGATGTTAAGTGAATTCTTATCAACTGACGCTGGATTTTTAGCAGATAAAATTCAAGCACTAACTAGTAAGATAAATGGTACTAAAATAAAAGATATTAAAACTGCTACTGATTATGCTAGTACTACAAACTCTCCAAAGATGCAAGATGTTAAAATTATGGAGTATATTGCTAAGACAAGTGAATTGCTTGCAAAAACTCTTGAATGTGTTGAGTTTGCTATGCATGCTCAATTGGAAATTGAAGCAACAGAAAATGAAGTTGATAAAGATGCAGCTGATTTGGCTCCTAGTGGAGGTGTAACTGATGCTGCTCTTGCTGGTGCTATTGCAGGATTAGATAGTATTGCTGATGCTCTTGGATATACTGGTACTAAAAAACAAGAGTATATTGATGCTGAAACTGCAAAACTTTATGAGAAGTATTATGGAGCTGATGCAAGCAAAGAAGCTGAAAGTAAAGGACTTACTGGGGAAGAAAAAGATAAATTTGTTGACGATTATATAAAAGAAAGAATTAAAGAATTTGAAAAAAATAAAGATAAATATGACGTTGATGTTGAAACTGAAGTAAGTGAAACTGATTTAAAAGGTAATGAAGTTAAAGCTAAAGAAGAAAAAGCAGACATGGAAAATATGTCTAGCGTTGTAAATAAAGATAAAAATGATAATAGTTCAAACAAATCAAATGTATCAAGTACAGTAAATAAAAATATAAAGTATGATGATGCGAAGAAACCTGGTACTGATAATAAGGGTAATAGTGATACTAAACCTAGTGTTTCTAAAGAAGAAACTAAGTTAAATAGCCACAATAATAAAGATAGAGGAGAAAATTCTAATAGTTCTACAAATCAAAATAATAATTCTAATAAATCAAATGCTTCTAATACAGTAAGTACAGATAGAACTGATAATGGTACTTCTAACGATAGCAATAAAACGGCAGAAACTAATACAAATAGTGGTAATAACCAAAATAATTCTTGGAATTCAAATGGTACTGGAAATGTAAGCAATTCAAATAATAATGCAGGAAGTAACACTTCTAGTGGAAGTTCATATGGAAATGGTGGATATTCTCCTAGTACTCCAAGCACACCAAGTACTCCTTCAAATAATGATGTTATTGGTTCTGGTACATTAACATCATCAAATGATACAGTTGAATTTCCTGAATATAGTAGTGTTGTAAGTGATGGTAATACAGATGTATACAGTTCACTTGATTCAAACTATAAAATAATAGTTAATCATGATAATAATGCTGTTACTAGCGTTGAACATTACTTTGATTTTGGAAATCCTGATAAAGCATTGTCAAGTTTAAATAAGATTACTCAAGGATATAGTTCTGATATGATAAAAAGTATTAAGTGTGAAGGACAATATGTTAAAGTTATATTTAAAGATAGTTACTTTAATACTTCTAGTTATAATGACTTTATTTCTAAATTTGATGGATTTAATAAGATAACAAAATAAAAATTATAAGATTTATTTCTTATAATTTTTATTTTGGAGTTTTATATATCAAGTTTTCATGTTATAATTTTGATATAAGAATAGGATGTGCATAATATGGATTTGAGTAATTTATCTCAAGAAGATATAGATAGTATTAAAAACCAATTGTCTCAAATTGAACCTGGAACTGAAGGAACTGTTAGAGTTGGTTATGGCGATAGTGAGTTTCGTGTTTATATGCCAGAAGAGATTGATTATGATACAGGTATCCAAATTGCTGGTAGAGGTGGAGGAGGAATTGATGACTGCAACGAAGTGTTTAATCATGTAGTTGATAATCAAAGCAATACTATTATTTTATCGCCTATACATTTGGGCAATACGGATGACTGGATGACAAAAGGTTTAGATGTTATTGATTGTATTAAGGACAGCAATCCCTGTATAGCTGATACTACTGTTGTTTATCAAGGATATAGTGCTAGTTTTGGAAATACAATGCATTCTGTAGCGGCTAATTGTATAGAAAGAGGATATAATTTTATTCCTGTTTTAATGGAACCAAGAGATATATATAATAATGTTAAACTTACTCAAGAGGAAATAAATAATTTAATAAAAACAAAAACACCACTTGTGTATTTTGATACTAATCCTGATGTATTTGATGGTGATGTTTTCAAGAGGGCTCAAGGTGATATTTCTGAATTTGCTAAGCAAGGTTTAACTGTTTATTATATTGAATATACTGCTGAGAAAGATAATAGAGATTCCCATGGATTTGTTAGATCTTTAAATGCTGATAGTGAATTATGGGGTCTTAGCAATGGCTCATTTGATATACTTGGTTTACCTAGTAAAATCACACATAGTGGTAAAGATTATAATATGTCTTATAAACTTTATAAATATGATAAAAATGGTGAAAGAGTATTAATTACTGATCCGCAAGAACAAAGAATGGCTTTTTGCGAGATTATGTTTGGAAATGATATTATTTTTGATTTAGCTGATGTTACTCATATGTCAAACCATTATATTAGACAATCAATTTTTATTGGGAAGAATATTAAACTTACTATTTCTTCAATTAATGGTATAATGGAAGAATTTTTAAGTACTGATGCTGGATTTTTAGCAGATAAAATTAATTCAATTGTTTCTGTTATTAATAATACAAAAATAAGAGATTTAGTTATTGCAAATCAATATGCTAGTACAACTAGTTCACCTAAAATTCAAGATATTAAAATGTTAGAATATAAAGTTAATACCTTAAAAATGCTTGACAATGTATTATCTTTTACAAAACAAGCTATGGATGCACAATTAAAGTTACAAGAGACAGAAAGAGACTTAAATAACGAAGCAGCTAATTTAGGTGGAACTGAGGCTAGTGACTTTAGTGTTTTAACTGGAGCTCTTGCAGGTTTACCTTTTACTATAGATCCATCTTTATCTGATGCTGAGAGAGCTAAAGAACTCGAAAGATTAACAGATTTAACATATGAAAACTTATATGGAGAAGAAGCTCGTAATGCTGCTAATGAAAAGGGATTAACTGGAACTGAGGCTGATAAATTTGTTGATGATTATTTAGATGCAGTAAGAGATAATTATGAAAGAATTATGAGTAATACAGATGCTAATGCTACTGTAGATAGTACTACTGTTACAGAAACATCAGTTAGTGGTAAATAGCATAAGATAGTAAAATTACTATCTTTTTTATTGTCTTTGTTTTGTCATCTAAATCAAATTTCATTTACTTTTTACTAATTACGTAGTATCCTATTATTAGAATAAGTGAGGTATTTTATGAGTACAAATGAAAATGTTGATACTTCTTTTATGACAGAAGATCAGTTAAGAGCATATAATGATATTAAGGCAGAATATGAGGGAACTGAAATTGGCATTAGCGTTGCTCCTGTTGAAGGCAGCGATAAAGTAGTTATTACTTCTACTACAGATTTAAATAGTAATATGTTTGAAATATATTTACCTGCGAAAATAGATGAGAATACTAAGTCTTATACTTATTATAATCCTTGTGGTATTACTTCGAGAGGTGCTTCTGGAAGTTATGTAGTAGATAATGCTATTACTAATGCTATAGATGAGAATAACGATGCAATTTTTTGTATGACTTCTTCTGATGATAAAAATGAATTAGGGTTGCGTACTATAGAAGCTATTTATGGTGAGAACGCTTTTAATTCACACACTTGTATTGGTTGGAGTGAAGGTGGAGGTACTGTTTATACAAGAACTCTTGACAAGATTAGAAATAATCCTGATTTAGAACCACAAACTATGGTTTTTCTTGATCTTCAATGGAATGGAGGTCAATTAGATACTAGTGAAGAAAACCTTAATTTAATGAAAGAAAATGGTACGGTTATAATGGCATTTGAATCTGTTGAAACTTTACCAGATCAATATAAAACTTCACAACATTATAAAGAAATAGCTGCGGCTGGTATTCCTTTAGTTATTATTGAAATTCCTGGGGATCATGGTGAAACTCCTGCTACTGTTTTTCAAGATAATTTACTTGCATTTTTAAATGGTCAAACTGATGAAATACCTTCTGCTTTAGGATTTTATAAATTTGATGAGAATGGTAATTTTGTTCCATTTGATGATGTTAATGAAGCTATCAGAATTATGAGACAAAATTTAATTTCTGAGGGAAAAATACCAACATTTACTCCAGAACAAATAGATGACATGTATGAGAAATATAAAAAAGAATATGAGTCTTATAACATGTATATGAGAGAATCTTTAGATAATATAAATGGTATGATGAGTGAATTCTTGACTACTGATGCTGGATTTTTAGCAGAGAAAATTCAAGCTTTAACTAGCAAAATAAATGGTACTAGAATAAAAAATTTAAAAATTACTGCAGATTATGCAAGTACTACAAATTCTCCTAAAATTCAAGATGTTAAAATTATGGAATATGTTGCTAAGACAAGTGAAATATTGTTTAAGACTCTTGAATGCGTTGAATTTGCTATGCATGCTCAAATTGAAATAGAATCTACTGAAGATAATATTAAAGATAGGGCTGAAGACTTGGCCGGCGGAAGAAGCACAACTGATGCTGCTCTTGCTGGAGCTATTGCTGGTTTGGGAGCTGCTGCTGATGCTCTTGGATATACTGGTGCTAAAAAACAAGAATATATTGACTCAGAAACTGCTAAGCTTTTTGAAAAATATTATGGCGAAGAAGCAAACAAAGAAGCTGAAAGTAAAGGCCTTAGTGGAAAAGATAAAGATAAATTTATTGATGACTACATAAAAGGAAGAATTGATGAATTTGAAAAAAATAAAGATGAATATGATGTTGATGTTGAAACTGAAGTAAGTGAAACTGATTTAAAAGGCAATGAAGTTAAAGATGAACAAGAAAAAGTAGATGAAGCTAACATGTCTAGTACAGTAAATAAAAATATAAAGTATGATGATGCGAAAAAACCTAGTGAAGAAAAAGGCAATAGTGATGTTAAAGCTAGTAATGCTAAAGAAAACACTAAGTTAAATAATGGCAATAATAAAGATAGAAGAGATAATTCTACAAATCAAAGTAATAATGACTCAAATAAGTCAAATGCTTCAAGTACAGTAAATGCTGATAAAACTGAAGTAGGACCAAAAGACTCCAAAGATGAAAATAAACCATCAGATACTAATACTAGTAATAATCAAAACAATTCTGGTAATACTGGTGGAACTGGAAATGTAAGCAATTCAAATAGTAATACAGGAAGTAACACTTCTAGTAGTGGAAATTCTAGTGGAAATAGTGGATATTCTCCTAGTGCTCCAAGTGCTCCATCAAATCCTGACATAATTGATTCAGGCACATTAACACCTTCAAATGATACAGTTGAATTTCCTGAATATAGTAGTGTAGTAAGTGATACTAATACTGATGTATACAGTTCACTAGACTCAAGTTATAAAATAATAATTAATCATGATAATAACTCAGTTACTAGCGTTGAGCATTACTTTGATTTTGGAAATCCTGATAAAGCATTATCAAGTTTAAATAAGATTACTCAAGGATATAGTTCTGATATGATAAAAAGTATTAAGTGTGAAGGACAATATGTTAAAGTTATATTTAAAGATAGTTACTTTAATACTTCTAGTTATAATGACTTTATTTCTAAATTTGATGGATTTAATAAGATAACAAAATAAAAATTATAAGATTTATTTCTTATAATTTTTTATTGAGTTGTTAAATTTTGTCATTTCAGTTTCATATTTGTTATTTCTTGGTGAATAGTATTTTCTACCAATTAAATTGTCTGGCATATATTGTTGGTCTACCCAATAATTAGGGTAGTTGTGTGGGTATTTGTAATTAGGTGAAGTTGTTTTTATGTGTTCTGGTATTCTTCCGACATTTCCAGCATTTATATCATTTATAGCAGACATTATTGCTGAATCTGCTGAATTGCTTTTTGGACTTAGTGCCATATCTATTATTGCAACGCTTAATGGTTTTACTAATTCTGGATAACCAATTCTTTCACTTGCTTCTATAGCTGCAACTACTTTTGGTCCAATACTTGGATTTGCAAGGCCTATGTCTTCATATGCAGTTACTAGCATTCTTCTATAAATTGAATCATAATCTCCACTAACTATAAGTCTTCCTAAATAGTGAAGGGCTGCATCTACGTCACTTCCTCTAATGCTTTTTTGAAATGCTGATAGCATATCATAGTGACCATCTTCATTTTTATCTGTAAAGAATGATGGTGTGTTATTTGTTTTCTTTATATTTTCTATTGTGACTTCTTTATTGTAACCATAATAAGTAAATTCTACTAGATTATAAGCATATCTTATATCACCATCTGATAGAGTAGCTATATACTTTATAGTTTTATTGTCCATTATTATATCTGGCAATACTTCTTTTACTCGTTTTAAACCTTTTTCTACATCTTTTTCTGTAAGTGAATGTAATTCTAGTAATTGACATCTACTTCTTATAGCAGGATTAATTGAATGATATGGATTAGAATTTGTAAGACCTATTAAAGTTATTAAACCACTTTCAATGTAAGAGAGTAGTATATCTTGTTTATCTTTATTCATTCTGTGAATTTCATCCACTATTAATATAATACCTTTATAAAGCTTTGCTTCTTCAATAACAACTTCAAAATCTTTTTTTGAATTAATAGTAGCGTTAAGAACTCTATATCTTTGATTAAATTCGTTCATCAAAGCAAGTGCTATAGTTGTTTTACCAATACCACTTTTACCATATAAAATTATATTAAATAACTTTTTTTCTTTTACTAAATTAGTTAATATTTTATTTTTACCAATTAAGTGTTCTTGACCTAAAACATCTTTAAGATGAGTGGGCCTTAATTTATTCGTAAGTAGTTCCATATAAATCACCTTTCATTATTTTATCAATAATAAATACAAAATTAAAGTATAAGTTTTTTAATATTATGTAAACTTATGTAAAAATGACTATAAATATCAAAAAAAATATAATATAATTGTCTTGTATGATA
>ERZ824600.4419-NODE-4419-length-12381-cov-3.225621_pt1 | contig 12381 bp, 5 predicted proteins | sample MGYA00519933_ERZ824600 | MGnify/ENA primary metagenome ERZ824600 (study PRJEB31778, sample SAMEA3449178) | human gut metagenome | biome: human gut; feature: human-associated habitat; material: faeces | place: United Kingdom | collected 2010/2012 ... | reverse complement strand
CGCCTTTCCATCTTCAGCGATTTTGCAGCAGGAGAGCACGCTTTCCCCCTCCAGACGGAACAGCGAGAATTCACGGGGCAGACGCGGGGTCCCTTCCGGAAGCTCCCGGTAGAAAATCTCCGCCAGATCCGACCCCTGTTCGCAGGGACGGCCGGAGGTGAACTTCCGTTCATCCGCCGCATCGAACGCAACCGGCGGCGCCTGAAGAAACCGTCGATATTCCCGTTCGAGAAGCGCAAGCGAAGCATGTCCGGGCCGGATCGCGGCTTCAAAACGGTAAACCCCGTGCAGATTGGCATCCGGGACGCACCACTCCACCGGTTCGGCGACGGTGGGATCGGCGGGAAAATCGGAATTCGTCACCCGTCCGACACACCGCAGAAGAGTGAGCGACAGAGCGCCGTCCTCCCGGTATTCGCACTCGTGCAGGCCGCAGTTGAACACCGCCAGATGCTCGACGGCCGTCACGCCGCTGTTCGGGAATCCCCGGAAGAAATTCCCGCGCGGCCTCTTTTCAAATCCGAACGGAACCGATGCGAAACAGTGTTCTGCCATCTCTCCGGTCCGGAACAGCACCTTGAGACGGTGATCCGACGCATGGTTCTCTACCTCGAATTCCAGATCGATTCTCCGGGCGAACGGACGCAGCGAGTAGCGGACCGTCAGGCGGTTCTGCACCGTTTTCCGACTTCTTCTCCTGTGCACGAAATCATACTTTTCCGGCAGGGCGAAGCGGTAGGTCACCTCGACTGCGCGTCCGTTGTGCTCACGCTTGATGCGGCTGATCGACGCAAGATCCGTTTCCTGCGCGTCCGGAGCCGGAAAGAAATTGTAGGTGTGCCCAAGATCCGCTTCATCCCGGAATGCGATCAGATCGGAATAAACTCTCCCGGTTTCCCGATCGGTGACGGTCACTCTTCCGGATTCGTCCACGTCGAACGCAAGAAACTCGTTTTCCGTTGCGCAGCGCTTCGACGGCGGAGGCAGTTCCCCCGGGACAGGACGGAGTGTGTACACCCGGTATCCCATTGCCGGAAGACGGTCGGCGGAAAAACGGATTCGCAGCTCCCGGCAGTTGATCCGTCCCGGCAGATTGATCGGCGGATAGTTGCCGAACGAGCGCTTCTCCTCGGAGAGAACTTCAAACGGAAGCTGCTTCCCCGCGGGATCCAGAATTTCAAAGTTTTCGATACCGTCCTCAAGCGGGAAATGCAGAGTCGCTTCGACCTCCTCTCCGGCGATTTCCGGGACGGGATGGAAAACGGCGAGCAGATAGTCGGTTTTCCGTGTTCCGGAGCGGTCGAAGCGCTCCCAGAAGCGGTGGAACAGACGGCTCAGGAGGGTGTCGGTGAGGTCCTTCAGACGCGCGAAACGGTTTTCGTTGTCCTCATGGACCCGCGCGTTGCTGCAGCCGCAGATGGAGTCGTGCGGGTGGTTGTGAAGAAGAAGTTTCCATGCGTAGCGGAGCGGACCGCATTCGCAGAAGGAAGGATCGCCCGATGCTCCTGCAAGGAGAACCCCAAGCGGTTCCAGACAGAGTTCCAGAGAGGCCTGAGCTTTGTCGTTGAGGCGTTTCAGCGGCGCCCGGGCGGAGAGCGTTCCGTTCAGGAGCGATGTGAAATCGCTCAGGCGCATCTCCTCCGCCACCACGGGCAGACTCGTTTCCGCCTCCTGACGGACACCGTCAAGGAACGCACGGAGCGTGGACTGGCGAAATCCCGGAAGTCGCGGAAGGAGCTCGAGAAGATCCTCCTGCGCCTCCAGATGATCGACCCCGTTCATCAGCAGGCGGTGTGATGTCGCCGCTTCCTCGTCCTGGCGCGCAATCGCCTCGGCCGCATAGCGGAGCGCCCGGGCCGGATTTGCGGAAAGACGCTGAAAATTGTTGTACCAGCGGCTCAGAAAGGAGGCCAGAACCCGGGAGCCGTCCGGACTCTCCCAGTAGAATTCATTGCGTGTTCTGCGGTCGAAGCCGCGTCCGAAGATGCAGCTGTCGATGCCGAATCCGGCGAGGATCTGCGGAAGCTGCCGGATCAGTCCGAACTGATCCGGTGCGTAGCCGACGTCGCCGCAGCGTCCGAATTCCTCCGCGATCTTCCTGCCGATGCGGAGATTGCGGATGGTCGCTTCCCCGCTGGTCAGGAAGAAGTCGTTCTGGACATACCACGGTCCGACTCTCAGATTCCCGCTCCGGATCCATCGCCGGAGTGTCTCCCGGCGTTCCGGGCGGATCTCCAGATAATCCTCCAGGCAGATCGTCTGCGCATCCAGTTCAAAGAGATAGTCGGGATGGCGCTCGAAAATCTCCAGCAGATGGTCGATCAGGTCGACCAGCCGGAGCCGGAAGGTCTCGAACGGCTGGTACCATTCCCGGTCCCAGTGCGTATGGGAGACCACGTGCGGGTGGAGAGGACGGTCCGTTTTCATCGCGTCACCGGGCTTTCGGGAACGGAGAGGCCATGACCTTCGCCGCGGGAATCCACTGATCGCTGTACGCAACCGAATCGAAACGCGGCGGATTGAGTCCGACCTTGTCCACTTCATTGTACGGCGCGCGGGGATTGTCCTCCAGACGCCCCAGCGCCCAGATCATCCACCCGACCTTCTCCTTGGCAAACAGCGTGAGCATCCCGGAAATAAAGGTCCGGCAGACCGTTTCACTCTTGTTCCAGTGCGTTGCGCCGAACTCCGTGCAGAGAACGGGAACTTCATGTTTCTTCTGGAACGCTCTGATGAAGCGGTCCACATCCCACGGATGATTGTCCTCGGGATAGTCGTGGAACGAGAAGACCACGTTGTTGTACGGAGCATCCACGGTTTTCGCCGTCGGTCCCCAGGTCCTCTCCATCGCGCGGGAGTGCGACCAGTTGCAGTTGCCCAGAAGAAGAATGTGACGGCGGTCCACCTGCCGGATCGCTTTCAGACAGCGGGTATACCACTGCCGCGTCAGCTCCGGACTGATGTCGTGCGGTTCATTGAGCAGTTCGTAGCCGAGGACGTTCGGTTCATCCCGGAAAAATTCCGCAACTTTCACCCAGCGCCGGATCCACTCCTGGAATCCGGCGTCGCTCCAGCGGGGGACGGTCTGTTTTTCCCGCGCCTTCGCCTCGTCGATTTTCGAGGTGAAGTAGCCGTGATCGTCCAGAATCACATAGAGATTGTGCCGTTTCGCCGCCTGAACGACCGGAACGATGAAGTCCCGGATATGTTCGTCGATGTCCAGCGGCTCCGAATCGCGGTTGTTGAAGAAGCGGGTGTAGAAGGGAAGACGGATCGTGTTGAGTCCGCGGGCCCGGCAGAATTTCATGACCTCCTCATCCTGCGCCGGGAGAATCACATCCCGGGCATAGCCAAGACCCACAGGAATGAAGATCTGTTCGCCTCCCTTCGCCTTTTCACTCGTGACAATGTACCGTCCCTTCACTTTAAGCCAGACATGCGAATCGTCCGCCCGATAGCCGAAAAGCGGGTGTTCGATGGAGACGTCGGCTTTCTCCCGTCCCCCGTTCACCGTCGCAAACACCGAGTTCCACGCATAGAGGTTGATCGGCGGACGCGGCCATTTGAGTTCATATTTCCCGTTCCGGCTCCGGACGGTCCGGCTTTTCACCTCTCCCCGGGAGTTGCGGATGCTGACGGTGACTTCCGCTTCCGCTTTCCCGGTGGTCCCTGTGACAAAAAGCTCCTTCTGCACCTTCACGGGATTCCCCGCAATCTTCAGCGTCACGTTCCGCGGACGCGCAATCGCGGCCGATTCATATTCCACCGTGCCGGGATCCGGCGTGAATTCCAGAAACAGCGTGGTGAAGCGCTTCCCCGGCGCTTCCGGGAGGGGAAGGACGACTTCCTGAAGAGTCGGACTGCCGGTCAGCGGAAGTTCCGGCATCGGCATGTCAACATAGGTCTTGTCGGTTTTGCGCCAGCGGACCCGGATCCGCGTATCCTTCCGGACGCGCAGCCGGAGAACAAGAGCGTCCTCCGGAGCAAAATCCCCCTTCAGCGGTTCTTTGAACGTCAGCATCGACCGGAAAAAAAGATGTTTCCCCGGTTTCCCGCGCGAGTGGACAACAAGACCGTCTTTCTCTTCCGCTTTCAGTCCGTCGGTCGGGAAAATCCGCTGCCGTTCCGTTCCCGAGGCGGTCGTGAACGGGAGAGTCGGTACGGCGGCTCCCGCTGCCGCAGCAATGGCCAGCAGACCGAGAATCAGTTGTTTCTTCATGTTTGAAATCCTTTCGTTACCCCGTTTTCCCTTTCCGGAAGACAGGTTGTTTTCTCTATTCCGAATCATGCGTCCCTTCGATCCCGTTCCGGGCGGAATTTCAGAATCCCTCCCAAAAGAAAAATCGAACAATACAACATGAAAAAATTCGATCAGCGTAAAATTTCTCTTCCGTTCTTTTCCCGTTCACAGCCTCTTTTTTCCCTCTTCGGGAGTCGGAGTGCAAATGTGGCTCTTCCGCAGAACAAAGCGGTTCGCAAAAATATGACGTTGTGCGGCTTTTCCGGAGGCGGAGGAGTCGATCAGTTCCATGGTCCGGCGGCACATTGCCTCGATCGGGTGATTGAACGTCGTCAGCGGAGGATTGAGCAGACTGGAATAGGTCGAACCGCTGAACCCGATCAGGGCGATCTCTTCCGGAATCCGGACTCCGGATTCCTGCAGAAGGTGCATGACATTGGCTATCAGAAGGTCATTGCGGATGAAGACCGCCCGGACGCCTTCGTCGCGATGCAGGCGGAGAATGGTTTTGGCGATCTCTTCCGGAATCCGGTCGGCGGGCGTCTCCTCCGGCGGCTGAAGGCCGAAGACCTCCAGACCTTCCGCAAGAAACGCCTCCAGAAGACGGTCGTTGCCGGGAAGGGGGAGATTGTCCGCTTCAAAAATATCGTTGAGTCCCACCTTCGTGTGTCCGCTTTCCCGGAACAGGCGGGCGGCGTCGTGATACGACTGGACACTGTCGAATCCCACCAGCTCAATCCCGTTGTCCAGATAGGCCTTTTCCAGTTCCGAATAGAGAAAGTCGTATTTGAAAATCACCACCTTCTCCAGCTGGCGGAACAGCGGAAAGAGTTTCTCCGCATGCAGGTACTCCTCCTGCGGCGTGTTCCCGTGGATCCAGATCAGCTTCCGGATCCCTTTGGCGATGATTTCGCCGACTCCCTCGTAAAGATGATCCGGATTCACACCGGAAATTTCAAAAAATCCGCACCGGTTCCGGATCTCCTCCGTCAGAATCGTCAGCGCGGTTGTCAGATATTCCAGCGCAACGAATTTTCCGCAGTAGAAAATCCCGATCTGGTCGCTTTTCCCCCCATGCTTCAGCAGAAGGGCGGAGCGGGAGCGCACATAGCCGGAGGCTTCCAGGTATTCGCGGACCCGCCGTTCCGTTGCCGGCGATACCCGCACCTTGTCACACCGTCCGTTCACGACGGCGGAGATCACGCGGCGGCTGAGATTCAGCTCTTCCGCCATCTGCTGCATCGTCAGCGTCGGACCGGTTTTCGACATCGGAGACTCCTGTTGGTTTTGGGTTGCTTCACTCGTGTGAATTCGAGGAAATATAATCAGAAAAAAAGGGGTTGTCAAGTTTTTTTTCAAAAAAAAAGAAAAATACTTTCTGCGCCGGGCCCGGAGGGGCGGACGGGGAAGGAGGGGAGGGGAGAGGAGGCGGACGGCAGACTTCGCGGGCTGCCGTCCGGCGGGGAGGCTGGAAGAAGGTCTTACCAGCGATAGTAGCGGTAGGGATCGTCGAAGGGGAGGGGATCGTCGGCATAGAGGAGCCTGGTCGGTTTCCCCAGTTTCAGGAACGGGCGCTCCGGGATGCCGCCGCTGCCGGAGATGTTCCGGCAGAGAATGGTCAGCACGTTGCCTTCCGCCTTCAGATCGGAACGTTTCAGGGGATAGACGCGCGGAGCTTTCCAGTAGTCCCGTGGATTCGTTTTCCGGGAGATTTCGCCAAGAAAGCGGTCGTTGAGCCAGATGAACGATTCATCGTCCACCGGGCCGATCCGGAGTTCACAGTCCTTTCGAAGCGGAAGGTCAAAGCGGAGCTGATACCAGAAGGATCCCAGATAGGTCGCAAGCGGTTTCCGCTGCGAGTTGAAATACCCGGGGACTTTGATACGTTTCCATTTTCCGGTGTCATACGAGCTTCTGTTCCACCCTTCCGCAATGCCCCGGTTCCCGGGATCCGCTTCTCCTCTCCAGTCGGACGGAAGCGGGAAATTCCCGCTGGAATGCGCTTTTTCCCCCGCCAGATACGGCGCCATCTCCACGGAACTTCCCGCACCCAGATTCGCCAGCAGACGCGCAACGCAGTACTGGCTGTGCTTGCGGGCATTGCGCTCATTGTTCTGCACCGCCTGGAATTTCCACGGAGGAAGCTGATAGAAAACCAGTTTTCCGCTTCCGCGCGGAAGGACGCGCAGAAGCTGTCCGCCGGGACCATCCTTCTCGAACGCGGCAAACTCCTTTTCCGTCCGGAAATGGAGATCCGCCTGCGAGATTCCCGCAAAGACCGGATTGTCCCGGAGTCCGTTTCCCCGTTCGAAACCGTGGATTCCGTTTTTCAGCTGGAAGGCCCCGGGGGCGAACGCGGCAATCTGTCCGGCGGTCAGATCCAGCGCAAGAAGCGTCGCTCCGTCGGGAGGAGCGCAGGCTCGGACCGTTTCCGCTCCCGAACGGTCGAAGACGATCAGCGCATCGTCCGGAAGAGAGGTCTTTTCCGTCAGAATCCGCGCGGGAAACGACAGATCCTCCAGCAGTTTCCGGAGCTGTTCGGAACCTGCCGCATACAGGGGGCGGAACTGTTTCTTCTTCCCGTTCAGCGCATGACGAATGCACGAGAGAAACAGCTCCTCCGCTTCCGGATCGGAGACAGTCCGTCCGGAAAGATCCAGCTGACAGAAGATCGCCCGCCCGTCTCTTCCGCTGTATTCCAGAAGCGGCGCATATTCAAGATGAAATCCTCCGATCATCAGCGGCAGGAAGTCGCCCCGGGTCGGCTTCTCCGGAAGGACGCCGGCCACCATCCCCCGGTTTCCCGCCCGCCAGACCCGGGTGTTGGAGAGATGGCCCCACGGCTGCCGGACATCCGACGACTCGATCTCCGGAAGATCCGGAAGAGCTTCCGGAAGAAGCGTGGACTTCCCGCGCCAGTCCCGGACCTCCCGTCCGGCCCGGAACGGCCCCGCGAGCGTCCAGACCTGGCGGAGTCCGTGAATCTGGGCTCGGAATCCCAGACGGTAGAGTGTCTCATACGGCTGTTCCAGAATCAGAAGCACCGTCCCGCTCCGCATCGCCTTCTCCAGTCCGGGAAGCGGCTTCTGCAGCGAGTTCCGTCCGCAGATCAGAAGCCGGAGTCCGGAACAATCCTTTCCCTCCCGGATCTCCCGGAATGGAACTGAGAGGCGGCGGAGAAGGGCTTTGGCCGAACCTTCCGGATCCAGAACTCCGATCCCGGATTGCGGCACTCCGGGCGGCGTGCGGGGAATCACGTCGATGGAAAAACGGTCCGCGCAGTCCGGAAATCCCGCGCAGCGGAAGTTCGCCTGAATTGTGAGCGACGGACGGGTGCAGTCGGCGGGAATCCGGAACTCCAGCGGGATCTCCGCGAAGGTCCCCGGCGCAAGGGTGACGGTGCCCGCGTTTTCTCTCCCGAGCTCCGGGATCCGCCAGCTCCAGGAGACCGGACGGGGACGGCGGCTGTCGTTGAGAATCGTCAGCTGTTTGCGGACCGTTTCGCCCGCCCGGTAGTTGTGGTCCTTCTGCGAGAATTCGCGGCCCGGTCCGGTGATCCGTCCGGTGATTTCGGCGAATCCCGCGGCGAGAGCCCGTCCGAACGGAGTCGGTTCAAAGCTGGAAAGATCGTATGCCAGCATCCAGTTCGTGCGCATCTGCCGGGTGTTGAAACGGTCGGGAGAGACGCCCGGACGCTTCAGATCCCGGAAACGATCCGGATTTTCCTTCGCCTGAAACTCCCTCTTCCGGACCATCAGACGGGTCTGATCCCACGGAAGAATTGCGGAAACGCCGCGGCGGCGCAGGGCGAACAGATTGTCGTGAAGCTGTTTCTCCCAGATTCTCTGCGGAAGATTGGTGGCGTCCCAGGCGCTCTGCAGCTGCCAGAGATGGAGCTTCGCATTGTCCCGGAGAAGACGGCTCTCCTCCCGGTAGTAGCGCTTCAGAGCCGGAGTGGAGGCATAGACCTCCTCCCCAAAAAACGGAGCCCCCCACTCCAGAAGATGAAGCCACTGATTGACCGCCGCGTGATGAATGAAGGGGTTGCCCCGGTGACTGGAATAGCTGGCGACGTGCGGAGCGCCCCATTCCAGAAGCATCAGCGGAATGCGTCCGCGGGATTCCCAGTGTTCGAACCAGTCGCTTTTCTCCTGAATCGGCGCCCAGTTGAGGTAGCAGTTGATGGTGTAGATCCCGTCCAGATTGCCGCTCTCGTGGTGGTAGATGGGACGGGAGGGATCCAGTGCATGGACGATCCGCCAGGCCGCGGAGGCGCGCTGTCTCGGTTCGCTTTTCCCGAATGCGTCCTGAGAATGAATGCCGTCGATTTTCTGCGGATTCTGGTTGCCGTAGTAACCGGTGAAATTGTGGTTCATCGCATAGAGAACGATCGAGGGATTGTTCTGGTGGCGCCGCAGAAACCATTCCGCCTCCGCCCGGTAGCGCGCCGCAGTGGCCGGATTGGTGAGAAGATCGGGGTAGTTCTTCACATGCGGAAGTGTGAGCGACGTCAGAATCCCGTGCCGTGCGGCGGAACGGTAGAACGAGTCCTGATAGCCGATCGTGCCGGGATCGCAGTTGTAGGCGCCGGAGATCAGGGTGTTGACGTTCAGTTCGGAGAGCTTCCGGCAGATTGCATCGCAGTGTGCGTCGTTGGTGACATCCGGGGAGTAGGTCGGAAGCTGGGCGACAAGCATCCGAAGATGGATCGGAATCTCATTCAGAAGAAACTGGCGGCCCTCGATCCGGAACTCCCGGAAACCGAACTGCTCCGGGCCGAACTGATCCAGCGGGGTGTCTGATTCCGCGGAAAAGAGGGTCAGCGTTGCGGTGTAGAGGTTTTCAGGGTGATCGGTGTCCCAGAGTTTCGGATCGCGCCACGGAGAATCAAAGCGATAGCGCGATTGCCCGTCCCGGCGTTCAAAAACCGGCGAGTCGAAGACGCGGATCGGTTTCTCCTTCTCCCGGATCTCCGCACGGATCCGATAGCGTCCGGGGCGGATGCGTTCCAGTCCGCAGTCAAAGGCGATGCGCCACTTCCGGACGGAGGTCTCGATCCGGACATCCGAAAAGACGCCCGCATCCGGAATGGTGGAGAGAAACAGATCGCCGGTGATGCCCCGGTTGCGCATCTCGAACGCTTTCACCGTCCGGTCGCCGGCCATATAGATCTTCGAGGATTCTTTCGAACGGACCGCGGCAACCAGAACTGCCAGTTCGGAACGTTTTCCCGGCTTCAGGAAACCTGTCAGATCCACCGGCGTGCCGGGATAGAACGATCTGCCGGCTTTCCGGCCGTCGACAAACACGTCCGCACGGCTCTGGAGACCCGTGAATGCAAGAATCAGCCGTTTCCCGCTCCACTCCCGGGGCGGAATCAGAGTGCGGCGATACCAGGCCCGGTTGATCTCCGCTTCCGGAATCCGGTCGGTCTGCTGCGGATGATACCAGATGCTCTGCGCGGAGCCGGAAAGCCAGCTGTTGTCCGGAATGACGCCCGGAACTTTGAAGTATCCCCAGCCGCTGCCCGGCGGAGGGATCTGCCTGGAATCCGCCTCCCGCACCGGGAGAAACTGCCAGAGACCGTTCAGGCAGATTGTCTCCCGCAGAGCGTTCTTCTTCCGGAACGCATCGTCAAGCGACCAGATCTGTTCCTGCGTGCTCCCGTCCGGAACAGGTGCATCCATCCGCAATTTGCCCCGGTGTTCGGAGAGCTTCAGATTCCGGAACTCCACCCTGCCGGACTCCCCGTAATTGCTTCCGTCCAGCTCCGCCGAAACGGCTCCTTCCGGAACGGTGAAGCCGAGCTGAAACGCTCTCCACGTCTGTGTGCCGGAAAGACGATGCGGCCGATTTCCGGAACGGGTCTTCATCCGCCGCCCCTCCTTGTCGAAGAAGATCAAACTGAGCTGTCCCTGCCGCCAGGATTCCGCTCCCTCCTTCACATCCCGGCACGAGGATTCGCCGGAGAGGAGAAGGTCGGTCGTTCCCTCCGTCAGCGGAAAGCGGATCCCGACAACCGCAAGATGTCCGCTCAGCTGGAGATGCAGGCCGTTTTCATCCGCGCGATAGTTCGCATCGCCGGCCGTGTGGATCTTCGGGGAATAGCCCGGACGGGCAAGAAGACGGTTCTCCCCCTCCGCCCCCGTCACAAGGAGCGTCAGAAAAAGAAGTAGTGGAAGAAAAAGTTGTTTCAGCATAGAAAGTCAGAATCCTTCTGTTCGTTTGTCTTATCTGCAATTCGGGCGGGAAAATCAGAACGGGAAGAAGTGCTGTTTCCTTTCGTTCCAGCCGGTCAGACTGAAAAGCCCCGTGTGCGGATCGGAGAGATTGCCGGGCAGGGAGGAAACATGAAAATCCGCAAAAAGCACATTGGCCCGGCTCTGATGGCGCAATGCGACGGTCCCGTAGTCGGTGTCGTACTGCGCCCATCCGCCGATCCGGTACCATCCCTCGGTTCGGTCGATGGTCAGCGGGGTGTTGCCGGTGTTCCGCCAGACGTCGAGGAAACAGTATTTTTCGCTCGGGTTCCGGATCCGCGAATGTTTCCCGGCTCGTGTTTCATTGGACGTTGAACCGTCCATCGCAAGCGAATGGGTCAGAATGTAGGCGTTGACCGCATAGTGGGGCAGATGCTCCACCGCCGCTTTCTCCAGACTCATTTTCTTCTCCATCGCGGGACATCCGAGCGTGGAATACGGAATGTAGTGCACCGAACTCTCCTCTCCATGGGAATCGTACCCGAGAAGAGCCTGAATCCAGTAGGCGGAGTGATAATTCGTTCTTTCCCGGAACGGCGGCAGATCATCCCCGGAGTCGTTCAGATAGGTTCCCATCCCCATCCCGAGCGTCTTCAGATTGTTCATGCACGACATCGCATTCGCCTTCTCCCGCGCCGCCTGAAGCGCCGGAAGAAGCAGCGAGGCCAGAATGGAGATGATCGCTATGACGATGAGCAGTTCGATCAGAGAAAAACGGTTCCTCTTCCGGACCACTCTCTCTGCACGGCATGGAAAACAAACGGAAGGAAACTTCCGATCGGTTTCCCGGTTCTTTCGGATTGTGTCCATCGCATCTTCCTTTCTTTATGGGCGGAAAAGAGTCCGCATTGTGGTTCCTTTCGGAAAAAAGATACTCTGATCTATTTGAAAATCAACAGAAAAAGGTCTATATTCCATTTGAAAAAGAGATAGAGATATTTTAAAAATCAACCTGCCATGAAACCTCTAAAAGATCTGTCCGTCTTTCAGGGAGACCTTCCCCTGTGGAAATCTTCGGGGAGTTACCGGTGCTGCTATCGGAAGAACAACACGGTCTCGCGAATGGATCCCGTCAGCATCGACCGCTTTGCGATCCGCGAGCCGTTTTACTGCATCGGGGTCTGTGAGGCGGAAATGTGCGAAAACTCCCATCTGCGCTCGGAAAATCCGCCGATGTGCTCCGTGGAGAGAATCGTATCCGGTTCGCTGTTCTGCCGGATCGGAACGTGCGGGTATCTCGCGGAGGCCGGCGATGTGATTGTGTTCCCGCCGGAGGTGTCATTCGAATTCATGACCGGTCCGGAGGGCTTCTGTCGGAAGGTCTCCCTCGTGCTGGAGGGGCCGATGCTCCAGGAGGCGGTGCGCCGGTACGGTCTGGAAGCTCCCGGCGTCATTCCCGGCATGGATCCGCTCGAGATGGATCGGCTGATCGGCGCTTTCCGCGAAAACATCCGCTATTCCGGAACCGAAAATCATCGACGCAACGGAAGGCTCACCATGGAACTCTTTCAATTCCTCTGCTACCGGGAGGAAAATCGGAAGATCCCTCCCGCCCTGGTCCGTCTCGTCCGGGATTTTGAACAGCATCCGGAACATCCGTTCTCCCTGCCGGAGATGGCGGAGCGCTGCGGCTGTTCGGTCAATCACCTCCTGCGCCTCTTTCAGAGGGCCTACGGCTGCACGCCGCATCGCAAACTGGTCGAATGCCGGATGAAACGCGCCGCAGGACTGTTGTTCCGTCCCGAGCTCTCCATCAAGGAGATCGCCGCGCTTTCGGGATGTTCCGATGCGTTGAATTTCTCAACCGGATTCCGCAGGTTCTTCGGCGTTTCTCCAAAGGAGTACCGGAAAAGAGGGATCTTTCCCTGAATTCCGAAAAAG
>ERZ824600.4418-NODE-4418-length-12392-cov-9.151496_pt1 | contig 12392 bp, 7 predicted proteins | sample MGYA00519933_ERZ824600 | MGnify/ENA primary metagenome ERZ824600 (study PRJEB31778, sample SAMEA3449178) | human gut metagenome | biome: human gut; feature: human-associated habitat; material: faeces | place: United Kingdom | collected 2010/2012 ... | reverse complement strand
TAGAGCAAAGGACTGAAAATCCTTGTGTCACTGGTTCGATTCCCGTTGGCACCACAAAAAAGGACTCGTAAAGACGGGTCTTTTTTTGTATTCGGACATTACTCACGACCAAGATACTCGGCAACATACAAAATATAGAGGAGCAGCGAAGACATTTCGACGAGAGTGAATATAATGCTTCCCTCTTCTCAAAATAAAAACGATAATCCGGCACAAACATCAGTCGCTACGATATCCGTGTTATAACGGTATTGTCCCCCTTTCAAATCAAGTTGCAACAGATACTTCTTTCCTACTTGTCGAGAACAGGTAAAAACGGCATAATAACCGACGTAATCGGAAGAAAGATTCTTGTAATTATAACACCATGCGGATAGAAGGGCGGCATCGTCGATCGAGGAAGGAGTATGAAATAACCGACTATCAAAAGTCATAGCATAATTTCCACCTATTTCCAGTCGTAAAAACCAATCTTTCGACATGCGGGAAACAGACAGCGCTACCTCTGGCGTAACTTCTCTCACACTCATTTCCCGCAACGGATAGACATACTCAGCTTTTACTCGCCCATAATTTACTCGTGGCCGTACAGAATAATCCCACCCTTTTCTACGAACCGCTTCATAGAATCCCGAAAGGGAGAGTCTGTATGCATGACTACTATACTGTTCGGCTTCTCCAATTTTCGGATAAATCTGGTTCGCCGCATCACCGAAAATATTTTCGGTCCCCAATTTCAATTCATAATTCCCAGTCAATTTTATACCCCAGCTCTCAATACCCGACAAACTTTTCCGATACAACCACTCTCCGGCGAAAGTATGCCGCCCAATCCGAGCCATAGGCAATTCGTTCAAGGAAGATATAATCTTTTCACACGAGAAATAACGATACGCCACATTCCCCACGAAACCACCCGAACGCGAAGTGTGCACACCCAAACTTCCTCCCCATTCGTATCCGTTATAATACGTGGAATAATTATTTCCGGCAAATCGGTTATAATGCATTCCCAACCCGGTGAGATGATAGACTTTCGAAACACCCAGCTCACTATAAAATTTAATTCCGTTGGTTTGCTTGTACTTTCGTCCTGAGACCGAAATATCGAACAAATAGGAAGGAGATACCGGTATCGACAAACCTAAGGAAAGCGACAAATCCGACGTGGTGTTTTTAGGTCTCGGATCTATTCCTCTATAAGCGACGGAGGCCTCGTATGAAAAATTACCGCCCCATGTTATCGATTCATAACGAGCGGCATATCCCCCTGTAAAGCTATAAATCTCTTTCGACAAGTCTCCGCCCACCGAATCGGCCAACAAATAGGGATACAACAGCTCCCAATCGGAGGTCTCGTTCCACTTCAAATTTTTCACACGTCCATTTCTATACAACGCATTTCCCCACAAACAATAATTCTTTTTTCGTATGTACGAATCGGCTTGAAAGCCTATCGACTTTTCACCGTCTCCCGATTGTAACAACACAGGCTCGCTCTCCGAAGTATATTGTCCACCGACGGTTGCCCGCGTAAGAGACGAAGAATATCGGTCATAGCGTACCGCAGGATTACGATACGACAATTCGACAAAAGATGCAACTACCGATCGATGTTCCCACAACCGATCCCATATAGAAACCCGAACCGTATCTCCGGCTCGTAACTCACAGAGACACACCAAGCATAATACGCAAAAGACACACAACTTTTTCATATCCCTCTAATCTATCAACTCTTGACCTCTACTCCGTCATAGGTTTCCGTTTCGGCCTTCGTACCATTTGCATCTATCGCCGTATGCTGTTGCTCTATCAAAGAGGGCACACACTCGGTATTGAAATCGGCAGACGAATCGTTGGTATCCTTCAATACCCGACGACCGTCACGGGTAAGATAAAGCATTTTTCGACGCACACTTTTGAAATAGCGAGTCTTATCGTGGTCTATCGTACCACAATGTGTCCACCCCCGGTCCAACGAAGGGGCCGTGACATTCCACACATACTCCGATTGTACACTGGTATTCACTGCATCGATAATCCATTCGTTCGGTACTTTATAGGCGGTTTGCTCCATCGGGAAAGTCCCGGCCGGTAAAACCATAACATAGGAATAGGTATATAAATTTTCGGTCAAGAATTTTTCTTTCTCAATGGGAATTCTCGCTATGGCAAATCCCCTGAATCCCCGATTGTGGAGAACCCAAAAACTTTTCGTGTAACAATACCACTTATCGAGATTAGGAACGGTCGGACTGTCTATATCCAAATGAGCGGGAACCGAGGATTCGTCATACCACTCATAATCCGCCCGACTCAAATCAAATGAATTGGGATTCGCGATACGATGGTCTATACCCGTATCACAAAGAATAAACGACTCTCCGGGAGCGACCGGATGGTCTGTCCCGCTACCGGGGATTACATACACAGCCTGTACAGTCATGTGAGTACTCATAATATCGGGTGTATAATCGAATTTTTGAGTCGTAACAAATTTCGACTCCATCAAAGCGACCCCATCGGCATATAGCATGTGATCGGTATTGTTATAGATTTTCACATAACCATCTCCATAGTATTGTTTTCCAGAAGACTGCAATGTCCCGGTAAAAAATATTTCCTCTATAATGAAGTCGTCTTTATTCTCTACCTGATAACTACCGATAGAAACACTTCCTTGTGCTCCCATAAGCTCCAATGACCTAGCATACCCCGATAACGAAGTATGAATCGTGCTATCGGCAGTTTGATAAGTTATCGCAGCTTCATAAGAACAATCGTATAATCCCTCGGGCAATGTAATTCCTTTACGGGTCGTAAAACTGGTAACCATACCCGACGTAATATTTCGAAATTCAAAGGTTTCACTTTCCACAGAAATCCCCGACAAATCCGACGGATACCGGACATCGATTTCGACAGTCGTCCAACGTATATCCCGTTCCTCGTCACAACTGCAAAACAAAGTCAACATGCATAAGGAAACACAGAGTGTAATTCTATTCATATATTTCATAATCAAAAATTTTATCGATCATAACGTAAAATTAAGTTCCATACCGAAATAAGGATCCACATTGCGCCGTATGAGCAGACCATTCATCTTATATGAAGGAAGATAATCTAGAATACGATTAGCGAACAATGACAATCTCAACCATTTGCCTATCGTTTTGGTCGCTTTCAGGTTTACATAAACGGCCGTGGGTATTGTCTGTTTTTTATACAAATCGCCGTTATATGTCTTTATAAGAAACTGCAATTTAGGATCGGCAGCCGACTCCTCGGTATAGGGATATAACTTTCCGTCACTTGCTGCCATATAACTCACCGGGATTCCATTTTTCCACATTACCCGAGTCGAAACAAACCACATGCACTGTACCGATGTGGAAAAAATCAACCCCCATTCGGGTATTTGAGTATCTAACTGAAAATTAGTATTAAACTGTTCGTTTACTCGACCGTCGTTCCAATCGTACAAACCCACGTATTCTTCCGAAACCGGACGATTGTCCACTACATCGGCCACAGTCTCGAACATAGGACGACTATTCGTATATACCGAACGGAACCAAGCTCCGTTTATAACGACGGCAGTCCTCAGTGCCGATATACGTTGTGAAGTAAATTGAAACTCGATACCCTGTTTATCGATGCGGCTCCCGTTGGCCGACTGTCTATAACCGTTCAACGCCTTCATATCGGTATAAGGAATATCTTCCAAAGCAGGAGGCCCTTGTAACCCAGAGGCATCGACTGCCGAATGGTCATACTTCCGATAACTGAACGGAGCATAAAAAGAGGAAGTCCGAAATCCCGATGTAAGATTTTCATGAAAATAAGTTACCGACAACCGGTTTCCCTCAAATGAAATATCGCCTCGTACTTCCCACTTATGATTACGAGCCGGTTTCAAATCATAATTGGTTATATCTTCGATATAAGTAATTATATTTACCCGACTATATTCGAGCGGTTTATTCACATCGTAATAATTGAGTTGCACTATATCGTTATACCACAAATCGGGATAAAGATAGTCGAGCGTAGGCATCTTGGTCGTCACACCATAACCTCCCGAAATCGAAATGTGCAAGTCTTTCCCAGCGACAGGAATCGCAGGGAAGCTCCATTGTGCATTCGCACGAGGATCTATATAAGGCTTTCCTTGTAACAAATATCGCTCGCTCATTCCTATCTGTGTCACAGAACGAGCTCCTACTTGCAGTTCCAATTTATTCTTCCCCAGCAAGAACAATGTATTTCCTTCCAAGAAGAACGACAGATTCTGCAAGGCCGGAATATCGCTATAAGCCCGAGGGCGAGCCCCCCAGCTCGTCGAAATAGGGTGGGATAAATCATAGACTTGCCCCTTCCCGAAATTTTTGGAATAATTCCATTCTCCACCGGCTTTGGCGTTCAACCGATATTTTGCGCCTTCCCAGCCGAACTCCCCTTTGGCTTTCAGAAAAGCATTCACCGGTTTCCCTTCGCATAAATAATCTGCCACATACTCCGAAAAAAGATAAGTACCGTCATGAACCCCGGGCTCTTTACCGGTAGGTGCAACCGTCGCTCGCTGAGGACTAATAAGCTTCGTCCTTTTCAACTGATCGGACTGAGCGCTCACCGACGCATCGAGATTTACCGTTTTTATCCATTTTAACCGAGGAAACGTCCATTTGAAATTATTTGTCAAAGAAGCTCTGTTATACGACGATTTATATTTGTCTATTTTTTGATAGCTCAAATCGGGATCTGTCTTCACGTTATCGAAAGATCCCGTATAATCCGCACTCGGTGTCCATGTCATCTCCCACTTATCCCGCCTCCATAACTTCGAAATGCGAACAGAAAAATTCACTCGCTTATAATTTTCAAGATTATTCCGGGGATCTACTTTCGAGTCCAAAAAACCGCCGTCGACATTCAATGTGAAATCATGGTTGGGAACTGTAAAACCTTTCCCCACCGAAAACAATTTGCTATATTCATCGGCTTTAAAACGAGCTGTAAGGGGTGTCGCCTTTCTCACTCTCTTTATATTTACCATACCACTGGTAAGATTTCCGTATTCGGCCGAAGGTATACCCCGCACAATCTCGACACTTTCTATATCGTCTGTTGTCAGCGTGCGCATATCTACCCCTTTGTTCGTCATGTTTCTGAGCGATTCCGGCGAGGTCCCGTCCGAAGAAGTTCCCCCGGGAATATATTGCAGATTCGCATCGCCGTTAAGAGGAGCTCCATCTACTAAAAAAAGAGTTCCCAACGATGTAATGGCATAATCGGGATTGGAATATTGTTCTCCCGATGAATTCAACGTTCCCGTTTCTCTCAACTGTATGGAATTGACCTGTCCCATCGAAGGGGTCTTGGATATATTTCCCGGAAGCAGCTCCAATAAATCGCTAAAACTGGTAGGCTGCAAATGGGTCATCATTTCGCGATTTATCTTCGACGAGCTTACCAGCCCCTGCGACTCCCGCGCCGTCACGACAATTTCGTTCAACGAATTTCCCGAAGGGGCCATTTTTACGGTCAGCTTCGTATCCCGTTTCAGTGTAACCCGTTTTTCATAACGATCGTATCCCACATAAGTAATACGCAGTATATAGTCGCCCGGCTGCACAGAGGGAAAAGAAAATACTCCATTATCTTTGGACAATACCGAATGGACCTCATCTCCATGCAGTAATTGTACCGTTGCAAACGATAACGGGTCTTTCGAACCTATATCCGAAATTACCCCCTCGAAAGAAACCGTAGCTACTTGCGATACATTCACAGAGTACATAGTCTCTATTCCCACATAACTTATTAATATAATGAAAAATAATCGAAGTCGCATGTCTTAATTTTTGTGGGCAAAAATACAAAATGCATAAATCTCGCACCCTCACCAAAAATGGCTATTCTATGTCTAAAAAATACCTATATATTATTATTGTAGCCCAATTATGCAGAAAATAACTTTGCGGTGTCGAATTAAAAAAAATTTGTTATGAAAAAATTCTTACTTTCTACACTCCTCTTTATCGGAGGAATTTTAGGATCGATACAGGCAGAGGGTCCTGTATTTCAATGGGCGAAATCCTTAGATGGAAATCCCGGGAACGGAGGTGACAATGCTCACAGTTTGATAAAGAGCAGCGACAGAAAAATTCTGGCGCTCGCACAATTCGGGTCGATGAAAGACAACGATCCTGTTTACTATGGAGATGACATTGTCGGCTACGGTTGTGCTACTCAGGCAAACTCCGACAATTGTAATATCGTTCTTCTCAAATTAGATTCGGACGGGTCTAAAATATGGAGCCTATATAGCTTCTCCGGCGACGTAAGCATCTCTTCGAGTTCCATTGCCGCCACTTCTGACGGAGGTGCTGTCTTAGCATTAAAAATGAGATATGCATCCGGTATGACCGATAAAACCCCAGCATTCAAGGATGCCAAAAACAACACCGTGACCATACAAAACTGGAATACCGGTTACCGTACATACTATGCGGTTCTACTAAAAGTCAGCTCGGAAGGAGTTATCGAATGGAACAAATACATCGAAATAGACAATAGCCCCGAAACCGCCGCTACTTATTACACAGAAGGTACACCAGACGGCATTTACCCTTATGCTACCGCCACCGACGAGAACGGGAACATCTATTTAGCCGGGAATTATCGTAAAACCATGACTTTTTACACGGCAGAAAATTCGCCTGTACAACTAATCCCTCACAACACCGTAAACTGGAACGGTGACTCTCAAAAGACAGTAGGAGACTTGTTTATCGTAAAACTCGACGACAAAGGGAATTATTTGGGCCACTTTACAACCACAGTCTCCGGCACAATCGAAAGAGAACAAATAACCCATCTCATCTACGACAACGGTAAACTCTATTTCTACGGAACTGTAAAAAACAGTAACGAAGGCTCGATCAATTTAGGCTCGATCAACCTCGTGCCTTCGTCGTTCGACGACATTCTCATCGGGGAAATCGATACCAACTTAGACGTGAAATGGGCAAAATTAATAACAGCATTCGGAGCCAGCGACAGCAAGCACACTACCCAGACCAAGAACATGGACTATATAAACGGAAGTCTTTACCTTTCGGGAATGATGAAAGGAGGGTTCGCCCCTTATGGAGAAGAGGAAGCCCGAATAGCCTCTAAATCTACTCCGCTCAATGGGTTTGTAATCAAATGCGATGCTTCAAACGGAGAATGGTTAGGAGGTGTCTCTGCCGACGAACAAGGTATCGGTGGTTATTTCGGAGTAGCCAAAGGGAAAGAAAACAATCTCTATGCCTACGGGTATAGCTGGGCAACCCCTAATAAAGGTATTTGCCTAACCACGATAGATGAATCCAGTTGGGAAAAAACAGAAAAGATAGCCCTCATAACCGAAACCGGTATGGGTACAGCTTGGAGCTGTTTGGCAGACGGTACAAATTTCTACTCCTTTTCAAGAGGTAATAAAGCCGTCAATTTCTATAATTCCGAATTTACCTTACCTGCACCCACAGGTTGGGGAATGTTCATATCGAGCTGGAAACTCGACGATATAGCCACAGGGATAGAAACTCCAAATTTAGCCGGAAACGATACACGAATATACGGAGTGCAAGGAGGAGTAGTCGTCAATACCGAAGAATCTATCGATGTGTATATCTACAACATCACCGGCGCACTGGTTAAACAAATAAAAGTAACCGGCAACGAAACAATAGAACTTCCCAAAGGTATATATATCGCCAATAAGCAAAAAGTCATGGTTTACTAAATCATGGTTTATGAAATGTTTATATTTATAGAACGGTGGCGCATGCCACCGTTCTTTTTGCATCAATCGAACAAACCAAAAATCCCGAACAGAGGAAACCTCTGCCCGGGATTGGGATCGCATATCCTACCTATCTAATAACTTATCGATTATTCTCTTTATCGATTGCGGCTAACCGTGCATACATTTCTACCATAGCGAACTGTGTCAACAGCCACTTCGAATCGTTTTTCGTTTTTCCGCTCCAATCATCGTTAAACAATCCGTTTTTCTCACGCATTTCCGTCCAAGCGAAATCCAGATTTTCCCTAAAAGCATCGATATACAAACTATTATGATCTATACCATACAGCTCAACGAATCCCCTAAACATAATAGCGGTAAACCAAACATCACCCCGATTCAGTACTTTATATTTACGATCTGACTGCGAATCGTGGCTAAAAAAACGATTGTAACAGGCAGCAGCCAGCCGTTGGGCCTCCTGCAAATATTTTTTTTCACCTGTAATTCGATACAAAAGCGCTGCCGATTGCATCATTTGTCCACTGTTATAAGCAAACTTCGCCCTACCGATTTCTCCGTTCAAACTCTTATTATCGAAATATAAACCGTCTGCGGGATCTTGCAGATTTTCTTTCGTCCACTCATACAATCGAATTCCTGCTTGTAAGTAGGAACTATCGCCGGTCGCTAAAAAGAGTTTCGAAGCATACACCGACCCCGGAGCATTGGAACAGGTATTTTTCCCGTTCTTTTTCTGCTCGCACCAATATATGCCATATCCCAATTTATCATCGGTTCCACTTTCTATAAACCGCCAAACCATCTTGGCTTGCGAGAGATATTCTTTTTTCCCGGTCAATAAATACAAGTCGGTAAAATCGAGCCCTATCCAAATATTATCGTCATAGAATCTATCGGAAACCGGAGCCGTGTTTATATACGAAGCATACGCTGTCGGAGTTCTCTGCGTGTCGAGATACATTTCCAGCCCGGGACGAACCGTTTTAGTCAATACCTTTCGGAAATCGGACTTCGGTTTTACTTCCAGAAGAGCCGTAACGGCCGACAGGCTCCCCGAAAAAGGCCACAGATAGGAATATAGTTTCTGTTGCTCGGCCTGTTCTTGATTAGAAAGATAGGAGACTTTCAAATGGTTGTCAAAGGGATAAGTCTCCCTGAATAAAGGGACATCTTCAACTCCATAAAGTTTTTCAATGGCCTTGAACGTATCGGCCGCACGAGTATAGTTATCGTTCCCTGCAAAACTTTTTCCTGAAAAGAACAAAAGAAAAGCGAGCGCAAAGCAACGACCAAGCATAATTGAGAATAATTTCTTCATACGATTTTACAATTTTCCTTTCGGGGAAATTTCTGTTTCCCGGCTTTTTCCATCGATATAAAAACGAGCAAAAAAAATCACCGAGCAGAGGACACCCCCCGGCCCGGTGAAAAACAGAAAGATATTATTTAACTATTACTTTATTGGAATACACAGCGTTACCGCAATTTACCCGAACAATGTACACGCCGCCATGAGCCATATCGAAAGAACAATCGGAAACCATCGCTGTCGAAGCGACACAATTGCCCAACAAATCGAACACCATAACGTCATCGACAACAGCGCCATTGGTCAAAACCTGAATAGTCGACCCACTGACTGTCACAACGGGCTTAACAGCTGCCGAAACTTCCTCAATGGCAGTGGGATCGCCTTGTTCGCGCTGAACTTTATTCTGGCCGGGATCATCGGCGGTTTCGTTCTGATCTGGCGGCTGATCGTGGCGGTGTGGTATGTGCCGCTGACGGTGTACCGGCTGATCGTTGGATGATTTTCTTGCGTCATGGAAATATGGAAAACTGCCGCTCGTGCCGATGGAAAAGCCATTCACAACCTGATGGAAAAAGGCAAGCCTTTTCCCACAAGTCTGCAAACAGCTTTCCCACAGCCTCACAATCCTGGCAGTTTACGCACATTCCCACAACGCCTACTGCGGCGAAATTTACTTCTCTTATAGAAATAGAAACCCATTCATGTTAAAATTAAAATACATACTCTAAGGAGGTTGAAGCACATGGACGAAAATAATTCCATCCAGCTTTTTGAAGATAGAAAAATACGCACCGCATGGGACGAAGAACAAGAAGAATGGTATTTCTCTGTTGTGGATGTTATTGCTGTCTTGACAGATAGCTCTAATCCAACAGACTACCTCAAAAAAATGCGTAAGCGTGATGAACAGCTTGCAAGCTACCTGGGGACAAATTGTCCCCAGGTAGCAATGATGGGTGCAACAGGCAAAAAGCGTAAAGTGTTGGCGGCAACGGCTGAACAGATTTTACGCATTATTCAGTCCATCCCATCACCTAAGGCTGAACCATTCAAACTCTGGCTTGCTCAGGTCGGCCGTGAACGCATCGAAGAAACGATTGACCCGGAACAGGCAATCGACCGTGCATTAGAGACCTATCAGAAAAAGGGATATGATACAGACTGGATTCATCAGCGACTTCTTTCTATCCGTGTCCGTAATGAGCTTACCTCTGAATGGCAGGAGCGCGGCGTACAGCAAGGCAAAGAGTATGCTATTCTCACAGATGAGATCACGAAAGCCTGGTCCGGCATGACTACTCGGCAATATAAGAAGCTGAAAGGTCTGAAAAAAGAAAACCTCCGTGATAATATGAGCACGATGGAAATTGTTCTGAATATGCTGGCAGAGGCAACAACCACAGAACTGTCAAAAGCACATCAGCCGGAAGGTTTTTCTGAAAGTCAAAAGATTGCCCGTCGTGGCGGCAGCTATGCCGGTCAGGTTCGACAGGATATCGAAAAGGATACCGGGCGACCGGTCATTACATCGCAGAACGCCGCACAGCTTAATGCCGTAGTCGTTGACATGATAGAAAGTGTAGCAGAAACGGAAAAACCTGATAATGACGAAAACAAATAAAAAAAGCGGGAGTACAGCCAATCGGATGAACCGAAAAGCTGTACTCCCGTTTTGTGTATCAGAAAGTGTTTGGAATCGAGCCATTTTCTCTATGTGCCAGCAAGCAGACCGACACATGAGAAATCATAAAGGCTCTCTTTGAAAGTACGGATACAGGGAATTATTCTGCGGTTTTTCTACCCTTATCCTCACAAATTTTAGATCGTTTGGAACTGTAATGCGGACAAGCGACCAGACACGCCCGGAAACTCTGCTTGCAGCCGTGAACACATTTTTTACAGATATGGTTATACTGCCGCCTGCCGTTCTCACCCAGGAAGAACGCCCATTCCAACCGCCATTTCTTGCTTCGACTCATAGGCAGTCATGCTCCGGCACATCACGGCCGGGCTTCTTGCCCTCCGGGGGCTTGTGCTCGGCACACTCCCGTTTTGCGTCCTCCAACCTCTCACGGATGGAAGGCTTCTCCGGCGTTGTCCGCTCTGCATACTCCTGGGCTTTTTCCAATTCTTCGCCGCGTCTGCCGTTGTTGATAACGCCGTCGATCATGCCGTAGTCATCCTCTAGCGTCATTTCAGCGGTGCGGAGAGGATTGTCCTTCTCCGGCTGCTCCGCTGCCACGGCAAAGGCTCGTGTACCATTTCCCATGATAAGATACTTTCCATCATCGGAAATATGGTGGACACCGTAACCGGCCGCCTCCATCTGCTCCCGGCTCATAGCCGTCACCTGAAAGCTGCCCCTGGGTGTCTGCACACGTTCGCCAGTTTCAAAACGGTCTGGCAGATAAGCGAGGTCTTGCTTCTCTGCCTGGACAGGGAGAACAACGATATTGCCATTGATCTGCATAAATCGTTCCGGCGTTTTGAACTGTTCCGTGTATTTCTGAATCAGTTCCGGGGACAGGGACGCAAAATCTTCCTCACCAAGTCCAACCACCAGGAAAGTCCCTGCTACGATATCATAAATTTCTCCATTTTCATCCCGCAGCCCACGGTTCAGATCAAGTCCTATGAGCTTTCCTTCATCATTGCAAACCAGCGCCACCGGGTCAGAATAGGGATAAGTTGCGCCAATGTCTCCGCCGACCTCCGCCTGCAGGGAATGAAGATCGGGGTCGATCTCCTTCACATAGGGTTCCTTCATAGGCTCCACTACAAGCACAGTCATCTTTTCCGAGGCAACCTTCTCCGCAGCGGACAGCATTTCATCCGCATGGGACTTCTCCGGGTCCTCCAAACCTGCTTTGACCTCCGCCGGGTCAAAATCAAGAAATTCCTCATAGCCCGTGGCGTCCTTGAATTTTTCAATCTCCGAAGGAAGATAGTCCTCCTGCGTCTGCCCTAACGCCGCCAGCTTTTCATCCAAAGCAGAAATGCGCCCAGCCATCAGGCTTTCGTAAAGTTCCTCCTTTGCGGCGTGCGCCTCCGGGTGCTCTGCCGCATACTGCGGATCGTTCTGACGGAAAAACTCGTCCATGTCAAAGGCGATATCCATAGCCCACTCGGATTTTTCTTCTTCGGGAAGATCGTCTTGGAAAGTCATCACCCGGTACTCGTCGGGGATACTGCCGCGCTCGCCGTCGTAATACTCATGGAAACTGTCACCCGTATCACGCACATAGCCCTGATCCG
>ERZ824600.4407-NODE-4407-length-12411-cov-2.718436_pt1 | contig 12411 bp, 8 predicted proteins | sample MGYA00519933_ERZ824600 | MGnify/ENA primary metagenome ERZ824600 (study PRJEB31778, sample SAMEA3449178) | human gut metagenome | biome: human gut; feature: human-associated habitat; material: faeces | place: United Kingdom | collected 2010/2012 ... | reverse complement strand
AAAAAATGCAGGGTCGAAAAAACGGGAGAAATCTCTCGAAATCTCCCGTTTTCTCGTTTTTCCTCGTCCGGATCTAAATTGACTTGTCATCATGGCTGGGGTAGCCGGATTCGAACCAGCGCGTAAAGGAGTCAAAGTCCTTTGCCTTACCACTTGGCGATACCCCAATGTAGGGATTATTATATCACAGAATGCGCATTCTTGTCAAGTAGCACAGCTGCATTTTTGACGGTCGCACTCAAAAAAGAAGCATACGAATCAAACGCAAAAACAAAGATGTAATTTTCGTCCTGTAAGCACGGCGAATCCCGCACATTGCCTTGACAAAGTGTCGGTATCATGGTATACTTTCGCTGGGTCGGCATCACTTGTCCGACTACATCCGAACGATGAAACGAGGAAATTTCCATGAAAAAGCTTGCCACCCGCTATTTTTCACCGGCGGCGGACACCATTGAGGGATGGGAAACCTATTCCATTCCCATGGGTAACGGTTTTATCGGTGCAAATATCTTCGGCAGAACCGACAGAGAGCGGATTCAGGTCACGCAGAACTCTTTTGTGGCATCTCCCGGTCAGGGCGGTCTGACCGATTTCGCCGAGCTGTATCTCGAACTGGGTCACGATGAAGTCACCGAATACGAAAGAGGTCTGGATCTCGATCACGCCCTTTCCTATGTACACTATGTGTGCAACGGCGTCGCCTATGACAGAGAGTATTTCATCTCCTATCCCGACCGCGTTATGGCTGTCCGACTGACCGCATCCAAGCCCGGCGCGCTTTCCTTTACTTATCGCCCGCAGATCCCGTATGTGCGGAACTACGGCAATCAGCCCGGGGACGGCGGCGGAAGAACCTGCTCCATCCGTTGCATGGGCGACACCGCGATCGTGTGGGGACAGATGAACTGCTATGCCCTGCAATACTCCATCGCGTCCCGCGTCGTCAGCGATGGTGAGGTGGATTCCTGCGGCGACGGCATCTCGGTGAAGAACGCGACCGAAGCCGTTCTGTTTTTTTGCACCGACACCAGCTATAAGCTGGACAGTGCCGTCTTTATGGAAATGGACGACCTGAAAAAGCTCCCCTACGAGGACGTGCGCCCGCGTGTGAACGGTTGGCTGGACGCCGCCTGCGAAAAGGGCTATGCGACCCTGCGCGAACGCCATATTGCGGATTACCGCGAAATTTTCGGACGCGTGGAATTCGAGCTTGCCGACAGCGAGATCCCCGATGCCGAAACCACCGACCTTATCCGCCGCTACATGGCAGGCGAAAAGATCCCGTATCTTGAAATGGTCTACTTCCAGATGGGCAGATACCTTCTGATCTCCGCATCCCGCAAGGGCGGACTGCCCGCAAACCTCCAGGGCATCTGGAATGCACACGAAAAAGCACCGTGGGGCGCCGGCTACTGGTTCAATATCAACGTACAGATGAACTATTGGCCCGCATTCTCAACCAACATGGCGGAGCTGTTCACGGCATATGCAGATTACCTGCACGCGATCATCCCGCAGGGCGAACGCCTTGCATCCGAATTCGTCAAGGAGCATAACCCGTCCGCATACCGTGAGGGCGAGGGCGAATGCGGCTTTGCCGTGGGTACCGGAAACTGGCCCCTTCAGATCTCCGGACCCGACCGTTGCGGCGGCCCCGGCAACGGCGGTCTTGCCTCCAAGCTGATGTGGGATTACTACGACTTTACAAGAGACCCCGAGGTGCTCAAAAGCCACACCTATCCGGTGCTCCGCGCCGTGAGTAAATTCTCCACCAAGGCGGTACATAAATACGACGACGAATATCTCGTTTCCCCCTCCGTATCCCCCGAGCAGGTCATCAACGGCGCGTGGATCGGCGGCGCATTCTACTACGTCACCATCGGCTGTGCCTATGACCAGCAGATGGTTCACGAAAACGGCAAGGACTTCCTGCACGCCGCAGAGCTTTTGGGATGCGACGGCGAAGCGGAGCAGATCCAGAGAGAACAGCTCGGCCATTATTCTCCCGTCATCGTGGGCTGGTCCGGTCAGATCAAGGAATTTGCCGAGGAGCGCTTCTACGGCGAGATCGGCGAATGGTGGCACCGTCACCTGTCTCATTTGATGGCGCTGTATCCCGGAAACACCATATCCGACGCGACTCCCGTATGGCGCGATGCCGCCGCCGTCTCCCTCAAGGAGCGCAGTGACAACCTCCAGACCGGATGGTCGACCGCACAGCGCGTCAACGCATGGGCACGCACCGGCGAGGGCGACAGCTGTTACCGCGTTCTGCGCTTCCTCATCGGACGCCGTACCTACCCCAACCTGTTCGACGCACACCCGCCGTTCCAGATCGACGGAAACTTCGGCGGTACCTCGGGCATTGCGGAAATGCTTCTGCAAAGCCACGACGGATACATTTCCGTCCTGCCCGCCATCCCTGCGGAATGGAAGGACGGACGCTTCAGCGGACTGGTTGCGCGCGGAAACTTTGTAGTGGATGCGCAGTGGAAGAACGCAGACCCGTATGAGATCCGCATTACCTCCCGCGTGGGCGGACGCGCCGTGGTCAAATCCAACAATGCGTCGTTTGCCACGGTCACATGCGACGGCAAGACCGTTTCCGCAGAATCTGACGGAATCGACTTCATCTCCTTTGATACCGAGGCAGGAAAGACCTATGTCTTGTCCGGCATGCCGGCAAAAGCACCGGTCGCACGTCCTGCGGAACTGGAGATCGACCGCGATACCCTGCACCTGACCTGGACGGGTTCGGACAATGTGACCTACAACGTGTACCGCGCCTGCGATCAGGAGCCGACCTACACGCGCGTTGCCACCGGTCTGACTAAGCCCGAATACACCGACACCGAGCTGGACTTCTCCAAGCACGACATTGCCATCTATAAGGTCACGGCGCTTGCCGCCGACGGCATCTCCGAGAGCATGGGCACGCACAAGTGTATCAACCACGCAACTCAGCTCCAGATCGATCGCTATAAACTGCTTCACGAGGAAAAGGACCGCGCACCGTATTATAACGACTATATCAAATATTGACTGGAAACGGCTTGCGCCGTCGCACGGTTTCCCTGCAAAAACAGCCTCGGCTGTGCCGACCATTAACGGTCGGGCACAGCCGAGGCTGTCCTTTTGATACGTCACGAATGCATGGACGAATGGGTCAGTCCTGCGTCTGCTCTTCGGCTTCAGCCGCCTCCAAAAGATCCAAATTGCGCAGGATGGTCTGTCTGCCGCGCCACGCAAAGGCACGGCGGGAAAACTGATCGTCGGTCATGCTACGGATATCGTCCGACGTGGGATCGGGAAGGCGATTCTCATAGAAAAAGGAAATGGGAGAAAGCGCCGCCCCTTTGTTTTCGGGGCACACCAGCTGACAGATGTCACAGCCCCACGCGCTTTTCCACTTGAGGATGTACGCGCGATCCTCGTCCGACAGCACACCCTTCTTCTGGGTCACAGCCGAAAGACAGCGCTCCGTGTCCGGACAGCTGCGGCGGCAGGCACCGCAGTGACGGCAGGTCTGCACCTCATGCAGAGCAGAGCACGCAAGCGGCGCGTCGGTGAGGAATTCGCCCAAAAAGACAAACGAGCCGTATTTGCGGGTGATCAAGAGATGATTGTCGCCCATGATGCCGATGCCGGCGCGCGCGGCGGCGTCCACCTCGTAAATGGGAGAATGATCCACAAAGCCCTGCCATTCGTATTCGGGGTATGCCTCGCGCAGACGGGGCAGACACCGTTCGTACAGTGCCGAGAAAAACAGATGATAGTCCTCGGACGAGGAATACAGGGATACACGATGCTGTCTCGGCGCTTCCGTCAGATACGGAACGGCAAAAATGACCGCACAGCGCGGCTCAAAATGCAGAAGATGCGGCTTTTGCACCCGACAGGCGGCAAAATCCACACAGGCACAGGTGTCAATTCCCTCCGATGCCAGAATCGCTTCATAGGCTTCCATACAAACTCCGTTTCCGCCGTGTCGCTTCACACGGTCAGACAGTATCCGAAAAAATCAGATGCGAAATTGCTTCACACAGCGAAGCGCGTCGCCGTCCGCAAACGCCTCGGACTGTGCCAAGGCAAAAAAGCCGTCCGCATCCCATAACGTGACCTTCTGCCCGATCGGAAACGATGCTCCGATCTTCCGCTGATAGATCTCACAGCCCGAATGCGCGAGCTTTGCGAAAAACGGCGGCAGGGTGACGGCGGGGAGATCGGAAAACAGGGACGGAATGGGCAGGAGCAATGCGTCCCGCTCTGTTTGCATCATACCGTCAAGGTCATCGGGCGAGGGTGCGCCCGCCGCACAAAAGCCGCCCGTGCGCAGACGGCGCAGTGCGGTCATTGTGCCCACCGTACCCGCCGCGCGCGCGATATCCTCGCACAGGGTTCGGATGTATGTGCCCTTGGAGCACACCGTATGAAGTCGATAGTTGCCGTGCGCCGCATCGAGCGCCTCCACGGTCAGAGAATGCACCGTGATGGAGCGCGCCGCGCGTTCCACCTCGATGCCGCGGCGGGCAAGGTCAACCAGCTTCCGACCGTCCACCTTTAACGCACTGTACATCGGAGGGGTCTGCAAAATCTCCCCCGCAAAACCCTCCGCCGCACGGGCAACAGCCGCAGGGGAAGGTAACGGACCGTCGTCTGTCTCCAGAATATTGCCCGTGATATCGCCGCTGTCCGTGCGGATGCCGAGACGGAATTCCGCCGCATATTCCTTTTCCTGTGCCGTGATGTACTCCGCCGCCTTTGCGGCACGACCCACTAAAATGACCAAAGCGCCGGTCGCCATAGGGTCAAGCGTTCCCGTGTGCCCCACCTTGCGCGTCCCGTACAGGCGGCGCATGCGGTTCACCACGTCGTGTGAGGTCACGCCTGCGGGCTTGTCGATACAGATCGCTCCCGAAATATCTCTGTCCTGCTTCATAGCTGATCCCGTTTCGTTGCAAATCTCATTTCGACTGAGGCGCGTCGTTGAGCACCTCGCCGTCCAAATAGCGGAAGATCGCATCCAAAACCGTCTCCGATGCCTGCTCCGGCGTGTCGGCGATCACAGCCGCGCCCGCCGCGCAGTGATGCCCGCCGCCGCCGAAATGTGCGCAAATGCGGTTTGCCGCAATGTGCGGCTCGGAGCGCATGGACAGCTTGAAGCGGTGCGGATCGGTGTCGGTCTGGCGAATGACCACGCTCAGCTCCACACCCTCGATTTCCTTGGGCAGGGAGGCAAGCACGCTCAGATCCTTGTCGGTGAGTTGTAATTCCTGCTTTTTCTGTGCGGTGAACAGGATGGACGCTACCTTGCCTCCGCGGTGAAGCTGTAAAAGCTCGTACGCGGTGCGGATGGCGCGCACCTCCGACGGTGACTTGTACGCCACCATATGACGGGCAATGTCGGCAAAGTCGATGCCCGTTTCCAGTAGGGTCGCGACCTTGCGATAGGTCATGGGCGTGACGCCCGGGTAGCGGAAACAGCCCGTGTCCGCGCAGATCGCCGCATACAGGGGTGCGGCGGAGGCAATGTCCAGACGCCCCATTTCGGTGATGATGTCGTAAATGATCTCGCCGCAGGAGGACATTGCGGGATCGACATAGCGCAAACGCGCGTCGTCATGATCGCTCTCGTGATGATCGATGCGCAGATCAATCCTTCCTGCATAGAGCTGACCGCACGCTCCCGCCAGCTCGGGGGTCGCGGTATCCACGGTGAGAATGAGATCGGGACGAAAATCCGACGGAATACGTGCGGGCGAAAGATCGGTTTCGCCGTCCGTGATATACGCCAGTCTGCCCGAAAGAGTATCGTCGTTCACCACAAAGCATCTGCACTCGGGCAGAGCGCGGCACAGAGCATAGGCGCTTCCGATACAGTCGCCGTCCGGACTTGCGTGGGTGATGATGATCATGCGCCGTGTGTTGAGAAGCATCTGGGCAATTTCGGGGATCGTGACATTATTCATGGTCGCCGTCTCCCGAAGCGTCCTCGCTCTGCGCGCTTTCTGCCGACGCGGCTTCCGCTGCTTTTTTCGCCTCATATTCCGCTTCCCGCACTTCAAAATCAGCCATTTCCTGCTCCACGCTGTGCAGTAGCTTGGAAATGCGCATGCCGTGCTCCATGGAGGTATCGGTAATGAAGGTCAGCTCGGGCGTGATGCGAAGATTCAGTCGCCGCGCCAATTGGGAGCGAATGTACCCTGTCGCACTCACCAAGCCGCGCCGCACCTCATCCTGCGCTTCGGGCGTACCCACTGATGAAATATATACCTTAGCGGATTTGAGATCGGCGGTGCAGTCCACCCCTGTCACGCTGACCAGAGAATCGGTCACGCGGTAATCCTTCACGGATCGCAGAATATCCGATATTTCCGCCGTCAATTGACCGTTGATACGGTCACGTCTGTATGATGCCATATATATGCTTCCTCCGAATTGAAGTTTTCGTTTTTGTAATGCACGGTAACAGTGCTTTACCGTTCCCGATAATCTTAGTATACCACAAATTTCACGGCAACGCAAGTTTTTGACCGAGATTTCTGCCCATGTCGATTATACGCGGCAAATACGGAAAAAGAACAACAATTTGCCGTACCAAACAGCCGCGGACTTCGCACGCTGAAAACGGAAAACAGCCGACACTTTACCGCATCAAAAACGGAAAGCCCGCCGCAGACCGGAAAATCTGCAACGGGCTTTCCACTCTTTCGGTCACGCGATCGCTCGCGTTGACACAAAATCGGGTATCAATTATCTGTTGAACTGCTTCTTGCGGGAGATCACGATTGCCGCTGCGGCCGCAAGGGCACCTGCAATTGCAATGACAGCGAACATATCCGAGGTACCGGGGTTGTTATTATTGTTATTGGGATCGGTGGTCACGGGTGCGGGTGTGGTCTCGGGGGGATTGGTCACAGGCTGGGTATCCGGCGGAACCTTACCGGAAAGGGGACCGACACCGTTATTAGTGCAGTTGGAATACACACTCTTGACGATAGTGCAATCCGCCGCGCCTTCCTTGGCGCCGATGAAGCCGAAGTAACCGCCTTCCACGATTCTGGTGTAAGTAAAGGTGGTGTTACGCACAGAGCACTCGGAGATCTTCGCCGCGGGGTCACCGCAGATACCGGCAACTGCAATTGCGTAATCAAGTTTGACAACGTTGAACATGCTGACGTCATTTTCCGTAGTAAAGGTGTTCGTGAAATAGCACCTGTTAATGGTACCGTCACCCCAACCGACGATACCGCCGACAGCGAGCTGATGCGTTGCGCCGGCTACTCTGAAGACCGCACCATCCACAAAGGAGTCGGTGATGGTGCCTTTGGACATGCCTGCGATACCGCCGACCATACCCATGGCGCCGTCAAACTTCTGCGTTTGGATCGTGATGTGCTCAATTCTCAGGTTCTTGACAACACCTTCGGTGCCAATCACGGCAAAGAAGCCGTTGTACACCTTATCCTGCGCTTTTCTCTGCATGAGGTTTTGTACTGCGAAGCCGCCGCCGTCGAAGGTTCCGTTAAAGGGAATAGCCGTTGTACCGATTGATGTCCACATAGCGTCCTTGTAATCGATATCGGCAGTCAGACGGTAGTGCGCTGAATGCGCGCCCTTCAAGTTGTAATTGATGCAGTCGCGGAAGAATTCCAGTGTTTGAACGTCGCCGATCAGGTACGGATCGTCGGCAGTACCGCTTCCGCATGCGGCTACGTCAAAGTCGGGAACGTCGTTCTCGCCGAGATCGCCGATCACAAAACGGCGGTCGGTGACGTCGCCCAGCGTCAGCGCTTCCTTATGATTCTCATCAGATGCGTTGACAACATAAAGCTGATAGCTGAAGGTATCGCCTGCGTGGAAGCGATGCTCCGGACTGGTGGTCAGTGCCATCTCAAAAAGCGCGGTGCCGTTCGGGTTCTTTACGTTCACTCTGTTTTCCGTGTACTTATTATCCACTTCGGCGCCAAAGAAATACTCGTTGGGGGTAAACTCAAAATCGGTTTTCCCTCCTATGAGCGGGATCTTTATGGTAGTCACCTTATCGGGGTCGTCCGTGCGGTTGATGAGAATACGGATGTAAGATTTGTCGGTGACCTTGGTGATCTTGGTCAGGTTGACGAGGATGTAGAGATGGTCGGAATTGGCGAAGAAGAACGAGCCGCCGTTGACATTGTACAAATCGTCGTCCTTGTTATAGGTAACACCGTCAAACTCCACGCCGTCGAGAACCGTCCACGGTGCCTCGGGATCATTGTAGAGTCTGCCGCCGTTCGCCGTATATTTCTCATCGATGGCGGCATCAATTTTGACTTCGTCATTCGACTTATACGGAATCGTAATTTTCTTCGAATCCGCAAATGCAGGCACCGCAAGCATTGCGAGAACTGCAACAATTGCAAACAGCACCAATAGTTTTTTCTTCATATGCATGGTCTCCTTTGCGAACATATAACACGATACATTTTGAGTATAACACGGTTTTTCGGAAAAGTCAATCAAATCAGCAAATTTTCCGATGTTGATTTTAGCCAATATTTCAGTCACTTCTTTGGAGGCTTTGCCGATTTGCCGAACGGCGACTTTCCCGACGGGAGAATCGGTTTTGTACTGCTGATCCTGCAAGAATCGACATTGTTCGCCAACATAGTATAAAACGCGGGCAGACCGTAGTTAGGTCTACAGCCTGCCCAAGTCGTTCCGGTTTCAACGCGGGCAAGGACACCCGACATGTGAAGGATCAAGCGCGCTTTTTCTTGATCAGGATCACGGCTGCGGCTGCGGCACACAGTGCAACTGCGCCGACCACAGCAATGCCGTCAGCGGTCTGCGGGTTCTTGTTGCCGCCGTTATTGTTGTCATTGTTGTTATTATTGTTGTTATTATTGTTGTTGTTACCGCCGCTGTTCTTCGGAGGAATGTACTCTGCGGTATAAGGCGGCACGGCAGTACCGGTACTGCCGTAGATATCCCGACCTGTATCATTGGTCACGTTACCGGTAGCGGTTGCCTTGTTGGCGGAGAGGAACAGGCTATCATCCTTGAAGTTTGCGCTGACAGAATAGTTATCGCTCGCGCCGTCGCCGTTGATATCGTTCCAGTAAACCCAGTGAAAGCCGAACTGCTTGCCGCTTCCGATCGCCGAAGCCTTTTTCTCTGCGCTCATTGCAATGCGGGCTTCAGCATACAGATAGCCACCCTCAGTGTTAAGACCGCCGACAATCTGGCAACCTTCAAGATCGAATCTGCTGGAATCGTTATCGGAAACTCCGAAATCGCTACTCTTGAAGTTTATGTTGAACATGTAGAACTCACCGATGTTGAAAGCCAGCGAAACGGTATCGGTGTCCATAAGCGTATTATCCCATGCAACGATGTAGAAATAGAGATAGTCATTGTCCCACAAAGCGTACGCATCGGATTCCTTGACCACGCTCTTGCCGCCGTCGGGGTTGTCGCCGCCGCCAATCGTACCGGGATTGTTGGAAAGAGGCATTGCAGGCGACTCTCTGTACATAGCATCGAGTTTGCCGTCGATGACCGGAGTTCCCTTTTTAATGCGGAATGCCGTTCCGGCGTTGGAAACCAAAGACATGCTCACCAATGTAGCGAACAACATTAAAACCGCAATTACTTTTTTCATGGCGATTCCTTTCGTAACAGAAGAATACTATACAGGAACATTATAGCATGGTATTTTATCGCTGTCAATTGTTATTTGAACAATTTTTTATGTCATTCTGACGGATTATAGAACAATATTTTGTAAACGACACACAAAACCCTTGTACAGCTTGCGCGCACAACGCATTGGCAACGCAGCTCAGCGGCTGCCTCACCGCATTCGCCCACATCCCTGCAAATGATTTTCGGCAGCCACGCCTTGGCGTGTCTGATTTTCTTTTTTGTCAGGATAAAATGCCCCTCGTTGAGGCAAAAAGGTCATCCGACAGCGAATGACCTTTTTAACCCAAGGGGGTCACATGATACCGATTTCAGTTGAAATCAGGCGCGTTTCTTCTTAATAAGAATCACAGCGGCGGCGGCGGCGCAAAGTGCAACTGCACCCACCACGGCGATGCCGTCAGCGGTCTGCGGGTTCTTGTTGCCACCGTTGTTGCCACCGTTGTTGCCACCGTTGCCGGTAGTGGTGCCCGATGCGGTCATATATGCCTTTTCTGCGGGTACAGCGGCAGTGGAGGAGTAGATTTCCTGACCCTGTGCATTGGTGGCGTTGCCGGAACCGGTAGCCTCGGTGCTCTTGAACTTCAGGAAGGTCTGACCCTTGCCCCAGTCAGCGGCGGAACCGCCGGTGGAGTTACCGAGGTCGGTCTTCTTATCGTCTTTGTTCCAATAGATCCAGTGGAAGCCGAATTCCTTGCCCGAGCCGAGGTTGGACTTAAGCTCGGCGGTCAGAGCGATACGGATCTCGGCGAAGTGATACTTGGACTCGGTGTTGGTGCCGACCACTGCCTGACAGTTGCTCGGATCGAACATTGCTTCATCTGCTTCAATCGAACCGTTCTCATTGGCAAAGGTGACACTGACCGTCTTCAGCACACTGTTGATGTTGAACATGATGGCAATGCAGTCCTCGTTGCACAGCGTGTCGTTATCCCAAACCACGGCATACATGTAGAGGTAATCCTTATCCCAGAGGAAATAAGCTTTGCCGTTGTTGATCACCTCAGTGCCTGCGGGTGCGCTGGAACCGAGGTTGCCGGTCACGTTGCCGTTTTCGCCGAGCATGACCACCTGGGAATCGAGATAGAGGTTATCCAGTTTACCGTCCAGGGTAGGGGTGCCTTTCTTGATTTCAATTCTCGGAGAAGCGGCGGAAACCGACAGAGTCAGTGCAACCAACGACGCCAAGAGGAGGAGAATAGCTGTTAATTTTTTCATAGTGGTATCCTTTCTGGTTCATATGTACCCAAACTAGCTATGTTCATCCTATCACATTCCTTGATTTTTGTCAAGACCACAAGTCAAAAATATTTGCTTTCGTAAATTTTCCCATTTTCGGAGACGCGCAAATGTGCACATTGACAAAATAACGGAAAATTCGACCCGCGTTCCCGCAGGTCGAATTCCGTGCATAGATTATGTGTCTTATTGTGCATCCTTCATTGCGTCGTAGCGCATCACGCGCATGGCGTTGAGGATCGCCAGGACCGACACGCCGACATCGGCAAATACCGCGCTCCACATTCCCGCAAGACCGAGAGCGCTCAATATCAGGATCGCCGCCTTTACCGTCAGCGCGAACACGATATTCTGCTTTGCCACGCGGATGGTCTTGTGCGCAATGCGCACGGCGCGAACCAGCGCCTCGGGATCGTCGTTCATCAGAACGACGTCCGCCGCTTCGATTGCGGCATCCGAGCCCATGGCGCCCATGGCGACACCCACATCGGCACGGGACAGAACCGGTGCATCGTTAATGCCGTCGCCCACATAGACCGTAGCACCCTCCGCCGTTTTCATCAGCGCCTCCGCCTTTTCCAGCTTATCGCCGGGGAGCAGACCTGCCTCAAACGCGTCCAGATTCAGTTCGCTTGCAACCTTTTCCGCGCTTTCAGGACGGTCGCCCGTCAGCATAACGGCGCGCGCACCGGTGCGGTGCAGTTCCCGAATGCAGTCCGGCGCGGACGGCTTCACAGTATCATTGACCAAGATATAACCGAGATATTTACCGTCAAGCGATACATGTACTGCGGTGCCGACGTTATCCGGCTGATCGGCGGTCAGTCCGTTCGATGCCATCATGCGGGCATTGCCCACGCAGACCTCGTGCCCGTTGACCGTGACGCGGATACCGTGTCCCGCGATCTCCCGAAAGTCCCGAACCTCAGCTTCACGGCACGCCTCGCCGACGCTCTCGCGCAGGCAACGTGCAATGGGATGCAGAGAATCCCGCTCGGCGGCACCCGCCCAGAAGAGCAGATCGTCCTTGTTGCCCTCCTTTGCATGTACCTCGGTCACGGAAAACGTGCCGCGGGTCAGGGTTCCGGTCTTATCGAACAGGAACAGCTTTGCCTGCGCCAAGGTCTCCATATACTGGGAGCCTTTGATCAGCACGCCCTGTGCGGACGCCGAGCCGATCCCGCCGAAGAAGGACAGCGGCACCGAAATGACCAGTGCGCAGGGGCATGACACCACCAAAAAGATGAGTGCGCGGTGGATCCAGCTCCACCAGTCGCCGACAAAGATCGGAGGAATGATCGCCAAAAGGACGGCGCCGCCGACCACGGCAGGCGTATAGATGCGCGCAAAGCGCGTGATGAATTTCTCGCTCTTGGATTTTACGGACGAAGCGTTTTCCACAAGCTCCATGATCTTGGACGCCGTGGATTCGCCCGCGGGCTTGGTCGCACGGATGCGGAGCGTGCCTGTCAGGTTGACGCACCC
>ERZ824600.4401-NODE-4401-length-12427-cov-8.404462_pt1 | contig 12427 bp, 8 predicted proteins | sample MGYA00519933_ERZ824600 | MGnify/ENA primary metagenome ERZ824600 (study PRJEB31778, sample SAMEA3449178) | human gut metagenome | biome: human gut; feature: human-associated habitat; material: faeces | place: United Kingdom | collected 2010/2012 ... | reverse complement strand
GGCAGCAGCCTCTTTTGAACCACTCGCCCAGCGAGTGGTTTTCGGGATACAAAAAGGCCGCAGCGCTTTACGCTGCGGCCCCCTTATAAGCGTGCGAGTATGCCTATAAGCCGGGTTCTGTTTTGATAGTCATCTATCTACGCGTGCCGTCGCCGGTACGCTCAAGCCACCTCGGGAGCAGCCGGGCCGGCCTATGCTCCCATACCGGTGTTGCTCCGGATAGAGTTTACAGCGACGGTCGCTTTCACACGCCGTCGGGTGAGCTCTTACCTCGCCTTTCCACCCTTACCCGCCGACACGGAGCCGGCAGGCGGTATATCTCTGTTGCACTTTTCCTGAAGTCGCCTTCGGCGGGCGTTACCCGCTATCCTTGCCCTGTGGAGCCCGGACTTTCCTCATGGACGGGCTTTCGCCCTGCCCCCGCGACTATCCAGCGTACTCGCAGGATCAATTCTACCCAAACGGCGGCGGAAAGTCAACGAAAATTTACCGAACGCGGGGGATCAGCAGCATTTTATCCGGTACCGTTCCCTCCTCCAACTGGTTCACCGCGCGAATCAGCTCCTCGTCGGTGCGGTACTGCTTTGCCGCATCCCACAGAGTCTCTCCCGGCGCCAGCCGCCGCATGACCAGAGATGGCCGGCGGGCATTTTCCTGCTCAGGCAGACACTGCACCGCACTGACGGTTGACAGCGTTTCACGGGGCGCGGCGGCGGGCGATACCGCCACCGCCTGCCGCAGATCACAACCGCTGCCGGTGAAGGCTACCTCCGGTGCGCCGCACAGGGTACAGATCTCGCCCTCTCCCAGCGGCAGCTGCGCCATTTTTTCGGTGACAGCCGGGGCCTCCTCCTCGTCCAGATACAGCAGACGCATACGCACGTCGGCGCAGGGCGTACCGTCTTCTCCGGCGGAGGGCGCGCAGGCGGTATCCGTAACGAACACGAAGGGCCGCTGACGGCCGAAATCCAGATGCTGGACCGCCTCCTGCCGCACGGGGCGCTCCGGCGCCAGGGGCAGGGACCGTTCTGTCGTTTCCAGCTTGGTGCCGCAGCGGGTGCTGTACAGATCCGTAACGCAGGATACCGTCTCCTTACGCGTGATACGCAGCAGCAGCCGAAGCTCCGCCGAGACGGAGAATCCGCTGCTCTCCTCGGTCCGCAGCAGACGCGCCTCGCCGCAGATCAGCTGCACCCGGGCGGCAACATCCCCCTCCTCACCGCCGGCCGGGCTGTCCACGATCTGGGAGAAGGGCACAGCGGCGGTGTATGTATGCAGCTTCTGCTGCTGGCAGCGATACAGGGCACAGAGGGTCAGTTCGCCCTTTACCAGCAGCTTGGCGCCCACCAGCTGGCAGGAGGCGACCTGGGGGTACAGGCGGCAGAGGAGCAGGTCCTCCGGTGCCGGCTGGCCGGCCGGTACCGTGACCTCACCGGCGACGGCACACTCACGCTCCGCCATGGCGGCGGTCATGTACAGCTCATGCTCCCGGCGGCGCAGCCGCAGGGCGGGGTCCTCCTCCACGCCGCAGCACAGCTGTACGGTGGTGCAGGTATAGCCGCAGACCGTCCACTCCGGCATCAGACGCAGGGACAAACGGCGTGGCGTCAGTGCCTGGGCCTCGCACAGCAGCAGCCTTCCGGCGGCCCACAGCACCTGGCAGGCCGCCAGTGGACGGTTCTCCGCCGTGCAGGAAAACGGCACCGCCTGGGTCAGGCTCCGCAATCCCACGCTCTCCTCTGATGTATACAGCACCGTGACCCGAACAGTACCCTTCAGCTCCAGACTGCCGCTGCGGGCGGTGATGGACCGCAGACACAGTGTGCCCGAGGCCTCCACCACACGCCCCATGTCCGGGCAGTAATCGGGGATGGCTGCCTCCAGCGTTTCCTCGTGGGTCAGCGTCAGCCGGGGCACCTCATCCCAGCAGGTGATATCCTTCCATTGCAAGCCACATTCCATCGTTCCAGCCCTCACATTCCTATGGTTTGTGACCATTCTATGTGTGAACTCCGGCGGTTATGCCGCCACGCCGAACAGCCGGCGCAGCAGTCCCCGCATCCCACGGGGCGCCCGCCAGACGATGATCCTCATGTCTTCACCTCCTGTCCCTCAAGCACGCGATGCCGCAGGCGATCAGCAAAAACGACACCAGGAACATTAAGCAGCCCACCGGGAACACCGCCGCGATCAGGATACCCAGTCCCAATCCCAGCGCACAAATGCCCAACCAGCAGCAGCCGCCCCATCTTCGCACCGTATATCCCTCCCCCTGCTCCAGTATATGAAGCGCAAAAAGCGGAGTGCATCGCACTCCGCTTTTTCACTTCTTCTGCCAGGCCCGCAGGTCCTTCAGTTCATCATAGAGCCGCAGGTAGCTCCTGTGGCGGCTGGCAGGAATATCACCGTCCTTCACCGCCTGCAGCACACGGCACCCTTTTTCCTTTGTGTGGGTACAGCCGGTAAAGCGGCACTGGTCCACATAGGGCGCAAATTCGGGGAACGTCTCCGGCAGGTGCGCCTTCAGCTCCAGGTCCATTTCCTCTGTATCAAAGGAGGAAAAACCCGGTGTGTCGATCACATAGGTGCCGCCGCCCAAAGCAAACAGCTCCACATGCCGCGTGGTGTGGCGGCCGCGGCCCAGAGCCTTGCTGACCTCGCCCACCGGCAGGTGCAATTCCGGCAGCAGCCGATTCAGTACGCTGGACTTCCCCACGCCGGAGTTCCCGGTAAAGGCGTTCAGCTTTCCGGCGATGGCGGCGCGAAGCGCCGCCAGTCCCTCCCCTGTCTCGGCGCTGATACGCAGCACCGGCAGGGCGGAATGACTATAGATGTCATACAGCTCGTCCGCCGTGTTCAGATCGCACTTGTTCAGACACAGCAGCACCTGACAGCCCTTCAGGGCGGCGATGGCGGCAATGCGGTCAATGAGATACGGCTCCGTCACAGGGATGGCGGCGGAGGCCAGGATGACCAGCTGATCGATATTGGCGGCGGCGGGACGGGAAAACACATTGCGGCGCGGCTCCACAGTCTCCACAAAGCCCTCGCCCCCGCCCAGGTCGCGGACCTGGACCCAGTCGCCCACCAGCGGGCTCATGCCCTCCCGGCGGAACTTTCCGCGGGCGCGGCATTGCAGCATCTCGGCTCCGGTATTTACATAGTAGAAACCGCTGAGTGCCTTCTCAATGCGCCCCCGGCTCAAAAGCGTATCTCCTGAATGGCGGAGACCTTGGTGGCCCCTGTGTTCATGCTGGTAAAGACGGCACAGACGTTAGAACTGGTCCCAGTCTTGCCGGTAAAGGTATACGTCACCGTTCCCATGGAGGCGTTGATGTACTGGCTGTCCAGGGTCACGCTGTCCTGCTCGAACTCCACCTTGATCATACCCTCCATATCGCTGGGCATGGTAAACTCCACCACCCGGGCCGCTGTGGCGTCGTCGCTGTTCTTCTGTCCGCTGACAGTGAAGCTGATCTTTGTACCGCCGGGGACCTCGCTGGTGGGCTTGATGCTCTGCTCGATCACCTGACCCTGGGGCGCAAAGCTGAATGTGTCATAGGTGATCTCACCCACAGTAAGGCCCAGGTCCTGAGCATTCTGCACTGCGTTGGCGATATCCTGACCGGTGAAGGTAGGCACCGTCACCGTTTCCGGTCCGGTGCTGACCCGCAGGATCACCGTCTGTCCGGCCACCAGCGGCTCGTCGGCGACAGGGACTGTCTCGATCACGGCGTCCGCGCCGTATTTGTCGGAGGACACGGTTTCCGTGGTGATCTTCAGATCCAGACCCATATCGGTCAGAAGCACGCGCGCCTGGCGGTACTCCATGCCCACCAGGTCCTTCATCGGCACCTTCTCCGGCTCGGCGGCCACATAGACCTGAATGACCAGATTGCTCTTGCGGGTACGTCCGGCGGCGGGATCCTGCTCGACGATCTGCCCCGGCTGGTATTCCTCTGTGGTGCGGGTACCCTGTACCTCGATCAGGAAGATATCCTTTACGCCCTCCATCTCCTGGGCCTCCTCCACGGTCTTGCCGCGGATATCGGGCACAGGGTAGCTCTTGTTGCTGCCGGCAGGACCGAAATCACCCAGTATCAGCTTGAACAGCAGCACCACCAGCAGCACCGCCGCAGCAAAGATCCCGGCGATGATGGCAATAGACTTCTTATCCCGGCGGGGCGGCTCCTCTTCCTCCTCGCGTTCCCGGCGCAGCTCGCCGGTGTGCTTTTTTACGGCGGAGGCCACCTGGGCCGTGGGCAGGGGCATGGTAGGCTCGGTATCCGCGGCAGGGGCAGTCAACTCCTGCCGGATATAGTCCATATCCACGGAGGGGTCCCGGCGGAACTTCTCCAGATCCTCGATCATGGCGTCCGCTGAGGCGTAGCGCTTGTTGGGGTCGCTGTTCATAGCCTTCATGCAGATCAGCTCCAGCGGCTCGGGGATACTGGGATCGATATCCCGGGGCGCCAGGGGCACGGAGCTCAGGTGCTGGATGGCCACGGATACGGCGCTGTCGCCCTCAAAGGGCAGGCGTCCGGTGAGCATCTCATACAGCACAACGCCGGCGGAATAGATATCCGAGCGCGCGTCGATACGGTCGCCCCGGGCCTGCTCCGGCGAGATGTAGTGCACGGAGCCAAGCGCCTCCTGGGTCAGTGTCTGCCCCTGGTTGGCAAGGCAGGCAATGCCGAAATCAGCCACCTTCACGCTGCCGTCCCGCAGGACCATGATGTTCTGGGGCTTGATATCACGGTGGATGATGCCGCGGCTGTGGGCGTGGCTCAGACCCCGCATGATCTGGGTGATGAAATGCAGCGACTCCCGCCAGTCCATGCGGCCACGGCGCTCCATATACTGCTTCAGCGTGATGCCGTCGATCAGCTCCATGACGATGTATTCCCGGTCCGGATTGGTGGACACGTCATACACCGACACGATGTTGGCGTGGCTCAGCTGCGCTACCGCCTGGGACTCATCGTGGAACCGGCGGCGGAAATCCGCGTTGTCCGCCAGGTCGCTTTTCAGTATCTTGATGGCCACAAGGCGATTCAGCCGGTGGCACCGGGCCTTATAGACATTGGCCATACCGCCGGAGCCGATCAGCTCCAGTATTTCGTAGCGATCGTCCAGCATTTTTCCGATATACTGATCCATGTGGTCATCTCCCTTCCTCGTTCAGCAGCAGCACTGCCGTGATGTTGTCCGGTGCGCCCCGCTGAAGCGATATTTGCAGCAAATGGTCAAGACATTCATTTACGTCCCCGTCGTGGAGGACCTCAAACAGCATCTCCTGATCCGACACGGTGTTCACCAGTCCGTCGGAACAGAGCAGCAGGAACTCGTCCTTGTGCCAGGGCAGCTCAAAGGTATCCGCCTTGGCGTGGATGTCCGGGCCCAGCGCCCGGGTGATGAGATTGCGATTGGGGTGTGTTCTGGCCTCCAGCGGCGTCAGGTCGCCCTTGGCCACCATATTCTCCACCACCGAGTGGTCGCGGGATATCTGGAAAATTCCCTCCGGCGTGATGTGATAGGCACGGCTGTCGCCGATGTTACCGATAATCGCCATGTCGGACCGGGCCACGGCGCACACCAGCGTGGTGCCCATGTGCTGGTACTCCGCGTTCCGCGCCGCCTCCTGCCGGATGGCGTCATTGGCGCAGGCGATAGCGCTGAGCATTGCCTGCCGCAGCTGCGGGATGTCCATATCGTCCCGCAGGCTGTCGCGCAACTCCTTTTCGAACCGGGCTACGGCGATGGCGCTGGCCACCTGTCCGCCGTTGGTGCCGCCCATACCGTCACACACCACGGCCGCGTGGAATGCGCCGGCCTCGAACACGGCGTAGGCGTCCTGATTCTCGCTCCGCACCAACCCGGTATTGGTGATCCCCCACATTTTCATAGTCGCTCACATCCTTTATTCCGTAAAGAGTCCATGTCTCACAGTTGGCCGCGTTCCTGCATTTCCTTCCGCCGCAGCTGGCCGCAGGAGGCGTCGATATCGCCGCCCAGGCTTCTGCGGACCGTGGCGGTAACGCCCAAACTCTCCAGCTTCTGCTGGAATGCGCCGATGCGTCTGCTGGGCTTATACGGGCTCTCCACCACGTCGTTCAGGGGTATCAGGTTCACGTGGCCCGGCATACCCTTCAGCTTTTTCGCGATCAGCTCCGCCTGCCAGTCGTGGTCGTTGACGCCGTCGATCATGGCATACTCAAAGCTGATGCGCCGCCCGGTCTTTTGGAAGTATCTGTGGCAGGCGGCGAACAGCGTCTCTACATCATACGCCCGGTTCACCGGCATAATGCGGCTGCGGGTCTCGCTGTCCGGCGCGTGAAGGGAGACAGACAGCGTTAATTGAAGCTGCCGCTCCGCCAGCGCGTCGATCCCCGGCACTACGCCGCAGGTGGACAGGCTGATATGCCGCATACCGATGTTCATCCCGTGGGGGCTGTTGACCAGCTCCAGAAATCGCAGCACATTGTCCATGTTGTCCAGCGGCTCGCCGATACCCATGAGTACGATGTTGGAGACAGGCAGGCCGCTGTCCAGCTGGGTAAACAGCACCTGGTCCAGCAACTCAGAGGGCCGCAGGTCCCGGACCTTGCCGGCAATGGTGCTGGCGCAGAAGGCGCAGCCCATACGGCAGCCCACCTGGGAAGAGATGCATACGGTGTTGCCGTGGTGGTATTGCATGAGGACCGTCTCGATGCAGTTGCCGTCGGCCAGTTCCCACAAATATTTAACGGTCCCGTCCAGCTTCGAGGTCTGCTTCCGGGCCACGGTCGGCGCTGTAATGAAGCACGTCTCGGCCAGCTGGGCACGCAGCGGCTTGGACAAGTCGGTCATCTCGTCAAAGGAGCGCACGCCACGGTGCAGCCAGGTGAATACCTGCTTGGCACGGAAAGCCGGCTGTCCCATATTCTTAAAAAAGTCAGCCAGCTGACGCTCGGTCATGGATTTGATGTCGGTCATGCGGTTCGCTCCTTGACGTTATCCCCTGCGGCGCATACGGCAGATGTAAAATCCATCGGTGCCGGTCCGCTGGGGCCACAGTGTCACATCACCGGGACAGCTTCCGATACCGGGCAGGGTAAATTCCTCTTTCGCAAAGTCCGGGTGTACGTCCAAAAAGGCCGACACCACGCCGCCATTTTCCTCCGGCAGAACGGTGCAGGTGGCATACACCAGCACGCCGCCGGGACGGACGTAGGCAGACACGTTGTTCAATATCGACAGCTGGACGGCGGGCAGCTGTGCCAGCTGCGCCGGATCCTTCCAGCGGATATCCGGTTTCTTCCGGATAATGCCCAGGCCGGAGCACGGCACATCGGCCAGAACCACATCGGCCTGCTCCACCCAGCCGGCGTGACGCTCCCGCCCATCGGCCAGTGCTGTGCGGATGATAGTGATCCCCAGCCGTGCCGCACCGTTTTCGATGAGATTCAGCTTGTGGGGGTGAATGTCACAGGAGAGGATATCGCCCCGGTTCTCCATCTGCATGGCCATGGCGAAGGATTTGCCGCCAGGGGCGGCGCACACATCCAGCACCCGGTCGCCGGGCTTCGGTCCGGCGGCAATGGCCGCCAAACGCGCCGCAGCATCCTGCACCGTGCAGCGTCCCGACGCAAAGGCGGACAGACGCTCCAAATCACCGGTACCGGTGACTTCAAAGCAGCCCTCCAGCCAGGGATGGGGCGTCAGACGAACACCGTCCGATCGCAGCTCATTTTCCAATTCCGCCGGCGTGGTCTTCAGCGGATTGGCCTGTATCACCGTGGGAACAGGCTCGTTATCCAACCGCAGGAACGCCTCGGCCTCCTGCTCGCCGACCAAAGCCGTCAAGCGCTCCACCAACCACCTGGGATGGCTGTACTGCACCGCTGCTTTGGAAATAAAACTATTCTGCGGCAATGGCGGTAAAGTGTTTTTGCTTGACGCACATTTCCGCAGCACCGCATTGATCATGCCTGCGGCGCGAGCCTTGCCCCGGCGTTTTGTCAGCTCTACTGTCTCGTGAACAGCAGCCCGGTCGGGCACCTTGTCCATGAACAGTATCTGATATATACCCAAACGCAGCAGGCAGGCCACCACCGGTTCCAGCCGGGCGGCCTTCTGCGTACACCAATGGTCGATATAGTAGTCCAGCAGTGTCCGGTTCTGCACCACGCCATAGGTCATCCGGGTACACAGCGCCGTGTCCCGGGCCTCCAGCCCGGACTGGGCCGCGATACGCTTCAGGCTGCCGTCAGACCACGCGCCCCGGCGCTCCATCTGCAGCAGCGCCTCCAGCGCCGCGTCCCGCGCGTCACGGGGCGTCACAGGCCCAGCGGGACCGGATGGCCCCGCAGATAATCCGCCGCTGCCATGCGCTTGCCGCCCTCGCCCTGCAATTCAAGAACACGCAGCAGCCTGCCGTCGCCGCAGGCAATGGCCAGGCCGTTTTTGTCCGCCTCCACCACGCTGCCCGCCGGGGCGGAGGTCTCTCCGCCTACCGCGGTGCGGTGGACCTTGACCGGCTTGCCTGCCAGCACCATGGACGCACTGGGCCAGGGCACCAGGCCCCGCACCTGATCGTGCAGCTGCTGCGCCGACCGGGAGAAATCCATCGGCGAGAGGCTTTTATCCAGCATGGGCGCGTAGGTGTGCGCCGCGTGATCCTGCGCCGTCCGGGTAACGGTGCCGCGTTCGATCTGCCCGATGGCCTCATGCAGCGCCTCTGCGCCAAGCTCCGCCAGCCGCGCCGTCAGCGCCACCGCGTCCTCGTCCGGATCGATGGCCGTCTCGCGGCACAGTATCACATCTCCCGCATCCAGCTCCGGCGCCATATACATAATGGACACGCCTGTCACAGCGTCGCCGTTGAGGATCGCCCAGTTGATGGGCGCCGCGCCCCGGTACTTCGGCAGGATGGAGGAGTGTACGTTGATGGCACCGTACTTTGGCGTGTTCAGGATGTCCTCCGGCAGGATACGGCCATAGGCTGCCACCACGATCAGCTCGGGAGCAAGAGACCGCACCAGCTCCAACGCCGTACCGTCCTTCATTTTCAACGGCTGATATACGTGCAGTCCCTGCGTCAGGGCATATTCCTTCACCGGCGGCGCGATCAATTTCATGCCGCGGTTCTTCGGCTTGTCCGGCTGGGTGAACACGCCGCAGATGTCGTGTCCGTCGGCCACCAGCCGTTTGAGGGACGCCACGGCAAAATCCGGCGTTCCCATAAACAGAATACGCATTACTTGTCCTCTTCTTCCTCGATCTCGTACTCGTCGGCGTGCGCCTCCAGCCACTTCTGCAGCTCCTCGCCCTCCATGAGCCGGTCGGTATGCTCCACGAACAGATGACCATCCAGGTGCTCGATCTCATGGCAGAAGCACCGGGCCGTCAGGCCCTCGTCCTCGACCTCGAACCACTGACCGTCCCGGTCCTGGGCACGGACACGCACCACCTCAGGCCGCGTTACCACGCCGTATTTCCCGGGAACGCTCAGGCAGCCCTCCAGCCCGGTCTGTTCTCCCTCGGTGTAGATGATCTCCGGGTTCACCAGCTCGATCAGCTGATCCTCCTCGTCCAGCACCACGCACACCCGGCGCAGTACGCCCACCTGGGGCGCAGCCAGGCCCACGCCGCCGGAGTCGGCCAGCGTATCGGCCAGATCGTCCAGCAGCGTATGCAGCCGGCTGTTAAAATCTGTGACCGGGCGGCACACCTTGCTCAGGCACGCCTCGCCCTCCAACGCGATCTTTCGTAAAGCCATAATCTTACCTCGTATTTCCTGGATCTAATCCATTTTATCGCAGTCCGTATAAATATGCAGTCTTCGGTTTTCGGGCCGCTGCACAAAGGCTCGCATGAACCCCGCCAGCAGCTCCCGAATCGGCGCGATATTCTGCCCCAGCACCAGTAGGCGGTAGCGGTATACGCCGTTGACCTTCACCACCGGCGCCGGCGCAGGCCCGATGACCTGTATCCCCAGCGCATCATAGGGCGGCTTCTCCGCCGCATTTCCGATCCCCTGCCGCAGCAGCTCGATAGCCCGACGTACCGGCGTCTCCTCCGGTCCCGTCACCGTAACGGTGAACTGATCCGCAAAGGGCGGGTCCTGCCGCAGGCGGCGCAGCGTGATCTCGGCGTCGTAAAACCTCTGATAGTCCTGGTCGGCCGCCGCCTGTATCACATCATTCTCCGGTGTGTAGGTCTGTATCACAGCCCGCCCGGCCTTGTCGCCTCGGCCCGCACGGCCAACCACCTGTGTCAACAGATTGAAGGTCCTCTCCGCCGCCCGGTAGTGATCCACATATAGGGACAGGTCGGCGCTGAGCACACCCACCAGCGTCACATTGGCAAAATCCAGCCCCTTGGCCACCATCTGGGTGCCCAGCAGAATGGGGATCTGCCTCTCCTCAAATTCCTTCAGCAGTGCCTCATGTCCCACGGATACAGTGTCCGCATCCATCCGCAGCACCTCGACTCCCGGGAACAGCTCATGCAGCTCCTCCTCTACCCGCTGGGTACCAAAGCCGATATGCTTCAGTGTGCCGCCGCACTCCGGGCACACCGTCGGCGCAGCGTGTGAATAACCGCAGTAGTGGCACATCAGCCGGTCATTGGCGCTGTGGTATGTCAGGTATACACTGCACCGCGGGCACTCCGGCACATAGCCGCACTGGGGACACAGCAGCTGGCGGCTGCTACCCCTGCGGTTCAGGAATAGGATGCTCTGCTCCCCCGCAGCGATGTTTTTTGCCAGTTCCTCCTGCAGTGGGCGGCTGATAACGGTGCTGTTTCCGGCACGCAGCTCCTGCCGCAGATCGGCGATGCGGACCTCAGGCAGGGCGCGGCGGTTGTAGCGCTCCGTCAACTCCAGCAGATCGTACTCACCCTGCTGCGCGTGGTAAAACGTCTCCACCGTGGGCGTAGCCGAGCCCAGCAGCAGCCGCGCACCCTCGGCAGCGCAGCGGTATTTTGCCACATCCCGCGCATGATAACAAGGGGCGTTTTCCGATTGATAGGACCCCTCCTGCTCCTCATCCATGATGATGAGGCCCAGATTTTCCAGCGGTGCAAACACCGCCGACCGGGTACCCAGCACGATATGGGCCTCGCCCCGGCGCAGCCGCTTGAACTGATCATAGCGTTCCGTCATCCGCAGGCCGCTGTGCAGCAGCGCCACCTCGCGGCCGAAATACGCGGTGAACCGCGCCATCATCTGGGGCGTCAGGGCGATCTCCGGCACCAGGATCATCACAGATCTGCCTATTTTCAGCAGCTCCTGCGCCAGCCGGATATACACCACCGTCTTGCCGCTGCCGGTTACGCCGCGCAACAGCGTGACGCCGGGCGTCTCCGTCCGCACCTGGGCCAGCAGCGTGTCACAGACGCGCTGCTGCTGGTCGTTCAGCGTCAATTCTTCCGCCTTTACAGTGTATTGTTTTTCAGATATTCGGTATTCCTCTTGCTCCCGGTACGCCACCGCCCCCAATTTCTCCAGGGCGTTCAGTGTCTGGCGGGATACGCCGGTGAAATACGTCACATCGTGCAGTGCTGTCTCCCCGTTTTGAGCCAGAAACGTCACCGCCTCGCGCCGCCGCTGGGACTTACCGGCCAGAGCCAACGCCTCTTCAGCAGGAACAGCGAGACGGGCGAACAGCACCACCTTGTCGCGTACCTTGCGGCTCTGCTCCTTTTTGCAGTGCAGTGCACCCGATTTGGCCATGCGGCGCAGCAGCGGCTCAACATCGTCGCCCAGCGCCTGACGCAGCTTATCCGTGGTCAGCGGGCCATCCTGCAAAAGGCGGCATACCGCTGCCTCCTGTCGTGTGGGCACCAGCGGCGGCTGTGCCAGGGACCAAGTCTCCCGGTAATGGTACCATACGGCGGCAGGCAGCACGGTACGCAGCGCGTCATAAAATGTGCAGAAGTACCGGCGTGTCATCCACAGCGCCAGCCGCAGCTCCCTTTCGGTGATGACCGGCTCTTCATCCAGCAGGGATCGGACCGCCTTCAGCGGCTTGTCCGGAACCGCCTGATGCAGGGAGAGGATCATCGCCTCTGTGAGCCGGTTGCCGCGGCCGAAGGGCACCAGCACCCGGCAGCCCGCCTGTCCGCCGACTTCCTCCGGCAGCAGGTAATCATAGGCCTTGTCGATGGCGTAGGTAGCCGCCTGTACGGCCACCTTGGCGATCACCGCCACCTCAGGCCTCGTCTTCCTCGATAACGGGGTCGCTGACGTACTTGCCCTCGGCCACCTCGCCGATGGCCATCGTCACGGGTTTCTCCGGCAGAGGCTCGCCGGTGACCTCGGCCTCGGCGGCGATCTGACGGGCGCGGCGTGCCACCACGTTCACCATCATGTAGCGATTGGGGATGTACTCGGTCAGCTTGTTCATAGCGGGATAAAGCATAGACATAACGATCAATTCCT
>ERZ824600.4393-NODE-4393-length-12449-cov-12.346458_pt1 | contig 12449 bp, 11 predicted proteins | sample MGYA00519933_ERZ824600 | MGnify/ENA primary metagenome ERZ824600 (study PRJEB31778, sample SAMEA3449178) | human gut metagenome | biome: human gut; feature: human-associated habitat; material: faeces | place: United Kingdom | collected 2010/2012 ... | reverse complement strand
ATGCCGCGCTGATATACCTGAATGAAGCCTAAAAGCTGCATCAGCGGCTTCATAAACAGGCCCACGTAGAGGAAGAAGGCCACCAGCTCGCCGAAGCTCATCAGCCCCTGATTTATCAGCAGACCGCCCACGACTAATATCGCCACATTGATAAAGTTGCTGAAGAAAATCATACTGCCGACGAAATATGAGGTTATTTTAAAGGATTTTTTACATACCGTCAGATAGGCATCCGCCTTTTCCATAAACTGCGCCATATCGCTGCGCTCGCCCGCGAAGGCCTTGATCAGACGCACGCCGTTAATGCTTTCCGCAGCCTTGCCCGTTACCTCGCCCATTGCCACACGATTAGCGAAAAAGGCCTTTTTCATGCGCAGGTTGACGAAAACGGTATGCACTGCCTTCACCAGAAGCAGGAAGGCAATAAGGCTGCCCAGCATAGGATTCATGTAAATCAGAATAACCATTGTGCCGACCATCGTCAGCCCACAGACGATAAGATCAATCGGCGCATTGCCTGCGAAGCCGTTAATTTCGCTCAAATCGCTTGTGAGGCGCGAAAGCAGCTGGCCGCTTTTGTTTTTATCGTAAAAGCCGAAGGACAGCTTTTGCAGATGGCTGAACAAATCGCGGCGCATGTCGCGTTCCATGGAATAGCTCATGGACTGCGCCCAGTAGATGATGCTGAAATGCATGCCGAAGTTTACCAGATACATGGCCAGCAGTGCCGCCGACCATTCAAGGAGCAGCGGCAGATTTTTGAGCGGCAGCTGCTGTTCCAGCATCAGCTTCACTACATAGGGAAAGAACAGCTCGAGCAGCGCACGCAGCAGCGAGCCTATCACGAGAAAGAGCAGAATACCCTTATACGGTTTATAATAGCTGAGAAATGTTTTGAACATAATTATTAATCAATCATTAGTTAAATTTGGAATGCAGAATGGAAGGGGAAAGACCTATGAAGCTATGCTTACAGTTGAATCTATAGCTATTGCTCAAAAATATTATGATATGATTTTGAAAATTAAAGCAGGGGAAGATGAACTCAAAATAAGTGATGATGTAAAAAGAATCTTACCAGATTTTCCTAAAGTTGCTATTACATTTTCTGTATCAGAAAATGAAGAACAATCACAAGTTAATCAGGATTCCATGAAGAGATATTTAAAATATTACAATAAACTTTTTGGCACAAAATATGCTATTGAAGGGCTTGGTGCATATAATGGCAATTTAAATGATAGACTGGCAAGAAAAGAAAAAAGATATGCAGATAGGGAACAGCAGGTTGATATTGTAATAGTGGTAGATAGGTTACTTACAGGTTTTGATGCTCCATGTTTATCAACATTATTTATTGACAGGCCTCCAATGAGTCCGCATGGATTGATACAGGCATTTTCAAGAACAAATCGTCTATATGATCAAAACAAGGAATATGGTCAGATTGTTACATTTAGAAGTCCTAAAGAATATAAGAAAAAAATAAATGATGCACTGGTGTTATATTCTAAGGGTGGTATAGGACAAGCAATAGCTGAAGATTGGGAGACTGTACTTAATAATTTTGTTTTATCATTAAAGACAATAAGAACATTTGCTCCTACACCAGCAGATGTAAATGGATTATCTAAGAAACAAAAGAAAACATTTATTAAATTGTTTAGAGACTTAGATCATGATTATGCACATTTGAAATCATTTTCAACTTTTGAACCTAAAATCTTGGATGAATATGGATTCAGTCAGCAGATATATGAAGATTATGCTGCAGTTTATAATAATGTTATTGAAGAATTAAAAAAGGATCCACCAGATGATACAGGAGATGAACCAATTAGAGATGATTATGATTTAGTTGCATATAGTAAATTTAAAATTGATTTTGAGTACATTGTAGAATTGTTACAAGGTTTTGTAGATTTCTTGGATCAAAAAGACATAGAATTTAATGAGGCAGAATTTGAACATAAATTACTGGAGTTAAAAGAGATTGTAAAAGATTTTGCAGAGGATAATCCTAAACTAAGTGATTTATTATTACAGGTATTAGATGAAATTGAACAGGATAAAGCCAAGTTTATGGGACAAGATATGTCTGTTATTATTAATCAGATGCGATATACTGCCATAGATAAGGAAATAGAAAAATTCTCGAAAAAGTGGTATGTTCCGTTTGAGGCTGTTAAATATGAGGCTTATAATTATAAAGACGGAGAGCTTGCAAATGAAAATAAACTGAAGGAACTTGCTGATTATGCGACATATAAAATGGAAATATCTGAAGCACTTCCTAAATTCAAATTTAATGGAACTCTTATTAGAGAATTTAAAGAAATACTTATGCCAGAAATTGGTTCACTAATTGAATAAAAGTGAAGAAAGCTTGTAGTTTTTTGCTACAAGCTTTCTTCATTTATCTATAAATTAGCGTGCGTATTGTTATTATTAATTTAAATTAGATAGTGATCTCATAATTAAATCTATGTCTTTACTTTCTAGTTCTTGAATGATATGTAAGTATGTTTTTTGTGTAGTTGTTATATTTGAGTGTCCTAATCTACGGGCAACGCTTGCTATTGATACCCCAGCAAATAACAAGAGCGATGCATGAGTGTGTCTCAATCCATGAATTGAAATTATAGGTATATCAACTTCTTTGCAATGTCTTGCTAGAACACTGTTGATGGTAGAATTATAAATTCTTCCATTTACAAAAATAGGCTCATCTTCAGGTAATCTTTTTACAAGTTCAGCAAATTGCATAACAGTTTGCCAATCTAACGGTATCTTTCTGATAGAAGATTTATTTTTAGTAGGAAGAAAACCAGTATGGTTTTTATAATCCCATGTTTTAGAAACTGAAAGCATCTGACGAGATAAGTCAAAATCTTTAGGTGTAAGTGCCAACGCCTCAGAAAAACGCATTCCTGTTTTAGCAATTAATAGGATAAGCCAGTCTAAATTAACCTCCGATTTTAAATCGAGATTATCCAATAGTTTGTGAAGTTCATATTGGTTAAGATACTTAGGCTTCTTCTTACGAGGTGTCTTTCCTTTAATAATTGCTTTTCTGGTAGGATCTCTTAGAATAAGCCCTTCATCAACGGCATCAAGGATTGCACATTTGAGGTGATGATGAAAATCCATTGTAGTTTGTCGTTCGTGGGATATTGCATAATCATTAAGAAGCTTCTGATAAGAAAAACGATCAAGTTCACCAATAGTTAGGTTAGGAATAAGCTTCTCAAGCCATTGATGAGCCATATTATATTTGCTCATGGTAACAGGTCGAATAGCCCCCTCCTTATAGACTGTAATCCATTGTTTGTAGTAATCACAGAATAGCATAGTGTTGTTGGTTGTCGTTGTGTACATTTGTAAGTCCTCCTTTTTTATTGTAATACGCACGCCGATGAAGAGTGATGAGATTATCTAGTTCATTAAAATATTGCCCTATTTGTTCTTGTTCTTTTAGTTTTGGTATAGGTAAAGTTTGTTTATAAAGTTCATCCCAAACAATATTTTTTCTGCAAACACTTGCTCCTTCTGTAGAAGCATTCAAGAAAAAATCTTTTGTTGAGTCTTGTTTTACCCATGCCTGAATAAAAAATGGATCACACGTTACAAGTTCATAAACCTTGTAAGCTGGCGATATTATCCCATGTTCAAAGCGTAAATTCACATTACAATTTCCTAGATGTAAATTTTGAGCGGACAATATCAAATCATTTTTCTTAACTTTCAAATAGCCTATATTTGACGAGCCTCTAAAATGACTAAAAAGCTCTGAATTAAGATACATTCCATCAATTGCACATGAAAGTAGAGTATCTTCATTCTCAATTTTTGTTTTTTCACGAATTTCCTTTAATAAACTTCCAAACTTACGCTGTTCCCAATCATTTCTTTTTGCAAAATTTAAAAATAACTTACGCTGATGAAGAGTGATGAGAGTATCAAGTGACTCAATATAGTCCCCAATTTTTTTCTGCTCCTCATATGAAGTCCAAGGAATTTCAATGGTTTTCATACTATCAATATCAATACTTCTTCCATCTCTGATTCCGTATACATGAGGCACTAATTTATGCTTGATAAATTCATACGAACGGAAGTATGGATAATAGAATCTTGAATCCACCTCATCACCGTGAAATGTATGATATGCTGGGCTTATCAAGCCATTATGGTTAGATTTTTCAAGTCCACCTTCAAAGGATCTAAGGTGCACAATAAAGTCATCTTCTCGAACCATTTTGTACCCTGCTAAACTCGATTTATCATACTGTAATTTACGCTCAGATTCTTCTCTAAGAACCGTTCCGCCACCTTGAATAATAGTTAATGCTGGTAACTCTGGATGGTTCTTTTCCGAGTATTCTTGGAACACTTCTCCCAACTTACGCTGTTCCCAAGTGTCTGTATTTATCAATACTAATACAATAATATACTAACAGAAAGTTACATATAAATAATAACCTTGCATTTTTAAGGCTGATATTGTATATTATAGATACTAATTGGGGTATGTATTTGCGGATGCATACTTGAGAGGGGCAGAGAAATCTGTCCCTCTTTTTAATTTTGAAATGATTTTTTAAATTTTACGCAACCAACCACAACACAATTCCCACTTTTCTGACAACTACAATTGGTGGAATCCACATTTTACATGGGCTATAATACATACATAACAACAGAAAGGACTGACATTATGCTACAGGAGAATCTTATTATGCTGAGGTCGCTTGCCGGTAAGACGCAGGAGGATATCGCAGAGGTTATTGGAATATCGAGGCAGGCGTATGCCAAATGGGAGCGTGGTGAAACAATTCCTGATATTGAAAAATGCGGCAGGCTTGCAGAGTTTTATGGGGTGACGATGGATTCCTTAATAAAGGATGATGTGCAGCTTGAAGGGCAGAAGATGGCACCAGCACCGAAGGGCAAACACATGTGGGGTGTTGTCACAGTGAATGACCGTGGGCAGATAGTTATTCCTAAAGAGGCTAGAGAGACTTTTGGACTGGTGAATGGCAGCAGGCTGGTTGTGCTTGGCGATGACAATGAGGGCATAGCGCTTGTTAAAGCAGAGCAGTTCGAAGAAAAACTTAGCATGGCAATGTCGGTTCTTAGTAAAGATATTAAGGAATGAGGTGTTATGTATGATTTGTCCAAAATGTAATAAAGAAATGCGGAAGGGATACCTTTTCAGCAGTAAAGACGGAGCATTTAGCTTTGCCGATGAAGTGCCGGGAGTATTCACAAATGCGAAAACAGCCAAAGGATTTGTTGAAATCACACCGCTTAAGGCGAGCCACAGAACGAAAGTGGAAGCATGCATATGCGAGAATTGCAGGATAGTAGAATTTGAATATTAGATAAATAAAGGAGCACACACATGAACACCCAACAATTCATCATATCACCAATTCCAGACGACATATTTGCCAAAATGCAAGGAAAATCATTTAAGGACAACTGCACCGTTCCAAGAGAAGACTTGCGGTATCTTAAAGTTTTGCATGTCGGATTTGATGGGAAAACGCACATAGGTGAGCTGGTTGTGAACAGGCTGATTGCTGATGATGTGCTTGATATATTTAAGCAACTTTACGAGGCTGGCTATGAGATTGAAAAAATCAGACTTATTGATGAATATGATGCTGATGACGAGAAGTCGATGAGTGATAATAATTCTTCAGCGTTTAATTTTAGATACATTTCCTATTCAACGAAGCTGTCAAAGCATGCGTTAGGGCTGGCGGTTGACATCAACACGCTTTATAATCCTTATGTGAAATATGTTGATGGCAGAAGAAATGTAGAGCCTGCCAACGCTGAAAAGTATACGGACAGAAGCATTGAATTTCCACACAAAATCGACCATGACGATTTGTGCTATAAGGTATTTGCAGAACATGGATTTGAGTGGGGCGGCGACTGGGAACATGCAAAAGATTACCAGCATTTTGAGATGCCAGATGAGTGGATTGAGAAAAGTTCGTGCAGAAAAATGTAACATAACATAAAAGTTCGTACATAAAAGTGTGATGCAACACATTTTTACGTCCATAAAAATGTTGCATATGTGAACTTTGATAGTAATGCAAGAATGGAGAATGTTTTTGATGACAAAATTGATTTTCTTGTGCAGGGTAAAACATCTGTTATTCCAATTGAAGTAAAGGCAGAGGAAAATTTAAGAGCCAAGAGTTTAAGAGCTTTTTGTGATAAATATAATCCTGATTATGCAGTGAGGACATCTATGTCAGATTACCGGGAGCAGGACTGGATGACTAACATACCTCTTTATAATATCGATAGGATAACCACTTTCACATCAAGGTAAGTGACAATATGAATTACTTAAAAATGCGGCGTGTTAGGAAACTGGCGCGCCGTATTTTATTAAATTCCCTTGTTAATTATGATTACTAGTGTTATTATCACAGTATAGTTAGCAAGAACTAACGAAAGCAAGTTACGACTACAGCAAAGACTGGCCGCTATTATAACAAAAGCTGATTAAAGCTGAAAGAATGATAGGAGGAAATATATGTTTATAGATATTAAGGATGCAAGGAAACATTATGGCGAGGGCGAAACACTTGTCAATGCACTTGATGGCGTGAGTTTGTCTCTGGGAGAAGGAAAGATATATGTAATTCTCGGACCTTCAGGTTCAGGAAAGAGTACGCTTCTTAATATGATTGGAGGTCTTGATTCACTTGATTCAGGCGAAATTACAATTTCAGGCAGGAACATAAGCAGAAGTGACAAGAAGAAAATGACAGACTACAGAAGGGAAGATGTTGGATTTGTATTCCAGTTCTACAATCTTATTCCAGACCTTACAGTGCAGGAGAATATTCAGGTTGTTGCTGATATTGCAAAGCAGCCAATGGATATAGAAGAGGTAATGAAAGCACTTGATATTGACAAATACAAGAATCGTTTTCCTAAGGAACTTTCAGGTGGACAGCAGCAGAGAGTTGCGATAGCAAGAGCATTAATCAAGAATCCTAAGATTCTTCTGTGCGATGAGCTTACAGGTGCGCTTGATTCCAAGTCATCAAGAAATGTCCTGAAATTCATAGAGAAAGTCAATGAACAATTTAAGACTACAATTATAATCATAACACATAATGAAGCGATAGCTGATATGGCTGACACGGTCATAAGAATTAAAGATGGTCAGGTTGCTTCCTGCATAGATAACAACAGTAAGCACAGCGCAGAGAAACTTGAATTGTAAAAGAACAAGTATCTGAATTATAAAAAATGTGATTATGAGGAGGCTGGTTATGACTCTTAACAAGAGATATTTAAGAAATGTTAAAGAGAATCTGTCATTTTATGTAGCTGCGGCAGTTCTTACGGTAGTTGCCCTGCTGCTGTTCTATCTTTTTTACATAGCAGGAACAGGAATTAAATCATATGGTGACCAATTCTTTATAGATAATAAGCTGGAAGATGCCACATTTACAACATATGTGGAGATACCTGATAACGAGATTACTAATATAGAGAAGAAATATAATGTTACATTTGAGAAAGAGCATTATGTAAATATTAATGAGGACGGATATAAAGTAAGGGTTTTCAAACGCAATAAGAAAATCGACCTTTATGAGGTGATTGATGGAAATGACATATTTAACGATGATGAGATAGTTATATCAAAGGGATATGCTGAAAGTGAGCATGTAAGTATTGGCGACAGGCTCACAATTAAGGGGAAAGAATACAAGGTTACAGGTTATTTCTTAAGGCCTGATTACCTGTATATGCTTGAAAATGCTGATGATTCATACAAGAATATCACATCATTTTTCCTTGCATACATGACAGATAGTGCGTACGATGCGCTTGAGGCAAGCTCATGTCAGTACAAGGTAGTATACAGTGACGACAGTGATGTGACACAGTTCAGAAAAGACATGAACGAGCAGTACAAGATAAACAGCTATCTTGCGAAAGACAATAACCAGAGAATTACAATGGTTGATGATCAGGCAATAATGTTTCTTATTATGGCATTTGTATTTCTGTTTACACTGCCGCTTATTACAGTTGCATTTATAGCTATTATAATAGGCAGAAAGATAAAGCAGGAACAGAAAATGATTGGTACACTGTCAGCACTTGGCTACACTAAAAGACAACTTATGTGGCATTACAGTGTGCTTGCCATGATTCCGGGACTTGCCGGTGGAATTATTGTTACAATTATTACCAAGATAATACAGCAGCCATATGGCGAAATGAGCCTTGCAGATTATGAGCCAATGCCGGTCCATTTCACACTTCCAATTTCGATAGCGGTTATAGGAATAATAATTCCTACGGCTATCTATATGCTTGAGGCAGCACATAAAGTGTCTAAGCTCTTAAAGAAAGACACTGTAGAAATGCTTAATGGCAATGCAGATGGTGACAGCAGAACAAGACATGTATTAGCCGGTAAGAAGGGCAAGGTAAGAAATAAGTTCGCATTAAGAAGCATACTTGCCAATCCGGGAAGAAGCTTTGTTGTATTTTTAGGTGCATTTTTAGGGGCACTGATGATAACAGTTGCGTTTATGTTTATAGACTCTATCAATAATGTAATTGACAGAGGTGCTGACAGCATGGGAAGTTTTAAGTATGAATATGTGCTTAACCGCCTAAAGACAGATGAAGTGGCAGGAGCAGATGAGCTTGTTATAGGAAAATATGAGCATGACGGCTCTTCATTTTCACTGATAGGCGCGGATACAGATGTGAAGTATCTGAATATTGATACTGAGGATGGTAGCAGGGCAGACCTTTCCAATGGATATTATGTTACAAATGTAATGGCATACGCCTATAAGCTCGAAGCCGGGGACGAATTTACATTTGTTAATCCTATTACAATGGAAGAAAAGAAAGTCACAATAAGCGGAATTATAATGAATGACAGCCAGAAGTTGCTTGTGTGCAGCCAGAACAATGCAAGAAAACTGCTCGTATGGGATGACGGAACATACAACGGACTGCTGTCAGAGAAGAAGCTTGACTTAGGCGATGAGATATCTAAGACGGTGACATCAGATGACATCAGGGAGCAGATGAAGACTATTCTTACAGAGATGGGTGCAATTATATATTCACTTGCGGTAATCGGTGCGATTATATGTATTGCGGCATTGTATGTATCTGTAAATATGCTTATTTCAGAGAACCGCCACAACATATCAATGCTTAAAGTACTCGGACTTAAGAACCGTGAAATTAACAGAATGATTATTGATGTAAACCATATAATAATACCGTTTGGTATAGCAGTCGGATTGCTTACAGGGTATTTTATGATGGTTGTGGTATTCAGGATATATTCTGGAATGGAGGGGGTGCTTTACACACCGGTAATAACAGCACAGAGCATAATACTGACTATAGTAATAGTGATTGCATGCTATGCAGTATCACTTCTTACTGTGAGAAGAAAGGCTGACAGGGTTGATATGGTTGAAAGCCTGAAAGATAATAGAGAGTGATTGTGTAATAGTAACAAATCAGTTTTTAAGTAAAAATGTATTAACGAAACGGTATATTTCAGAACTAACTATACAAAATGCACAAACACTTGCGTAAATCTTTGTAATTTTAAGCCATTTCATTTTTATCCTTATTATGGTATTTTTAGCAACAGAGGCGATTTATTTTGCATGATATTGGACACTGCCAGCAAAATAACGCCTCTATTGTTTTATCTTTTAATCAATTATATGATGATTAAGCCATCTGCGGGAGTGGAAACGTATAGTGAACACGATACCGCGCACAGTCCAGTCGGCAAACATTCCAATCCATACAGCCATAGGACCCCAGCCGAACACGCGGATGAGCACGGTCAGCGCGCCGCAGCCGACACCGTAGAGGAGCTGGCCGGGAAGCGTGACGGGGCTGGTGGCGTAGTCGGTCGCCATGAAGATCGCGCCGATGAACAGACCGCCGGAAAGGATCTCAGCGACAGGATCCTGACCCAGAACGAGGGAGAACAGGAAAACCGTAGCGATGAAGACTACCGGGGTGTGCCATGTGATAACTCCGCGGATAACGAGGTAGATACCGCCGACGAGGAGCGCCAGAGCGCAGGTCTCACCGAGGGCGCCGCCGCACTTGCCGAGGAACAGGTCAAGGTATGTAGGCAGGGTTCCTTCCTGACCGCTGAGGACTCCAAGAGGAGTTGCTCCGGAAACCACATCAGCATTCTGTGGGAATACTGCGGCGGTCATGGTGCCGCTGAAGGACAGCAGCAGGAAAATTCGTGCGGTGATCGCCGGGTTTGCAAAGTTCTGACCGATTCCGCCGAACAGGCACTTTACAACGACAATAGCGAATATTGCGCCGAGAGCGGCCTGCCAGAGCGGAATAGTCGCGGGGAGATTCAGCGCGAGAAGGAGACCGGTAACGGCGGAAGAAAGGTCGCCGATGGTCTGCTCCTTCTTGCAGATGAGGTTGAATACTAATTCGGAAAGCACCGCCGCAGCCATGCAGGTGAGTATAACCATCAGGCTGCTGAATCCGAACAGGATAACCGACGCAACAGCGGCGGGAAGCAGCGCGATGAGTACGTCAAGCATGATGGAGCGTGTTGTGCGGGGCGTAAATATATGCGGAGAAGAAGTAACAGTTAAATTGCTCATTTCTTTCCCTCCTGAGGTTTATAGTTTCTTAGCATAGCCTTAGACAGCTTGTTTCTCTGAACGAGGGGCTGTCCTGTAGGACAGACGAAGGAACAGCAGCCGCACTCCATGCAGAGGTTTACCTTGAGCTTCTTCAGCTCCTCGCAGTCGCCGTCCCTGTAAGCCTTTGAAATTGCCACGGGGTTGAGGTGCAGCGGGCAGTGGGAAACGCAGTTTCCGCAGCGTATGCAGGCGGTCTGCTTCTTGGGCTGGGCGTCCTTTTCGTTGAGCGCGATTATCGCGTTTGTGTTCTTGAGGATAGGGCAGTTGGCGTCAGGAACGGCAATTCCCATCATGGGACCGCCGTAGAGGATCTTTCCGGGCTCTTCCTTGAAGCCGCCTGCAAAGTCGATCAGATCCTGAATAGAGGTGCCGATAGGAACTATAACGTTCTTGGGTTCCTTGATGGCGCTGCCGTCTACGGTAACGCACTTTTCAACAAGCGGCATACCTGTCTTGCAGTACCTTGCAAGGCACGCCAGTGTAGTGCAGTTCAGAACGACTGCTCCGGCGTCCAGCGGGAGCTTACCCTCGGGAACTACCGCGCCGGTGGTGTGGTAAATCAGCACCTTTTCACCGCCCTGGGGATATACGCTCGGAAGCGGCTTTACAGTAAGGCAGGGATCAGCCGCTGCAAGTTCGTTCATCTTTGCGATGCACTCGGGCTTGTTCTTTTCGATGCCGATGATGATGTTCTTGACCTTGAGGAACTTTTCCAGGAGCGCAAAACCCTCCTTCATGAGATCCGCCTGGTCGAGCATGGTTCTGGTGTCGCTGGTGATATACGGTTCGCACTCCGCGCCGTTGATAACAACAGCCTTTATGCGCGAAAGATCGTCGATTTTCAGCTTGACCGCAGTGGGGAATCCCGCGCCGCCAAGACCTACCAGACCGCTGTCCTTTACAGCGTTGATGAAGTCCTCGTAGGTTTCCAGCTTGGGCGGCTTGACCGCCTCGGACACCTTCATCTCGCCGTCAGATTCGATCGTGATCGCATTCACGTTGTTGCCGGAGCTTACGAGAATGGTGTCGATTTTCTTTACTGTACCGGAAACGCTGGCGTGAACAGGCGCGCTTACAAAACCGCCTGCAGTCGCGATAACATCGCCGATATCAACATGATCTCCCACCTTTACAGCGGGAACGGCAGGCGCACCGATATGCATCACAACGGGTATTGTGACGGATTTCGGTGCAGGCATTCTTACTGCCGCCATCTGCGCGGTGTTCTTCCTGTGCGGAACATGCGCGCCTTTGAGCTTGATTAGTGGCATTTGACCTAACCTCACATTCGCATTATTATTGAATAGTTGTGCCCCTTTGCACATGAGAAGGGCATACCATATTCAGTATATATCAAGATGGGTGCTTTGTCAACACCTCTCTCCATATTATACTATTTTACATGAAAATTTTCTAAGCAATTCTGACATTTCCACTGCTTAAAAGTCAGTCGATTATCAGCTTCGCGAATCCCTCCGTGCAGTCGTAGCTTCCGTCCGGAAGAACCCATATCGCGTCGACGCCTTCAAGATTTTCCAGAAGAGCTTTGCCATCTGGAATCGTCATGTTGAACAGCGCGGTGGAAAGTGCGTCGGCTTTACCGCTGTCATTGCAGAGAATCGTCACCGAATCAAAATAATTGAGCGGCATAAGCGTGTCCGGGTCGATGATGTGCGCGTAGCGCACGCCGTCGACGGTGAAATAGCGCTGGTAATCGCCGCTGGTGAC
>ERZ824600.4388-NODE-4388-length-12455-cov-3.533952_pt1 | contig 12455 bp, 13 predicted proteins | sample MGYA00519933_ERZ824600 | MGnify/ENA primary metagenome ERZ824600 (study PRJEB31778, sample SAMEA3449178) | human gut metagenome | biome: human gut; feature: human-associated habitat; material: faeces | place: United Kingdom | collected 2010/2012 ... | reverse complement strand
AAAGGTGGAGTATGCCAAAAAAGTCATGCCGGAACTGGAAGGAAAGGATGTCGAAATTTCCAGCATCAGCGTATTCGGCAATCCGCTTGAGGAGAGTGAGGAGGGTGCCCTGACCCGGGAATGCTTCCGACACGCGATCGAAACCGCGCACCTGTTTCATACCGACCTTGTCACCGGGTTTACCGGAGCGCTCCGGGGAAAACCGGTCCCGGAATCCATGGAACGCTTCAAAGAGGTCTGGACGCCGATGGCGGAATTTGCCGCATCGAAAGGGGTCCGGATCGCATTCGAGAACTGCAGCATGGGAGGCAGCTGGCGCTATGCGGCCTGCAATCTTGCGATGAATCCGCGCTGCTGGGAGCTGATGTTCGAAGCGGTTCCGGCAGAGAATTTCGGTCTGGAGTGGGAACCCTGTCACCAGATGACTCAGCTGATCGATCCGCTGCCGCAGATCCGGGACTGGGCAAAACGAATCTTCCACATTCACGGAAAAGATGCAACAATCCGCCGGGATCTTCTGGCGAAAAACGGAATATGGGGCGAATGGATCTGGCACCGCACCCCCGGATTCGGCGACAGCAACTGGACCGACCTGATCTCCGAACTGCGCAAATACAACTACGAAGGCAATATTGATATTGAAGGATGGCATGATCCGGTCTATCGGGGCGAACTGGAGATGACCGGTCAGGTCGCCGGACTCAACTATCTCAAACGCTGCCGCGGAGAGGCGTTCATTCCGAATCCCGCCTGAGATCTCCGTCCGGCCTGCGACACAGCATTTTCAGCCTGCTCCGCCGACATGCGCGGAGCAGGCGTTTTTTTTCGGAAGGCACCCCTGACCAACCGGAAGGAGAAGAGCTTCTTCCGCGAAAGACCGAATCATGACGGAAACGTAATCATAAAAAAGCCAAAGAGGCTTGAAAAATGAGGGAATGTGCAGTACAGTTCCCCATACAATTTCAGGGAGGCAGCCATGCAGATTGAAACGGTTCGGAACGAGACGCATACAGTGGCCCGTCTTACAGGGCAGTTCAACATGGAAGCATCGGAATCTGCGGAACGGATCCTGCTGGACGAGTTTCAAAAGACCCCTCTTCTGATTCTGGATTTTGCCGGAGTGCCGTTTCTCAGCAGTTCCGGAATGCGCGTGATACTGAAACTGGCAAAGGAAGCGACGGCCCGGGAAAAGGGCTTTGTGATCTGCGGAATGAATCCGGATGTCACAACGGCGATGAAACTTACGGGATTCCTGACCGACATTCATGTGGCCAAGGATCTGAAAACCGCGGAAATGCTGTATGTTTGAACAGCAGGGAAAAAAGAATCAGGAAACAAGGTTGGCAAGATGGAAGAGATGAAAAAACCCGAACTGTCCCTCGTGATTCCCGTCTACAACGAGGAAGCGAATTTGAATGAACTGATCCGCCGCTGCCTGGTCGCATGCGACTCCATCGATATTTCGTACGAGATCATTCTGGTGGACGACGGGAGTTCGGATTCCTCCGCCCGGATGATCCGCGACGCGGCGGAGAAGTACAACGGGAAAATCGTCGGCGTGTTTCTCACGACCAATTTCGGACAGCACGCGGCGGTGACCGCGGGATTGAAGACCGCACTGGGAAAGTATGTGATTACCCTGGATGCGGATCTCCAGAATCCGCCGGAGGAGATTCCGAAGCTGGTGGCAAAACTCCGGGAAGGATACGATGTGGTCGGGACAATCCGGGAGAACCGGAAAGACACGTTCTTCCGGCGCTGGGCCTCGAAAATGGTCAACTTCATGGTGCGGAAACTCTGCAACGGGAAAACCATGACCGATTACGGATGCATGCTGCGGGGATACTCCCGGAACGTGGTCAATGCGATTCTGGACTGTCCGGAACACGGGAAGTTCATTCCGATGCTCGCGATGAGCTATGCGCGGCGGACGATTGAGATTCATGTCAAACATGCGGACCGGACGGCGGGAGAGTCGAAATACAATATCTGGAAACTGATTGCGCTGCAGTATGATCTTCTGACGGGGACCTCGGTCTTCCCGCTCCGGATGCTGACGTATATTGGAACGCTGCTGGCGATTTTCGGAATCCTGTTCGGAATCTTTATTTTTGTGATGACCCGGATCCGCGGGGATGAGTGGAGCCAGTATGGAGTGTTCACGTTGTTCTCGCTGGTTTTTCTCTTCATGGGCGGCCAGTTTGTCGCGATGGGGCTTCTGGGAGAATATATCGGCAAGATTCACATGAACACGCGCGGACGCCCGCAATTTTTCATTGAATCCATCGCCGGAAGAAAACAATAAACGGAAACGGTTCCAAAATGCCGCGAACCGAAGGAGTTGCTATGAAAGCTGTCGTATTTGCCTACAACAACATTGGATGCGAAGGGATCGAGGCCCTGCTCAAGAACGGATTTGAAATCACCGCCGTGTTCACCCATAAGGACAATCCTGCGGAGAATCTGTGGTTCCGTTCCGTTGCCGAACTTGCGGCGGAGAAAGGGATTCCGGTCTATGCACCGGAGGATCCGAATCATCCGCTGTGGCGGGAACGGATCCGGGCGATGAAGCCGGATTATCTGTTTTCGTTCTATTACCGGCAGCTTCTTGGGAAGGAGATTCTGAGTCTTCCGTCGAAGGGGGCGCTGAATCTGCACGGATCGCTGCTTCCGAAATACCGCGGATGCGCACCGCTGAACTGGGCGATCATCAACGGGGAAAAGGAGAGCGGAGTCACGCTGCATCTGATGACGGAAAAGGCGGATGCAGGCGATATTGTCGCCCAGAAGAAATTCACGATCACCCGGGACGACACCGCAAAAGACGTTCATCTGAAAGCCGCGAAAGCCGCAGCGGAACTTCTGGCGAAAGAACTGCCGCTTCTCGCCAAACTGAAAGGCAAAGTCAAAGGGACCAGACAGTCGGAAAAGGACGCGACCTATTTCCGGAGAAGAAAACCCGCCGACGGAGCCATCGACTGGACGAAGAGCGCAACGGAGGTGCGGAATCTGGTCCGCGGCGTGACCCGTCCGTATCCCGGCGCCTTCAGCTATCTCGGAGACAGGAAATACCTGATCTGGGACGTTTCGGAAGTCAAAGTTCCCGCGAAGGAGGCGAAAAGCAAACCGGGCGTCATTCTGTCCACCTCCCCGCTGACGGTGGCCTGCGGCAAAGATGCGGTGCGGATCAATTTTGCGCAGACCGAGAACGGGCTTTACTCCTCGGGGGAACAGCTGGTCCGCGACAACAGGCTGGTGGAGAAAATGCGTTTTGTCTCCGATCCGGCCGTCCTGCGTCCGAAGCGGAAAAAGAGCATTCTGATTCTCGGAGTCAACGGGTTCATCGGCAGCGCCATCAGCGAACGTCTCCTTGCCAGCGGCGAATATGAGATCTACGGAATGGATCTCCGCTCGAACTACATTCAGGAGCTGCTCGGGAACAAGGATTTCCACTTCACCGAGGGAGATATCACCATTCATCGGGAATGGATCGAATATTATGTGAAGAAATGCGACGTGGTTCTCCCGCTTGTCGCCATTGCAACGCCGATCGAATACACCCGGAATCCGCTGAAGGTGTTCGAACTGGACTTTGAAGAGAATCTCCGGATTGTCCGCTACTGCGTGAAGTACAACAAGCGGATCATCTTCCCGTCGACCTCCGAAGTGTACGCGATGTGCGACGAGGAGTCGTTCGATGAAGACAACTCCCGCCTCATCCTCGGCCCGATCCGGATGCAGCGCTGGATCTACTCCTGCTCCAAGCAGATGCTCGACCGCGTCATCTGGGCCTACGGAATGAAGGGCCTCAAGTTCACGCTGTTCCGTCCGTTCAACTGGATGGGACCGAAGCTGGACACCCTCAACTCCGCCCGGATCGGCAGTTCGCGTGCCATCACCCAGCTGATTCTGAACCTGGTGCAGGGCAACCCGATTCTGCTGATCGACGGCGGAGAACAGAAACGCTGCTTCACCCATGTCACCGACGGAATCGAATGTCTCTTCCGGATCATCGAAAACAAGGACGGACGCTGCGATGGAAAGATCATCAACATCGGCTGTCCGGAGAACGAAGCGAGCATCCGGGAACTGGCGGAAATCCTTGTCCGGAAATTCGAGAAGCATCCGCTCCGGAAGAAGTTCCCGCCGTTCGCCGGCTACAAAGTCATTGAATCCGGCGAATTCTACGGAGAAGGGTATCAGGATGTCCAGCACCGGAAGCCGAGCATCCGGAACGCATGGAAATACTGCGACTGGAAACCGGTGGTCAAACTGGAAGAGTCGATCGAAAAGACTCTGGACTTCTTCCTGAAGCAGGCGGTGGAATCCGGAGAGTTCGGAGTGAAATGAAAGCCGGACTGCGAATCGATGTTGATACGCTGAGCGGCACCCGGGAAGGGGTGCCGTCGCTTCTCCGCACCCTGGACCGGCACGGGATCCGGGGCGCGTTTTTCTTTTCCGTCGGACCGGACAACATGGGACGGAATCTGTGGCGTCTGTTCAAGCCGGCGTTTCTGTGGAAGATGCTCCGGACGAAAGCCGCCAGTCTGTACGGATGGGATATTCTTCTGATGGGCACCGCGTGGCCGGGGCCGCGAATCGGAATCCGGTGTGAAAGCATGATCCGGGATGCGGCAGGGGCCGGACATGAGATCGGGGTCCACGCATGGGACCACCGTCTCTGGCAGGCGAAGTCGGACCGGATGAGCGCAGAAGAGGGGGTCCGTCAGGTGCGGATGGCATTTGAGGAGCTGACCCGCATCACGGGGAAGGAGCCGGAATGTTCCGCCTCCCCCGGATGGCGGTGCACGGAGGAGCTGCTGCGGAGCAAGGAGTCGTTTCCGTTCCGGTACAACAGCGACTGTCGCGGGAATTCGATTTTTCTTCCGGTCGTCGACGGAAAGACATTGACCGTTCCTCAGATTCCGCTGAATCTGCCGACGTATGACGAACTCTACGGGCGGGACGGCATCACCAACGAGAACTACAACAGCCGTCTTCTGGATTGTTTTTCTCCGGACGGGCTGAACCTTCTTACCATTCACGCCGAAGTGGAGGGCCGGATCTGCGCGGATCTGTTCGACCGTTTTCTGACGGAGGCAAAGGCGCGCGGGATCGAATTCTGCGCCCCCGGCGACCTTCTTCCGGAGGATCGGACCACCCTTCCCCGCGGCCGCATGATTCAGGGCGAAATTCCCGGACGAGAAGGAGTCCTGGCCCTGCAGGGCTCCCTGACCTGAAACAAGGAGATTTGATATGCCTGATACGACAGCAATTCCGATCAGCAAATGCTTTTCCTGGAGCTGGGCCGCACCGTTTTTTCAGAGTGCGCTGCGCCATATTCAGCGTCATCCGCTGAACGAGGAGAATGCGGAGATCATCTGGAAAACCCGTCATAAGACGGTGTGGAAAACCGCGCTTCCGCAGCAGAACGGCGGTCTGACGGTAGTCTGGAAGGATTATACGAATAAACGATTCTGGAGATTTTTCTTCCGGCCGTCGTTTTCCGCGCGGGAGGCGGCGGGCTACCGGGTTGCGGAAAGTCTCGGGATCCCGGTTCCGCGGCTTCTGGCCTGTGGAGACACCCGCCGCTGCATCAAACTCAAACGCTGTTTCATTGTCACAGAGTTCATGAAGAACTCGCAGAACGGCCTGGTCTTCTGTCCGGGGGGGAGCATGGCGGGGGAAGAGGGACTGCGCAAGGCATTCTGCAAGCAGAATCTTCACAATCTTGCGCTTCTGCACGAGGCGGGCTTCCGTCATGGGACGGCGCTCCCGCAGAACATGCTCTGGTCCATCAACCGGGATTCCCGGATGGAGACCGCCTGGATTGATCTGGAAAAGGTCCGCAAATGTTCCGGTCGGAAACTGCGCAAGCTGATGAAGAAGGATCTTTCCGACTTTCTCGGCAATCTGGAATTCGATCCGGAAACCACGGAACAGATGGTCAACTACTACAACCGCGTCCGCCGCTCGATTCACCCGGATGCGAAACCGATGGAATTCTGACCGCGGGGCCGGAACTGCCAGAAGGAGAATGAAAGATGTCTGAAAAGAAAAAAATCACCGTTTCCCGTCTTCGCAAGATGAAAGAGGAGCATACGCCGATTGCGATGCTCACCGCGTATGATGCGCCGACCGCGCGTCTGGCACAACTCTGCGGAATGGATCTGATTCTGGTGGGCGATTCCCTGGGAATGGCGGTTCTGGGGTATCCGAACACGCTGTCGGTCACGCTGGAGGAGAGTCTGCACCACTGCGCGGCGGTCAAGCGCGGCGCACCGGATGCGTTTGTGATCGGAGACATGCCGTTCATGACCTATCAGGTCTCCCCGGAACAGGCGCTTCTCCATGCGGCCCGCTACCTTCAGGAGGCAAAATGCGACGCGGTTAAAATCGAAGGCGACCGCGAAATGGCACCGACCGTCCGCCGTCTGACCCGCGCCGGAGTCCCTGTCATGGGCCACATCGGGCTGCGTCCGCAGCAGCTTCTCGTGCAGGGCGGATACCGGATCGCCGGCAAGACCGAATCCGCCGCGGAGGCCCTCTTCGAAGATGCCCGCGCCATGCAGGAAGCCGGCGCGTTCGCCATCGTGCTGGAATGCATTCCGGCAAAACTGGCAAAGGAGCTGTCCGAAGCCATTGAGATTCCGACCATCGGCATCGGAGCCGGCGTCGGCTGTGACGGACAGGTGCAGGTCGTCAACGATCTTCTCGGCCTCTTCACCGACTTCATTCCGAAACATGCCAGGCGCTATGCGAATCTCTCCGCCGAAATCGAACGGGCCTTCCGGGAATATGTCGACGACGTGAAAAACCGGCGCTTCCCGACCGATGCGAACTCCTTCTAAGTGAGCCTCTCCGCTCTCTCTCCGATTATTCCCCGCCTGCCCCCCGCTGCGGCTCATGCCGCGGAGAGCCAGGCGGCAACCTCCAGTCCAATTCCCATAAAGACCATTCCGGAAAGCACTCCAGCCAGTGCGACATGATGCTTCCCATAGGTTTCCGCCATCGGCAGCAGCTCGTCGAAGGAGATGTAGACCATGATTCCGGACACCAGTGCAAACAAAACAGCCAGAAGAGCCGGACTCAGGAACGGCAGCAGAACCAGGAACCCGATCAGCGCCCCCGCCGGCTCCGCCAGTCCGGAAAGCAGGGAATAGAAAAACGCTTTTTTCCGGCTCCCCGTCGCATAGAGAATCGGGATGCCGATCGCAATTCCTTCCGGGATGTTGTGCAGCGCAATCGCCAGCGCAATCGGAATGCCGATTCCGGGTCCGGAAAGCCCACCGGCAAAGGTTGCCAGTCCTTCCGGGAAATTATGAATGCCGATCGCCAGAGCGAACAGGATTCCGGCCCGTCCCAGTCTGGATCGTTCTTCCGGCGATGCGTGCTCCGCGCGGTCGACCTCTCCGCCCGACCGGACATGATGCGGATTTTCCACCTCGGGGATCAGCCGGTCGATCGCCAGCGTCATCAGCAGTCCCAGAGCGAACGCCGCAACGGCTCCGATTCCACCGGGGAGCCCGCCATACACCGACTTCAGTCCTTCCGCCGCATGCGCCATCAGCTCCGTCAGCGAGACATACACCATCACTCCGGCGGAAAATCCGAGGGATGCCGAAAGGAACGTACCCGAATCTTTTCCCGGCGTATGAAAGAACGCAATCGCCCCGCCGACCGCCGTGGACAACCCAGCAAACATGGTCAGAGCGAAAATCCAGAGGAACTCTCCGAACGACACAGAAACCATGAACGGCTCTGCTCCTTATTTTTTTGTATTCTTCTTCTGAACGGGAGCAGCCGTTTTCGTTTTTTTCTGGGCAGCGGCCTTCTGGGCATTCAGATGAGCCCGGGAATAAACGGTCGGCGGCAGCGGATTGGCATCGAGCGCCTTGAGTTTGCGTTTCAGGTCCTCGAATTCTCTCCGGTTCAGGTCCTCATGGAAGAAGGCGGCCAGACTCAAGTACTTGCGTTCCTTTGTCGCCAGGGATTTGACCGTTCCATCCGCGAGCAGCACATTCACGAAACCGGGATGATTTCCGATCCGTTCAATCGCCACCGGCAGTTTTCCATTGACCGGCTCCCGGTATCCTCCGAGCAGCAGATAGGGATAGCGCTGGCGGGTCATGCTCTGGCAGATCAGGTAATTGATGTGGTTGTTCGTCTTTGCGACGGCCTGAAACTCCTTCGGGTTTTCCAGATTCGGGTAGCGTCCGCCGTTCTGGAGGGCGTACATCTGATAGGTGGATCCCAGTTCGGAGAGGTTTCCGATGCAGTTCACCAGTTCCGTCTTCTCCTTGGAATCGAAGAGCGCCGGGATCAGGAAAATTCCGATATAGCAGCCGATCGCCACCAGCGGCAGGATCACGAACCCCGTGAGGGTCAGTCCGAATCGGAAAACCGGCATCTTGTCGAGGAAAGGCATCTTCTCGGAATCCACCTCCCGGGAGAATGCGTCAAACGCCGACCAGATGAACAGCACAAAGTAGCAGAACAGCCCGAAATACAGACTGGCGAAAAAGGTCAGGATCAGGGTAGTCACCCCCAGGATGAACAGCACAAGAGCCTTGATTCTGTTTCCGGCATAGTAGCAGTGAGCGCCGAGGAAGCCGAAAAACAGGGCCAGAAGAACATAGACAAGACGGTTTTTTTGTTTCATATCCGATTCCGCATTTGAATGGTTTGTTTCGATCATCTTACATTATAGCACACGATCGGTCAAAAATCAATATACGGAAGTCCTTTTTGCCCCGGAAAAATCAGTTCGAGTCCGGCATGGGGAAAAGATGGGAAAGGCTCTCTTCCGTCAGCGGATCGACATCGTCCTCCGCATAGAAAAAAGTCTCATGCCTCTCCAGCGCCGCAAGACACTCCTTCCGCAGTTCAAGCAGCGCCGTTCCCAGAGATTGCAGCGAATCATTTCCATACACGGTACGCACCGTTTCCGATCCGAAAAAGCAGGTGATCACATCACACGTCCACCGTCCCTCCCGAAAAGACGGGGCCGCGACTCCGGCATAGGCCGGGTGCATCGTTCCCTCCGCATCCATCCGGAAGAAATCAAACCATGCGATCAGTTTCCGTCTGCTTTCCATCGCTCCACCATCCTTGAGGGAAATATAGCAGACAAAAAAACATTTTGCAAATTTTCCATGTTTCCGAATTTGTTCTCCGCGCTGGAAACCCGGGAAAAAGAGAGTATATTAATCCGGGACCCTGAAAAGGGCAGGAAACGAAAAAACTGGAAAAAGGAGACTTGATTTCTCAGCGCCCGGTTTTCATTCCGTCCCCTCCGTTCCCAGATCAGCCCCGCTATTGAAAAGGAATCAGAACAATGAGAAGAAAAGACCGTGAAATCACCTCTCTTCCGGAAATCCGGGAAATCGTCAACTCCGCCACCGAGTGTCACCTGGCGCTGAACGACGACGGCACGCCGTACGGCATCACCCTGAACTATGGCTTTGAAGAGGAAAACGGCATCTTCACACTCTATTTTCACGGAGCGGGCGAAGGACGGAAAGCGGAAATCATCCGCCGGAATCCGGACGCCTACTTCTTCATGGAGAGCGGCTGCCGATTCCACGAGGCAAAGACTCCGGATGGACAGGTCTACATGACGATGTTCTACTCCTCCGCCGCGGGAGCCGGAAGGATCTATGAGATTGCCGATCTGGAGGAGAAGCGTCACGCTCTGGCCTGTCTGACCTCCCGCTTCAGTCCGACTCCGGTTTCCGTGTTTCCCGAAGCGGTGATCCGGAAGACCACCATCTGGAAAATGACCATTCCCCATATGACGGCCAAGCAGAACGCGCCCCGGAAATAACAGCACGTTGATTTCGCGCAAATCGGCAGTATATTATCTTTCTGATCTGAAAAACGGAACGAAAAACAGGACCTCCGGTCTGGAAAGGAATCGCACATGAAAGCAGTAGTTTCCGTCATTGGACGGGATTCGGTCGGCATCATCGCCAAAGTCAGCGCGGGCTGCGCGGAGTGCGGAGCCAATATTCTCGACATCTCCCAGACCGTTCTCAACGGATATTTCACGATGATCATGATTGTCGACATCCGGAATCTGACGGTTCCGTTCAACGACTTTGTCGACCGCATGGCCGGACTCGGAAAACAGAACGGTCTCGACATTCACGCAATGCACGAGGACATCTTCAACTCCATGCACAGGATCTGACCCCCATGTTCGACACAAAAGACATCATCGAAACCATCAGCATGATCCGGGAGGAGTGCCTCGACATCCGGACCATCACGATGGGCATCTCCCTCTACGACTGCCAGAGCGAGGACCCCGTCCGCCTGCAGACACGCATCTACGACCGGATCATGAGCCGCGCCCGCAATCTGGTCAAAACCGGCGAAGAGATCGAAAAGAAATACGGCATTCCGATCATCAACAAACGAGTCTCCGTCACGCCGATCGCCTGGATGGCGGGCGGACTGGACCTCGACGGAGTCATCGGCATTGCCCGGACACTCGACAGGGCCGCTCATGAACTGGGCATCAATTTCATCGGCGGCTACAGCGCACTGGTCCAGAAAGGATTCACAAACGGCAGCCGCACACTGATCAGCTCGATTCCGCAGGCGCTGGCGGAAACGGAGCGGGTCTGTTCCTCGGTCAACGTGGCGAGCACGAAGGCCGGAATCAACATGGACGCGGTGGCTGAAATGGGGCGCATTATCCGGGAGACAGCCGAACGAACCAGCGACCGCGGCTCCATCGGCTGCGCCAAGCTGGTCGTTTTCGCAAACGTGCCGGAGGACAATCCGTTTATGGCGGGAGCGTTCCATGGAAGCGGAGAACCCGAGACCGTCATCAATGTGGGCGTATCGGGTCCCGGCGTGGTGGCCTCCGCAATCCGCCGGAAGGGGAACTGCAATCTCACGGAGGTGGCGGAGACCATCAAACGGACCGCATTCAAAATCACGCGCGTCGGACAGCTGGTGGCACGGGAGGCCTCCGAGCGGCTCGGCGTTCCGTTCGGCATAGTGGATCTCTCGCTTGCGCCGACTCCGGCGGTCGGCGACTCCGTCGCCTACATTCTGGAATCCATGGGACTGGAAAAGTGCGGCTGCCACGGCACCACGGCGGCTCTGGCGATGCTCAACGACGCGGTCAAGAAAGGCGGCGTCATGGCCTCCTCCCACGTCGGGGGACTTTCCGGAGCGTTCATCCCCGTCTCGGAGGACGCCGGCATGATCGAGGCGGCCCGCTGCGGCGCACTCAGTCTGGAGAAACTCGAAGCAATGACGGCTGTCTGCTCAGTCGGACTGGACATGATCGCCATTCCGGGCGACACCCCGGCAGAGGTGATCTCCGGCATCATCGCCGATGAAATCGCCATCGGCGTGGTCAACACCAAGACAACGGCGGTCCGTCTGATCCCGGCCTGCGGCTGCAAGGTCGGCGACACCGTCTCCTTCGGCGGACTTCTGGGAGAAGCGCCTGTGATTCCGGTCGGGAAATACTCTCCGGCGGCGTTCATAGCCCGCGGCGGACGCATTCCCGCTCCGATCCAGAGTCTGAAAAACTGACCGCTCTTCCACGCGGCATTCCGTTCTTTCCGGCCGGGGCGTTTCCCAAACAGTTCCCTCCGGAAAAGAACGACCTTATTTTATTCGATCACGTTCTCTTCCAGTACGGAATAGTCGTTGTCCAGTTCGGCGCGGCGCAGAACCGCGCCGAAGATGCACTCCCGTCCGGTGAAATGGCAGAGTCCGGACGGATCACTCTCTCCGCAGGGTCCGTTCAGCATCTGTTTCGGACAGTTGCCCGGACACACATACAGCATTTCCGGCAGGTGGCATCGTTCGCAGTTCTTCCGGCAGGAAGCCAGCATCCGCTTGGTCAGATACTTGTCCTCCACCGGCATCCGGCCGGCGTGGGAGAGGAGAAGACGCGCCATCCGGTACTGGAACTTTTCGGAAAACGAACACTCCGGCAGCGGTTCGCTGTTCACCTTTGCCGTCTCGCAGCTGACCCCTTCGGCGAGCATGTTCTCGAACAGGTAGTAGCGATACGGGAACGGAGCCATTTCGATCTTGGAATAATAATCGTTGTGAGCGATCCGCCAGTCCTCATACGTGGGGAACTCCGCCATGGCCTCCTCGATGCGGAGGAAGATCCGGTTTGCCATTTCGGGACTGTCCACGCCGGAGAGCTGAATGCCGCTGTATCCGAGGAACTTGGCGCCGACCGCATGAATCTGAAGGCGTCTCCACTGCGCGGCTTCGAACTGAGCCAGAGAGTACATCATCTCCTTCCGGATCGCCTGTTTGAAATCCTCGGAAATGCAGATCCCCGGGCATTTTCCGGAACAGATGTCCTCCGCCTTTTCCGGTGTGAGGAACAGAATCCGGGCGATGGTCGGAATATTCTGGGAGCGGCGGAACATGCACCAGCGCAGCTCCAGGAGTTTCCGCATATCCCACCC
>ERZ824600.4385-NODE-4385-length-12457-cov-3.007015_pt1 | contig 12457 bp, 10 predicted proteins | sample MGYA00519933_ERZ824600 | MGnify/ENA primary metagenome ERZ824600 (study PRJEB31778, sample SAMEA3449178) | human gut metagenome | biome: human gut; feature: human-associated habitat; material: faeces | place: United Kingdom | collected 2010/2012 ... | reverse complement strand
TTTTCAATTTCCGTAATAGATAACGCCCAAAATTTTGGAAAGAATGCGAAGCTGCGCTATGTGGAGAAGCATTACGGAAGTGGTGACGGTAAGGGAGAGAGAATCCTGAATCCACAGACCATCGTGCACATGGAAGAGGGCAGCTACATGGAAATGGAAGCTGTACAGATCAAGGGTGTAGACTCTACAGTACGTGAGACACGTGCCGATCTGGCAGCAGGCGCTACACTGGTCGTAAAAGAGAAGATCATGACCCATGGCGTACAGCATGCAGAAACGAAATTCTATGTAGACCTGAATGGAGAAGATTCCAGTACGAATGTTGTGTCCAGGTCCGTGGCAAAAGAGGATTCCACACAGGTATTCTATTCCCAGATCAATGGTAATAACAAATGTGCAGGTCATACAGAATGCGATGCCATTATCATGGACAGGGCTACAGTAAAGGCAATTCCTGCACTGGAAGCCAATAATCTGGAGGCGAGCCTGATCCATGAGGCGGCAATCGGCAAGATTGCAGGAGAACAGATCATCAAGCTGATGACACTTGGATTGACAGAGGCAGAAGCAGAAGAGCAGATTGTAAATGGATTCTTGAAATAAGTGTAAAAACAACTTTGTGCTGATGGCGCAAAGTCTGCTGGACAGGGGAAAGGTTTAGGTAGTAAAAATGAGCGTAACGAAGGATATGACAGAAGGCTCCCCTATGAAGCTGATTCTTGGGTTTTCTGTGCCTTTATTATTTGGTTATTTATTCCAGCAGCTCTATAATCTGGTAGATACCATGATTGTAGGGCAGTTTCTGGGCGTAGATGCGCTGGCGGCAGTAGGTGCGACAGGCTCTATTAATTTTCTGATCATAGGATTCTGTAACGGCGTATGCAGTGGTTTTGCACTGCCGGTGGCACATCGTTTCGGGGCAAAGGACTATAAAACACTGCGTAAGCTCTATGCAAACAGTATCTGGTTATCGGTGATTTTTGCAGTGGTCATGACGGCTCTGACAGTAATATTTTGTAGACCGATTCTGACATTGATGCGAACGCCGGCGAATATTTTTGAATATTCCTATCAGTATATTCTGATTATTTTCATAGGTATTCCGGCTACGTACCTGTTCAATCTGACTTCAGGCATGATCCGTGCACTGGGTAATTCCAGAGCACCTCTGATTATTCTTGTAATATCTTCATTCCTTAATGTCATATTGGACCTTGTTTTTATCCTGAATTTCAATATGGGAGTGGCAGGTGCAGCAGCAGCTACAGTATTATCCCAGGTGGTTTCAGGAATTATCTGTGTGATCTATATCCGCAAAAAGGTGGAGATGCTGCAGTTATCTAAGGATGAGTGGCGGATGGAGAAGCGTGAAATGGCAGAGCTGTTCAACGCCGGTGTACCTATGGGATTGCAGTACTCCATTACAGCAATTGGCAGTGTTATTCTCCAGTCTGCAGTAAATACCTTGGGTTCTGATGCAGTAGCCAGTGTTACAGCAGCATCCAAGATCAGTATGTTCATCGTGTGTCCTTTTGATTCCATGGGCGCTACGATGGCTACTTATGGAGGACAGAATGCAGGCGGTTATAAGCTGGACCGGTTACATAAGGGACTGGGAAGCTGTATCATATTAGGTGCAGTATACTCCGTAATAGGATTATTGATTATTGCTGCATTTGGTCCACACCTGTTGAAGCTTTTTGTCAGTGGTAGTGAAACAGGAATTCTGGCAGATGCGCAGCATTTCCTTCTGATCAATGGATTGTTCTATTTTCCACTTGCATTGGTGAATATTGTCAGATTCATGATTCAGGGTATGGGATTTGGCTTCTTTGCCATTATAGCCGGTGTGTTGGAAATGGCAGCAAGGACTTTGGTAGGGGCAGTATTTGTGCCAATCTTTGGTTATAATGCTGCATGCTTTGCAAGTCCACTTGCATGGATATTTGCAGACTGTTTCCTGATTCCAGCATATTTCGTTGTATGGAACAGGATGAAGCGTCATAAGGAAGCATATAGACAGGTATAATAGTCCGTGAATAAGACGGCTATCTATAGATGGGATGATGCTGCCGGCACGAGCCCTCATCCTAGAGAAGATACGTGCAGAGAAAGGATGGTACACAATGGACGCATTAACATGTATTGAAACAAGAAGAAGTATCAGAAAGTATCAGGAGAAGCCAATCCCTCATGAAGTGATGGAAGAAATCATTAAAGAAGCTTCTTTCGCACCATCATGGAAGAACTCCCAGGTAGTCAGATATGTTGTAGTTGAGAATCCTGAATTAAAGTCCAAGATTGCTAATGATGCAGTTCTTGGCTTCACTTACAATACAGGAACAATCGAGCATGCCGCAGCACTGGTAGTCGTTACAATGATCCAGGGCAGAAGCGGATATGAGAGAGACGGTTCATTTACTACCAGCAAGGAAGACCGCTGGGAAATGTTCGATGCAGGTATCGCAACACAGACTTTCTGTCTGGCAGCGCATGAGAAAGGCATCGGTTCCGTTATCATGGGAATCTTTGATGAAGTTAAGGTTGGCGAACTTATCAACATCGAAGAAGGAAGAAAAGTAGCAGCGCTGGTTGCTGTAGGTTATCCCGCAGAGACACCGGAAGCACCTAAGAGAAAAACGGTAGAAGATTTGGTACGTTTCATGTAATTGTGCATTTTTCATAATTCAAAATGATAATTATGCATAAAAATACAAAAGAACAGAAACAGGTATTGACATATGCCGGCAAAGTGAATATAGTTATATCATAAAAACACAGAACAGAAACTAATGACCGAGAGGAGTACATGGTCTGAACGGATTCACAGAGAGCCGCAGGTGGTGGGATTGCAGCAGTCTAAGGAACATGGAATGGACTCGGAAAGGTGGGAGCAAAGAGCATATGCTTGAGTAATGCCCAACGGGATTTCCACCCGTTATCAAGGGAAGACGTATGATAGTACGTTTATGGAGAGGGTGTATTTTTATACATCAATTTAGGTGGTACCGCAGAAGTATATTCAAGAGCTTTTGTCCTAAGCAGTTAGGATAGAAGCTCTTTTTTTGCGCGAACGAGCAAGCGAAGCTTGCGAGTCTGCTTATTCACAGAGGTGATAGTAAGGAGGTCAGCTCATGATAATACCGACATATGAACAGGCGAAGCAATATGAAAAAGATTACACATACATTCCAGTGTGCGGGGAGATTCTGGCAGATGATGTCACCCCAATCCTGATGCTGCGTAAGCTGGCAGCGCTGGATGGACAGTATTTCCTGCTGGAGAGCGTGGAGGGCGGCAATCTTGGAAGATATTCTTTTCTGGGATATCATCCGAAGCTGTCTGTATCCTGTAAGAATGGTGTGGTGAAGGTAAAAGAGAATGGCATGGTCCGTATTCTTCCCGGTAAACCAAAGGAAGCCCTGCAGAGCCTGCTGGAACAGTATCGCTCCCCACAGATAGAAGGTCTTCCGACCTTTACAGGAGGTCTGGTTGGATACTTTGCTTATGAGACGATTCAATATGCAGAACCCAAGTTACATATCAAGCAGAGTGATGTAAATGATTTTGAATTGATGATGTTCGATAAGCTTTTGGCTTTTGACCAGGTAATGCATAAGCTGTGTATCATCGTCAATGCAAGGACTGCTGATGGTGAAGCAGGATACAACAAAGCAGTAGAAGAGATAGATGCCTTTATCGAGACTCTTCGTATTACAGAACCGATTCCTTATGAAAAGCCTCAGAAAGCACCGGAGTTTACCTGTAATCTCAGCAAAGAAGAGTATTGCAGCATGGTAGAGAAAACAAAGCATTACATCAAAGAGGGCGATATTTTCCAGGGTGTTATCTCCAGAAGATTTGAAGCGGATTATGAAGGAAGCCTTCTCAATGCATACAGAGTACTTCGAACCACCAATCCTTCTCCGTATATGTACTACATGCAGATCAAGGATATGCAGATTGCAGGTACTTCACCAGAGACCATGGTGAAGCTGACCAATGGCAGACTGATGACTTTCCCGGTAGCAGGAACCAGACAAAGAGGCAAGAGCATAGAAGAAGATCAGGCATTGGAGAAGGAACTGCTGGCAGACGAAAAGGAATGTGCAGAACATAACATGCTGGTAGATTTGGCGAGAAATGATCTTGGAAGAATTGCAGAATATGGTTCCGTCAAAGTGGCAGATTACATGGCAATCCACCGTTTCTCCAAGGTTATGCATATCGCAAGTACAGTGGTAGGTGAGCTGGCAAAGGGTAAGACCTGTGCAGATACTATAGAAGCGCTGCTTCCGGCGGGAACACTCTCCGGAGCACCCAAGTTCAGGGCTTGTGAGATCATAGATGAGCTGGAACCGGAAGCCAGAGGTGTATATGGTGGGGCAATCGGATATATGGACTTTAGCGGCAATCTGGATGTATGTATTGCAATCAGAACAGCAGTGAAAAAAGGTAAGAAGGTATACGTACAGGCTGGTGCCGGTATCGTGGCAGATTCCATACCTGAGAATGAATATCAGGAATGTGCAAATAAAGCAGGCGCGGTAATAGAAGCAATCCGACTGACAGAGGAGGTGTGTAAGGCATGATTTTACTGATTGATAATTATGACAGCTTTTCTTTTAACCTTGTGCAGCTGATAGGAGAGCTTGCAGATGGCAGGGAAGAACTGCGAGTGATCCGAAATGATGAATTGTCAGTAGAAGAGATCATGAAGCTGGAACCCTCACACATTGTATTGTCACCAGGACCGGGAAGACCAGCTGATGCAGGGGTGTGTGAGGCTCTGATCAGAGCGGTGCTGGAGCATCCGATACCGCTTCTTGGTGTGTGTCTGGGACATCAGGCAATCTGTGAGACACTGGGAGGAAAGATTACATATGCGCCACAGCTGATGCATGGTAAGCAGAGCATTGTAAAAACAGATGACACAAGTGTCATTTTTAAAGGGCTTCCAAAGGAGCTTGCGGTAGCAAGATATCATTCACTGGTAGCAGATAAGAATATGATACCTGAGACATTGATGGTCACTGCAGTGGATGAGAAGGGTGAGGTCATGGCAGTACAGCACAGAACATTACCAATCTATGGTGTGCAGTTCCATCCGGAATCCATTATGACCCCACAGGGCGCAGACATGATACGAAATTTCCTGTAGCGATACAATGAACGATAGACAGACACAAGGTCAGGTATCCATATAAATGCCTGAAGTACAGAATGGAGGATTCGATGATGATAGTAGAGGCAACCAAGAAGGTAGTAGAGAGACAGGATTTAACAGCAGCAGAAGCAGAGCAGGTCATGGATGAGATCATGAGTGGTGAGGCAGAAGCTGTGAATATGGCAGCTTTCCTGACAGCACTTCGTATGAAGGGGGAGACAGTCGAAGAGATTACGGCTTTTGCAAAGGGCATGAGAAAGCATGGAATTAAAGTTCCTGTACAGGGAGACGTACTGGAAATCGTGGGAACCGGTGGCGATGAAGCCAATTCCATCAACATCAGTACAACAGCCAGCATCCTTGTTGCAGCAGCAGGCTATAAGGTAGCCAAACATGGTAATCGAAGCGTATCCAGTAAGAGTGGTGCGGCAGATTGCCTGGAAGCCCTTGGTGTAAAGCTGGATTTGGAGCCGGAGCAGAATGCCAAAGTCCTGGAAGAGAGCAATATCTGTTTTATGTTCGCACAAAAATATCATTCAGCAATGCGCTTCGTAGGACCTGTCCGTAAGGCGCTTGGAATCAGGACAGTATTCAATATCCTTGGACCTCTTGCTAATCCGGCAGAAGCTGATGTGGAGCTGCTTGGTGTCTACAGCGAAGAGCTGGTAGAGCCTATGGCACATGTACTGGATAAACTGGGCGTGAAGCGTGCATTGGTCGTATATGGACAGGACAGACTAGATGAGATATCACTAAGCGCACCGACCACTGTTATGGAAGTGAACCAGGGTACTTTCACCAGATATGAACTGACCCCAGAACAGTTTAGCATGAAGAGATGTGATAAAAGTGAGCTGGTAGGCGGTGATGGCGCACAGAATGCCCAAATTACAGAGAGCATTCTAAAAGGAGAATGTACAGATGCCAAGGCAGAAGCAGTGATTCTCAACGCAGGGGCTGGCATTTATCTGATGGGTGGAGCTGATTCCATTGCAGCTGGCATCCAGAAAGCAAGAGAGACAATCGCAAACGGCAAAGCATATGAGAAGCTACAGCAGTTTGTTGCACTTACCAATGCGTAGGAAATGAGGGAAAATATGATTTTAGATAATCTGGCGGCAGCTACGCGGGCGAGAGTTGAGAGAAAAAAGGCACAGATACCACTGGAAACAGTGAAAGAACAGGCATTGAACCTGGCAGCAAAGGAAGGCACATTTACTTTTCCCTTTGAGAAGGCGGTTGCCAAAGACGGTATTAGTTTTATCTGTGAGGTGAAAAAGGCATCCCCATCAAAAGGAATCATAGCAGAGGATTTCCCTTATCTGGAGATTGCTAGAGAATATGAAAAGGCAGGGGCTGACTGCATCTCCGTACTGACAGAGACAGACTACTTCAAGGGTGAAGACAGATTCTTACGGGAAATCAATGATGCAGTACAGATTCCAACGATCAGAAAAGACTTCATCATTGATGAATATATGATCTATGAAGCCAAATTGCTGGGGGCTTCCTGTGTATTGCTGATTGCAGCACTGCTTGATACAGAGACCATCAGACAATACAAGGCAATCTGTGATCAGCTTGGCTTGTCCGCACTGGTGGAAGCCCATGATGAAGCAGAAGCAGCCAGCGCTCTGGCAGCAGGAGCAAGAATGGTTGGCGTCAATAACCGTAATCTGAAGGATTTCACAGTAGATATCCACAACAGCACAAGGCTTCGTGAACTGGTTCCCCGTAATGTATTGTTCGTAGCAGAGAGTGGAATTAAGACAGCGGAAGATATTGCAGAGTTAGTCAGCGCTGGCGTGAATGGTGTACTGATAGGAGAGACATTGATGCGCAGCCCTGATAAAGCCCGGATGCTGGATGAACTTCGCAGTAGGATATAAGTAGTGAGGTGTAATATGCCCAAGGTAAAGATATGTGGATTGAAGACATTAGAAGATGTAGAGATTGTGAATAAATATCTGCCGGAATATGTAGGGTTTGTCTTTGCACCAACGAAGAGATTCGTAACCGATGAACAGGCGTTGATGATGAAGCAGGCATTGGCGCCACAGATTCAGGCAGTAGGGGTATTTGTCAATGAACCCATAGAGCATGTGCTGTCGTTGTGCAGCCGAGGAATCATTGATGTGATACAGCTGCATGGAGACGAGACTCCAGAATATATCACAGAAATCAAAAGCAGAACTGACACGCCTGTCATAAAAGCGGTCAGAGTACAGAGCAGTGAACAGGTAAGCAGTATGGTGACACCTTTGGCAGAGTATATGCTTTTTGATACATATAAAAAAGACGCTTATGGTGGAAGCGGGGAACGTTTTCCATTAGAGATTCTACAGAAAAGCTTAAAAGAGCTGGAAAACCAAGGCGTGTCAATACAGCCGTTTTTCCTGGCGGGCGGACTGACACCTAGGAATATTGAGGAAGTACTTGGAACACAGGATTGTTATTGCATAGATGTCAGTACCGGAGTGGAGACCGACGGACATAAGGAGGAAGCGAAAGTACGAGAACTGATAGAGAAGATTCGCAGATATCAGAAAGAGAGGAGTAATCAAATGGAACAGAAGAAAGGACGATACGGGTTATACGGTGGACAGTATATTCCTGAGACATTAATTCCCGCAGTCAATGAAGTGGAGAAAGCATACGAATACTATAAGAATGACCCACAATTCAAGCAGGAATTACATGATCTGCTGACGAAATATGCAGGAAGACCATCATTGCTTTATTATGCAGAGAAAATGACAAAAGATCTGGGTGGAGCAAAGATCTATCTCAAACGTGAGGATCTGAATCATACCGGTTCCCATAAGATCAACAATGTATTGGGGCAAGTGCTGCTTGCCAAGAAGATGGGTAAGACCAGAGTCATTGCAGAGACAGGAGCAGGTCAGCATGGTGTGGCCACAGCCACAGCGGCAGCACTGATGGATATGGAATGTGAGATTTTCATGGGAAAAGAAGATACAGACAGACAGGTGCTCAACTGCTATAGAATGGAGCTTCTGGGAGCAAAAGTACATCCCGTTACTTCAGGAACAATGACACTGAAAGACGCTGTCAATGAGACCATGCGTGAATGGGCTTCCAGAATGGATGATACATTGTATGTACTTGGTTCTGTTATGGGACCTCATCCTTTTCCGATGATTGTCCGTGATTTCCAGAAGATTATCGGAGAGGAAATCAAAGAGCAGCTGCAGGAAGCAGAAGGCAGATTACCGGATGCTGTAATTGCCTGTGTAGGTGGTGGCAGCAATGCAATGGGCGCTTTTTATGAATTTATTCCTGACACGAGTGTCAGATTAATCGGATGCGAAGCGGCAGGACTTGGTGTGAACAATCCAAAGAATGCGGCAACTATCGCAAATGGAAGTATTGGTATTTTCCACGGTATGAAGTCTTACTTCTGCCAGAATGAATATGGACAGATCGCACCGGTATATTCTATCTCTGCCGGACTGGATTATCCGGGAATCGGACCAGAGCATGCTAATCTTTACGAAACAGGCAGAGCACAGTATGTTCCGATTACGGATGAAGAAGCGGTAGAGGCTTTTGAATATTTGTCAAGAACAGAGGGCATCATTCCTGCAATCGAGAGTGCCCATGCAGTAGCATATGGTAAGAAGCTTGCACCGACCATGGATAAAGACCAGATCATTGTAATTAACATTTCAGGACGCGGAGATAAGGATGTAGCCGCAATCGCCAGATACAGGGGGGTAGAGATCTTTGACTAGAATACAGAAAGCATTTGATAATCAGAAGGCATTCATTGCCTTTGTAACAGGGGGAGACCCTGATGTGGAAACCACAAAGAAGCTGATACCGGAGATGGCAAAAGCCGGTGCAGACCTGATAGAGATAGGGATTCCTTTCTCAGATCCAATTGCAGAGGGTGTGGTAATCCAGGAAGCAGATGTACGTGCATTAAGTGCAGGTACTACGACAGATGATCTGTTTGATATGGTAAAGGAAATCCGTAAGGAGACAGATGTTCCCCTTGTATTCATGACTTATATGAATCCGGTGTATACCTATGGGACAGAGCGTTTTATGAAGAAGTGCGCAGAGTGTGGAATTGATGGCGTGATCATTCCTGATGTGCCTTTTGAGGAAAATGATGAAGTCAGTGGCGCATGCGAGGCAGCAGGCGTAGATCTGATATCCATGATCGCCCCGACTTCCAAAGAGCGTATCCATATGATTGCAAAGCAGGCAAAAGGTTTCCTGTATTGCGTATCTTCATTGGGCGTAACGGGTGTGAGAAGCCAGATTACAACAGATATTCATGCTATGGTTGAGCAGGTGAAACAGGTATCAGACATCCCCTGTGCCATTGGCTTTGGTATTTCCACACCACAGCAGGCATATGAAATGGCAGCTAAGGCAGATGGAGCTATTGTAGGCAGTGCCATTGTAAAGCTTGTTGCCAGGTATGGTAAAGACTGTATTGCTCCTGTGTGTGAATACATTAAAGAGATGAAAGCAGCAGTCAGCAGGGCAGAAAATTAAAAAAGGTTGTAATTTACCTGATATATAGTAAAATATAACTAGCCTATATATGGATTTATGATGTATAATCTGTATACAGTACACTGGTTATTTGTTTATGAGGAGCTTACTATATGTTGGAAAATAAAGAAAAAATTGACCTGAAAAATAAATGCATTTTTATTACCGGTGCGGCGGGATTTATCGGTTCCAATCTGGCTAAGCGCCTTTTGAAAGAAGTAGAGGGTGTAAAAGTTGTCGGGCTGGATAACATGAGTGCATATTATGATGTATCTTTAAAAGAGGCAAGGCTGGCAGAACTGAATCAGTATGAACAGTTTTATTTTATAAAAGGCAATCTGGCAGACGGGGCTGCGGTTGATTCAATTTTTGGTCAATACCAGCCACAGATCGTTGTAAATCTGGGAGCACAGGCGGGGGTCCGCTATTCCATTACGAATCCGGATGCCTATATAGAAGCAAATCTGATTGGCTTTTATCATATCCTGGAGGCTTGCAGACATTCCTATGATGAAGGGAATACTCCTGTAGAGCACCTGGTATATGCTTCCAGTTCTTCCGTATATGGCTCTAACAAGAAAGTGCCATACAGCACGGAGGATAAGGTGGATAACCCGGTCAGTCTCTATGCTGCAACGAAGAAATCCAATGAACTGATGGCACACGCCTATTCCAAGCTCTATAATATTCCATCCACGGGACTGCGTTTCTTTACGGTATATGGACCTGCAGGAAGACCGGATATGGCATATTTCGGCTTTACGGATAAGCTGTTAAAAGGTGAGAAAATACAGATCTTTAATTACGGAAACTGTAAGAGAGATTTTACCTATATTGACGATATTGTAGAGGGTGTGGTCCGTGTCATGCAGGGAGCACCAAAACGTGAGAATGGAGAAGATGGCTTGCCGATTCCACCTTATGCAGTCTACAATATCGGTAATCAGAATCCGGAGAATCTGTTGGATTTTGTACAGATATTGCAGGAAGAACTGATACGGGCAGGCGTGCTGCCGGAGGATTATGATTTTGAAGCACATAAGGAACTTGTACCCATGCAGGCAGGAGATGTGCCCGTGACGTATGCAGACACATCAGCATTGGAACGTGATTATGGCTACAGACCATCCACAAGCCTGCGTGAAGGACTAAGACATTTTGCAGAGTGGTATGCAAGGTTTTATAAATAAGAAGGAGAACACCATGAGAGAATTTAAAGATTTGAAAATTGCAGTTGCCGGTACAGGCTATGTAGGACTTTCTATTGCGACACTGTTGAGCCAGCATCATCAGGTAACAGCAGTAGACATTATTCCTGAGAAGGTAGAGATGCTTAACAAAAGAAAGTCTCCAATTCAGGATGAATATATTGAGAAATATCTGGCAGAGAAGGAGCTGGATCTGAAAGCAACACTGGATGCCAAGGAAGCTTATTCTGATGCAGACTTTGTTGTGATTGCAGCACCGGCCAATTATGACAGTAAGAAGAATTTCTTTGATACATCTGCAGTAGAAGCAGTAATTCAGTTGGTCCAGGAATGTAATCCAGAGGCAGTAATGGTGGTGAAATCTACCGTTCCCGTAGGATTTACTGAACATATGTATGAGAAATACAACTGTAAAAACCTGCTGTTTTCTCCGGAATTCTTAAGAGAGGGCAGAGCGCTTTACGATAATCTCTACCCATCCCGAATTATTGTTGGAATCCCGGCTGGCAGAGATGACCTTACCAAAGCAGCTCATCAATTTGCTGGATTGCTTCAGGAAGGAGCCATCAAACAGGACATTGCCACATTATTTATGGGCTTTACGGAAGCCGAAGCCGTAAAGCTTTTTGCTAATACTTACCTTGCATTACGTGTTTCTTATTTCAACGAATTGGATACTTATGCAGAAATGAAAGGACTCCATACCAAAGATATTATAAACGGTGTATGTCTCGATCCGAGAATCGGCACTCATTATAACAATCCTAGCTTTGGTTACGGCGGATACTGCCTGCCAAAGGACACCAAGCAGCTGCTGGCAAATTATGCAGATGTGCCGGAAAACCTAATTGAGGCTATCGTTGAAAGTAATAGAACAAGAAAAGACTTCATCGCTGACCGTGTTCTGGAGATTGCTGGTGCTTATGAAGCAAATGATAGCTGGGATGAGAGTAAAGAAAAAGAAGTCACAGTTGGCGTGTACCGTCTGACTATGAAGAGTAACAGCGATAACTTCCGCCAGAGTTCCATTCAGGGTGTCATGAAACGCATCAAGGCAAAGGGTGCAACTGTTATCATCTACGAACCGACTCTGAAAGATGGTGAGAAGTTCTTCGGATCAGTAGTGGTAAATGACTTGGATGAGTTCAAAAAAAAGAGTCAGGCCATCATCGCAAACCGCTATGACAAGTGTCTGGATGATGTAAAAGAAAAAGTTTACACGAGAGATATTTTCCAGCGTGACTAAGCAGGGGTAAAGAAGATTAGAGGAGAGTGTCAGATGAAAGATAATAAAAATATAAAGGTATGCTTGGTGGGTTCATCTGGCGGTCATTTAACCCACCTTTATATGTTAAAGCCGTTTTGGAAAGATAAGAATCATTTTTGGGTTACATTTGATAAAGAGGATGCAAGAAGTCTGCTTGAAGGTGAAAAAATGTATCCTTGTTATTATCCGACAAACCGGAGTCTAAAGGCTCTTATTAAGAATACCAAGATTGCATGGAATGTGTTACATAAGGAAAAGCCAGACTTGATTATTTCCTGCGGTGCA
>ERZ824600.4384-NODE-4384-length-12457-cov-4.280035_pt1 | contig 12457 bp, 10 predicted proteins | sample MGYA00519933_ERZ824600 | MGnify/ENA primary metagenome ERZ824600 (study PRJEB31778, sample SAMEA3449178) | human gut metagenome | biome: human gut; feature: human-associated habitat; material: faeces | place: United Kingdom | collected 2010/2012 ... | reverse complement strand
TTTAAATAAATTAGAAATATTAAAGTTGCAAAATAACCAATAATATTTCTTTTTTTAATAATACTTTATTTTAATTTTTTATATAATTTGATATACTAGTAAAAGAATAGGGGAAGATAAATGTGTTACTTGATAGATATGAAACTAAATTAATTCAATCTGGATTAAAAATGGTAATGTATGTCGCAGTTAGAAAACTATTTAAATGTGATGTTTATTTTATGCATTCATTAGATAAAGGATTATATTGTAAAATTCAAAGTAAAAATAGTTTGAATAATGATGATATTAATAATTTAAAGAATATGATGGATGATTTAATAGGTAAAGATTTAAAGATTACTAAAAAAGTTATAACTGTTAAAGATGCATATAATTTTTATATTAAAATTAATGAAATAGAAAAAGCTAATAACATATTATATTCTAATGATAAAACTGTTACTATCTATGAATTATGCGGATATTATAATTATTTTTTAAGTGATATGCCAGAGTCTACTGGAAGTCTTAAGAATTATATATTAAATTATTTAGGAGATAATAGTGTGGTGTTATCTACTCCTTATTTAAGTGATTTTTCACTTCCAACATTTACTAATCAAGATATGATTTTAAAAAGTTTTAGTGATTATAAAAATTGGTGTAATTTAGTACATGTTAATTATATTTCAGATTTAAATATGTTAGTTTCAGAAAGTAAAATTAAAGAATTTATAAAGAAAAATGATATTATGATGGATAATCAAATATATGAACTAGCTAATTTAATTAGAAAAGAGAATAAAAAATTGGTACTTTTAGGTGGACCATCATCATCTGGTAAGACAACAAGTACTAAAAAATTAGCACTATATATGAGTGCGATAGGTCTTAATCCGATATATCTTGGCTTAGATGATTATTTTAAAGAGAAAGTTGATTCTCCTAAGTTGAAAAATGGTGAATATGATTTTGAATCAATTGATTGTATAGATTTAGATTTATTTAATAAACAATTAAATCAAATTTTAAATGGTGAGGAAGTAAGTGTTCCAACTTATAATTTTGTTGAAGGAAAGAAAGAATATAAGGGTAGATTAATAAAATTAAAAGAAAATGATATAATACTTATTGAGGGATTACATTGTTTAAATGAAGCATTAACTAGTACAATTCCTAAGGATGCTAAATTAAAAGTTTATATTAGTCCTTTTATGCCTTTATCAGTTGATAGACATAATCATATTTCGACGGTTGATATTAGGCTTCTTAGAAGAATAGTTAGAGATAATAGAACTAGAGGATATAATGTTCAAGATACATTAAAATCTTGGGATAAAGTACGTAATGGAGAAATAAAATATGTTTTTCCATTTACTAATCAAGCTAATGTAATACTTAATACGGCATATACTTACGAAATGGGATTATTAAGAGTTTATGCTGAACCACTTCTTTATAGTGTACCAATAGATTCTAAATATTATAATGAATCAAGAAGATTAATAGACGAATTACAAATGTTTTTTCCAATTCCTAGTGAATATATTTCTGATAGTAATATATTAAGGGAATTTGTTGGAGAAAGTTATTTTGAAAGAGGATAATAATGAAAAAGGTAGTACTATTTATAATAATGTTTATTCCTTTAATGGTAAATGCGGATGTTCAAGTAAATAATGAAAAATTGAAAGAAGCTTTTAATGAATATAAAAATACTGAACAAAAATTTTCGCCAGCTGTTTTAGAATCGAAAGATATATCTTTTGATATAGATTTTGATTTTGATAACAATAAATATTATGCAATTAATGGTGATCATAAATATGAAGCTAGTTATGATTTTATCAATAATGGTGTAAGAGTAAAATATTTATATGATGTTACTAAGGGACTATCATATGAAGAAGATTCAATAAATTCTGCTAAACTGTATCTTGGTCAAGTAATGTACCAATTGATAGAATATATAAATGGAATACGTTATGATAATTCTTATGGATTATTAGCATCTTATCTTGCTATTTTTGGTGGAGAGTTGAATATATCAACAGGATCTGCTTATATAATTTATGATGATAGTGATGGTTCAACAGTTACTTGTAGTGAAAATCAAAAATGTATTCCTAGAAGCAAATATGGTGATTATGTAGTAGAAGTTGCTAAATCTAATTCTGATTTTTATACATCATTAAATGGCAAAAAAAGTTCTGATGGAACTGTTATGGTTAATTATAGTGTTAAAACTGATACTGATGATAAATTTGAAATGGATTGTATGTTAACTATTTATACAGATGGAGGTTTTGAAAAATTAAAAGCATCTTTTGACGAGCAAGATAAGAAAGATACTGGAGATAATAAAGATACAAACACTTCTGATACTAATGAATCAAATAAGGATGAAGAAGTAACTGAAAATCCTAAAACTGGTATAATAGATAATATGTTATATTTAATGGTTGCTATGTTTATAGTTTATGGATTGTGGATTGGTATTAAAAATAAAAATATATTTAATAAAATATAGAAAAGAAAGAGGTTAGAAAATGAAGAAAAGAATAGCAATTAATGGTTTTGGTAGAATTGGTAGAATAGCATATCGTTTACTTTTGGGAAGTAGTGATTATGAGGTTGTTGCTATAAATTCAAGAGGAACTGCTGAAGAAAATGCTTATTTACTAAAATATGATACTGTATTTAGAAAATTTGATGAAAATATTACAGTGTTAGATGATGGGATTATGGTTGATACAACTTTCACTAAAGTGTTACAATTTGATGATCCTGAAAAATGTCCTTGGAGAGAATTAAACGTTGATTTAGTTTTAGAATGTACAGGTGCTTTTACTAAAAAAGAAGATGCATATAAACATATTTTAGCTGGAGCTAAACATGTAATTATTTCGGCTCCTGGTAAAGATGAAATGAAAACTGTAGTTTATGGAGTAAATGAGAATATTTTAAGTAGGGATGATGAAATTATTTCAAGTGCTTCTTGTACTACAAATTGTTTAGCACCAGTTCTTAAGATAATAGAGGATAATATTGGAATTGAATCTGGTTTTATGTCAACAATTCATGCATACACTAATGATCAAAATACTTTAGATGGATCACATAAAAAAGGAATTAAATCAAGAAGAGGAAGAACAGCTGCTTCAAATATCATTCCAACTAGTACAGGAGCAGCAAAATCTATTGGTGTAGTTATTCCAACACTTAGCGGTAAAATGGATGGTGTTGCTTATAGAGTTCCAGTTATTGATGGTTCTATGGTAGATGTAACTTTAACATTAAATAGAGCAACTAGTGTAGATGAAATAAATGATTTATTTAGAAACAATATGAATGAGGTATTAGATTTTACAGTAGATCCTATTGTATCAAGTGATGTTATTGGAAGTACATGTGGAGCGTTAGTTGATGGATTATCTACTAGGGTGTTAGATGTTAATAAGAAACAAGTTAAAATAGTTGCTTGGTATGATAATGAATATGGATATACTTCTCAAATGATTAGAGTTATGGATAAATTATTAAAGTTATAATATGAAAACGATAGTTGAATATGATGTTAAAGGTGATACATCAGGAATGATTAGATGTTATCCTAAAAATAATAAGTTAGTTAAATTTAAAGATATTGTGCTAGATAATTTAGAAAGTTATAGTGATTATCATAAAAGTAGTTATAGTCTATGGGAAAAATATGATGAGTTTATTGATAAAGTATTAGAAAATTATAGTTTAGATATTGATTTAGAAAAATTAAATGATAATAAGTTAGAATATATTAAAATGAAAAGTAATTCTTCATTTTATACTGAAGATGATTTTAATACTTTAATTAATAATATTAATGATGAATATAAAACTATTATTGAAATTATTGAAAATAAAACTGATAAAAAGTTTGGAAAAGATTACATATTATTGTAATTTTTTTTTGATGTGATAAAATTATAGGTATGAGTTACATTAAAGGAAAATTTAAACATATTATTTTTGAATCTGAATCGGGCTATAGGGTTGGTCTTTTTAAAGTTAATGAAACAGATGATGAAAATATACCAACAAATAAACTAATTACTTATACTGGTTATTTTATGAAAACTAATGATAATGATAATTATGTATTAAATGGAAAGTATATTTTTCATGATAGATATGGTTATCAATTTAGTACTGATAATTATGAAAAAATTGTACCAGAGGGTAAAGATGCTATAATTGATTTTTTAACTAGTTCTTTTGTTAAAGGGTGCGGAGAAGTAACTGCTAAAAAAATATATAAAGTTTTTGGTAATGATAGTTTATATAAAATTAAAGAAAATAAAAGTAATTTAGAATTAGTTGAAGGAATAAATGAGAAGAAGAGAGAACAAATATATAATTCAGTTTGTAAATATTTTGATAATGATGCTTTAATAGTTGAACTTAAAAATATGGGATTTAGTGTTAAAGAAACAATGAATTTAATTAATAAGTTTGGTAAAAAAATTAAAGATATAATAAATAAAAATATTTATGATTTAAGTGATGAAATTAATTTTAAGAAATTGGATGAAATATTTTTAAGTAATAATGATATGGAAGATGATCGAAGAGTTAAGGCTTGTTTAATTGAAACTATGAAATATTTAACATTTAGTACTGGTGATATTTATTTATATAAAGAAGAGATATGCGTTGGTTTAAAAAAGTTATATGGAATAAATGTTGATATTGATAGTCAAATTAATTATTTATTTAATATTAGCAGGGTTGCAATTAAAGGGGATAAAATATATTTAAAAGAAGATTATGATGATGAAGTGTATATTGCTGATTATTTAACTAAATTATTTAAATTAAGTAGTAGAGTAAGTAATATAGATAGATATATTAATAAAGCGGAAAAAGTTCTTGATATAAAGTATAATGAAGAACAAAAAGAAGCAATTAGTAAATCTTTAATTAATAATATAAGTGTTATTACAGGAGGTCCTGGAACTGGTAAAACAACAATTATTAAGGGGATAATTAAAACGTATTCACTTATCTATAAAGTTAGTGAAAACTCGATTAAGGATTATGTTTTGTTATTAGCACCAACTGGAAGAGCAGCTAAAAGAATGAGTGAGTCTACCGGTTATCAAGCAAGTACTATTCATAGGTTTTTAAAATGGGATAAAGAAAATAATGTGTTTAATATAAATGAATTAAATAGTGTTCATTATAATTTAATTATAGTTGATGAATCTTCAATGATAGATAACCATTTAATGGCATCTTTACTTAGAGGATTGGATATTTTTAATACACAAATAGTTTTAGTAGGTGATGAATATCAACTTCCTTCTGTTGGACCAGGATTAGTTTTAAATGACATAATAAACACTAATATACCACATATTAGATTAGAAAAGATTTATAGACAAAGTGATAAATCATATATTCCAACTGTTGCTAAAAATATTAAAGATAAAGTTATGGAAATAGTTCCTAGTGGAGATGACTTTAGTTTTATTTCTTGTGATAATTTAAATATAAAAAGTATTATTATTAAGTTATTGGATAAAATGCAAGAGAAGGGGATTGATGTTAGAAATGTCCAGGTTCTGGCTCCAATGTATAAGGGTGAAAATGGAATAGATAATTTAAATATCTTGTTACAGGAATACTTTAATCCGGTCGTTAATAAAAAAGATGAATTAAAAGTTGGTCCTATTACTTATAGAGTAGGGGATAAAATACTTAATTTAGTTAATGATGTTGATAATAATATTTTTAATGGTGATATAGGTTATATTTGCTCTGTTAATGTAAATTCTAAAAAAGATATATTAAGTATAGATTATGATGGTAATATAGTTGATTATAAAAGAGAAGATCTAATAAGTATTAGTCATGCTTATGCTATAACTATTCATAAATCGCAAGGATCTGAATTTGACTATGTTATTATGCCAATATCATTAAGTTATAATAGAATGCTTTATAATAAGCTACTATATACGGGTGTATCTCGTGCTAAAAAATCACTTATTTTAGTTGGTAGTAAGGATGCTTATTTAAAGGCTATAAATAATGATTATAGTTTTAAGAGAAAAACTACTTTAAATGAATTAATTATGAATAAACTTTAAAAATTTGATCATAATAATAATGGTGATAGAATGAAAAATACAATGATGATGATGGTAGGAGCAGCAGCCGGTATTGGGATATATATGGGCGTAGAGAAGATGACAAAAAATAAAAAAGTTATTAAACGTAAGTTAAATACTATTATTGATGATACGGCAGATTTAATAAGTTAAAAAAAGACTATAGAGATAAAGTTTCTATAGTTTCTTTTTTTTCATTTTCTTTAATATTTTCTTCTTTAGCTTTTTCTTCTATTTCAGTATCAGTTTCATCATCAGATTCAACTAATTTTAATATTTCTTCTAAGGATGTTTCTCCAGATACTACTTTTAATAATCCATCTTGGAAAATTGTGGTTGTTCCTCCTTTACCATAAATAAGCTTTCTTAATTCTTTTTTTTCTGAATTTAATACAATGGCATCTTTGATATCTTGATTAATAAGAAGTACTTCTTGAACAGCGATACGTCCTTTATATCCTTGATAACATTCATCACAACCGTGTGGTTCATATATTTCGTTTATTTCTAATCCTAAATTCTTTTTAAATAATTCTCTTTCATATTCATTTGTTTCTCTTAAAACTCGGCATTTTTTGCATAAACGTCTAGCAAGTCTTTGAGAAATAATTCCAGATAAGGCGGCACCAAGTAAATATCTTTCTACATTCATATCAGTTAAACGTTCAATAGTGTTAAGTGAGTTGTTGGTATGAATTGTTGATAGAACTAAGTGACCAGTAATTGATGCACGAACAGCAATTTTTGCAGTTTCATCATCACGAATTTCTCCGATCATTATAATATCGGGGTCTTGTCTTAAAATACTTCTTAAAGCTGTAGCAAATGTTAGACCGACATCAGAGTTAACTTGAACTTGGTTTATTCCTTCAATATTCATTTCTATGGGGTCTTCTACAGTTATAATGTTAGAATCTTCAGTATTTAGTTTTTGAAGGATTGAATAAACAGTTGTTGATTTACCGGTACCAGTTGCTCCGGTTACTAGAATAATACCATTAGGAATTTCAATCATTCTTTTTACTTTTGCTAGATTTTCTTCACTAAAATCTAATTCTTCAATACCAGCAGCTGACATTTTATAATCTAAGATACGAATAACTATTTTTTCTCCTAGATTAGTAGGTAAACATGAAACACGTAAATCAACGTCAATATTATCTAAACTATTTTTAATAGCACCGTCTTGAGGGATTCTTGATTCAGTAATGTTCATTCCTGATATAATTTTAATTCTAGTTATAATGTTTTTTTCGACATATAACGGAACTATACTATAATCTTGTAATGCGCCATCAATACGAATTCTTATTTTTAATCCCGTTTCCATAGGATCAAAGTGAATATCTGATGCTTTCATTCTGATTGCATCGACAATTATTGCGTTAACTATTTCGGTAATAGGTGTTTCTTCATAGTTAAAAACAACAAGTTTAGAGACTGGGTCTATAAGATCTTGTGGATTTAAAGTAACATCATTAATAAGTTTTTCTTTATTTTTCTTATCTTCTTTCATTTCCAATCTCTTTCTATTCTATATTTAATTATATCAATTTTTATTTTTGTTATCAATATAATAGAATGTATTTATTTAAATCTCGTGAATTTTCATTTGGTTTATGCTAACTAATACTTGTAATTTGATAAAAAATAATATATACTATCATTAAGTTTTCAATGAAGTTTGAGGAGTATTGCATTAAATATTTAAAGAGAGTTAATGGTTGGTGGAAGTTAATAATAATTTATGTAAGAAGGTTGCAAACTAAGAAAAATCGCTATTTCAGCGTTAAAGAATTAAAGATGACTAATAGTTATAAATTAAGGTGGTACCACGGTAAATTCGTCCTTATATTTATAACTATTTTTTTTAAAAAGAAAGGAAGATTTAGATGTTAGATACAAAATATAATCATGATTTAGTAGAAGAAGGAAAATACGAAAAATGGCTTAGTAAAAATTATTTCAAATGTGATGAAAATAGTTCTAAGAAGCATTTTAGTATTATATTACCACCTCCAAATGTTACAGGGGTATTACACTTAGGACATGCTTATGATGTAACCTTACAAGATATAATTATTCGTTATAAAAAAATGGAAGGTTATGACTGTTTATGGCTTCCAGGAATGGATCATGCGGCAATTGCAACTGAGGCAAAAGTTGTTAAAAGACTAAAAGATAGTGGTATAAATAAATATGAATATGGAAGAGAAAAGTTTTTAGATTCATGCTGGGATTGGACTCATGAACATGCTGATATAATTCGTAAGCAATGGGCTAAATTAGGTATATCTTTAGATTATACTAAAGAAAGATTTACATTAGATAAACAAATTGCTACTGCAGTTAAAAAGGTATTTGTGGATTATTATAATGAGAGATTAATTTATCGTGGGGAAAAGATTATTAACTGGGATCCGGTTGCTAAGACTGCTTTAAGTAATGAAGAAGTTATTTATAGTGAAGAAGAAAGTGCTTTTTATCATTTAAAATATGTTTTAGAAGATGGTACAAGTTTTTTAGATGTTGCAACAACTAGACCTGAAACTTTATTTGGAGATACGGCTGTTGCTGTTAACCCTGAAGATGAAAGATATAAACATTTAATCGGTAAAAATGTTGTACTTCCTATTGTTAATAAATTAATTCCAATTATTGGAGATGAACATGCTGATATTACTAAAGGAACTGGATGTGTTAAAATAACTCCGGCTCATGATCCAAATGATTTTGAAGTTGGTAATAGACATAATTTAGAGAGAATCGTTATTATGAATGATGATGCTACAATGAATGAAAATTGTCCTGAAAAATATATTGGATTAAGTAGAGAAGATGCAAGAAAAGTTGTTTTAGAAGATTTGAAAGAAGCTGGATTATTAATTAAAATTGATCCAATTGTTCACGAAGTAGGTCATAGTGAAAGAACTGGAGTTATGGTTGAACCTATGATTAAAAAACAATGGTTTGTTAAGATGAGACCTCTTGCTGATCATGTTTTAGAAACTCAAAAAAATAAAGATGAAAAAGTTAATTTTATTCCTTCAAGATATGAAAAGACAATGAATCACTGGATGGAAATAACATATGATTGGTGTATTTCTAGACAATTATGGTGGGGACATCGTATTCCAGCTTGGTATAAAGATGATGAAGTATATGTTGGAGCTGAAGCACCTAAAGAGGATGGTTGGGTACAAGATGAAGATGTACTTGATACATGGTTTAGTAGTGCACTTTGGCCTTTTGCTACTTTAGGATGGCCTGAGAACACTAAATTATTAGAAACGTACTATCCTAATTCATGTTTAGTAACCGGTTATGATATAATCCCATTCTGGGTAAATAGAATGACTTTCCAAGGTGAAAAATTATTAGGTAAAAGACCATTTAAGGATTGTTTAATTCATGGTTTAATTAGAGATAAACAAGGTAGAAAATTTAGTAAATCTTTAGGTAATGGGATAGATCCATTTGATATGGTTAAATTATATGGAGCTGATTCTTTAAGATATTATTTAGCAACAGATGTTGCGCCAGGAACCGATATGCGTTTTGATGAAGAAAAAATTAAAGCTACTTGGAATTATATTAATAAAATATGGAACGCCTCTAGATTTGTTTTAACTAATATTGAAGGATTAGAAAAAATTACATTAGATAATTTAAAACCAGAAGATAAATGGATATTAACTAAATTTATGAAATGTGTTCATACAACTAAGAAATTTATGGATAAATATGAATTTAATAATGCTGGTGCAACTATTTATGACTTTGTTTGGAGTAGTTTCTGTGATAATTATATTGAAATGGCTAAATATAGTCTTGATAGTGAAGTTACTAAATCCGTATTATGTTATATTTTAACTGGTATTTTAAAATTATTACAACCATTTATGCCTTATGTAACAGATGAAATATATAATATGCTTCCAATTAAAGATGCCGAAGATATAATGATTAGTGAATATCCTAAATATTCTAAGAAATATATATTTGAAGATGAAGAAAAAGTAGTTGATGATCAAATAGCGTTTATTAAGAACTTTAGAAATGTTAAAGCTGAAAATAATATTACTAAAGATATGAAAGTTATGTTTGATACTGAAGATGATAATGATTTAATAGTTAAAATGTTAAAGATTAAAGATAACGTTGTTACAAAGCCTTTAGGTATTAGAGCATATAAAGTATTCTCATCTAGAGTTAAAGCTCAAATCTTCTTTGAAAAGGTTTTAACTGATGCTGATATTGCAGCTAAAGAAGCTCAAATTAAGATGTTAACTGAATCAATAAATAGAAGAGAAAAGTTACTATCTAATGAAAATTATGTTAACAAAGCACCACAAAATATAGTTGCAATGGATAGACAAAAACTAGAAGAAGAAAAGAAAAAATTAGAAGAATTAATGAAATAGATTTAGTCTATTTCTTTTTAATTTAAGGTCGTGTATAATATTATTTAGTAAATGTATAAGTTTACCGAAGTGTTGATGTATGATATTATGATTTTTACTATTTATTTAAATAAAATAGTGGAGGTGTAAATATAACGTATTAAGCGTTAAATATTATGTGAAGAAGTATAATTATAATAATTTAAAAGAAGATGAACATGTAGTACATCATTTGGTGTTCTACCTATAAAAATAAATGATGACTATGGTTTTATTCCTAAAAATTTATTTATAGACTTTATAACTGATATATTAATTAGACCAATTGCTTTAATTTTATATTTTATTGCTAAAATTTTTTTAGGATTTAAAATTACTGGTAAAGAAAATTTAATTAAAAATAGAGGAGTAGTTACTGTTTCTAACCATATTCATTATATTGATTGTATTCTTACTGGCTTAATAACTTTTCCTCGTAAAACATATTTTCCAACCTTAGAAGAAAATTTTAAAATTCCATTTATAAGACATACTTCATGGAGTTCCAATTCCTAAAAGTAAAAATGGAAAAGAAAATTTTTATCATGATGTAATTAATGAATTAAATAATAATATAGTTGTTCAAATGTATCCTGAAGGATCACTATGGTCTTATTATGTAAAAATAAGAGATTTAAAAGAAAGAACTGAAACTATGATAAAGGAGAAAATAAATGAAAATATTGATATTATCTTGTAGTACAGGTGGAGGACATAATTCATGTGCTAGATATATAGAAGAAGAATTAAAAGAAAATAATATTGAATGTGAATTTAAAGATTTCTTTGATATAGTAAATCCCAAAGCTAAAGAATTATCTTCTAAAATATATTTAGCGTCATTAAAAGGAAATGGTAAAGTATTTAAAGGTTTATATAGTATAGGAGACTTATATAGTGATTCTAGGTTAACTAGTCCTGTCTATTTAGCTAATAAGTTACATGCTAATAGTTTATTAAAATATATTAATGATAATAATTTTACATTAGTTATTACAACTCATCTATTTCCTTCTTTAACTCTTACTGCTATAAATAAACATAATGAAGAAAAAGTTAAATTTATAACCATTGCAACAGACTATGAACCATGTCCTTTTATGGAAGAAAGTAAACCGGATATGTTGGTAATTCCTAGAGATTTAGAAGATAAATTTATTAAAAAAGGAAATAGTAAAGATGCCATTAATCCGATAGGTATCCCTGTTTCATCAAGGTTTGTTAATACTGCTAAAGACATAAGAAAAGAATTAAATTTAAGTAATGATGATAAAATTATTTTAATTATGTTAGGTAGTATGGGATTTGGTAATGTACTTGCTTTATTAAAACAATTAGAAAACGAAAATTATAAGATTATAACTATATGTGGAACAAATACGAAATTACTAGAGGAGATACAGGATAGAAATTTTAAAAATGTTATTCCTTTTGGATTTACTAAGAATATAAATGATTTTATTTATACCGCTAATGTTGTTATATCTAAACCTGGTGGATTATCTTCAACTGAGATAGCTGCAATAAGAAAGCCGTTAATTCATATGTTTGCTATTCCAGGAATTGAAACATATAATATGAATTATTTTAAAGAACATAATATGAGTCTTAATTGTAATAATTATTTAGAATTAAAAGATATGATTAATGAATTATTATATAATAAAGAATTACAAACAAAATTAATTAATAATCAAAATAAATATATAAATAGTGAATCTGCTAAAGAATTAGTGAATATAATTAAAGAAAACTTTTAATATATATGAGAGGAAAATAAAAATGGGAAAAGTAAATGATTATATAGAAAAAATGTTAAAATATTTAAAAATAGAAATAAATTATAATAAAGAAAAACCTTGGTTAAAATATTATAAAAAT
>ERZ824600.4379-NODE-4379-length-12465-cov-12.140451_pt1 | contig 12465 bp, 3 predicted proteins | sample MGYA00519933_ERZ824600 | MGnify/ENA primary metagenome ERZ824600 (study PRJEB31778, sample SAMEA3449178) | human gut metagenome | biome: human gut; feature: human-associated habitat; material: faeces | place: United Kingdom | collected 2010/2012 ... | reverse complement strand
TTGTTCCGATAGTGCTGTGACCAAGCCACGCCTGAATTTCCTTCATGGGGACACCTTGGGCAAATAGAAGCGTTGCACAGCTCTGGCGAAGATCGTGGAAGCGAATATGCGGCATAAGCGCACTTAGCAAAATGGCCGCACGAAATTGCATATTTGTCAAGTGTTTTGGGAAAAACACAAAAAAGCACCCCGCTGCAGCTCAATTTTGAGTGTAGCGGGGCATTTTGGCTTAACTTAGTGACATTGGGTTCGCAATGACATTTCTTCTGTTTGGGCACTTCGTCTTTTTGAGACAGCCCTGAACAACGGTATCATACTTTGGTAGGATTTTCTTTTTTCAAAAACTGTGCTATGATACGGTCAAACTGTAAAAAAGCCCCTCCGGCTTTGGGAAAGGAATTGCGGCTATGACAAAAAAGATGGTCATAAAACCGGAAATCAGCCGGAAATTTCAGGAATTTCTAAAGAATGAACGGATATTGTTCTTTAGCGCCCCCTGCGGCTTCGGCAAGACCGCTGTGGCCCAGGCCCTGCTGGAGGGAAGGCGGGTTTGGAAGCTGGAGGGCGAGTCGGCCCGGGGAGCGGACCTGGAGACCAAGAAGGACTGGGACATTCTGCTGATGGAGGATTTCCAGCTCTTTCAGGAAGAGGAGGACCAGCAGGCCCTCTGCGCCCTCATTCGCCGCAGTCCGGACAAGCGCTTTGTGATCCTGTCCCGGGGGAGCCCGCCCGGCTGCCTCATGGCCTTCCAGTATGCGGGGCTTATGACGGTGATCGGGCCCAAGGACCTGCTCTTCGACCGGGAGGATATTCGGCAGCTGTTCGATGCCAGCGGCCTGCCGGTCACCGACGGAGAGATCGCCGGGATCCTGAAGGAGTCCATCGGCTATCCTCTGGGGGTGGCCATCACGGCCCAGAATATGTCCTCCGGGGCCCGGTTTAGCCAGGAGATCGTGGGCCGGTCCTACCAGGAGGTCTACCGCTACTTTGAGACGGCGATTTATCAGCGGCTGGACCTGCCCTACCGGCGGTTCCTGCTGGAGCTGTCCCCCTTTGAGAGCTTTAACCTGGAAATGGCCCGGATGGTCTCCGGCAATGCCCACGCCGGGGAGATGCTGGACTGGCTCCAGCGCAATACCACCATGCTGCTCTACGACGGTTTCCGGCAGTACCGCTTCTGGCCCCAGTTCCGGGAGTTTCTCCTGTGGGAGATGGACCATAGCTACTCGCCGGAAAAGCGGAGGGCCCTCTTCAACCGGGGCGGACTGTATTTCGAGCTGAAAGAGGACTACTCCCACGCTCTGGACTGCTACACAAAGGGCGGGGACCATGCCAAGGTTTCGGAGATCCTCATCCGCAATGCAGAGCTGCATCCGGGCATGGGCCATTATAGCCAAATGGAAAAGTACTATCGGAGCCTGCCGGAGTCCGAGATCCGGGCCTCTCCGTCCCTGATGCAGGGCATGAGCATGCTGTGCGCCCTGAGCATGGACTATGCCGGCTCCGAGGGCTGGTACAAGAAATTAAAGGACTTCGCCCGGCAGTGCAATCCCAACGACGCGGCGGGGAAGCAGGCCCGGAGCCGCCTGGCCTGGCTGGATATCTCCCTGCCCCAGCGGAAGGTGGACAACCTGACGGAGACCATCCCGGCGGTGTTCCGGCTGATGACCGGCAAGGAGGTCAATCTGCCTCCCTTCTCCGTTACCAGCGCCCTGCCCAGTATTATGAACGGCGGCAAGGATTTCTCCCCCTGGAGCAAGCGGGACGACCTGCTCTATAAGACCGTCCGCATTCCTGTGGAGGCGATTCTGGGGAAGGACGGGGTCTGCCTGGGGGACTGCGCCATTGCCGAGAGCAAATTTGAAAAAGGGGAGGATATCGGCAGCCGGATGCTTTCCCTGGTGTCCCGCATGAGCGAGATCCAGCAAAACGGCACCCCGGATATCGAGTTTGCCGCCACGGGGCTTCTGGCCCGGAACTATCTGGCCACCGGCCAGCCGGGGAATGCCCGCCGGGCCCTGGAGTCCCTCCGGGCTAGGCTAGTAGACCAGGGCCACACCCGGTTTCTGCCCAATATGGATGCGGCCCTGTGCCGCATTGCCCTGCACACCGGGGACCTGGACAGTGCCGATGCCTGGTACCGGGAAAAGGCCCCCAGAGACCCCATGCACCTGAACGTGATGAAGCGCTACCAGTACCTGACCCAGGCCCAGGTAGAGCTGGCCGACGGGACTCCCGAGGCGGCGCTGCTGACCCTGGCCCCCCTGGGCCCCTACTGTGAAAACTGCTGCCGGTACATAGACGGCATCCATGTGGATGCGCTCACAGCCCTGGCCCTCTACCGGATGCGCCGGGAGGGCTGGCAGGAGAAGCTGACAAGGGCCATGACCACAGCGGCGGAATTCGGCTTTATCCGCAGCCTCAGCGTCTACGGCGCGGCCATTCTGCCCCTGCTGGCAGAGCTTCCCTGGACCGGGAACGACCGGTGGTACAAGCGGCTCCTGGCCGAGGTCCGGCTGCAAAACGCCAACGACCCCTTGTTCCTGCAGCCCCGGCTGGGGAAAAACGATGTACTGACCACCACGGAGAAGCAGATCCTGCGCCTGATCTGCGCGGACAAGAGCAACGCCGAGATTGCCCAGATGATGGACATCAAGCTGACCACGGTGAAGACCCACGTCAGCCATATTCTGGAAAAGCTGGACGTGAACAGACGCAGCGAGGCCAAAACCGCCGCCAGGCGGCTGAAGCTCATCCCGGAGGACTGAATACCCTCTCCTTACGAGAGGGTGGCAGGGCCAAAGGCCCTGACGGGTGTGGGGCGGACCAAGCCTACAGCAAGGCGATCCCTCAGTCAGCCTAGGGCTGACAGCTCCCTTTACGCAAGGGAGCCTGCCCCTCATCCGCCCGCCGGGGCGGGCACCTTCCCCCAGGGGAAGGTTGGAAATTTTTATCGCAAAAGGAGAATGAACCATGAAGAAACGGATCATCAGTCTGATTCTGGCCCTGGCACTGTGTGTCGGGATGCTGCCCGCCCCTGCCTGGGCGGAGGAGCCTACGGATCCCACCCAGGCTGTGGAGGTGGTGGGGGCTGCCAACCCCAGTGAGGAGACGGACCCCACCACGGAGCCTACGGAAGAGGAAACGGAGCCTACGGAAGAGGAAACGGAGCCCACGGAGGCGGAAACGGAGCCTACGGAGGCGGAAACGGAGCCCACCGAGGCACCCAAGGCCGCGGAGGTCCCCGCCGAGGAGACTGCTGCCCCCGGGGAGGACGAGGCCGTGGCGGCGGTGCAGGCCATGATCGATGCCCTGCCGGACGTGGGGGATATGTCCGAAAGCTACCTGGACGCGCTGGAAGCGGCGTACTCCGCTTTTGAAGCCCTGAGCGAGACCCAGCAGGCGCAAATCAACGGCGTGGAGAAGCTGGAAGCCCTGTTCGGCTGGGTAAACAGCCAGGTGTCCACCCTGGCGGCGGAGGAAACCATCTCCGGCGAGGTGACCTGGGACAACCGGACCTTTACCACCCCCGTCAAGCTGACCGGGGACACCACCCTGACCCTGGTGGGCGACAACAAGATCGAGTGCGATCAGCCCCTGGATTTGAATGGCAAGAACCTGACCATTCAGGGCACCGGTACCCTGGAGCTGGTGGGCAAAGGCGGCAACAACAACTACCGGGTCGATGCCACACTTTGTGACAGCACCTACACCAGTTACAACAGCGGCGGAGCTCTGACCCTTGCGGGCGGTACCGTTAAGGTCAGCGGCAGCGACCAGAACGCCGTATGCGTCTATAATCTGAAACTGAATGGCGGCAAGCTGGAGGCCTACGGCGGCTCGAATGCCGGTATTGCTTGTGCCATCCTGCAAACGACGAGTGGTTCTCTTTACGCCACCGGCGACGACTACGGCATCAGCATGTACAGACCCTCCTCCTATGATGCCGCTGTTAACAAGCTGACTATCCTAGTCTCCAACAAGGGAGACGCGGATCCGGCGGTGATGGAATCCGCAGATGAGAAAGCGATCAAGAATGCGGGCATAGGGGAATTTAGAACTGTCTACATCGGCGAAGTCACCGGCCCCATGCTCTCGGTGAAGGCTCAGAAGGGCTACCTCTACGAGGCCACGGTCAAGACCGCTACCTTCGCCCTATCCGGCAGGAATGTGGACCTGTCCGCCCTGACCCTCGAATGGACCGGCCCCCATACCGGCCTGACGGCAGCGGCCTCTGCCGACGGCAAGACCCTTACCGTTACGACAGACAAAACCGTACAGGCGGGGACCTATCGCCTGAAGGTCAGCGTCGGCGAGGCCAGCAGGACCGCCGTGGTTACCGTCTCCGGCCCGCCCATCTGCATTTACGAGCGGCCGGTGGATTCGATCAGCACGGATCCGGAGGCCGGGGAGGTCCACGTGTCCGCCTACCTGACGAAGGGCCACACCGGCTCCATCGACTTCCAGTGGAAGCGGGCAGACGGCACACCGATAGCGGGATACACCGAAGAGACCGTGCGGCTCTATGGTATGGATGATGAGGGAATGCTGACCCAGGACGAGAGCAAGCCCTGGCTGAAGTCCATCCGGATCTACTGCACCCTGTCCTACGACGGCTACAGCCTGGATACGGACACGGTTACCCTCGGGCTCAGCAGCTGCTCCCACCCCACAGTCGATCATGAGGGCATCTGTGACCAATGCGGCCAGAAGAAAGGCAGCAATGGGGATGCTCTGCTTGTCAGAGATGACGGCCTCTACTACCTGATTTCAAATGAAGAGCAAGGCAAAGCCAATGTTGGCCACTTTATGTACAGCGGCGGGAACTTCTACCTCACGGGAGACGTGCCGAACAAAACCGTTGACGTGTCCTGCACCGATGTGGGCGGCAAGAACGTGACCCTGAATTTGCAGGGTCATACCCTGAATACATTGGACATGGGCAATTTCCCCTATGGCACCTTCACCGTGAAAAACGGCACCTTGGGACTAATTGAAACCGATGCCGGCGGAAAGCTGATTCTGGAGAATATTCACTATAAGGATACGCTCATTAGCGCCCAGTTTGAGCTGACCGTACAGGGAGAGAACACGCGCTTTGAGCAGCCGGTTGCCTTCCACGGCACCACCCACCTGCGGGGCGGACACTTCGATGGGGGGCTGGATTCTGCCTGCGTCGGCCGGGCCTTGGAGCTTCTGGAGGATGGCTTTGCCTTCCGGAATGACCGGGGCATTGTGGATGCCTCCAATCCGGAAAATCTCATGGGGAAAATCCAGGTGGTGGCGCACACATGTAAGTATGTGAGCGGTAAGTGCGCCTGCGGCCGCAGCTGTGACCACAGCACCGTCAGCGACGAAACGGGCCTCTGCCAGAAATGCGGAAGCCAGGTCTATGAGGCCAATGTGACCGCCGCAGACGGCACCGTGACCGGCTATCGGACCCTGGAGGAAGCGCTGAGCCACGGCGCTAATGCGACGGTGAAGCTGCTGGCAGACTGTGTTGTTGAGGAAACAGAAGAGGCCTTCTCTGTGACAGTGCCCTTGACCCTGGACCTGAATGGAAAGCGAATGGAAGGCCGTTCAGGCCTGATTGTGCAGAAGGGGCCCACCACCATTCAGGACAGCTCTCCGGCGCAGACCGGCACCATTGCCGGAACGAGTGATTGGGAATACTCCGGTGTGGGCCTATGGGTGTTCAAAGACGCAAACGTAACGCTGACAATTCTGGGCGGACATTTTGAGGGCAAGACCGACGGCCTACAGCTGGCGGGCCAGAATACTCTGATCCTAAAGGGCGGCAGCTTCTCCAGTATGCACTTTATAGAGGGCGCTGCTGCTACGCTGCGGGATTCTTTGGCTCCGGGGTATGCCTATTATAAAGATGTGGACAATACGCTCTATGACCCGGGAAACGACCAGAAAGCAACAGTGGGGCTCCATGTAGGTGCCCACACAGAGCACACTCCGGATAGCAGCGGCCATTGCCCCTGCGGGTATACCGCGGCGGCGACGCTTGACACAGAAGCGGGGAAACAATATTTCGCCGACTTCTCCGAAGCCCTTGAGGCGGCAAAGGCTGCCTCCGGCTCCACCCTCACCCTCTTCCAGGACGTGGCCCTGACAGGGGAGAGTAACCTCTACATCGACAGCGGCACCTTCACCATCGACTGGAACGGCCATACCCTTTCCGGTGAAATGGGTAACGATCTTTTGCTCATTACGAGCACGGCCAATGTGACACTGACAGACAGCGTTGGCACCGGCGGCGTTCACAATACAGATGGAGCGGCCATAGGTGTCTACGTGAGGTCCCAGGGCAGCCTGACCATCCGGGGCGGCGTCTATTCTCCTCAGCTGTGGAAAGGTGAGCGCGCTTACGGATCCATCCAGATCAGCGGCGGCGAATTCCAGAACCCCACAGATGGCGGAAGGTACGGGGCGCTGTACTGCGACAGCGGAGTCCTGGCGGACCTGCTGGCCCCGGGCTGTACCTTCGCCTATGAGGATGATGACTCGCTGTTCGATGTCTATGGGGCCAGGATGCCGGATGCCTATAGAACGGTTTATGTGGTGGCGCATACCCACGAAAGCTTTGATGAGGACGGCGTTTGCGCCTGCGGCTACACCTGTCCCCACGAGCACTGGACGGACGGCATGTGCGATCTGTGCGGCAAGATCTGCCCCCACGACCATTATGAAAACGGCAAGTGCGCCGTCTGCGGCTATCTCTGCCCCCACGAGAGCGTAACGGAGCATGACGGCGTTTACACCTGCGATATCTGCGGGCTGACCATGACCGTCATGGTGGAGACTGCGGACGGTATCAGCTACACCACCGACCTGGCCGCCGCCCTGAATAACGCCGAGGACGGCACCACCGTGAAGCTGCTGGGCGATCTTGTTCTGACGAAGAGCGCAAATATCGAAGGCGGTAAAAACGTCACCCTGAACCTGAACGGCCACAATATTACCCGGGCGACCTGGCAGATCATCCAAGTGAAGGGCAATACCGACGACGGGACTAAGGCGAAGCTCGTCATCACCGGCTCCGGCGAGATTCGATTCAACGTGAAGGCCATTGATGGCGGTCAGCTGGATATGAGCGGCTGGACGGGAACGGTAGCGTGTGTCGACCTTGAGAATGCCTGCGACTTCGTCGGCCCCACCGGGAACGGCCATCTGGGTGAGCTGAATATCAGCAATTGGCGCAGCGACAACAAGGGCACCATCCTGCTCCAGGGCGGCACCATTGGCAAGCTTTGGCTGAACAGCTTCGAGAGCTTCCAGATGACCCTGGGGAGCCTGCTGAAATCCGGCTATGCGGCCAAGAGCGGCAGCGAATATCTGCCCTATGACCATGCCATCTCCGACCAGGACAAAATTCTTAACAACCTGACCATCGAACCCTGCCCCCACACCGGCCTGGATAGCTCCGGCCGCTGCACCTACTGCGATGCCACAGGCTTTGTGGCCACCGTGACCAAGAACGACGTGACCGCCGGTTATACCGATTTCCTATCGGCACTCGACGAGATTTGCGATGGCAAGCGCGGCACATTGAAGCTGCTGAAGGATGTACCCGTGGAGGAAGGTCACCCCTTTGGTAGGATAAGCGGCATCCTGGATCTGAACGGCAAGAATCTGGCGTGCGACCTGACATGCATTCAGGGAAGCAGTTTGCAGATCGTAAACAGAGGCAGTGACATGTCCAGAATGGAGAGGCTGGAGGTGTATAACGGCGCAAAGGTGACCATTGCCGATACCGCCGGAAGCATCCACTTCAATGTAGTGTGGGTTGAAATCGGCTCCGTAGCAGACCTGCTGCCCGAGGGCGGTGCCTACATTGCGCATGACGGAACCTGGATTTCCGCCGCAGATGCGGCCGCGATTCAATCCTTGGAAAAAGTAGCTGTGAAGGAAGCCCCCGTCAAGAGCGTGACCCTCACCGCCAACAAAACCTCTGTCCCCTACGGCGAGAGCCAGACCGTGACCCTGACCGCTTCCGCCACGCTGAGCGAGGGCGGAACTGCCAGCTACGCCTGGGCTGAGGTAAAGTCCGACGGCACTGTCCAGACCTTCCCGGAGGAAGTCGGTACCAGCTTCACCCTGCCTGCGGGCGTGAACGCGGGCGAGCATACCTACCGGGTTTCCGTCACCGTGGGGGACTACACCCTGAGTAAGGATATCCAGATCACCGTGACCAAGGCTCCGGGCACTCTGGAAAACAAGGACTATCCCACCCAGTTTACCTACGGCGACACGGTTCCCACCCCCAAGGCCGAGAACTTCACCACCAATCACCCGGACGGTACGTTCAGCTACTATTGGTTGACAGGAGACGGTTCCATCAGACTGGAAACGGGTGCGAACCCGACACGTGCCGGTACCTACATGCTGTATGCGACTTGGACAGGAGGAACCAACTACACCACAGCCAGTTTGAGCCTGGCAGTCACGATTCAAAAGGCCGCCCAGACCGCCAACATTACGGTGGTCAACGAAACCATCTCCGGCAAGGGCGACGGCGGCGTGACCCTGCTGCCCTCCGCAGAGGGTTATGAAATCCGGGAGAAGGGCGAGACGACCTTTGAACCGATAGAGGCATCCCAGGGTCAGACCTTTATGACGCTTACCCCGGGAGTCACCTATGAAATCCGCCTGGAAGAGACGAAGAACTACCTGCCCTCCGCTATTCAGGAGATCACCGTTCAGCCCGGCCGGAAGCTGAAAGTTACCCTGCCGGAGAATCAGAAAGGCTACACCCTGACGGCAAGCAAGACCCAGCTGGACTGGCACGAGGATGTGACGCTGACCTTCCAACTGGATTCCGTGGGTGCGTATAAGGCCGCAGATTTTGGCATCTGGGCGGAAGCTGGAAGTGAGAAAACGAAGCTGACCCTCGGCAATGATGGTGCGGTCACACTGACTGCCCCCGAAAAGAACATCACCATCTCCGTCACCGGCGTGAAGACGGACAACGTGGCACCCCAAGCCTCCATCCGGGGCAGACTGCGTAAGGACAGCGGTTACTATGTCAAGTGGGAGGGCTTCCGGGAGAACCCGGCGGACGACTTTGTGAACGGCGATTTTGTGATTTCGGCAACGGATCGTGTCTCCGGCGTGGCCGACTTCTGGTACTACCTGTCCGACAAGCCCCTGACCCTGGAGGAACTGAAGGGAATGAACGGCGCTTTCTGGGCGCGGCCGGCGAATCAAGGCAAGGTGTCTATCACCGAGGACGGGGTGTACTACCTCTACGCCAAGGCGCTGGACAAGGCGAATAATGCGGGCTACGCCTGCACCGGCAAGTTGGTCAAGGAGAGCAATCCGCCCACCTTCTCCGGCGTGAAGGACGGGGAAACCTACTATGTGTCCCAGCAGATGGAGATTCATGACGACGGTATGCCGGACTGGTTTATGGCGGAAGGCTCAATCGGAGTGGTTCCGAATGGCGGAAATGAGAATCCGATCAAGCTGCGGCTGCCAAACAACGGCAGTTCCTATACCTTCACGGTGGGTGACCGGTGCGGCAACGAGGCCAAAATTACCGTGTACATGAAGCCCCTTACCGACCTGACTCAGCCCCTGGATAGGATTCAGGAAGAGACAATTCAGAAATCCGACCGTGCCACCCTGGACGAGGTGGAAGCGACCCTCAAGGGTCTGGATGTGACCTACGCCACCGAGCCGGAGAAGAAGGAAATTAACGATGCGCTGGCTCGGATTGCGCAGCTGCGTCAGGTTCTGGACCAGGTGGCGGCGGTAGAGGCGCAGATCGATGCCCTGCCGGATTCCGTGGAGCCGTACCAGCAGACCGTGGAGGATACCCAGATCAAGCCCGCCCGGCAAGCCTACAGCGACCTGACCGACCACCAGAAGACCCTGGTGGACAGCACGAAGCTTGACAAGCTGGTTCGGCTGGAAGCTCAGCTGAACGCCTGGACGATTACCGAGGGCGACGGCCAGATCTGGTACAAGGGCAGCTGGAACCCCTTGAGTTTCACCGTCAACGGCCAGACCCGGAAATTTTCCAAAGTCCTCTTGGACGGCAAAATGCCCATCACGGCGACTCCCAGTTTCCTGGCAGTCAGCGGTTCGATAGACGAACCGTTTACCCTGACGCTGAAGCCGGAGTTTTTGCAGGTCTCGATGAAGCCTGGCGAACACACACTCACGGTGATCTACGGGGAAAACAACAGCGGAACCGGCACAGTTACCTTCACCGTCGAGATACCTGCCAATTACCTGGATGTGACGGGCAAACCGGAATTTGACGGCAAGACCACCGTGACCGTCGATGGAAAGAAATATCCCATTGAGGAAATGAACGGTACGCGTTATGTCAACCTGCCGGAAACCGGCGATCTGCTGACCATCTACTCCTTTAAGGACGGCACGCCGACGGGCTCCTACACCAACTATCCCATAGGTATGCAGGTGTTCCGTATCACCCGCCAGGAAGGCGGCGCGAAGGCCGAGGAAATCACCGAGTTTGCGAATCTTCTGAACTACGCCGGCTGCTCCATCCGCCTTACCGGCACCAAGGGCATCCGCATGATCACCGGCATCGGCGAGAATGCGAGAACGGCCCTGACTGGTGCCCGGGGCCTGGGGGGCTACACCCTGGAGGAATACGGCACTGTGGTCATGCGGGGGGTAGGGACTCCCACCCTGGAAAACAGCAAAAGCCACAACTTCGCCTACAAAAAGGGCAAGGCAGACCCCGTTTTTGCCAGAGTCGGCGGGATGATCCAGTACACCAACGTCCTGGTGGGCTTCAGTCTGGAGGACTGCAAGGATACGCTGACCCTGCGGCCCTATATCAAGTTGAAGGATATGACCACCGGCGAAACCGTCACCCTCTACGGCGGCTGCGTCAGCCGGTCCATCGGCTATATCGCCAAGCAGAACGAGAATACCTACAAGCCCGGCACGGCAGGCTACAAGTACATCCATGAAATCATCGATGCCGTCTACGGCAAGACGGAGCAGGGAGGAGAAACCAAATGAAAAAATATATGGCCTTGCTTCTGGCCCTGTGCCTGCTGACGGCAGGCTGCGGAAAAGGGCAGGAGGCCCCCACAACGGAGCCTCCCGCCTCCACGGCCCCCACCACGCAGGAGACAGCGCCGGAGACCACCACCCCGGAAACCACCGCACCCAAAACCAGGGAAGTCCAGGTCATGGGGGACCGCATCCCGGTGATCCGTCTGCTGCTGGAGGGGGGGCAGACCCTGGAGGTCACGGGCTATGAGGAAACCTTCGCCAAGGTCACGGCGGGAAAGGAGGAGGGCCTTGTAGAGACGGGCTTCCTCCGCTTCCCGGATGAGCCCTTTGAGCGCCGCACCGCCTACGCCCTGTGGAACGCGGGGCTCTACCCGGACTTCTCCTGCCTGGGAGAACCCCTGGAAAAGCTGGCCACCAATACCAAATTGGAGGTACTGGAGGAACTGGAAAACTGCCTGTATGTGCAGGCAGGGGAACAGACCGGCTTCGTACCCCTGGCCCAGCAGAGCCGCTACCCCTATCAGGCCCCGGCAGACAACGGCTCCGGCAGCTCTGGCAGCTCCGGCGGCTCCGGTCCCCAGGACGGCGGCGACATCACCCTGATGCACCCCGGCACCCTCCGGCTCCTGGCAGATACGGTGAAAACCGGCGAAGCCAAGGTGAAGGTCTCCGGCGTGCCCCTGGTGCTCCGGTTCTGCGATTACGGGGATAGGGTTTCCGTCCTGGAATCCGGCACCGCCCCGGAGCTTCCGGGCTACACCGCCATCCTGGAATCTGACGGCACCACCGCCTATATTCCCACAGCCTGGCTGGCCGATGCCCAGACCTTCACCCCCTGGGAGGGGTATGCGGGCAGTAACTGCAAGCTCTACGAACACTATCTGCTCCTTGGCAAGGAGGTCAAGACTTTGTATACCAACAAGCCTCTGACGGTACTCTGGGACGCAGGGCTCACCGCCCTGGTCCAGGCAGATGGGGAGCGGTTCTACGCCGCCTCCGCCACCCTGCGCCAGACCCCGCTGGTGGTAACCCCCGCCCCGGAAAGCGGCGGCAGCAGCGGCGGCTCCTCCGGCGGCAGCAGCGACCTGTGGACACCACCGGCGCTGTAACAGCCAATAGCCCCACAGCCCGGCTCTTGCGCAAGAGCCGGGCCTTTGCGTTTTAACGGCTCTATGTCAATAGTTGGGGTAGGGACAAAAGTAAAATATATTTAGGTCATGCCGAGGAGATATTCTCGGCATGATTTTATGTATGGCAGAATAGGATTCTCTTTCTGAGGCGAATCTATCTTCAAAGTCTTTATAAGCAGCCAGGATCGTGCCAAGCAGGTACTTGATACAGCCGCTTGAAGATACACAGGCTTGCTTGTGATGGGCTTGCCGCTCATACCTTTTGAGCGTTTCACTGCTTTGATTTTCTTGCTCGTATCTCTCACCAGCCATTCGTTAAAGATATTCC
>ERZ824600.4378-NODE-4378-length-12466-cov-4.984852_pt1 | contig 12466 bp, 11 predicted proteins | sample MGYA00519933_ERZ824600 | MGnify/ENA primary metagenome ERZ824600 (study PRJEB31778, sample SAMEA3449178) | human gut metagenome | biome: human gut; feature: human-associated habitat; material: faeces | place: United Kingdom | collected 2010/2012 ... | reverse complement strand
AATAAGTGTGGAAGAAAGAAAAGAATATATAAGAAAATATTTAACTAAAAGAAAAAATGTTAAATTTACAGACCTTTTTGAAGAATATACAAAAGATTTAGTAGTAGCAACATTTTTATCAATATTAGACATGTGTAAACAAAAAGAAATTACATTAAAACAAGATAGTAATTTTAGTGAAATATATATAGAAAGAGTGAATTTATGAATAAAGAAGCTATATTAGAAGGACTTCTTTTTGTAGTAGGCGATGAAGGAATAACTTTAGATAATATCGCTGAAGTTTTAGAAGTAGATAAAAAAGAAGCTCAAAAGCTTCTTAAAGATTTACAAGATGAATACAATAAGGAAAATAGAGGTATTAGAGTAAGTTTTATTGGAGATGCTTTTAAATTAACTACAAAAGGGGAACATAAAGAATATTATCAAAAATTAATTACAACAAGAGGCACAAATACTTTATCAAGTGCTGCATTAGAAACACTTGCAATAATTGCTTATAATCAGCCTATAACTAGGGCAGAAATTGATGAACTAAGGGGCATTGCAAGTATTAATATGATTAGAAAATTAATGGCTAAAGATTTAGTTAAAATTAGTGGAAAAAGTAATTTGCCAGGTAAGCCAAACTTATATCGCACAACTAATGAATTTTTAGATTATTTTGGTTTAGCAACAATAAGTGATTTGCCAGATTTACCAATAAATGAAACAAAAGAAGAAGACGAAGAAGAATTATTTACATCAATATATAAAGAAGAAAAATAACATATTTTTATCTATATAGTTCATACTATTTATTAGGTGAATATTATGACTATTAAGAAAATAAAAATAATTAATGTTGTTTTTCTTTTTTTACTATCTTTTTTATGGCATTTTATGTATGATTTGCTCCCAAATAATTTCTTTGCTTTCTTTTTTCCAGTAAATGAAAGTATCTGGGAACATATGAAAATAATTTATTATTGTTTATTGCTTTCATCACTTCTTGAATTTATTTTGTATCATAAATTTAAAATTAAAGTAAATAATTTTTATATAAGTAGTATGGTTAAATCAGTACTTGGGGTAATTATATATTTAATTATTTTCATTCCTATTTACAAACTTATCGGTGAGTCCATGTTTGTATCAATAAGTTTAATGTTAATTGTTTATGCTTTAATGGAATTTATCAGTTTAAAAATACTTCAAAGTGAAGAGCTAAATATTAATATATTACCAGTTATTATTATAGTTTTAGGAATGATATTATTTATAATATTAACATTTTATCCAGTTCATAATTTTCTATTTTTTGATAACATAAAATTTGGTTATGGCATATTAAAATAACTGCATCACTTTAGATGCAGTTATTTATTTCCAATAGAAACTTTAGAATCATTTTTATCACTCTCTTTTTCTATATTTTCAAGTGCATATTCACAAGCTTGAATAACGAATCTAGAAAATGTTATGTTAGTGTTTGATAACTCTTTTTCAATTTTATTAATTAAAGGCAGAGAAAATCTTATTGTTTTATTTTCTGTTCCTCTTTTTTCTTCGTTTAATCTAAATGCCATCTTTAGTACCTCCACCAATATCGTAATACAATTTACACTCAAAGTATGCATTGCAAAATGCCTTGCAAAGGCATTCTTTTTGTAGTAAAATTAAAAAGTAAAATATATTATACAAAATGTGACAAGTTTTTTGCGCTTTGTTTGGTATGATAATAAAAAGGATGGTAATGTATGAAAAAACATATGAAATTATTTATTGCTTTAGCTGTTATTTTGTTAATAACAATTAGTTTTATCTTTGTTACAAGTTCTAAGGAAAATAATTTTTATAAAGAAAGTACAGATAATATTGAAAAAAGAATAATGCAAGAAAATACTTTGTCAATGATGCTTGAAACAGAAGAAGGTAGTGGAAATTATGAAATGACAACAGCTAGTAGTTGGCCAACAGATGGATATGTTTTTAATGAAACATTATCAAAATGCGAAAACGGCGGAGAATTATCATGGGACGATGAAAAGAAAGTTGTTTTAATGTCTGGAAATGTATCTGATAAGTGTTATGTTTATTTTGATAAGTATGTATCAAATAGTTTAGCTGACTTTGTAGTATCACAATATAACGGGATACAAGGCAATAATAATATTTATTATCATGATAGTTCATTGGAAAATGGTGCAGGAGACAATTCATATAGATATGCAGGAGCCAGTGATTCAGTAAATAACTATGTATGTTTTGGTAGTAGTTTAGATGTATGTCCCGATGATAATCTTTATCGTATAATTGGTGTCTTTGATGGCAAAATAAAATTAGTCAAAGCAGCATATGCAAGCCCTGATAATTTAGGTACAGATGGTGCTTATACTGAGCTATCTTATACCACTGTAGAAGTTTTTAGATGGACTAATCTTAGTTCATGTAGCTCATCTGTAGCTTACAATGATACTTTAAATGTTTTACCTTTATCTAATAAAAATAGTATTGCATACGTAATATCAGGATGTTATAAATGGAATTTATCAGAATTAAATACTATAAATCTTAATAAAAATTTTTTGAATAATTTTGGTGTATGGGCTTCAAAAATTTCTACTACGAGGTGGAATTTCGGCGGAAATACGTGGGATAACATCAATGCTGTAATTCCATCTGTTGCTTATCAGAATGAACACGTAAATACCACTAATAGTTTAACATATGATGCAAAAGTAGGATTGATGTATGTTTCAGATTATGAATTTGCTGCAGCACCTGATTGTTGGAGCTATGTTGGAACTGATTACTCAAGTGCTTCTAGCAAAAATTGGATTTATTTAGGAACTAGAGAATGGCTTATAACACCAAGAATGGATGATGATGGATTGACATTTACGATTGAATATAATGGCTCTTTAGCATCTGGTGAATCTCAGGGAAACTCAAGAGCTGTAAGACCCACTTTCTTTTTAGAAGATACAGTTATTTATAAAAGTGGGGAAGGAACAAAAGCTTCACCAATAATTATTGAATAATTACTAAAAATATGGAAATAGTATTTTATTTCCTTTTTAAATACAATAAAATAAGAAGTGTTGAAAGGACTACCTTAAGTAAAGATTTGCAAAATATATAATATATAATAGAAGTAATTAATCAAATAATGAATAACTATTGTTATAAATAAGTAATTAGTGAAAATAAAGTAAAAAAGGATTATAATGTTATAAGAAAAAACAGATGTTTTGGCAGTATTTATTGTAAATATTTAGTTGTAACAGTAGTAATTTGAAAAAGAATAACTCATTAAAACCTGATGATTATAAAAAAATGAACTTCTGTTTTTCTTGTAGTTTTTGTAAAAATATGTTATTATAAGCTTAAATTTTTCAAAGAGGGATTTTATAATGAAAAAATTAATTGAATATTTAAGTTTATTTATTATTTTATTTACACCAAGTATTGCCTTCGCTGACGAACTAGAAATTACACCAGTTGATATTTGTAGCGGTAATAGTGGCACATTAAAAGTTTTTCAAGTAGTTGGGTACATTCTTTACATTATCAAAATATTAGTTCCTGTTATTATAATAGTTTTAGGTTCTATTGAATTTGGAAAAGCAGCAATTTCAAAAGATGAAAAATCAATTATGGTAGCTGCTAACAGTTTAGTTAATAAATTCATACTTGGCATCTTAATATTTATGATACCAACATTACTTGATGCAGCTTTAAGTTTAGTAAGGGGCACAAAAGAAGCAACGCAAGATTATGAAACTTGTACAATGTGTTTACTTTCACCATTTAGTGATGAATGTGATGCAAAAGATTTAATGGACTAAAAAGTCCGTTTTTTCTTTTATTATAATCTATAAAATGTTATAATATTTATATACATACGGAGGATTACATGAACATGTTAGATGGATTAAATAAAGAACAAAAAGAAGCAGTTTTACATAAAGAAGGACCATGTCTCGTTTTAGCGGGTGCTGGTTCTGGAAAAACAAAAGTTTTAACAACTAGAATAGCAAATATGATAAATGATGGCATTTATTCTGGAAATATTTTAGCTATAACATTTACAAATAAAGCTGCAAAAGAAATGCGTGATAGAATAAGTAACATGGTTGAAAATAACTATGCTTTTGTGGGTACATTTCACTCTTTTGGGCTTCGAGTTATCAGAGAAAATACAGAAAAACTAGGATTAACAAGCAATTTTACTATAATTGATAGCGATGATGTTTCAAGTGTTATAAAAAAGATAATGAAAGAACTTGATATAAGTACGAAAGAATATAGTGTAAGCTATATAAGAAATAAAATTAGTTTTATTAAAAATGAAATGTTAAGTGAAAGTGAAGTTGATAAATATTTAAATAGTCCCCCAGAAAAAGTGGCAGTTAAAGTATATCGTGAATATGAAAAGGTATTAAAGAGAAATAATGCTGTAGATTTTGATGATTTATTAAAAAGACCAGTTGAACTATTTATGCAAAATGATGATATACTAGATAAATATCAAGAAAAATATAGATATATTTTAATAGATGAATACCAAGATACAAATGAAGTACAATATAAATTAGTTAAACTACTTGCAAGTAAATATCGTAATCTTTTTGTAGTCGGAGATGTTAACCAAAGTATATATGGTTTTAGATGGTCAAATTATAAAAATATCCTTAATTTTGAAAAAGACTATCCAGATAGTAAAAGTATTACTTTAAATCAAAATTATCGCAGTACAAATACCATTTTAAATGCTGCAAATAGTGTTATAAAAAATAATGTTGAAAGAAAAGAAGTAAATTTATATAGTACTTTTGGTGATGGAGTTAAAATAAAGTATTTCAGAGGTAATGACGAAAAAGATGAAGTAAAACTTGTCATAGACGAAATAAAAAAACTTCTTGATGAAGGTTATGATTACAATGATTTTGCTATCCTTTATAGAACCAATGCTCAATCAAGAAATGTAGAAGATGCTATATTAAAAGTAAATTGGCCATATAGAGTAGTTGGTAGTTATTATTTCTATAAAAGAAAAGAAATTAAGGATTTATTATGTTATTTAAGATTAATATCTAATCATAATGATGATGTTTCTTTAGAAAGAGTTATTAATGTACCAAAAAGAGGTATTGGAGATACATCAATTAATAATATTAGGGCTTTAGCTAATGAAAATAATACATCTATGTTTGAGGCCTTAACTAAAGCAAAAGAAATTGAATTTAAAAATGTAATATTAAGTTTAAGTGAAGATGCTAAAGAATGTGATTTAACTGAATTAATTGATAAGGTTTTAGAAAAATCTGGAATGAAAGCAGAACTTGAAAAAGAACATACTTTAGAAGCTGATATAAGACTGGAAAACTTAATGGAATTTAAGAGTATTACAGAGAATTATCAAAAAGAAACTGGAACAGTTAATTTGGAAGATTTTTTGGAAGATATAAGTATTGTAGCAGATAGTGCAGACCATCAAAATTTAGAAGATGCTGTAACATTAATGACAATTCATTCTGCAAAAGGTCTGGAGTTTAGAGTAGTTTTTCTTATAGGTATGGAAGAAGGCGTAATGCCACATGTAATGAGTATGAATGAAGCAAGTGAACTTGAAGAAGAAAGAAGACTTTGCTATGTTGGTATAACTCGTGCTAAAGAAAGATTATATATAACAAATGCTAAAAGAAGAATGCTATTTGGTAATACAAATATGAACCCACCATCAAGGTTTATTAGTGAAATTGATGCAGATTTAATTGAAAAACAAGAGTCTAAAATAGAAACAAAAACATTTGATAAAACTAAGTTTTATGATGATGGAGGAGTTTTATATAAACATGGAGATGTAGTAATGCATACAATCTTTGGTAAAGGTGTTGTAATAGATAGTGATGAAAAATTTGTTACAGTTGCTTTTAGTAAAAGATTTGGAATAAAGAAGGTTTTAAATAATTATCAAGGTTTAAGGAGGATTTAATATGAAAACGTTAGTAATTATGGCTGCAGGAATGGGAAGTAGATTTGGAGGATTAAAACAAATAGAACCAGTTGGTCCTCATGGAGAAATAATAGCAGATTATTCTGTATATGATGCTAAAAGAGCTGGTTTTTCTAAAGTAGTATTTATTATTAGAAAAGAAAATGAAGAATATTTTAGAACTCACATTATTAATAAGTATAAAGGGATTGATATTGTACTTGCTTTTCAAGAGTTAGATTATATTCCAGAAGATGTAACATTACCTGAAGGAAGAGTAAAGATGCTTGGAACAGGTCATGCTTTATATTGTGCAAAAGATGTTATTGAAGGAGATTTTATCATTATAAATTCTGATGATTTTTATGGTAAACATTCATATGAACTGGCATCTAAGTTTTTTGATGAAGAAGATAAAGATTACTTAAGTGTAAATTATCCTTATATTGTTACTGCTAGTAAATATGGTAAAGTTAAAAGAGGAGTAGTTAAAGAAGAAAATGGTATTATAAAATCTATTACTGAAAGTGAAATTGGTGAAGAAAATGATAAAATTATAGCTAGAAGTCTTCAAGATGGTTATGAATTTGAAATAAGTGAAGATACTCCAGTAGCAGTTAATTTCTTTGGCTTAAGAGAAAATTTCTTACATATTTTAGAAGAAAAATTTGATGAATTTATTCATGGCGGGTTGACTTTAACAAATGAGTTTTTACTTCCAGATATATTAAAAAATGGAATAAATGAAGGATTATTTCAAATACAATCTAAAGTATCAGAAAGTAGATGGATTGGCATGACTTATAAAGAAGATTTAGAAAGTGTTAAAAATCATATTAATAGTTTAATCGAAAGGGGAGATTATCCTGATGAACTATGGGGAAATTGATATAAAAAAGCGAGTAGAAGAATTAACTAAAATATTAAATGATGCAAATTATAATTATTATGTTAAAGATGAACCAACTATAACAGACCAAGAGTATGATAAATATATGAGGGAACTTGAAAATATTGAACTTGAGTATCCTCGGTATGCAAGTAAGAATAGTCCAACAAAAAGAGTTGGGGGAGAGGTAATTGAAAAATTTGAAAAAGTAGTAAGGGATAAACCTATGCTTAGTATTTCCGATGTGTTTAGTGAAGATGAAGTAAGAGATTTTATTAGAAAAGTGGAAGATGAAGTAAGTCCAGAATATGTTTGTGAACAAAAAATTGATGGGCTTGGAGTATCCTTAATATATGAAGCTGGTAAATTGGTTCGAGGGGTGACGCGTGGAGATGGTTTAGTTGGTGAAGATATAACTCACAATGTAAGAACTATTAAATCGATTCCATTAGAGCTTACAAAACCTGTAGATATTGAAGTGCGTGGGGAAATTTTCATGCATAAAAGTACTTTGGAAAAATTAAATAAAAAAAGAGAAGAAGAAGGTAAACAAAAATTACAAAATGTAAGAAATGCAGCTGCAGGTAGTATAAGACAACTTGATAGTAAAGTGGCTGCAGAGAGGGAACTTGATAACTTTGTTTATTATCTTCCTAATCCAAGTGATTTTGGCATTAAAACTCATCTTGAAGCTTTGCAATTTATGAAAGACTTAGGTTTTAAAATAAATCCTCATAATAAACTTGTAAAAAATATAGATGAAATAATTTCATATATTGAAAAAGAGGCAGAAACTAGAAAAAGTCTATCTTATGAAATAGATGGAATAGTTATCAAAGTAAATGATGTTTCATTACAAGAAAAATTAGGTAATACTGCTAAGTATCCAAGATGGGCGGTTGCTTATAAATTTCCAGCGGAAGAAGTGTTAACTAAACTAACTGATATAATTTTTACAGTTGGTAGAACTGGAAGAATTACACCAAATGCGGTTTTAGAGCCAGTTATTGTAATGGGGTCAACTATAAGAAGGGCAACTCTTCACAATGAAGAGTATGTAAATGCTAAGGGTTTAAAAATCGGAGATATAGTTTCTATTAGAAAAGCTGGAGATGTAATTCCGGAGGTAGTTGATGCAAAACTTGAAAGAAGAAATGGAACTGAAAAAGATTTTAAAATGATTTCAGAGTGCCCAATGTGTCATGAAAAAATAGTTAAAAAAGATGGTAATGTTGATTATTATTGTGTAAATCCAAAATGTCCAAAAAGAAATATTGAAGGTATTATTCATTATGTATCAAGGGATGCTTTAAATATTGAGGGTCTTGGGGATGAAATTGTTGAAGAATTGTATAATCTAGGTTTTGTTAGAAGTATTGTTGACTTATATAGTTTAAGTGATAAGAAAAAACAAATTATGGAATTTGATGGTTATGGTGAAAAAAGTTTAAATAAAATAATAGATAATATTGAAGCTAGTAAAAATAGTAGTTTAGAAAGATTATTATTTGGTTTAGGAATTAAAGAAATTGGTAGTAAAACTGCTAAAATACTTGCAAGTAATTTTGGTTCAATGGATAGTTTAATGAGTGCAAGTATGGAAGAATTAGAAAGTATTAGAGATATTGGTCATATAACTGCTTTAAGTGTTTATGAATATTTAAAAGAAAATAAAGAACTAATTGAAAAGTTAAAAGCTTTAGGTGTAAATATGAAATACTTAGGTAAAAATATGGGACTTAATGAATTTATTAGTGGTAAAAAGTTTGTTATAACTGGTACTATTGATGGGTATGGTAGAAAAGAAATTAAAGAAATAATTGAAAGTTATAATGGTACTGTTAGTGAGTCAGTTAGTAAAAATACTGATATTGTTATTGTCGGTAGTAATCCAGGTAGTAAATATCAAGATGCATTACGACTTAATATCATGATTTGGGATAATGATAAAACTATCAATGTATTAAATAATTTGCCAAAAGCATAAATAGATAGTATAATTATATTACTTAAGAGGTGAAAAGATTTTGAAAAAAATAAAGAATTTATGGGAAAATAATAAAGTATTAATAGTACTAGGATTAATTCTTGTAGCTTGTTTAGTTGCTATACTTATTGTTTCATTTTCATACTTCTTTGGAGGAAGTAAAAATGAATATGGTGATAGATTACAAGATATAGAAAAATATCCAATTACTGAAACTATTAAAAATGAATATGTAAGTGCCTTAGAAAATGAAAAGATAGTTAAAGATGTAAAAATGCATACAAAAGGAAAAATTATTTATATTACAATAGATTTTAATGCTGATACATCTTTAAATGATGCAGAAGCTAAAGCTACATCAAGTTTATCTAATTTAAGTGAAGATATTCTAAGTTACTATGATATTAATATTACTTTAAAATGTGATAAAAGTGAAAATAGTGAAGGATTTGTTATTCTAGGAGCTCGTAATGTTGCTGGTTCTGGTTTAGTTTGGAATAATAATACTCCAGTAGAAAGTGAAGAGAAATAATGAAAAAGAAGAAAAGTATTATAATAATTATAATAAGTATTTTAGTTGTTATTGGTATTGCAATTGGTTTATATTTTATATTAAATGATAAAGATAAATTAACAGTTTCTGAAAGAAATTGGGTTAATCAAAATATTGGTACAATCCAAAATATAAATGTTATAAATAATGTTAATGTATTTGGTAAAAATGGTAGTGGAGTTTTTTATGACTTTATTAGTGATTTTGAAACTGAATATGGTTTAAGTATTAACCCAATAACATTTAATGAAGGAAGTAATCCATCAGGAATTAGTTTTGGTGTTAAAAATATAGTTGATGATAATGATATATTATTTTATACAGATCATTATGTTTTAGTAGGTAAAAATAATGATTATATTTCTACGGAAGAAGATTTAAATGGTAAGAATATTGATATATTAAGTAAAGATTTAAGTTATGTAAGTAAATATGTTAAAAAAGCAAGTAATGTAGTATTTAAACAATTTGAAAATATTGATGAAATAATACTAGATATGAATGAAAATGAAACATATATGTTAGTTCCATTAATGGAATATTTAGATACAATACTAAGTAAAGATTATAAAGTAGTATATCATTTTAGTGATATAAAAGAATATTATGTTCTAAGTTTAAGTGATGATAAATTATCTAGTGTATTAAAGAAATATTATAACAAATGGAATAATGAATTTGATAATGTTTATAATGATAATTTATTTAAAACATTTACTAGTGCTATGAATATTACTGATACTGAAGTTGATAGTATGCAAAGTATTACATATAATTATGGTTTTGTTAATGCATCACCTTATGAAGTAATATTAGGTGGTAAATATGGTGGTATTGTTGCAGTTTATTTAAGTAATTTTAGTAAATTTGCAGATATAGAATTTAATTTTGTTAAGTATAAAACATTTAATAAGTTTATGAAAGCTGTTAATAATAAAGATATAGATTTATATTTTAATTATTATAATTTTACAGATGATTTTTATCAAACAGATGGTATTTCTATAGAATATGTTATAGCTGCTAGAAGAGATAATAGTACAGTTATAAAATCAATTTATTCTTTAATAGGGGAAACTGTTTATGTACAAGAAAATAGTAAAATATATGATTATATTAAAAATATAAGTGATATTAATATTAAAACATTTAGTACTACAAAAGATTTATTTAAATTAAATAAAAAGGATGTATTTATTATCCTTGATAAAAATACATTTGATTATTATAGTGAAAACAAACTAGATAATTATAGTACTAGATATACTGACTATATTTTAAATAATTACACATTTAAAGTTAAAACAAATAGTGCTCTATATAAACTTTTAAATAAGTATATAGATATATCTGATGAAAATGAAATGGTTATTGAAGGACTTTTAAATCATGCCGAAACAGTAAAAAGTGGAGGAATGATAACTAAAATTGCTGAGTATATTCTATATGTAGTTATTTTAGTAGCAGTTATAATTCTTGTAGTTTTCAAAAAGAGTAAGAAAATAACTATTGCTAGAAAAATCAAAAAAGATGATAAAATGAAATTTATTGATCAATTAACTAGCTTAAAAAATAGAAATTTCTTAAATGAAAACATAGAAACATGGAATAACAATACAATTTATCCTCAAACAATCGTAGTTGTTGATTTAAATAAAATTCAAGAAATAAATGATTTATACGGATATAATGAAGGAGATAAACAAATTAAAGCTTTAGCTAATATACTTGTTAAGACTCAACTTGACAATAGTGAAGTAATGCGTACTGATGGTAATGAGTTTGTAATTTATCTAGTGGGTTATAGCCAAAAACAAGTAAGTAATTATATCTTTAAATTAAACAAAGAAATTAAAAAGCTTCCATATGAATTCGGAGCAGAATTTGGATATAGTATGATACTTGATGATATCAAAACCATTGAAGATGCTTTAAATGAAGCCGTGGAAGACATGAAGAAAAATAAGGACAATAATAGCAATGAAGAAGCTTAAACTAGAACTAAAAGAGTTTTATGAAAACTTTAAAAAAGTTTTATTTAAACCTGAGATGGCAATATTGCCAGGTCAACTAGCTTACTTCTTTGTTCTAGCTATTGTGCCAACTATTACACTGATAAGTTATGAAGCAGCACTTCTTAACTTATCAACTGATGTAATATATGATTTTATAGGTTCAGCCTTTTCCAGTGATATAGCAAGTATGCTTCTTGCAACAACATCAAGTAGTGAAAAAGGAATTGGTTTCTTTCTAGTAGTCATCGTAGGTTACTTTATAGCATCAAATGGACCAGCATCAATCATTATTACATCAAATACTATTTATGGTGAAAAACAAGAAGGTTTTTTTAGAAGAAGATTAAAAGCATTAATAATGACATTTGTATTAGTTTTACTATTTATATTCATGTTAATAGTGCCAGTTTTTGGTACTAAAATAATAGAATTATTTAAATTTGTTGATTTAAATAGTAATGTAACAGATAATGTATCAATGATAATAACTTTCTTGCAAGGACCAATTACTTGGCTTATAATGTATTTCTTTATTAAAATACTTTATACGATGGCCCCAAATAAAAAGGTAAGAAGTAAAAATGTTGGATATGGAGCTTTATTTACGACATTTTCATGGGTAATTATTACATATATTTATTCATACTATATAAATAATTTAGCTCATTATTCAACCTTTTACGGAGGACTAGCAAACATAGTTATTTTAATGTTTTGGTTTTATCTTCTTGCCTATGCTTTTACAATAGGTATGGCCCTTAATTATCGCAAAGAAGAAATAGAATTAGAAAAAACTGGAACTATAAATCCAGTAAAATAGAGAATAATATAATCATGTACTACGAGTATTACTTATGTACATGATTTTTTCTTCGATATAACCCTAGTATTAATTTATCTAAAATATATTGAGGAGTAATATTCAAATAAGACTTGCATAGTGTAAGTCTTATTTTTTTAGTTAATTTCAAAAGGTGCCCCACTGGGTAATGTCAACAACTTAAGGACTAGAAATAGTTCTTTTTTTAATATGTAGAATTAA
>ERZ824600.4372-NODE-4372-length-12490-cov-3.039003_pt1 | contig 12490 bp, 10 predicted proteins | sample MGYA00519933_ERZ824600 | MGnify/ENA primary metagenome ERZ824600 (study PRJEB31778, sample SAMEA3449178) | human gut metagenome | biome: human gut; feature: human-associated habitat; material: faeces | place: United Kingdom | collected 2010/2012 ... | reverse complement strand
GCCATCTGCCGTATTTCAAGGGACACGATTTCATCCTGCACGGCACGGGACGACCGGAGGATTACTTCATCGGACAGGCGTATGTTTTCCCGGAGGCGGAGGCGCTTTCCATTCTGCGGGAGCCGTACCGCCATGGTCCGTCCGTGCGCGACATCGTAACGCCGATTTACAAGGAAGCCGCCGGATTATCCGAGGTGGAGAAAAAGCAGTATCTGGATCTGAATCTCTGGCTGCCCGGCGACATCCTTCTCAAGGCGGACAAGATGAGCATGGCTCATTCGCTTGAGCTGCGTGTTCCCTACCTTGACCGCGAGGTCATGCAGGACGCGGGCGTTTATCCCGATTCGTACAAGATAGCGGGCGATACAAAAGAGATACTGCGCCGCGCCGCCAACAGGACCCTGCCGGACCAGTGGGCAAACAGAAAGAAAAAGGGCTTTCCCGTTCCGATCGCCCGCTGGCTTTGCGACGAAAAGTAAACATCAAGGTGCGCCAGCCACTCACGACTCTCATGATTCCTGTCATCGATGCCAAACAGCAACAAGACATCGAGTCGGTCAAAGAGCTTGTGCTGAACGAGGTCAATGTCAAAGAAATGGTATTTGCCGACAATGCCGCCGGTATTCTGGTAAAACGCGTAAAACCCGATTTCAAAAAATTAGGCCCGCGTTACGGAAAGATTATGAAGCAATTAGCCTCAACCATAGCAACCATGTCGCAAGACGACATATTGCGGTTTGAGAAAGAAGGCAGATTTGTCTTTGACATCGACGGACAACAAGCCGTGGTCGAAGCCGAAGATGTCGAAATCATCTCCGAAGATATTCCGGGCTGGCTGGTCGCCAACGAAGGCCGACTCACCGTAGCTCTCGACATTACCGTAACCGAAGAGTTACGTCGCGAAGGCATCGCTCGAGAATTGGTAAACCGCATACAGAATATCCGTAAATCGAGCGGATTCGATATCACCGACAAAATCCACGTGCAACTCACAAGGAACGACGAAACCGACCCGGCCGTAGAGGAATACAAAGACTACATTGCCAAACAGGTACTTGCCGAGAGCATCACCTTGTGCGACACGTTAGACTCTGCCGGAGCCGAACTCGATTTTGAGACCTTCACCATACAAGCGGCCATAAAAAAAGCTTAACCACGATTTTGCCCCGTATTATTTGTAATATGGGGCAAATCTTTTTACCTTCGCAACGAAAATAGAAACCAAAAACAAATCTAATCATGGGAAAAAAGACACGCTATTCCGACGCCGAGTTGGAAGAATTTCGCGCCATCATTCAGGAAAAACTCGAAAAAGCATATAAGGACTACGAACTGTTGAAAGCCACTGTCATGAATGCCGATGGCAACGATACCAGCGACACCTCCCCTACGTTCAAGGTACTGGAAGAGGGTGCAACAACGTTGTCGAAAGAAGAAGCCGGACAACTGGCTCAACGACAGATGAAGTTTATCCAACACCTGCAAGCTGCATTGGTACGTATCGAGAACAAAACCTACGGCATCTGCCGCGAAACCGGTGAACTGATACCGAAAGAGCGTCTCTATGCCGTGCCTCACGCTACGCTGAGTATCAACGCGAAGAGAGAGCAGAAATGACAAAACGGCAGATTGCACTCCTCTCCATATTTCTGATACTGCTCGTCGATCAGGCCTCAAAGATATGGATTAAGACCCATTTTACCTTGGGCGAATCCATCACGGTATTTCCGTGGTTTCGCATTCTGTTTATCGAAAACAACGGAATGGCATTCGGCATTGAACTATTCGGCAAGTTGTTTCTCAGCCTGTTCAGAGTAGCAGCCATTGCCGTAATCGGGTACTACCTCTACAAGCTCACCCGTCTGTCCCATTACAAAAGCGGCTTTGTCGTGTGCATATCGCTCATCTTTGCCGGAGCGATGGGTAACATCATCGACTCGCTTTTCTACGGACTTCTGTTCAGCCAGTCGACCTACTATTCAGTAGCCACGTTCCTGCCCGAAGCCGGCGGATACGCCCCTTTCCTATATGGAAAAGTTGTCGATATGCTCTACTTCCCGCTGTTCGGATTCTATTGGCCTGAATGGATGCCGTTTGTCGGAGGCGAATATTTTGAATTTTTCCACCCGATATTCAACATTGCCGATGCCTCTATTTCGGTAGGAGTCATTATCCTCCTGCTGTTTTACCGGCACACCTTCTCGGCCTCGCTCTCGGAAATGTTTCCCTCCAAATCCAAATAAAGCGATACGTGATGTTCAAGGCAAAAAATACGATATGCGCAGGAATAGGTCTGCTGCTCTTATGCTCGGCATGTGAGCAGACCCCGTCGCATATCATTGCCCCTGAACAGATGGAAACCCTCCTTGTCGACATACACAAGGCCGAGGCCATTGCCGACAACATAGCCCAATACGCCACCAACGAAGCCAAAGAGCAATTGCGGCAATCGGTCTTCGACCGCCACGACGTAACCCAGGCTCAGTTTGACACCTCACTGATTTGGTACAGCGAGCACATGACCAAATATTCCCAAATATACGAGAAGGTTACCGCCCGGCTGAAAGAGGAGGACGATGCCGTAAAAACGCTCCTTGTCGAACGGAAAAGTTCGCCGCTTACCCGACCGGGTGACTCCATCGACGTATGGAACAAAGACCCCTATTTCATGTTTGAGCCGCGGCTGTACCGCCACGTCCTGCTCTTCAATGTCTTGGCCGACGACAATTTCCGCGAAGACGACCACTTCCTGCTGACCGTAAATTTTGCCCAACTGCCGAAAGGAACAGCCGACAAAGCACGACTCACTCTCGTCATCAGACACCGCAACGACTCGGTCTATACCATCACCAAGGAGGTATTGCACGATGGTATCACCACCTTAGAGGCACAAGCACAGAACGACCGCGTAACCCGTGTCATGGGTAGTATAGAGGTGCCGCTACACCCGATGTGGCAAGAGAGTTACGCCGACAAAATATCTCTGTTGCGTATCCGGCACAAAAATCGTCCGAACGTGCCCCGGCCATGATAACCCACTCATTTCTGTCGCATTATGTCTGTTGGGAAAAAGGAGTCTACCGGTTGCAACTCCTGCATGCCGACACACACAGCCACACCGTAACGGTAGAACCCTACGAAAAAGAATGTGCCGGCACGCGGTTCTGCGACGGTCTGCTGCTGGCAGCAAACACCTCGTTTGAACGCGAGAAAAACGCACTTATCGCCCGGCTGAAAGAGGAAGGGCTCTTTACCCTGCCCCAACTGGCCGACTATCTTTCTTGCACAGCACTTTATACCCACTACTGTACCCCGCCCCTAAGCCGGCTCTATGCACTCGTTCCGCAAGCACAAAAACAAGAGATTGTGCTGCAAGAGATATTACAGTTATAAACTTTCTCTTTTTTTTATTACCTTCGTCGATACGAAACAAAAGAACCGAACGCTATGAGATTAGCCATTGTCGTCCCCTGCTATAACGAAGAGAAGGTCATCTGCGAATCGGCCAAACGGCTTACGCACATACTTCATCACCTGATAGAGAGTAAAAAGATTGCCGAAAACAGTTTCATTCTCTTTGTCAACGATGGCAGCAAAGACAAAACATGGCCGATGATTGAGGAACTTTTCGCTGCTGACAAGCACATCTTCGGTCTCAGCCTTGCCTTGAACCGCGGGCACCAGAACGCCCTGCTGGCCGGCCTCATGTGTGCCAAAGACATATGCGACGCTGCCATCTCTATCGATGCCGACCTGCAAGACGACGTCAACTGTATCGAGTTAATGGTCGATGCCCATTTGGCAGGATTTGATATCGTCTATGGGGTTCGCAGTTCACGGAAAAGTGACACCTTTTTCAAGCGGACAACGGCACTGGCCTTTTATCGGCTCATGTCGTGGCTCGGAGCAAAATCGGTCTACAATCACGCCGACTACCGCCTGATGAGCCGCCGTGCGCTGCAACATCTTGCCCTCTACCCCGAACGCAATCTTTTTCTGCGCGGCATTATCCCCACTATCGGATACAAATCGACCTGCGTATATTACGAACGGCACGAACGTTTTGCCGGCGAGTCGAAATATCCACTGCGCAAGATGATCAATTTCGCCATAGAGGGAATCACCTCCTTCTCGATAAAGCCCATACGTTTCATCTCATCCATGGGTTTTCTCATTCTGTTCATCACCCTTATCATGGCCATATACACGCTGGTATCGTTTTTCATGGGAGATACCGTCGAGGGGTGGGCCTCACTCATGCTCTCGCTTTGGTTCCTGGGTAGTGTGCTGCTCATAGCCATCGGTATTATCGGAGAATACATCGGGAAGATATATATCGAAGTAAAACAGCGCCCCCGCTATACCATCGACACATTTCTCACACACGACCACGAAGAGCAGGCCTGAAAAATTAAGCCACCCAACAAAAGAAAGGCGATAACTTGATTGTTATCGCCTTTCTTTTATTGTTTAAAAATAACGATTATTCTTCGTAAAGACCGGCAACAAATTTGGCCAGCTCTTCACCTCTCAGATCCTGTGCAATAATCTTGCCTTCGGGATCGATGATATACATACGAGGAATACCCGTAACATTATAACGTTTGGCAGCAGGACAATTCCAGCCTTTCAGCGAAGATACGTGATGCCAGTTCATATCATTCTTCTTGATAGCAGCTTTCCACGGGCCAACGGTCTCATCGAGCGAAACGCCGAAGATTTCGAAACCTTTGTCGTGATATTTCTCATAGATAGCCTTTACATTGGGTACTTCGCGCAAGCAGGGGCCACACCAAGAAGCCCAGAAGTCGAGCAGTACATAGTGTCCACGCAGGCTATACAGCGACAGTTCGGTGCTATCGGGAGTCATCAGTTTGATGTCAGGAGCCGTTCCACCTACCGATACACTGGCCAGTTCGTCGATAGCCGTTTTCAGTTCAATACCGGGATTCGACTGTTTTACGCGGTCGGTCAGTTTGGCATAAGCGGCCTCTACTTCATCGAAAGATTTATTTTGAATCATATACTCTTTGATGAAATATGCAACGCCATAATTGTTCTTGGCCGAATCGACATAGTTGGCCATCGACTCTTGCATTTTTTCCTCAATCATAGTATACACAGCAACGGCAGAATCTATCGACATGCTCTTATCCTCTCCTGAGAGAATGTTCGAGAATGTAAACATTTTTCCCAATGACATGAAAGCCGAAGCCATAATCAGATCATATCCATTTTCATAGGCAATCTGTTCATCGCCTTCAGCCTTAATAGCAAGCACTTCCTGGACTGTACTATCTTTGGCTGTACGAGTTTCCATTGCTATGGTTACACTCACCGGCACATCCGAAACAAGAATAACTTTTTTAGCTTCGTTGGCAGCATTTACCTCATAAAGGTCAACTTTATTGGCCAACGAGAACGAGAAAGAGCCATCGGCAGCCACTACGGTCGAGTCGATAACCTGAGCCTCTTTCTCCACTTTCTTTTGCAGATAGACCGTTTTTCCGGCCCCCTCTTTCCATGTACCGTCAACGACATATTTTTCGGTACAAGCCGAGAGACTTAAAACGCCGATAAAGGCGACAGCGGTTAAATTCGTCAGTTTCATTTTATAAAAGATTTATGATATACAATAGCCCCTGCCCAAATGGGCAGGGGGCTATGCGCTTTTTATTGTTTGTCGGTGAGGACGACACCATAGTTGGCGAAGTACTCTTTGCAGAGTTCCACGCGGGCTTTGATGTCGGGCAAGACTTGATCCTTGGTCTTGGCCGAACCATTCAAATATTGATCAGTAGCAGGGAATACGACACCTTCTTTGTCATCATCTTCGGTGATGGCTTCGGCCACGGCAGTTTCAATCTCGGCATAGTAAGCCTCTTTCTCGGCTGCGGTGGTGGTCACGATAAAGGCCACATAGTCACCCAGTACCTGGGCTAATGAAGGACGCCAATATACCGATGCGTATCTGTGGTAAATATTGTAGTCGGGATCATTCATTGTTTCGTCATCATAACGGTTCAATTCCGTAATACCTACACGGGCAGGACGCAATTCGCTTTGGAACCAAACCGTGGCGAAATGCCACATGTTTTCTCCGTTCACGATCTCTTCTTCAGTATCATATTCGGGGTTGTAATTCAGCATGCCCGTTTCAAAGTCGTCGGCAGATGACTCGTAATAGCCATCGCAGTTTCTATTGAAACAGAATTCTATGCCAAAAACCGAGGTTCCCACCGTATAGTCGATACTGTATTGGTTGAATGCGGTCGGTTCTTCAAGCTGGCTGTTGGCGATGTTGGTGAAGATATATTCCACAACCAGCGACGTGTAGAGGCGTTTCAGGTAGGTCTTGTCCATCGTGTCGAAATCGGCACAGCAGTGCGAGAACATGATGTACTGGGGGCAGCAGGTACCGCCTTCAAAGGTGTAATAGAAATCCTTTGATTGATACCCAAGACCAAGTTGACGATCGCTGTACCAGGGATTGTACTGCATCTCGCTGGCGAAATAGATGGTACGCGGCATATATTTCGAAATAAATTCTTCACCGAAAACAGGGAATACCTCCGTTTCGAGGAAGTTAAGCACCTTACCTACATATTCATTATCGGCCGGCACAAAATATTGTCCGACGAAATCGGGTACCGAGTCACCGTTTACGTCGGCTGCATCCAAATCCCATGAGAACATACGGCCATCAAGCGACGCATAGTTGAAAGTTGCGCTATCGACATCGAGGGTGGCTTCGAGGTCATACTTGGCATTGAATGCTTCGATGGCCATTTCAGGTGTCGGAGTGATTGCACCACCATCGCCGTTGTTATCGTTGTCGTCATCGCTACATGCGGTAAACGCCACAGCTGCCAACAGGCAGCTTGCAAACATCAGAGTTTTTTTCATAATTTGATAAATTAAAAAGGTTTGTAAATTTATTTGAGTTGGATTTTCCTAATATGAAATCAAGGCTCTCGCAGGACGGGGGTTGACATTTTGCGGATTGATTTGCCGCTCGGCCAGCGGGAAATTCAACGTATAGGCGGCATCGTCTTTTTCGAGGCGATAGTAACCGGCATTCCCGTAAGGGTGGATAACTTCGGCACGGGTGGTGCGGCGCAGGTCGAAGAAGCGGTGGAACTCTTCACCGCAAAGCTCCCGGCGACGCTCGTCCCAGATAAATTGCACAATCTCTTCGCCACCGGCAAAATCGGCCGGGGTCAACTCCTCGTAGGCTTGGGCATCGAGACGGTAACGGCGCAGGTGGTTCACATAGTCGAGTGCGGTGGCGTAATCGGGATTCTCCTTGCGGGCATAGGCTTCGGCCAGTGTGACATAAGCCTCGGCCGAGCGGAAGGCCGCACGCATGTACAAGTCATCGTATGAGTTGAATTTCAAAGCATAGTAATTCCCCCGTTTGTGGTAGAGTTCACCGGGCGCTTCGTGGGGGGCAATGAACCAATAGGCCAACCGGTGGTCGCCGATGCAGGTGGTCGTGTCGTAATCGTAGAGGCCGATGAGGTTGTTGTCGATGGTGCGCGACAAGGTAAATGTCTGTGCATAAGCATCTGCCCGGGAAATAAGATTGGAGATGGTCGTGGTGGCCGAGGCAAAACAGAACATCAACTCGGGATTGGCCGGTTGCATGAAGTTGTCGTAGGCATCGGAGCCGTTTATTTCGCCCGGGGCAACCGACTGAATGCGGTCGGTGATGTCGAACAGGGCATCGTTGGCCTCCAATATCTCCTTGCCATACTCGATGGCGGCATCGAAATCGTTGGTATAAAGTGCTTTGCGCATGGCCACAAAAAGCATGGCATTATAACCGATGTAGTAATAGTTACCGGTATCTTTACCTTTCAAGGCTGCCAGTCCTTCGGTAATGTCACTATCGATTTGCGCATATACTTCGGCGAAAGTAGCCCGTTCATATGGTTGGAGCGACGGTGTGGGATCGGTCTTTAAAGGCACACACAAAGTTTCGGGAGTAGCCAAATCATAAGGCATTGCGTAGATGTTTGCCAACATAAGATAGGCAAATGCCCGATGGAATAATGCCTGTCCACGCAGGATAGCCTGCTCGTCGGGAGTACCTTCAAGGCCTTTATCCAGGGCGTCAATACAGGTGTTAGCTACCAGTATTTGAGAATAAAGGTAATTGAAAAGCTCGTCTTCGAACGATTCGTCCTCGATTTCTATCTCATCGCGCCACTGGTAGACGTAACGGTAGTTGTTGAGGGCATAAGGCAGGGTATTGTCATACCGGGGTGTGAACAACTCCATGTCGTCGGTCATCAGGTTGACCCACACGCCTTCGCGAATCAAATCGCCGAAGTAGCCTTCGCCTTGGAGTATCTCGGTGTAGTCGGCGCAGGTGGTGGGAATGACCAGATTCTGAGCCGAACGTTCGAGAAAATCGTCGCAACTTCCTAAAGTCAAGCTAAAAGCAAGCAGCAGTGTATAAATGGTTTTCCGTATCATGATTTTCTTTTTCATTTTAAAGTTGGGTTAAAATCCGATTGTTACCGACAATGAGTAGGTGCGGGGTATCGAAGAGGTTGCATAACTGCCCTGTTCGGGGTCGAAACCATGCCAACGCTTATCGGCAATGATAAAGAGGTTATTGGCTTGGGCCGAAATCTGGAAATTAGCCAGATGCATCTTTTTCAGCATTTTCTTATTGAAAATGTAGGAAAGCGAAAGGCTGCGCAGGCGGAAGTTGTCGGTCGAACATACGCGTGCCGTGGAGTAGTCATACATGGAGGTGCCGTAGATGTGGTCGACACTGGTACGCGGTTGGCGCACACCCAAATCGGTATAGGTATTGTCGTCGTAGAGGGCGGGAATGTTGGTGTGCAACTCGTCGCCCGGCTCGCGCCAGCGGTTCAGGAGTTCCCGCGTCACGTTCTTTTCGGGGTCGAACACGGCATCGTAGTCGCCATAGATGAAAGGCAGGCGGTTGACCGCGCCGAGCGAATAGGTGAACGAACCGCGGAGAATCCACTCCTTCCAACGGTATTCGAGGTTGATGCCGCCCGTATGGGGAGGCGAAACGACGCCCGACTTCACAAGCTTTATCTCGTCTTCGTAGAGGGTGTAGTTCTTATAGGTGCGACTTCCCCATGTGGCAGAGGTGTTGCCATTCTTGTCGTAGAAAATCGGGAGGCCGGTTTCGTGGTCGAGGCCGGCAAAGGGATAAGAATAGATGGTGCCCAATGCCTCACCCTCGATGAGCGCCGCGCCCGAGAGCATGTTCTCCCGCGTGTTGCTTGTCTCGTCATTGGCGTGTATCAACTCGTTCTTGTTATAGGAGTGCACGAAGCCGATAACAAAACGCATGTCTTTGGTCTGCACGGGGGTGAATTTCACGGCCAGTTCCACACCGCTGTTGTTGACATCACCGCCGTTGATTTTCCGCAACGTGTAGCCGTTGACAGCCGAGATGGTCTTGTTGACAATCATGTCGGTACCCACCTTTTTGTAGACATCGACGGTGGCGGTGATGCGGTCGAGCAGGAACGACATGTCGAGGCCGACGTTGTATTGGGTGGTCTTTTCCCAGCGCAGGTTCTCGTTGGGCCAGTAGGCCACCGTCGATGTGGCCATGCCGGTGTAGGAATTGATGGAACCAATCTGCATGACCAAGTCGGGCGACGTGCCTTTGTCGACGTTCCCCTGGATACCGTAAGAGAGGCGCAACGCCAAGTAGGAGAGCCAATCTTCATAGGGTTTCATGAACGACTCGTTGGTGATGGCATACTTGCCGGCTACCGACCATATAGGGAGGAATCGGTATTCGGGATTCTCGCCGAACTGGTTGCTGCCGTCCATACGCACGTTGGCATTGAGGGTGTAGGTGTCGCGGTAGGAGTAGATGCCCGAAAAAATCCACGACACGGTATTGGCCTGGTTGTCGGTAATCACAGGAGTGAAATTCCCACGGGAAAATTCTCGAACAAATGCATCGGTATATGCCGGCGATATGACCTGCCCGCGCTCGGGCATCCAACCATAATATGTGCCCGAAAAACCGTCGGTGATGACACTGCGTATCTCGGAAGTGGCCAATGCACTCACCAAGTGGCCGCGGAAATCCTTGGAATAGTTGAGCGTGTTGCGGATATCGAGGGTCGTCTTGCTGGTTTCGGCTTTTGAAATCACGCCGCCCTGGGGTATGACGCTCTCGTTCCAATATATGCTGTTAAATTCCAATGTATCATAGATATATCCGCGCAGGGTGTTGACATAGTAGGAGTCTTCTTGCGCCCAAGAGGTGGTCTTCGTCGCATTGTAGACATACGACCCGGTCATCTCATATCGCAGGCCGTCGTAGATTTTCCAGACGAAATTCATCAACCCGGTGAGGCTGGCGAGGTCGGCATAGTTGCCGGTGGTCTTTGACTCGTGCAAGGCGTTGAAGGCGTATGTCTCACTGGCCATGTTGCTCGATGAGAACGACTCGTAGGGTTGGTAGAAAAACATCGAACCGTCGGGATTGTAAGCCGGTATCGTCCGTGCCGTTTCCCGGGCATAGGAGTCGGGATTGAAACTGCTGTGGTAGCCTTGGTTGTCGGTAATCGAACCGTTGAGTTGGAAGCCGAGGTAGACTTTGGGGCTGATCCAGGAATTGACCTTCAACGTGGCCGTGTAACGCTTCGAAAGCTCTTGCCGGGCCGTACCCTCCGATATCGACGCGCCCACCGAAGAATAGTAGGTGGTGCTTTCGTTACCGCCGGAGAGGCTGAGGGTATGGTTCTGTGTCACGGCATTGCGGAAAAGGAGGTCGAACCAGTCGGTATTGCGGTCGATCATCTCATCGACGGCGGCATTGAATTCGGAGCGGCTCAAAGCCTTGGCGTCGTACTGGTTTTTGAGCATCTCATAACCGAGCGTGAAGTTCTTGCGGGTATAGGTAAGGCGGGAATCGAGCAAATCTTTCGACAGTTGGACGCGTTCGCCGGCATCCATCAAATAGAGGCGGCGGTAATTTTCGCGCTGGTTGATGGAAACGGAGCCGTTGTAAGTCACCTGGGCCGGGCCGTTGCGGCCTTTCTTGGTGGTCACGACAATGACGCCGTTGGCGGCCTGCACACCATAAATGGCCGTTGCCGAGGCGTCTTTCAGGACGGTAATGCTCTCGATGTCGTTGGGATTGACACCGGCAATGGCATTACCCACCAGATATTGGGCATCTTCGGCCAAGGGGTCGAGGTTGCCGCTCTCGTCCCAGTTTACACTGTTGTCGTCGAGAATGATGCCGTCGAGCACCCACAGAGGCGCGGTATTTCCATATAAGGAAGAGGTTCCGCGGATACGGATTTTCGGGGTCGCACTGGGGCCTCCGCTGGTCGTCATCACCGACATGCCGGCCACCTGCCCCGCCAACATCTGGTCGATGGAGAATTTATCGGACAACTTGATGTCTTCCATCTCAATCTGCGAAACGGCACTGGCCAACTCCCTGCGATTGACGTTCTGATAACCAGTAACGACAACCTCATCGAGGTAGGCACTCTTCTCCCGCATCGTCACATCGACAATCTTTCTATCTCCGATGAGAACCTCCTGCGTTTCAAAACCAATGGATGAGAATACAAGAGCAGCGTCTTTATTATTGGAGATAATAGCTATATAATAGCCATTTTCATCGGTTATTGTACCACCGGACGTTACTCCTTTTTCTATCACTGTCACACCAATAAGAGGCTCTTTGTTCTCGTCATACACATGGCCCGACACAAATCTCGATTTCTGAGCCTCGGCTTGCGATATTCCTACAAATAACAACGGAATAAACAATAATTGAAAAAATTTTCTCATAGCACTTAATTTTCCTTGTTATCATCAAAAGCTGATAACAACTTTTAGGTTATGCCTATCGTTATTGATACCATGCAAAGTTATATATAATATGGCTATAAAAAAATAAAATCGAAAGTTTTCATAAAAAAAATTTACGAAGTACTAAAATCTGGAACATTTTTTTAGACCTATCTTTCTATTTTATAAATACATAAGAATATCGAACAAAGATAATGAGCAACCACCATGATACATTTATTTTTTTAGACAAATAGTCGCAAATACTATGGATAAATATTATTTTTGCCACAAATATCACACCATGGACATCATAACGCTTTTGGGGCCCACCGCTTCTGGAAAAACTACATTGGCCGTGCGACTAGCCGAAATTTTACAAACTGAAATCATCAGTGCCGACTCTCGACAGATATATCGGCACATGAATATCGGCACGGGGAAAGACATAGACGAATACACCATAAACGGGCACACAATACCCTATCACCTTATAGACATCTGTGAACCGGGATATAAATATAACCTGTATGAATATCAACGCGACTTCAACCTCGCCTATGACGATATTTGCAGCCGGAACAAATTGCCAATACTCTGTGGCGGAACCGGACTTTACATAGAAACCGTTCTCCGCGGATACCACATGCCGATGGTTCCTGAAAACAAA
>ERZ824600.4369-NODE-4369-length-12493-cov-3.410999_pt1 | contig 12493 bp, 9 predicted proteins | sample MGYA00519933_ERZ824600 | MGnify/ENA primary metagenome ERZ824600 (study PRJEB31778, sample SAMEA3449178) | human gut metagenome | biome: human gut; feature: human-associated habitat; material: faeces | place: United Kingdom | collected 2010/2012 ... | reverse complement strand
TCCTTGAGTTATTTGCTCGTGGTGACCGTGAAGGCTGGGATATGTGGGGAAACCAGGCGACCGCAGATTATGAGCCTACGTGGAGCACCTATAGTAATCACACTGTAAAAGAGGAAAGGTCGGATGTTTAAATGCCGGAAACTCTTACAATGAGGCGCATTGCTACAAAAATAGAGGATTTGTTTAACGGAAAAATCAACCTTTCAGATATTAAAAACCGGGAAAAGAATAAGTCTTCATTTTATTCGCGAGCTATAGCAGCTCTATCGATTATGATGCAATGTGGGACAGACGAAAAGCTTTCCGGAAGTTGTATTACAGACGGCTATCACGACATTGGAATTGATGCCGTTTATAACGACTATACGCAAAAAAAGCTCGTCCTAGTACAGAGCAAATGGAGAGCTGACGGAAATGGAAGTATTTCGCAAGAGGAGGCAAGCGCATTTGCCCAAGGGGTCAAGCGCATTATCAACTCCGAGTTTGACGGATGTAATGCAAAGATACTTGCAAAACAATCCGATATTATTGCTGCCCTGAAAGATATGGAGTATCAAATAGAAATGGTCTTTTGTCATACCGGCAATCAGAGTATTTCTGCCTATGCCAAGACTCCAATTAGTGATCTTCTCAAACAGGTCAATGAAGAAGATGTAACAGATATTCTGATATTTAAGGAGATAAGGTTGCAGGAGATTTATGATTTTCTTGCTAACAGCCAAGTCCTTGATAATATTTCAATTGATGATGTGATATTGAGCAATTGGGGAACGATAGACGAACCATTTAAAGCTTATTATGGAACTATCCCTGCCTCTGCTTTGGGCGAGTGGTATCTGCGCTACGGCAATCGACTCTTTGCTAAAAATATTCGTTTCTATAAAGGAAGCACGGATGTCAACCAAGGCATCAAAGAGGTTCTTCGTACAGAACCCGAAAAATTTTTCTACTTCAATAATGGTATAAAGCTCTTGTGCCGCAAGATTACACGAAAAGCTGCTCATAGCACAGATAGGATTACGGGCTTATTTGCATTAGAAGGAGTTTCGTTGGTAAATGGAGCTCAAACAACAGGTTCTATTGGAGCCGTGTTTGCCGAAGCTCCTGAAGCTGTAGCAAAGGCAAAGGTTTTTATCCAGATGATTGATCTTGCTGACGCAGAAGAAACGCAGGCAACTCAAATCACCAAATTCACTAACACCCAAAACAGAATAGAGGGTAAGGACTTTGCTGCGCTTGATCCGCAGCAAGAACGCATTAAAGATGAGCTGAGCTTTTCCAACATTCAGTATCTTTACAAATCTGGAGCAGTCGTCGAAGATCCTGCTCGGCAGATTTCGTTGGATGAAGCTATTATAGCTCAAGCTTGTAGCGCAGATGAATTGTCAGTTGTTGCAACGGCAAAAAGAAATATCGGTGCTCTTACTGAGAATATTAACAAAGTCCCATATAAATTACTTTTCAATGGTGGAACAAATAGTTTTGCACTTGTGAATAATGTGAGGGTTGCTAGGGTTGTTGATTCCTTCCTATCCCAAGAAGAAGCCACTGCCACAGGAAGAAAGCGACTTGTACTAGTACACGGAAACAGATTTTTGCTACATATGGTCCTTTCAGAAATTAAACACCGTGAGAACTATTCTTCGACCTTCTTGGATGTTGCAGAATTGCCAGCACAAGTTATTCCGTTGAGTCAGAAATACTGGGATTTAATATTCGTTGCAATGGAGGAGTGCTACCCAGATGCTTATCCTGCCCATATCTTTAAGAATATAGGACGCCTCAAAGACATAAAGGAGAGAATGTCCATAAATTGTCAAATCGAAGCCGCAGTTTAACGAATTATAAAGGAGCTATCGGACAGACGGCGCTCATCGATAGCCTGCGCTCTATGGTGACTGGCGGCATCATTACCTGCACTGTCCCGATGCCTCGCTGAGAGTGAATATGTGCTGAATGAACTTGACAAGTCCATGTGTCTGCTTATTCAAGATATGTAAGCGTTGGAAAACGGAAGTATAAAAAGAGTTCTGTTGTAAACGGCTGAAGCCCTTCTGCCATTGGCAACACTATGGCAACAAAAAATCGGATAGCCGATGTGCATCCGATAATTTGAATAATGTAGATAGCCCCCGCTAAATCACCCAATCAAACTTGTTTAAGATGATTTTGCAGAGGGCGAGTGGGAATAATCCAATATACCCCGTCAGGTTCCAATGAAACCTGACGGGGTTTTATTTATTCATCGTGCTTCCGTCTCCGCCGTTGCGGGCGCGTCGGTCGAGCATCATCACATAATTTGTGAGTAAAACGCCATGGCGCAGCACCTTTTGCTCTCTGACGGTGACGTATCCTCTTTTTTCAAAAAAGCCGCGCGCGGTTATCGAGGCATGAGTGGTGATGACCGCCGCGCCGACGGCGTTCTCAAGCCTTTCGCATACGGCTGAGGCGATGCCCTTGCGCTGCTTATCGCTGCGGACGTAAAGTCGGTCAAGATAACCGTCTGGATCGATATTGCCGAAGCCGACGATCCTTCCGTCCTCCTCGGCAACAACGGTGGTATGGGCAAGAAAGGACCTGTTCCATTTTTCAAGATCCGGGCTGCCGTCTGCCCACGCGTTGACCTGCTCCTCCGAATAATCCCCTCTGTTGACAGTATGAACGGTGTCAAAAAACAACTCTGCCATCTCGCGGCAGTCGGACGGCATATAATCCCGTAATATCATAAAACGCTCCTTTGTTGATCTGTCGGTGCGTATATTATATCACCCGGCGGGCGGTATGTCCATATGGCAGCGGATATAATCATCGCAGCGTGCCGGAGCGGCGACATGACGGTTACCTATTGCAAACCGGCGGGATGTATGCTATAATATGACCGAACACATTGACACGGTCATATTTTGGGTGTGCGGCTTTTCTGCCGCACATTGATAAGGCCGCTCAGTTAGCATATTCTAACCGGTAACGATACCGTCAGTGAGGAGAGATAAAATGAAGGACAACGAACTGCAGATAGACCGCACCTGCCATGTGCTTTACACAAAGCCGTGCAAAAACGAGATCATAAAAAAGATAGCCCTGCATTACGCCCCCGGCGAACGGGACACAGTATGGGAACGCGTGCAGCTCAAGTACGCGGAATTTCTCTCCGACTGGCGCACCGATCTCGGCGGCAAAAAGAACTTTCACAACGGCAAGGGCGGCACCTACGACTGCATAGCCCTCATGGCGTATTATGTCGTGTGCCGCGACGTGACGAGCCTTGCGGAGATCGAGGAGATGGAGGGAAATCTGTTTCTCGGCGCCTTCCGCAAGATGAAATTCGTTGACTGCAACAAGCCGATCTTCAAAAAGCTGATGTACCGTGCATTCATGAACGCAAAGCGCCAATGCGACAAATGGGGCGATTTTAAAATGAATATCGCTCCGTATGACTCCGAAAAACCGATATACTACGAGTTTACCGAATGCCCGACGGCGGAGTTCGCCAAAAAGCACGGGTTTCTCGAGGTGATGCCGGCGCTCTGTAACCCGGATTTTGAAGGTATGGAGTGCATACACGCGCGGCTCGTGCGCACGACGACCTGCGCCAACGGCGACAGGTGCGATTATTCGATCGTCGGCGACCGCGACCCGTACCTGAAGGATCACCCGGAATACCGCGACGATGCGGGATACAGAAGGAACAAATAATAACGCCAAAGGAGAAAACGATATGAGGATCCTTGTTTACGGTGCTGGCGTGCTCGGCTGCAACCTTGCAAACAATTTTTTTCGCGCGGGAAAGGACGTTACCCTGCTCGCGCGCGGCAAATGGGCTGAGGAAATAAAAAATAACGGACTTCGCATCAAAAGCAAATTCAAGCCCGGCATTACCGTGAGCCGCGTGCCGACGGTGACGGAGCTTGAGCCCGACGACGGCTACGATGTGATATTCGTCGTTATGCGCTACACGCAGATCGGTGCCATCACCGACATACTGCGCGCAAACAAAACGAAAAATATAATTTTTGTGGGCAACAATGTGCGCGCAGACGGGCTTGCGGCGCTGCTGCCCGAAAAAAAAGTGATGTTCGCGTTCACGAGCGCGGCGGGACACCGTGAGGCCGACCGCGTTGTTTCGGTCGATCTGAAAAAGGTCACCGTCGGCGACCTCCGCGGCGCGCCGTCGAACGAGAAGCTTATCGGCATGATATTCGAAGGGACGAAATACCGCGTCACATATGAGCCGAATATGGGCGATTACCTTCTCTGCCACGCTGCGTTCGTGCTACCCGCGGCATTTGCCTGCTACAAGACCGACGGCGATCTGCGAAAGCTCAAGGGCGATACAGCCTACCTCGGCAAGCTTATCGACGCCAACATCGAAGGCTATCGCGCGATAAAGAACGCCGGGCACGAGATACTGCCCGATGACGACAAGGATTTTGAGAGCGCAGCATACCGCAGGACCTGCCTGCGCTTTTTCAGGCTCATGTGCGCAACGGACCTCGGAAAGATCTGCGCCTCCGACCATGCAATGAACGCGGCAGATGAGATGAGCGCGCTCGACCGCGACCTTGAAGCGTTTTTCGACAAAAACGGGGCTGATCACCCCGTGTGGCGCGAGCTTGAAAAGGAAGCATCGAAGTATCTGAAATAAAAACACGACCGCAGCCCGGCGCAGATCCGTACGCAGATCCGCCCATCACGCAGGATTCGTGCTTTTCGCACAGTCCCCGACATATATGCCGCGTGTTCTCCGCGATATCGCACAAAAATTCGGTTTTTGCAAAAATGGGGCTTGACAAGCTGAGATTTTTGCGGTATAATACGTGCATTCAAGGCAAAGGCGCCGTAATCACGGTGTCTTTGCCCCTTTTTATTTCAATTGATTTTCAATTCATGCACGCAGGAGGCAAGATATGACAAGTATACCCGATTATTTCGGCGACATGGTATTTGATGACGCCGCAATGAAAACACGGCTCCCCAAGGAAGCCTACGAAGCGATGAAGCGCACGATCGAGGACGGCCGCTCGCTCAACCTCGGCATTGCCAACGCCGTTGCGTCGGCAATGAAGGAATGGGCGGTCTCAAAGGGCGCGACCCACTTCACTCACTGGTTCCAGCCCATGACCGGCATCACCGCCGAAAAGCACGACTCGTTTATCACCCCCACCGCCAACGGCAAGGTCATAATGGAGTTCTCAGGCAAAGAACTGATAAAGGGCGAACCCGACGCATCCTCCTTCCCCTCCGGCGGTCTGAGAGCCACGTTCGAAGCGCGCGGTTACACCGCATGGGATCCCACCTCATACGCCTTTGTGAAGGGCAAGACCCTTTATATCCCCACAGCCTTCTGCTCCTACGGCGGCGAGGCGCTTGACAAGAAAACTCCCCTGCTCCGCTCGATGGAAGCGCTCAACCGTCAGGCAATGCGCGTTCTGCGTCTTTTCGGCAACGCCGATGTGACCTCGGTAAAAACGACGGTCGGTCCCGAGCAGGAATACTTCCTCATCGACAAGGATATGTTCGACAAGCGCCGCGATCTGGTATTTACCGGACGCACGCTGTTCGGCGCAAAGCCTCCCAAGGGTCAGGAGCTTGACGACCATTACTTCGGCGCCATAAAACCGCGCGTGAGCGAGTTCATGGAGGATCTCAACCAAGAGCTGTGGCACCTCGGCGTGCTTGCCAAGACAGAGCACAACGAGGTCGCGCCCGCACAGCACGAGCTGGCTCCCATATTCTCGACCACGAACATAGCCACCGACCACAACCAGCTCACAATGGAGCTTATGCAGAGCATTGCAAAAAAGCACGGTCTCGTCTGCCTGCTTCATGAAAAGCCCTTTGCGGGAGTCAACGGCTCGGGCAAGCACAACAACTGGTCGATACAGACCAACACGGGCGTCAACCTGCTCGCCCCCGGTGCAACGCCTCACGAAAATGCTCAGTTCCTGCTCTTCCTCTGCGCCGTGATCCAAGCAGTGGACGATTATCAGGATCTGCTCCGCCTCTCCGTAGCCTCCGCAGGCAACGACCACCGCCTCGGCGCAAACGAGGCGCCGCCCGCTATCGTTTCGATGTTCCTCGGCGACGAGCTGAGTGCCATTCTCGATTCGATAGAAAACGAGACCTGCTACAACTCCGCAGAGACCACCCCGCTCAAGCTCGGAGTGCACGTTCTGCCCAAGCTGCCGCGCGACACGACCGACCGCAACCGCACCTCGCCGTTTGCGTTCACCGGCAATAAATTCGAATTCCGTATGCTCGGCTCCTCCGCCTCCATCGCCACCGCCAACATCATGCTCAACACCGCGGTCGCAGAGTCGCTCAGACTCTATGCCGACGAGCTTGAAGGCGCAGCCGACTTCCCCGCCGCACTGCACGACCTCATCCGCCGCGTGATACGCGAGCACAAGCGCATAATATTCAACGGAAACGGCTATGACGACGCATGGATAGCGGAAGCGGAACGCCGCGGTCTGCTCAACCTGCGCACCACTCCCGACTGCCTGCCCTACCTCATCGCCCCGAAGAACCTTGAGCTGTTCGCGCGTCACAAGATCTACACCGAGGAAGAAGCTCGCTCGCGCTATGAGATACTTCTTGACAATTACTGCAAGGTGCTCAATATCGAATCTATGACGATGATCGACATGGTGCGCCGCGAGATACTGCCCGCCGTCACCGCTTATTCCTCCGCCGTTGCCGATACCGCCCTCAAAAAGAAAGCTCTCGGCACCGATGTCGGCGCAGGCTATGAGGTGAAGCTCGTCGGGACGCTCTCATCGCTTGCCGCCGCGATAGATTCGCGCTGCGACGCACTCGAGACCGCGCTCTACGAGGTCAAGGAATCGACCGGCGCATACGAGCTTGCCTGCGGCTACCGCGACCGCGTATTTATCGCAATGCAGGAGCTGCGCGCAGCCGTTGACGAAGCCGAAAGCATCACAGCCGCGAAATACTGGCCCTTCCCGACCTACGGAGACCTTCTGTTCGGCGTAAGATAAACCATACCTTTCCCCGGTGTGCCGCAAAAAGCATGCCGGGGTGTTTTTTGTCTTGACAAGTCGGAATTTTCAGTGTATAATGTTTTTGTAAGATAATATGTAAAAGCGATCGAGACAAAACCTACACAGCCCTCACGGGCGGAAAGGACCCAAACTATGAGATTTTCTTTCAATTTTCAGCTTCCGGGCAACGGGAACCCGTTTATATTCCCGACAATTGCGTTCGGCGCGGTCTTTTGGCTCATCGCTGTAGGTGTTGCCACCGCCCTGGGCTTGGCGATGTATGCGCTGAACGGCGTTGGGGTCAGTGCCATGGCAAAAAAACTCGGCGTCGCCCACCCCAACGGCGCGTATGTTCCGTTTTACCGCTATAAAATATTGGGCGACGTTGCCGAAGCTGCGACACTGCGCAATCCCGGCGCCAAACGCCGCAAATACGGCAAGATACTCTTCGGGCTTTTGATCGGATATTTCGCGGCATTTCTGCTCTTTTTCGTCGTGTTCTTTGTGATCTTTGCGATCGCCATAGCATCGTCCGATGTCGCACCGCTCTCCTCAGGCGATGCTTTTTCCGGGCTCGCTCTGCTGCTCACGATACTTGTTTGCATTGCGGTATATATCGGGCTCATGGTCGTCGCAGTGTTGCTTACCGTGTTCAATTATATGGCATATTATCAGATATACCGCTGCTTTTCACCCGAGTATGCCGTTCTTTGGCTGCTGCTCACGATATTTGTGCCGGCATCGGCTCCGATACTTATGCTGATACTCGGCAGAAACACTCCCGCACCGCTGCCATACGGAGAGCGGGCATAATCAAATAAAGAAAAAATATATTTAGGACGGCAGGGATTATTTCCCTGCCGTCCTAAATTTCATATCACAAGACGTTTGTGCACTCAGAATTTCATTGTATAATCGGATGAAAAATATCTTCTCACCCGATCCGCATCCTCTTCGGTCAGATAGCGATATACGGTCTCTTCGCCCTCTCTGAACGGGAATTTCCGCGTGTGCGGCGAGGTGCCGTCGTAAAATATCACATTTCCGACGACCGCCTCAGACGTCTCAAGGTAACGGCTTGCGCAGAACGCGCGTGCGCCGTCCTCATCCTCGGGGAGGGTACTGCCGCGCAGAATAACGTCGGTACCGCCCGGCAGCAGGTCGTGCCTGTATACCGCGGGCGTTCTGCCTCCCGCGCCGTCACGCGCGGGAGCCATACACACGATATACTGCCCGTTGTCGATGATGATCTCGTTTTTCATACCGTACGTCGGCAAAAGAGTGCCGCGTCAGTTTCTGAGCTTTATACCGAGGTCACGCTCAAGGGCGTCTATGATCTTTGCGGTGTCCTTTTCGGTCTCTTCCTGCGTCAGCGTTCTGTCGGCGGCGCGAAGCGTCACACGCATCGAAACGCTCTTTCTGCCCGCACCGACCTGTGCGCCGCGGTAGATGTCGAACAGTCTTATGTTCTCTACCAGCTTACCGACGGCTTTTCTGATCGTATCCTCTATAGTGCCGACCTCAATATCCTCATCGCAGACGAACGAAAGGTCGCGCGTAACTGCGGGATATTTCGGCAGCGGACGGTACTGTATCTCGCCGCTCTTGTGCGCCATGAGAACGGGAACGCGGATCTCGGCGGTATATACCGGGAAGGTGAACCCGTAGTTTGCGGCGACGGTGGGGTGTATCTGACCTATAACACCGACAAGGTCGCTGCCCGCGTACATCGCGGCGCATCTGCCGGGATGGAAGGTCGGATCGTCTGTCCTTGCGACAAACTTCACATCGGCGCCGACAAGCTTATAAAGGCTCTCGCACACGCCCTTTATCGTGTAGAAGTCGCAGCCGCCGTACATGCCGAGCGTAAGGGATGTAGGCTCGTCGGGCAGCTCGTTCGGGTCGTCCTTGGGGAGATAGACGGTCGCCATCTCGTAAAGGCGCAGGTTTTCGTTGTTGAAGTTATTGTTTCTCGCCAGCACCTCAAGCATTGAGGGGAGCGCCGTCGTGCGCATCACGCTCGTGTCCTCGCCGAGCGGGTTGCGTATAACGACCGAGCGGCGAAGCGGATCGTCGGCAGGGCGGCAGATCTTATCGTAATACTTCGGGCTTATGAAGGAGAAGGTCTCGATCTCCGAAAGCCCCATTCCGGTAAGAGCGTGCTCGAGCTCAAGCTCGAATTTCTGCTTGGGCGTGCGTTTGCCCTCTGTCGTGCGTGCGCACATGAGGGTGGACTCTATCGTATTGTAGCCGTACATACGGATGACCTCCTCGGCAAGGTCGGCGGTGCCGAGCACGTCGTCGCGCCACGAGGGGATGGTCACACGCTCGCCCGCAAGCACAAAGCCGAGGCGGGAGAGAACGCTTCTCATATAGTCCTCGGGGACCGATGTACCGAGGAAAGCGTTTATCTTTGCGGCATTGAAGGTGACCTCGCGCAACGGCTTTTTACCGGGATAGAGGTCTATCGTGCCGTCGACCACGTCGCCGGCGCCGAGCATCTCGACAAGCTCGCAGGCGCGGTCGATGGCGGCAAGTGTGTTTTCGGGGTCAAGTCCCTTTTCGAAGCGGGCGGAGCTTTCGGTCCTCATGCCCTGCTTTTTGGCGGATACGCGGACAGACGCGCCGAGGAAGTTTGCACTTTCGAACACTACGGTGGCGGTGCCGTCGGTTATCTCACTGTTTGCGCCGCCCATGATGCCCGCAAGCGCGACAGCCTTTTTGTCGTCGGCGATAACGAGCGTCTTTGCGTCGAGCACGTGATCCTTATCGTCGAGAGAACGGAATTTCTCGCCCTCTGCGGCGCGGCGCACGGTGATAGCCGAGCCGTCAAGGCACTTGTAGTCAAATGCGTGCATCGGCTGACCGTACTCAAGCATGACATAGTTGGTGATATCGACGATATTGTTGATCGGACGCACGCCGGACGCGCGGAGTCTTGCTCTCATCCAGAGGGGCGAGGGTGCGATCTTAACGTTTTTGACGACGCGCGCGGTGTAGCGCGGGCAGAGATCTGCCGCGTCGATCTTTACCGAAAGATAATTGTTTACCGAATCGCCGTCGCCCGCACCGCGCACCTCGGGGGTGTGCAGCTTAAGTTCGCGGTCAAAGGAGACCGCCGCCTCGCGCGCAAGACCGATCACCGAGAGGCAGTCGGGGCGGTTGGGTGTAATCTCGAATTCGACGGCGGTATCCGAAAGGCGGAGCGCCTCGCGGATATCTTTGCCTATCATCGGCGCGAATTCCTCGCCGAGGATGAGTATGCCGTCGCTGACGGCACCCGGCATATAATGCTCGGTGATGTCGAGCTCGCCTATGGAGCAGAGCATACCGTTTGACTCAACGCCGCGCAGCTTGCCTGCCTTGATGGTCACGTCGCCCGGCAGATGCGCCGTTGCAACGGCGACGGGAACTATCGCGCCCTCAAAGACGTTCTGTGCGCCGGTGACGATCTGAACGGTCTTGTCGCCGCCGATGTCAAGGTCGCATATCTGAAGGTGATCGCTGTTTTCGTGGCGGCGAAGCCCCACGATGCGCCCGACCTTAACGTTCAGTATATCGTCGCCGAGGACCTCAAAGCCCTCGACCTTTGAGCCGGTGGCTGTCATTCTGTCGCAGAACTGTTTTGTATCTATGCCCGCCGTATCCACAAATTCGGAGAGCCATTCAAGAGATAAGATCATGATAAATCAGAAATCCTTTCATAAATTACGGGTCGCTTTAACGGATCACTGCCTCAGCCGGTCTGACGGAAGCCCTTTCCGATAATATCGCTGGAGCTTGAGATGAGCACGAACGCGTGCTCGTCCACCGTATGCACGAAGGAGCGCATATGCATCGCCTGCGCGCGGTTCATTACAACGAGCAGCAGCGTGCGCTTCTCGCCGGTATAGCATCCGATGCCCTCCCACTCGGTCGCGCCGCGGTGCAGGGTCGATTCGATGTATGCCACGATGGGCTCCGGCTTTGAGGTGACAATGATGAAAAACTTTGATGTGTTTATGCTTTCAATTATGGAATCCACAAGAAACGCCTTTGCAAGCAGACCGAGGAGCGAGTAAAGTCCCGTTCTCACATCAAACATGAAGAACGCGGCAATGACTACGAGAAAGTCGGCAAGCAGCAGCGCACGCCCGACCTCGATCCTCAGATATTTCTTGAGGATGAGAGCGAGGATATCGGAACCGCCCGTTGAACCGTCGCGGTTGAATACTATCGCAGAACCCGCGCCGGGCAGAAGTATTGCAAAGCACAGCTCAAGGAAGGGCTGATCTGTCAGCGGAGCCGAGAGCGGCATGACCACCTCAAGCAACGACAGCGCGCCCGAAAAGAGCAGGCTGCAATAGACAGTGCGTATCCCTATCTTGTGCCCGAGAAAAATAAAACCGATGATAAGGTAGAGGACGTTCAGTATCGTAACTATCCTTGCGGGCGAAAGAAATGGGATGACCTTGCCGAGAACAACAGAAAGACCGCTGACCCCGCCCATTGCAAAGTTGTTGGGATACTTGAAGAAGTAAACGCCGACAGCAATGAGAAGAGATCCGAACGTCATTTCAAGCCATTCCAGCATGGTGTGGAATTTAGTTTTGTTTTCCATGGTCAGAGAAGTGTTCCTTTCGATCGCCGCCTATGGCGCGGCGCGGATATGCTTGCGAAAAGCAAGCCATATCATAGCACAAAGCCGGGGAAAAGTCAAGTGCGCACCGAAAATTCCTCGCGCGGCGATCCGGCGGAGCCGGAAATACTCTCCCTTGGCGTATGGAAAGTCCGGAGTCGGGCGTAGGTGCCGGCTCCGGACAACGGTATAGCGGGGAAGCTGCCGGAATCATTCCGCTTTCGCGCCTTTCCACGCGGACAGCGCTTCCCGGTCTTTTTTGGTCAGCTCATACGGGGTTTTCTCGGCGGCGTATTCGTAGATGATGAGGGCACTGTACGGATCCTTGCCGCCGTCCTCCTCCAGGTAGCGGGCATCTCCCTTGTAGTAGATGTCCATATACACGGCAAGCACCGGGTTATCGGTGACAGTCATGTCCAGCCCGTCAAACACAAGATAGCGGTAGTTGTACAGCCCCTTGGTTTCGGCGACAACGGAGGTGGGCTGGTAGCGGACGAACTTCACGGCGGCGGGATCATTGCCGGCGTTGTCCGTTGGATCATCCGGCGTCAGGTCGTAGGCTACATATAGCGTGATGTCGTAGAGATCATCGCTCCGGTTCGGCATCTCGTCCAGGGCGTAGTCCTCCCGAAGATGACGGATGGTCGAGTTGTTGTACCGGAACAGCACCTGCACCTGGTTCGCCTCCTCAATGAAGCGGACGCGCTGTGCGGAAAAGTAGCCGCGCCGTCCTTTTTCATAGGTGATGTTGGGCAGTTGCTCATTGTAGTAGACAGTCAGCTCCTTATCCTCCGCACGCGCGGCGTTGTATGCGTCCGCAAGCGGCTGATTGGGCTGCAATCCCTTCAAATCCTTGGGATCTCCCGAAGTG
>ERZ824600.4366-NODE-4366-length-12496-cov-3.884656_pt1 | contig 12496 bp, 8 predicted proteins | sample MGYA00519933_ERZ824600 | MGnify/ENA primary metagenome ERZ824600 (study PRJEB31778, sample SAMEA3449178) | human gut metagenome | biome: human gut; feature: human-associated habitat; material: faeces | place: United Kingdom | collected 2010/2012 ... | reverse complement strand
ACATTCTGGTGACAGATCGCGGCTTTCAGAGCATTTACAACACACAGACGGCCATCAACCTCAACTTGAAGTACATCCAGTTTCTGAGCCTTAAAGAAGGAGCTGTCAAAGCTCATCTATCTGCAGCGGCACAAACAGGCTCTGTGCGATTCGATTGCACATAAAGATCCTGTCTTGGGGATCTCTGCGAATGCAGTTCCGGACGAATGAAAGGAGAACACGGATGCCGGTCCTATTCCGATCAAGGCTTATCTGCATTTGTATCGTGATGCCGTAATGGCTGAGCTGCAGATCAATGAACTGTATCCAGATGTTCTGAAAGCACTTGACCTCAAGAATGAAATCGGCGGTTCACGATTCGAAGCGACAGAAGCAGCGCACTGATGAAAACTATTTGTTTATGGCTCTACGTATGAATATGCTTTACAAAGAAGAAAAATGCATGCACCCCATCCTAAGCTGAAAATACAGAAGAAACAATGCATAATCTCCTTACCCAACTTCTGTGCATGCAGGCATATAAACATCCGACAACCAATGCCTTTGTTCTGGACTCTGTCGCTAAACGCCATCGAAATTTGCTGGCTCTGTTGAAATTAACAAAACTCCCGAATCCTGTTTTCCGTTTAGTTAAGATCTAGTCATTTGGGAGTTCAGATCAGGATGGACCAGCACAAAAAAAAGAGGGCTCTCGCGATCTGCTGATCCTAGAGAGCCCAAAGAGGAAGAATTTAAAAATGCTGTGTTAAGCGGTTGGAACCCGCTCACCCATCAAACCGTCGGCTGCCAGCGCATCAGGCGCTTTTCAACTTCCGTCACGATGCGGTCGAGGATCAGCGCACAGGCTGTCAGCACCAAAATGCCGGCCATCACGGTATTCATGTCAAAGGTCGTTTCGGCCTGCAGAATCAGATAGCCCACGCCTTCTGCCGATCCCAAATATTCACCGATCACGGCTGCGACAAACGCCATGCCCACCGAGGTATGCAGGCTCGAAAAGACCCAGCTCATGGCGCTCGGCAGATAGACGTAGCGCAGGAGCTGCCGGCGCGTGGCGCCGAGCATCTTGGCGCTTGCGAGAACATTGGGATTCACTTCGCGAACGCCCTGATAGACATTGAAAAAAACAATGAAGAAGACGAGCGTGAAGCCGAGCGCAATCTTGGAGGCCGGCCCAAGTCCGAACCACACGGCGAAAATCGGCGCAAGGATGACGCGGGGCATGGAATTGAACCCCTTGATGAAGGGGTCCGCCACGGCTGCCGCCACCGGCGAGAGCGCGAGCCATAGACCGACTGCGAGCCCTGCAACCGTGCCGATCACAAAGGCCATGACAGTTTCATAAAGCGTAACGCCGAGGTGGCTGTAGATTTCGCCGCCCGCAAACCACTCCCAAATACGCTGAAGAATGATCACCGGTTCGCCGAAAAAGAAGGCGGCTTGACTGTCGTCGGAGAAGAAAAACGCCGGAATAAATCCGGGCTTTGTCATCGCCCACCAAAAGACGAAAATCGCTGCGAGGAGCCCCCACTGCCAAATTCGAATCTGAAAACCTTTGCGCTGCATGATGTGTCTCCCTCTCTCCTATCAGCTCGCCAGTGTGCCGACGTGCGCGCGGTGTTCGCGGTAGCTCTTCAGTACCTCTTCGCGGAGTACCTCCCAAATGGCCGAATAGCATTCGTTAAAGTCCGCACGGGTGCGGATTTCGGCAACGTTGCGCGGACGCGGAATGGCAATGGGAAAACTCCCCAAGGGGTGCGAAGCGGGCCCTGCCGACATCACGACCACGCGGTCGGACATGGCAATGGCCTCATCCAAATCGTGGGTAATAAAGAGCACAGCCTTTTTCTTCGCCTGCCAGAGTTCAAGCAGTTCGTTTTCCATCAGCTGCCGCGTCTGAATGTCAAGCGCTGAGAAGGATTCATCCATGAGAAGAATGTCCGGGTCGGCAATCATGGTCTGGGCCATGGCAACGCGCTTACGCATGCCGCCCGAAAGTTCATGCGGATAGCGGTCGGCAAAACGCTCGAGCCCCACGCGTTCGAGCCAGTCAAAGCCCGCCTCACGCGCCTCATTTTCCGGGACGCCGCGGAATTTCAGACTCATCATGACGTTGTCAATCGCCGTCGCCCAGGGCATCAGGCTTTCGGCCTGAAACATGTAGCCGGCCCGATGGTTGATGCCGTTCAGGGCTTCGCCGTAAATCAGGACGCGCCCGGCAGCGGGCTTTAAAAGCCCAGCCGCAGCGTTAAGCAGCGTCGACTTTCCGCAGCCCGTCGGTCCGACGACGCTCACAAACTCGCCGTCGCCGATCGAAAAGGACACATCCTTCGTGGCGGTATAAACGCCCTCGGGCGTTTCAAAACTGCAGGTGACATTTTCAAATGCTATGGCCGGCGCAGGGTTTCGAGCCGCTCCAATCGGTTCATTTGTCTCGCTCGACATCAGACCGCTTCCTCTATGAATTTCTTTTTTGTTTTAGGGTTTTGCGCCTCTGCCGCGCTTTCATGAGAGCGGCTTTGGATTATGGGCGCGGCCCGGGGGGTTATTCCCCCGGGCGAAGTGTTGAAAGTGTTGATAATGGGGTTCGAAATCAGGCCTTCTTCGCGGCATCCACGAAGCGGTTGGTGTACGCAGCCGCGGCATCAAACTTGAAGTCGGCGAGTTCGGGCTTCACCGATGCGAGCGCTTTGGCGGCGGTCTCAACGCACCCTTCCGGGAACCGGCCGTCAATCGACATGGCCGGGCGATTGCGCAGGAAGCATTCGGCGTAGAGCTTCGGATTGCCGAGGAAGGCGGCCTTCGGCACGGACTTCATGAGCTCCTCGGGCGTAATCGCGGCGATGGTTTTGAGCGAACGAATAACCGCATTCGTCATGCGCTGAACCGTTTCCGGATTGCGGTCAATGAAGGTCTGAGGCGCGTAGAGGCAGCCCGCGACCATCGGGCCGTTATAGAGTGCGTCGCCTTCTTCCACGCGGCGGGTGTCGACCACAATGTCAATGGCATCGGCTTCTTCGAGCTGCGTGACGACCGGATCGAGCCCGACGAAAGCATCCACCTGTCCGGAACGGACCGCAGCCACAGCGCCTGCGCCTGAACCAATGCCGATGGCCGAGTATTCATTAGACTTCACGCCCGCACGCGCCATCACGAAGTTGGCCATCACGTGCGAATGCGACCCCGGCGCCGTCACGCCGATGCGGCGGCCTTTGAGCGCAGCGGGATCCTTGACACCCTTCATGGTGCGGCGGTTAATGGCAAAAACGCACTGCGGCGCACGATCCTGAAGCACAAAGGCCTGCATGGACTGGCGCTTGGTCTGCATCGAAAGCGTGTGCTCAAACGCTCCCGAAACCACATCCGCTGAGCCCCCTACTACAGCCTGAAGGGATTTCGATCCGCCCTGAAAATCCACGACTTTGACGTCAAGTCCTTCGTCCTTATAAAAGCCCATCCAATCGGCGAGCGCCATCGGCAGGTAGTAGTAGAGATTCTTGCCGCCGACGGCAATGGTCACCGAGCGCTTTTCAGGTTCGGCGGCAAAAACGCCGCGGGGCGACGAGCAGACGATCCCGGCCGCGGCCATAGCGGCAGCGGCAATAAAATCTCGGCGGGACATGAAGGCAAAGGACTGGAACATGACGGCATCCTCAGGAAAAGAGCTGGAAATCGTTTGATGCGGTCTTTCAACAGAAAGACTGCAGGCATCGGGATGCGCTCAGCGCAGACCGCCGTTAATGCAGTCATGCAGTCAGGTCAACCCTCTGCGCGTTGGGGCGGGGCGGGAGGGCGGCCTCGAAAAGCTTGAAGCACAAGGCTTCAGCAGAAACCGTCCTCCACCCTAAGGTGCAGCGCCGACCGCGGCGGCAGTCGCAGCCCTCGGTGCAGGGGCGGAAGCCGGAGACTCTGCCCGCCTGCAGCAGATGCTGCCGAAGCGGCATCAGTCAAATGCAAGACAGTGAATTTCATCGCAGAATCTCCAAAATAAAAGACGTAGTTGATTGAGCTTTAAGGAAACTTCTTTTCGTTTCCATCTCTAGTGCAGTAATAGTGCACTTTTCCTCGATGGTTTTGTTTGCCGCATCTAAGCACATCCGCTTAGGAGAACGGGATATTTCTCAAATTTCCCTGACATTCATTGCAATTTTCTAATAATTGCGTATATGTTTCTTTATTAATCATATAGATATACTGTTTAAAGGAGGTTTTTGCAGGCATATCCGCCAAATACCTTGCCCTGAAGGCGGTGCTCAGCACAACATCGTTCCCATGGACGTACGCCGATCCGGCGAATCGAAAGCAGCCGTCCGAAACCCCGAACTAAGCATTTAGTCTGTACGGCATATCTCCCAACACGTGCAGGAAAGGCGCAAAAGCCGTGCACGCCGGCGCAGGTTTGGCGCAATGAGCGCCGCCAACAGCCAATGAGGCTGATAGGCTCAAAGAAAACAACTTCCGATCCCTTTTGGACCTCCGCTTCATGATTCCAGCACCATTGCATCAATCGACCGATCCGGCGTCTGCGCTCGGTGAACCTGATCCTGACGGCATTTACCGTATTGACGAAACGGATTCGGTTCTCACGCTCGCCCGCTCGCTCTATGCTGCAGACCGCCTGCCGGTCTACGGCTCGATCTTTGCAAACCTGCAGACAGCAGGACGCGGACAGTACGGCCGCGCATGGGAGAGCGCCCGCGGGAATCTTCATGCCGGCATCAGACTGCCGCTTGAAGGGGTTTATGCCACGCGGGCATCCGCCGCAGCGACGGCGGCTTTGACCGCTGAAGCACTGCGCAGTCTCGGCTTCCCGGTGCTCATGAAGTGGCCTAACGACATCATCTGTCTTTCGCCCAATGGGCCGGCCAAAGTGGGCGGCATTCTGCTCGAAGAAACTGACGGGCTCCTCACCGCAGGCATCGGCCTTAATGTCAACTGGTCACCCGAAGTGTCGTCGCTCCGAGAGGGCGCTGCGCTCCCGCCCGGGCGTCTGGTGCCCCGCGGGGGAGCCGCAATGGATCCCTATGAACTTTGGCGGCGCATTCTCCGTCATCTGCGCGAAGCCGACCCCGCCCGGCTCATCGCCTCCTGGCGAGCGCTCGCGCAGGCTCACCTCCTTTGGCTCGGAAGCGACGTGGCGGTTGAGAGCGCTGAGGGCGCCCTGACCGCGGGCCGATTCATTGGTCTCGCTCCCGACGGAGAGCTCCTCCTCGAGACCCCGTCGGGCGAAATAGTCACACTCGATCGCGGCAGTCTCATCAAAGCGGCGCCTGCGCCGCATGCCGCAGAAGCGGCACCGCGAAATTGAGTGCCCGGGCGCCGGAGACGCATTGAACGCTCCCGCCCCGGGCGGCATGAATTCTTCTAAGGGGATTGAAAAGTCTCGGAAACTTGATCCTCAAAAGAGCAGCGTGTGAGACACGCTTTAAAAATAAAGTCTCATACGCAGCACAAAATCAACGCAAGCCTTTAAACAACTCAAGGGAAGGAATTCCATCCATGCAGCAACGAACTTTTGAGGAAGTACGCGAGAGTCTGCGCGGCAAGGTGATTTTGGTCGCCAACCGCGGCATCCCCGCACGCCGCATCAGCCGCTCGATTCGCGAGCGATTTGAGGCGATTGCCGCCATTACCGCGACCGACATCGACAAAACCGAACCGGCTGCCGCCTCCGCACAGGAACTGATTCTGCTCGGAGCGGACCCGCGCGCCTATCTTGACCTTCCGCGCATCATCCGCCTTGCCCGCGAACGCGGCTGCGTCGCCATCCATCCGGGCTGGGGTTTTGCGAGCGAAGACAACAACTTTCCGAAGCTCTGCGCCGAAGCCGGCATCACCTTCATCGGCGCTACGGCCGAAGCGATGCACCTCCTCGGCAATAAGGTCGAAGCACGCCGCGTGGCCCGCAGCCTTGGCATTCCGGTGGTCCCGGGTTCCGACGAATCCGTCGACGTTCCGGGCGCGCGAAAGATCGTTCATGAAATTGGTCTTCCGATCATGCTTAAAGCCGAGGGCGGCGGCGGCGGACGCGGCATTTTCCTCGTGACCAACGAGGATGAACTTGAAGACGCCTTTGAAAAGGCTTCAGCCATGGCGGAGGCCTCCTTTGGCAACCCTCGGCTCTTCGTTGAAAAATACCTTCCCAAGGTCCACCACATCGAAATTCAGGTGATCGCTGACCGCTGGGGCAATGTGTTTGCCTTTGACGAACGCGACTGCACGGTTCAGCGCAACAACCAGAAACTCCTTGAAGTCACGCCGTCGCCCTGGCGCGGCATGACGCCCAAACTGCGCGCAGAGCTCAAAGACTATGCCCGTCGGCTCGTGCTGGCTGTGGGGTATCACTCGGTTGCCACCGTGGAGTTCCTCGTGACCGAAGCGGGCGAACCCTACATGATCGAGGTGAACACGCGTCTGCAGGTCGAGCACGGCATTACCGAAAGCCGCTACGGCGTCGACTTGGTCGAAGAAATGATCGCCATCGCCTTCGGGAGCACCCTGCGCTTTACCGAAGAAAACACGCGAGCCTCCTTCCATGCCCTTCAGGTCCGCGTGAATCTGGAGGATCCTCAGGAAGGTTTCACCCCCAATTCCGGCCTCATCACCCGCTACGTCTCTCCGGGCGGACCGGGCGTGCGCCTCGACTCGAACCTCTCCGCCGGCTATGAATTCCCCTCCAACTACGATTCCGCCGGCGCGCTCCTCATCACCTATGCCCGTGACTGGCAAAAGACGCTCGGGATCATGGACCGAGCGCTGCAGGAGTACGTGATCGGCGGCCCGAAGACCACCATTCCCTTCCTGCGCCGGGTCGTGGCCCATCCGAGCTTCCGCGCGGGTGAAGTGACCACCACCTTCATCAAAGAGCACCCGGAGATTCTGCGCTACACGGATTTGGAGCCTGAAAGCGAACGGCTCGCCAAGCTCGTCGCGGAAATTTCTGCGCGCGGCTTCAACCCCTACGTTTCGCTCGGCGAATACCGCTCGAAGACCACGCCCAAACTGGCACACTTTCAGCCCTTCTCGCCCGAGCTCTCTGAAGCGGCGCGAAGCCGCCCCTCGCCCTATCCGCAGGGAGACCGAGAAGACCTCCTCGCCTTCATCCGCGACACGGGTCGCATCCACTTTACGGACACGACCACGCGCGACATGACCCAGTCCAACCACGGCAACCGCATGCGTCTTGCTGAGGACCGCCTGGTAGGCCCCTATCTGGACAGCGCAGGGCTCTTTTCCATTGAGAACGGCGGCGGGGCGCACTTTCATGTGGCGATGCTCGCCAACATGACCTATCCCTTCGAGGAAGCCCGCGAGTGGAACGCTTTTGCGCCGAAGACTTTGAAGCAGCTCCTCGTGCGCTCGACCAATGTGCTGGGCTACACCCCGCAGCCGCGCAACCTCATGCAGCTCACGGGCGAGATGATCTGCGAGCACTACGACGTCGTACGGTGCTTTGACTTCCTCAATGAAGCCGACAATATGGCGCCGATCGCCGAAGTGGTTCTCAGCCGTCCCGATAAGCTCTTTGAGCCCGCCATTGCGCTTTCGCGCGCGCCGTGGTTTGACGTCAACTACTGTCTGCAGTCCGCCGAGGCCGTGGTCGACATGACCGCAAAGATCATGGGCGTGCCCGAACAGACCGCTGTCCGCCGCATCACGCTCGGTCTCAAAGACATGGCGGGCGTCTGTTCGCCCGCCTTCATGACGGCCTTGGTAACAGCGCTCAAAAAACGCTGGCCCGAACTTGTTCTCCACTACCACCGTCATGCCGTCGACGGTCTCTTCCTGCCGGCCTGTGCTGCCGCGGCTGCTGCGGGCTGCGAAATTCTCGACGCTGGGCTGGGCGCCTCGGTGCGCAGCTACGGCCAGGGCGACCTCTTGTCGCTCGCTGCCTATCTTGAAGACGAACTCGGCATGAAGACGCTCTTGGACCGCGAGGCCGTGGCCAAAGCCAACTTTGCCGCCAAGCAGGTGATGCCGTGGTTTGACCGCTACTGCTCGCCCTTTTTCCAGGGCGTCGACTATGACGTCACGCGCTACCAAATGCCCGGCGGAGCCACCTCATCTTCGCAGGAAGGCGCTGTTAAGCAGGGCTACATTCAGCTGCTGCCCTTCATGCTTGAATTCCTCGAGTGCTCACGCCGCATCGTGCGCTACCACGACGTCACGCCGGGCTCGCAAATCACCTGGAACACCGCTTTCCTGGCCGTTACCGGGGCCTGGAAGCGCGGCGGAATGCCTGAAGTGGAGCGGCTCCTCAACGCCGTGCGCACGGCGGGGAGCAAGCGCACGAACCTCACTCAGGCCGAGCGCGACGAACGCCTGATCATCTACATGGACTGCAACGAAGCGTTCCGCAATCTGCTGCTAGGCAAATTCGGCCGGCTTCCGCTTGGCTTCCCCGAGGATTGGGTCTATGAAAGCGCCTTCGGGGCAAAGTGGCGCGAAGCCCTGCGTGATCGCCGTGCGGAGTCGCCGCTCCTGACGCTAGCACCCGCCGACCTTGCCGGCGAGCGCGTGAAGCTCGAAAGTCTGATCAAACGTCCGGCCACCGAAGAAGAATTCGTGATGTACATGAATCATCCGGCCGACGCGCTCAAGACCATCGAATTCCGCCGCCGTTTCGGCGACCCCAACGCGCTGCCGCTCGACGTGTGGTTTGAGGGGCTCCGTTCGGGTGAAACGCTCAACTTTTCGAGCTCAGACGGCAAACCCCACCAGATGCACATTTTGTCGATTGATTCGGTGACCGAAGAGGGTTTCTCCACGGTGCGCTATGTGCTCGACAGCGAAATTCTCACCTGTGCCGTGAAGGTGAAGGAAGGCACGGGACCGAAGTCGACCGTGCTGCGCGCAGAACCCGGCAACGTTTATCAGGTGCCCAGCCCGCGCAAGGCCGACCTTTGGATCGTTCACGTGGCCGAAGGCGACATTGTCAAAGCCGGTCAGGAGCTTTTCAATGTCTCAATCATGAAGCAGGAAAAGGCTGTCTGTGCAGCCGTCGACGGGATCGTCAAGCGCGTGCTTAAGCGCGCCGACTTCGCTCAGACCCGCCGCATGGTCCCGGTGGAGGAAGGCGAACTGATTGTCGAACTCGCCCCGGTGCCTAAGCGCTGCACGGCCTGCGGCACACCCGCGGTCTCACGCGAATCGCTCTTCTGTTCAGTATGCGGCGCCAGACTGCCTGATGAAGCTGAGACGAAATAATCCTCCCAGTTAGTCTCTTAACGAAAACCAGCCCGAAGGACTTCTTGTGCTTCGGGCTGTTTTTTTGGAACAAAACGCTCGATCCATATTTACAGAAATTGCAGATTGACCGGGCAACTCTGGCGAGTAATCAACTCGCGACGGTTCTAGCGGCAATGCAGCTATATGCGAGGGCAACGCTAACACAGTACCTGTCATGTAAGCCGAGACCGCATACGTGCATGCTGCCGAAGGGCTCCACAGCAACACGCAATCCGAGGATAACTTCTCCACCTTTGTCCCATTCATGCAAAGTTCATACATCCCCGTGACAGGCATACCGATCCCTACAGATCAAAACGCATCTAAATATTTCTTCGTCACCTTCCTCAGACTTCTGACTCGAAACCTCATCCCCGGCTTGAGTTTGGTTCTCTATTTGGACAATAGGAGAGAGCGCATAAATTGAAACTCCGGAAGTACGTGAGTTCGTTCATGCCAAACAAGATGCAGCGTAAAGGTTTGCTGAAGGAAATCTGCATCCAGACAAGAAATCAATCCTGCCTGACGCCACGGCTCCGCGATTATTTCTGGACAGATGCATACAGCGTCAGTACAGCGCGTAATCAAAGGCCCGCTCAGAAAGAAAGGTGAATCAATATGACCTTGAAAATTTAATGGCTCAGATGACAAGCATTCGTCAAGGTAACGAACATTGGCGAACTTTCGTGACTTCGAATAAAGACGAACATACGTAAACGGACGAAGATCACCGATAGAAAGCATTCTGCTGGCATTTACTTCCTCGAGTGGGTGCCCTTTTCTCACCGCGACAATAGCTTTCCCTGTATAGATAGGATATGAATGAATACCCGAGTCCTCGGGCTCGGCTGCTCGGTATGAGAATCCAAAATCTGCCTCGCCAGATCTCAGCATTTCGAAAATATCGGACGTTGGCCTGACAATCCGAAGTTTCGCGTTTGGGCAACGCTCACAAAAATTCTGAAAGAATGCCTCAGGGATGAAAAAGAGGCCGTGGCTGTTCACTGCGAGATGAAAGGTGTTCCGAATTTCCAATGGCTCAAATGGCTTTTCAATACGTGCAGCTTGGTATGTTTGAACGATTGTCTTGATCTTCGGATAGAGATCTGCAGCACGCTGGGTCGGAACCATAAAGAAGCCTTTGGTACCGCCGCGCGTGAAAAGAGAATCACCGAAGGCCGACCGTAAACTCTTAAGTTTGCGTTCCGCCGTGGGCATGGAAATCTTCATTGCCTTTGCAGCATCAATGAGTTTTCTGTGCTCAAAAATCAGGAGGAAAAACAGAAGATCCCGCAATTTCACATCAAGAAGATCTTCATGAGGCGTGAAATGATCCATTTTTCCGTCCTGAAATATTGAATTAACTTTTAGAAAAATTTCATCAGACCCACTCTCGACACCCATTTTGTGCAGTCGCTGTTGTCGAGGCGATTATCGCCTTTCGAGTAAGTCGACGTACCGTAGAGAAGCAGGGTTTTAGACAACCGATAGTCAATGACGGCATTGATGCTTTGGCGCATTCCTTCTTCGTCTGCCTTGCCAGGGCGTTTATGTGAACCATCAAAGAGGTAATAACTGAAAGTTCCTCGCAGAGCATGCGTGAACCAGTAGTTAACTCCCACCATGGCACTGAGGCCGTCCACACCGTACTCCTTGTCCGATGCTGAACCACTGCCGGCATCGACCTTCCAACCGGCCACATTACGCCAGTTTTTATGATACTGAAGAGCGCTATAGAACTTCCAGGCGTCTGTCGGTCTATAGGTTGCACCGAGCGTATAGGCCTGAGCATCTGCACGCGTGTACAGTTTTCCGCGATCAGCAGAGGCGGCGGAGGTCTTTCCGTGCCAAACATGAGTAGCACCAAAATAGACGCCGATTGAACCATCCTCGTAATTACCGCCTAATGCCAGAAGGCGGTTATTGCTGGTTATCTCCGGCTCTTCCTGATCTGTAGTGGCAAAGGAGTAACTTGCCCCAAATTTAAATCCCCTCATGCGTGGAGATACATAAGTCACAGTATTGTTTGCTCTTGGATCGGCTCCAAACATAACCGAGATAGAAGCGATGTCGTAGTAAGCCCCGTTCACTGGATCTAGCGGAAGCAAAACAAGACTGTAGGGCATTACTGCACTGCGCACTGATCCCATACGGCCAAACCCAATTTCACCCCATTTTTTAGATGCAAGGGAGAGCACCGCATGGCGGTCAAAGATCATCTTGTCAAGATTGCCGCCACCGGTTCCTGACAGCCCTCCATCGTCTGAATTAAAACCCGACTCAAGCCAAATCTTGGCAGAGAGATCCGGGTTGATGTGCTCCTCAGTGCGTAACCCCCAGCGTGACCCTTCATTGTTCATGTCTACTTTAGTTGGTTCGCCATCAGCCTTCGTTACCCGTAGCGAAGTACTCACGCGGCCATAAATCATTGTTTCAGCTGCAAAAACGCCATTAGAGCAGACGATTAGAGCCGTAGCCGTCAGGAGAGCGGTCACTGCAAATTTGTGCAGATTGTTGCTTGAATTCATAACTTTTTCTCGAAAACAGAGGATCAGCAGGCAATCCCAGCCGACTTTGCGTCGGAATTGCCTGTACCCGTTAAAGGCTTACTTGGCGGGGGCAAATGCAGCGTTAACGCTGATCGGCATCGCCTGGTAACCGGCACAGTTTTCGAGCTGAATTTCAAGCGAAGGTTTGGATGCGTTCCATTTGAACTCCATCAGAGTTGGATTCGGAGCCGAAACCATAGCTCCGCGGTCATTCACCTTGGCACCGGAGTTTGCGGAGTAAACAAAGACAGAATCCTTGTCCTTCTGATATTCAACGATGGAAGTAATCGGGCTGTACCACTCAAAACCGCGATCTTTGCCATAACTCCATACCTGCTCAACAGTCATCTTTTTCTGATCAATCTTGTAGATGACGGCACGTGAGTACTTCATTGTCGGAAGCGCCGGCTGCTCCATACCGCGAGCGTCGCCATTGTCAAATATGGAGAGATAAAGAATATCGCCTTTGCTCTTCGAGTCGATTTTGAATGCTGTGTGCTGTGTCCAGGGGTAGTCAAAATCGCCCTCACAAGTTGAGCCTTCACACTTCAAAGGATTACCTAAATGATCGACAGGCGTGAGCATCTTCTCACGCCAGGGAGATTTCCAGCCCACCGGTGAACTCAAGATCCATTTCACTTCCTTATCTCGTCCAATTTTGATCGCAGCGGACTGGTGACGAGAACTGATGATGATCGAGTCGTCTTCGGCATCATGAT
>ERZ824600.4358-NODE-4358-length-12510-cov-4.831794_pt1 | contig 12510 bp, 13 predicted proteins | sample MGYA00519933_ERZ824600 | MGnify/ENA primary metagenome ERZ824600 (study PRJEB31778, sample SAMEA3449178) | human gut metagenome | biome: human gut; feature: human-associated habitat; material: faeces | place: United Kingdom | collected 2010/2012 ... | reverse complement strand
AATTTGAACATAAAAGAACTGTCCCACCGGAAACGACTGATCGACACATTTTTGAATTCTGTGTTTGTTTACGATGATAAACTGCTTATCAACTGCAATTATCCCAACACAAGCACAATTGTGCGATTTTCCGATATAAATGCAACACTCAACGGTTCGGATATACTCGCATGTGGGCGATTTTTTAATTTAATTTTTCATATAAAAGGCTTTTTATAAAAAACAAACGCAGCATTGCAAACCTTCTTCGGGTACGATGCTGCACTTTTTGTTACGGAGCATTTGATATAAAAGAAAATAACATATAAATAATATCTCAAAGCTGTGTTGACAAAGTACAACTTATGAGATATAATATAAAACAAAGGTTATATAACGTACTATCGGAGGAAACAAAATGCCACCTAAAGCCAAATATACAAGAGAACAGATTATTGATGCGGCATTGGAAATTACACGTGAAAAAGGTATCGATGCGGTTACCGCGAGAGATCTCGGAGCAAGACTCGGTGTTTCGGCGAGACCAATTTTTACCGCTTTTGAAAATATGGGTGAAGTACACGCGGCTGTACGCACAAAAGCACACAGTATTTACGAAAGCTATTTAAGCGATTACAAGGATTACGATCCGCCTTTTAAAAGACATGGTATGCAGACTATCGCCTTTGCGCAGAATGAGCCGAAATTATTCAGCCTTTTGTTTATGCAACCTGATGTCGGTAAGCAGAATTTCAAACAGGCTTTGACCGAGATCATGGGAAGCTTTGATGATGTATTGAATCTTCTTGAGGACAATTTCAAATTAAACCATGCACAAGCGGAGCGTTTATTTGATCATATGTGGATCCATACATACGGAATCAGTTCACTTTGTGCTTTAGGGGTATGTGTATTTTCCGAAAGCGAGGTATCCAACATATTGAGTGAGGCATTTATCGGAATAATTACAGCGATAAGATCGGATAATCTCGATCAGTATCTTAAAATGGCTGAGTTAAAGAAGAAGGAATAGGATTGAGTGTTGATAAAATATCGGTAAGTGTTCCGAGCTGAACATTCAATTCGTCATAAAAGCGTGCCAGATGAATACCATCGACCAAAGCATGATTTGCAAGCAGAGTGACCGGAATGGATACTCTGCTTTTATCATTTTCAGTATATTTTCCCCAAACAATTCGTACATTGCTGTCTGCGGGCGAGGGTGTCGGTTGAGTTAATCCGGAATAATGTATCCAGGGGATACAGGACACAAAGAAATGATTGAGAGGATCTTCCCCTTCTTCAAGATTTTCGTTATATTTTGCCTTTTCATGGAGAGGTACCGCCTCGGCGATATATTCATTGAAATCCTGCATACAGTTAAGGCAACAATATCTGTATGTACCGTCCTCTTTCATGACAGTGTGGGATGAAAGACAATGATCATATTCGATAGGCTGACCGTCGAGGATCCGTTGTCTGAGCTCGGGAACCGAATTTGCGGCACGAACAACACAATACAGAAAGCTGAGAAAAAACGGTGATTTTGTGCGTTTAACAGTTCTTAAAAAATCGGTTATTTCTACTTCAACTGTAATACCTACATATGGATTTGACATTGCGGAAAAATATTCGAAATGGCTCCTGCGAGGATAGCTGTTAAGTTCAATTAATTTATATTTCATACAATCGTCTCCAAATAATAATTAATAACAGATGATTAAATACTATATCATACGGCATCATTTTTGTCAAGTGCGGATCCGGGCTGCAGATAAGTCGCCGAATATGGGAATTGATCCGCTGACGGCGGCTGCACATATTCTCATTGAGCAGTCTGCACTGTGAAAAAACGGTCAAACAGGTGCGCCGTCTGTACACTGTCAAAGTCCTTCGCGCTGTTTTCAAATATTACGCTGCCGTCGGAAGACAGTTTTATCATATATCAAATTTCTCTGACTTGAGATTGCTGTAATATTTCCCCTTGAACGCACGTTTGTCATGAGATTAGGACAAAAAAAGGAAATGAAAATTGCACCCACCCTCATATCGAAGGATGGGTGCAGCCGTTATATTTATAGCGGCTGATTTCCTGATTATTTCTTTTTTACAGGACAGCAGACCTCGGTCACAAATTCATCGGGATTGCGTATTTCGTGCGGGCTGACATGGTAGATGTTGAACATCGGACCGTTGCTCTCATATCCGTTTGCATCCAGCCATGCGGCAATTGCAGCATAGACCTCGTTGATCAGATGATACCCGCCCTTGAATGTACATTTATGGGTGTGCACTCTTGCCGCGCCTGTCAGAGCCTTCTGCCAAAAAGCCTCCGGAAATATCCGGGAAGCAGATTACATATTGGTTCATCATACCTCCGGCAGATATGACAACGCGGTCAAAGAAATGGATACACTTTTACATCTGACACACACCGATTCCAAAAGCATACAGTGCAAGGTCGGAAAATTCAAAGAAATATATAAATGAGGTCAAAGAAAAGCATGACACAAACAGGAATCAATCATCCGATTATTGAAACTGAAAGACTGTTTTTAAGAGAAATGACCTGCGATGACTTCGATGCTTTATACAGCGTTCTCGCCGATTCCGATATCATGCGCCACTATCCATACACCTTTGATTAAAAACGGGTGCGCGGATGGATAAGCAAAAATCTTGAAAGATACCGTATTTTCGGCTTCGGGCTATGGGCGGTATGTCTCAAATCGACGGGAGAGATAATCGGGGACTGCGGGCTGACTATACAGAATATAGACGGAAAATTTTTCCCTGAGATAGGTTATCATATACGAGGCAGGGATCAGGGCAACGGATACGCCAAGGAGGCAGCAATGGCTGTTCGCAATTGGGTATTTAGCAATACGCCGTTCGGGCTGATAACCTCATATATGAAAAAGGATAATCTTGCTTCGGCGGCTGTTGCACGCGCAAACAGAATGGTAAAATCGTATGAATTTACCGATCCAGAGGGAGAACAGACCGTCGTTTATGAAATCACAAGAAAGAATTGGTAATTAAGGTAAAAATACTTAATATTCCGCAACACATTAAAACAGGATATACGAAAAGCCCGCACGGAAACGCAATCAGTCCGGTGCGGGCTTTTTTGTTGTTCAGTTACATTCGAGTTCATATACAACATATTCATGAGAAAATTCGTATCCGAGTTTTTCGGCAAGATGAACCGAGATCGGATTCTGAGCATCCCAGCTCGGATACAGACCTATATCAAGACACTCAATTACCAGATGTGCGCAAACTGCGGTTGCAAGATTTTTCATTCTTTCGTCTTTCGCGGTATCCACTTCAATTTCAATACCTTCTCTGTATCTTGAGTATGAAGATGCCCCAGCGACTATTTTATTATCTTTAACAATGACAAATCCCAATCCGTTTTTAAGAAACGCCTGCTTATTTTCAAATGAAGACACAAAATCAGCCGTGAAAGGTTCCTTAAGGCATTCGTCATAAAGCCTACCGTCAATCTTCTGCATTTCGTATCCGTCAGGCAACAATTTTTCAAGTGCTTTAAGCTTTTCAATATTAAAATGTGTATCCTTTTTTATAGCGTATCTGACGGTCTTTCGTGCATCCGGGTAACATTTTTCGATAAGAGCTTGCCAATCGTTGTCATAAGGGACAAGTATCGTAAAATCAGCAAGCTTATATTCAAGCAATTCGCCGTCGGGGACGCCTGCATAAAATGCAAAGCAGCCCACAAAGATGCAAGCTGAATGCGGATCAATACTATCTGTTACATATATTTTTCCCATCACCCCCTGGAGACAGGAATAAATCAAGGTCTCTTCCCAACCTGCGAAAAGGTCTTTAACCTTTGCTGTATCCTTCAATTCATATATCATAGTTGTATCTCATTATACTTTTGATTTTTTGATGATATGTACACTGCCTTTAAGATTCTTTGCTTCAACCGAGATCGTATATATACCGTTTTCGGAAATATTAAGCTCAAACGCATTACAATCTTTGCCGTTGCCGCTGTAAACCGAATTACCGCTCGGGTCAAGTATATCAAGCTTTATGCTTCCCTTTTCCACCGAAAAATCAATCTGAAGAGCATCTCCGGCAGACAATTCAAGCGTATGGGAATCCTTACCGTTCATTTTTCGTATATCAAGCGTATAGCTGTCCGGATTTTTTATACGCGAGCCATCGAACCCGGAATCGGCGCACGAAGAAAAGGCAACGGTTGTAAGTAGCATTATAAATATAACAGCAATTCCGACGACACATCCCAAGTGAGGTCTATTGGCTTTGCGCTTTTTTATTGTATATATGTCACTGGATCTTTTTAACATCTTTTTCTTTTTTCTCCGAATATCAAAAAAACTATTCTGATGCTTTTTATCACCGGTAATTCAAATTTAAACGAAAGCATTTACATTTAAATAATCGTGGTGAAACATAACATGTGATTTATAATATAATTATACTCATATTAATTCAAAAGTCAAGGACTGTATATAAATTTCAACCTTGTATTTTACATAAAAAACAGTGTCGTTATTATTTCAGACACTGCTTATATTATTCAATTTTTTTGCTTTGGCAATGTGAATCTGCTCATATCGTTTCCTTCAAGCTTCAGAAGTGCGACCTTGTTTCTGATCCCGCCGCCGTAACCGGTCAGGCAGCCGTTTGAGCCAACCACTCTGTGACACGGAACAATGATACAGATCGGATTCCATCCGACAGCTCCGCCTACTGCCTGAGCTGACATTTTCGCAATTCCGGCATTTGTAGCAATCTCCGCTGCAATGCTGTTATATGTAGTCGTCTTACCGTACGGAATGCGCAGCATAATATCCGAGACCTTTTTTCTGAAAGGTGTCGGATTTTCGATCAGATATCGCGGTGTAAAATCAGGTATTTTCCCGGAAAAATAAATATCCAGCCATTTCTCTGTCTCTGCAAAGGCATCAATAAATTTAAACTCGTGATTAATCGAAAGCTTTCCGACATCATTTGAATTTTCAAAAATCAATTCTGTCAGGTATTGTCCGTTTTCGGTTATGATACCGCACATCAAAAGGTCATCAAACTCCTCCGGCGTTTTGTATCTCCATAAATATCTCTCTGTATGACTGTTCATCATTTATCTCCGTGATTTTGATTTAATGTTGTGATTATATCATATTTATTCAATAGCTTCAACACTTTTTCACAGATTATATAAAAGTTATATAAAAGCAAATCCAAATATAAAGCTTTTATTTTGACTGAATTTTTCTATATTCTCTTGACAAACGCAGATGGCAAGAGAATAATATCATTTGACAAATATAATTGTCATAAAGACAAAGTGATTTGTCAAATGGAGGTGCTGAATGATTCTGCGAAACCGATTAAAAGAACGCAGAGCCGCGCTGAATGTCAATCAGCAGGAGATGGGACGCTTATGCGGCGTATCGCGGCAGACAATCAGTCTGATTGAACGGGGCGATTATTCACCGTCGGTCACCCTTGCTCTGACGATCGCAAAGGTATGCGGCGTTACGGTAGAAAAAATCTTCTATTTACAGGAGGAAACTGAAAATGAAAAATGACGAAATCAAACAGGCAAACAGAAAAGCTTTGCCAAAGTTTTTGCTTTTTGCAGTCATATGTGCGATCATCGGCGGCGTAATCGGCTATTTTTCCGGTTATGGTTCGGCAAAAGGCGATACGGATAAATTGGCCGGCATTATGAAAGAAGCTGGGGCATTTTTCGGGACGCACATTGCTTCATGGCTTACGGTTGCGACGGCGGTTGTAGTACCGGCAATCTGCATGCCGGTTTACGGAAGCGCAAAGAAGCTGCTTGGCGCGTGGGACGGTGAAGATGAGAATATTTCAGATAAGATTGACCGAAAATTATCTGTCGTAATCTGGATTACGAGCTCAACCCTAATCTTTTCTTACTTTCTGATCGCGGCATCCTTTTCCGATGGGCTTTCGATATTCGATGATAAAAAAAATAAAACCGTCGTGTTTTTCATCGGCGTTGCAGCTTTCTTAATCATTATGATCGAAGCAATCATTATCCAACAGAAATGCATCGACTTGGTAAAGCAAGTCAATCCTGAAAAGAAGGCATCTGTCTATGATATGAAGTTTCAGAAAAAGTGGGTGGACAACTGTGATGAAGCCGAAAAAATCATGATCGGTAAATGCGCGTACAAAGCCTATTCCGCAACGAATATTGTCTGCATGGTTTTATCAATCATTCTTGCCCTTTGCGCCCCTATATTCGGCATAGGTTTTTTACCTTCGTTTACGGTATGTCTTGTGTGGATAGTCAATATATCAGCATACTTTAAGGAAGCAATGCGGTATTCCAAAGCCGGAAATAAAATCTTCTGAATATAAATCGGAATATATCAAAACGGGAGGAGGAGAAAATGGGTAGCAGTGGTTACATTATTTTATTTGCTTTGTTTGTCCTTGTAATCATTCCTTGGATAACACGGCAAAGAAAAATCGCAGCAGTCAGACATATTTTGAATCAAAAAAAGCAACACAAGGAGGATAGTGTAATGAAAGAATTGGCAAAACAATTTATAGGAAAAGAATGTATTATTTACACAGTAATGAGTATGGATTCGGGCATACAAGGTACTATAAAGGAGGTAACGGACGGTGGTATCATCGTAGAAAAGAAAGGCGGCATTGAAGCAGTCAATCTTGAATACATAACCCGTATCCGCAAGTGGCCCCGTAACTCAAAGGGTAAAAAAAGCAGATTTTCTGCTGATAATATTCAAATAATACGGAAAAAGGTGCTGTCAAAAATTTGATACTTGCGCCGTGGATACAAAAAGCCGAAAGCCTATTTCAAGGCTTTCGGCTTTTTGTGGCGTTCCCGAGGTGATTCGAACACCCGACCTACCGCTTAGGAGGCGGTCGCTCTATCCTGCTGAGCTACGGAAACTTATTGAATTTATTATATCGATCCAAGGCTACCACAAGACACCGTAAAACACAGTCACATAATCTGAAATATATACGGGCACATACAGGCAGAAACGGCTACAACGATAATTGTACCATATCGTTGCAGTTTTTTCAAGTGTTTTTTTCAGATTTTCAGCATTTTTTCTGTCGGAAATTATTCAAGCCCGATTCCGGCGGAAACAAGAGTATTATAGAGTAGCATTGAGATCGTCATAGGACCTACGCCGCCGGGTACGGGGGTAATATGTGAAGCCTTCGGATAAACAGATTCAAAATCAACGTCGCCAGAGATTTTACCGTCCACTCCGCGGTTGATGCCGACATCGACGACGACAGCTCCTTCCTTGACCATATCGGCATTTACAAAGTCCGCCTTCCCCACTGCACTGACAAGTATATCTGCGCTACGACAAACCTCCTCAAGATTTACTGTATGGCTGTGACAAACAGTTACCGTAGCTCCGGCATGAAGCATAAGCAGTGCCATCGGCTTTCCGACAATATTGGATCTTCCGATAACGACGCAATGCTTTCCGTCTATCTGAATATTGCGTTCTTTAAGCATATACATAACACCCGAGGGAGTACACGGTGCAAATTTATATTTTCCTATAACAAGCTTTCCTACATTGACGGGATGAAAGGCGTCGACATCCTTATCGGGAGAAATTGCATTTATAACATTTTCGGCTTTTATATGCTTGGGTAGCGGAAGCTGGACAAGAATCCCGTCGATATCTTCGCGCATATTCAAGACTGATATGATATTCAAAAGCTCGCTTTCTTCGGTTATTTCCGGTAATTCTATCACCTCGGAATATATCCCGACTTCCGCGCAGGCTTTATTTTTATTGCGCACATAGATCGCTGATGCAGGATCATTGCCGACGATTATAACTGCAAGTCCGGGACATCTTCCTCCGTTATCAATATGCCTTTTTACCTTCTTCGCCATTTTTTCGCGAAGACCGGAAGCAATAAGTTTTCCGCTAATTATTTTAGGATCAAAAAGATCTGTCATACTTGTACTCTCCTCCGGGATCTCTGTATTTATTGAGTTTATTCCTTATTATCCCGATTAATATTGATTTTGTCTTTATCCGACGTTTCACTGTTATCTGAACTGTCGATCGCTTCGAAATCTGTGTTTTTCTCTGCGGAATCTTTTTTCTCGTTGCCTTTCATGGACGCTTCTGTTTTGAACTGCGGATATGCTGCCTCATAATCTCCTTCGGCAAGCTTTGCTTTTCTGACCTTGACTAAATTATATATTATCATTGCGGTTCCGAAAACAAAGCAGGCAAATCCGACAACCTGAGAAATTCTGAAGGGACCGACATAAAGGCTGTCCGTGCGGAGCCCTTCAATGAACATTCTGCCGAAGCCGTACCATGAAATATACATAAACAATATCTGACCGTCAAACTTTTTTCTTTTGTAAAGTGCATTGATAATCAGAAAACCGACAAGATTCCACACAGACTCATAAAGGAAGGTCGGATGATAGTAATACATTCTCGAAGAGCTGTCGATGTTGGGGAGAAGTCCCATTCTGAGAAAATACAACGGACTGCTTTCGGCGACTTTATATCCGTATGCTTCACCGTTGAAGAAATTGCCCCATCTTCCGAGTATCTGACCGATCATTACACCGGGAGCTATCATATCTGTCGTTTTCCAAAAGCTGATTTTCTTTTTGCGGCAAACAAGGAATATTGTCAGCACCCCGGCAATAATTCCTCCGTAAATTGCCAGACCGCCGTTCCAGATAGCGATAACATCAAGAAAAGAATGATATATACCATCTTTTAAGGTTGTAAGCACATAATAAGTCCTTGCGCCGAGGATTCCGAAAATTATCACAAATATAGCAAGGTCAAGCAGATCATCGACCGATATTTTTTCCTGTTTTGAACGATAGTAGGCATATGCGAAAGCAAGAATAATCCCGACGGTTATAATGATTCCGTACCATCTTACCGAGATGGGATGACCGAAAAGCGAAAATTCAAACGCGACTTTGTTAACGGTAAATTCGCCGATACCAAGTCCCGGAAATTCCATTGTTATCTGTTCTTTCATTTTTTACTCCTTGATTAATTTATATTTGATTTATACGTCTTACAGCATTACACGGTGGTTTCAGGAAAGATGACCGATATGCAGGTATATTCCCGAGACAAAAACATTCTAAATATTTTCTCAACATATTCCTTCGAAATGTTTTCCGCAATTTCGGGATAATCAAACAAGCTGTTATTTCCCAATGCCGAATCGGCAAGAGCTTCGGCAATCTCTTCAGTTGAATCAAACAATCCGACATATTCGGAATATACAACACGTCTGCAGCGCTCAAAGTCCATGTCGCTAATTCCGCATTGCTGTACTTTTTTAACATACGATTTAATTTCATCGGCAACATATTCTGGCTTATCGGTTTCGGTACCTATCGTTACGTTTGCAAACTGTTTATTATAGGACACCGAGGCTGAAAACCATGAGGATATCATATTATTATCGTACAGATCATTATAAAGCTCGCCCGAGTGTGAAAAAAGCAACTCACTTAAAATCAAAAGCGCTATTTCCCGCTTCTGACGCTCGTAAGCATCGGTTTCAAGATCGCTTATCTTATAACCGAGGCACAGTATCGGTCGGGAGACTGACATATTTTCCGAAACAAATGCTTTGTTTACCGCACACGGTTCAATACATTTGGAAACAGCCACGGGCTTTGAATCAACATTATCCGGCATCTGCAAAAAAACTTCGAAAAAGCGATCAACAATATCCTTGACGTGATCAGGTGACACATTTCCGCAAACTGACAGCACCATATTGGAAGGAACATAAAAATCATGCCAGCATTTATACATAATATCCGGCGAGATATTTTCTATGGATTCAACGCTTCCGCAAATATTTTTTCTGACCGGATTTTTACTGTACATAGCCTGTATAAGCAATTCATAGCAACGATTGTACGGATTGTCCGAATACATCAGAATTTCCTGTGCAATTATTCTCCGTTCCCGTTCGACAGATTCGGCTTTAAATGACGGGTTAAACACCATTTTAAGCAATTCGTCAAGACAATCGTCAAAGTTCTCGGTACAGTTGAATAAATACACTGTACGATTGTTTGATGTATAAGCATTTGAATCAGCGCCGAGTGTTGAAAAATGCTCGAAGGAATCACTGCCATCGGGATTTTCAAACATTTTATGCTCCAGAAAATGCGCACTGCCATCCGGAAGAATTATATGATCTCCGTCCGCATCCGTATATTCGCAGTCTGAGGCTCCGAATTGCACACAAAGCAAGGCATACGTTACGCTCATATCCTTTGAGCAGACATAGGATTTAAAGCCGTTTTTGTGTTCATACACTGTATATTTTTCATTCAGAACGTCTGAATTTACCGCAGTTTTATTAACATGATTTAAACAATAAAAATCTAATCTTTTCTCATTTGGCATTATATTAAAAGTTCTCCTGACATTTTAACCGGAATAATCATCGTCCCCGCTTGGCGCATCAGTTGCATCGCTTTCCTCTGTTGCCTCTATGAAAAATACAGCGCCTTTTTTAATATGCTTTGCAACTCTTTTTATATCCTCTGCGGTTACGCTCATTATCCCGTTGATCACATCGTCAGCCGACACACCGGGCATTGTAAGTGCTCTCCAGAAATAAAAATTTTCAATTGAGGCGGTGCTGTCGGCAATTTGAGTGTATGAAAATTTAAGCGAAAGCTTGGCGGCGTTTATCTCATTTTCGGTTATTTCGCCTTCGGAGACAGCCTTAAGCTCTGCGTCTATCTGACGCTCTGCCTGTTCTCTGTTATGACTGTATATACCCGAATTAACCATAAGAATACCCGAATACATTGAATACGAAGCTGAGCAGTAATAGCAAAGTCCGAGCTTTTCCCTTACAATAGTAAACAGTCTTGAAGACGGACCTCCCCCGAAAAGCTCACAAAGCACCTGCATTGCATATACATCGTTGCCGTCATCGGCTTTGATGTCGGTTCTGTACCCGACAGAAAGCTTGCACTGCGAAACACGCATTTTTTCGCTCTCTCGTTTTATCTTTTCCGGAAGAGCATAACGTCTGAGGTTAAGCCTTTTGGGAAGCGGATTAAAATTGTCAAGCTTTGATTCGATGTTTTTTTCAAAGGATATTTTCGCAGCATCCGGGTCATTGCCTATGTAAAAGCAAAGCAGGTTCGGCATATCCGTGACGGCATGGTAATATTCTGTCAGTTCTTCAGAGCTTATTTCTGAGATTTGCTTTATCAGCTCCGAAAGATCGGTTTGGCCTGCTTCTCCGTGGCAAAGCAACTCCCGACAACGCAACGAGGCGTACGACCGTGTGCTGTTTTTCTGCGCATTAAGCGAATTTATAATACTGATCTTTTCATTTTCAACATACTTTTCGAGAAAGCAGCCTGTAACATCGTCAAACAGCGGTTCAAAAAGCAGCTCAAAAGAAAAATCAAGCGCTTCCGATTCAAGTGCATGATGCTCCGGAACGTATTTTTTATCAAGAAATTCACACGTTACACCGATAAAGCAATTATCAGATACAGAATATCTTCTTGTACTGACCTCCATAGAATACAGATTATCAAGATATCTGTTTATCAGGCAAAGATTATTGTGTTTCTTTGTTCCCCTCTGTAACACGGCGAGCAGCAATGTCTCATAGGCAACGTTTCTGAATTTTTCGGGAACGCAAAGAAATACAGTAATCGACGAATATTTGAATTTATCGGTTTTTATATAAAAAAGTCGGTGTATGCCGCCTTGGACTTCGGTAACGATCGGTAACATCTGAATACTACACTCCAAACAATAGTCTGTATAATATATAATTATACTCTTGTCGGATTTTTATTTCAACAATATATTATTGATAATATGTAAATGTCGGAACTCACATTTTATTTTTCGGTCGAATATTATATTTGTGTGGATTTCAATATTCGGATTTTCCACTCAAATTTATATAAACAATCGGAGGAGCATTTTATGAATCATAATTCGGACATATCGGTAAATTCAAACCCTACACCCAAAAGTGAGCAGGCATATTTTGCCGCTTCAAACAGTTATCAAGGCTTTATATCTTACTTTGACAGCATATTCAGACGATCGGACATATCACATTTGTATATTATCAAAGGTGGGCCCGGGACCGGAAAAAGCAGATTTATGCGGGAATGTGCCGCCAACGCCGAGGCTCTCGGCTATGAGGCGGAATATTACTACTGCTCCTCTGATCAGAGCTCGCTTGACGGGATAATCATATACGGCATACAAAAAGGCGGTACTGTTTTGGAAAATATAGCCGTTATCGACGGAACGGCACCTCATTCTTATGATACAAAGCTGCCCGGAATACGCGAGGATATAATAAACCTCGGGGAATTCTGGGATTGCACCGTTCTCGAAAGCTATGCTGCGGAAATAGAACCGTTGCTAAAAGCGAAATCAGAAGCTTACAAAATGGCATATGATTATCTCTATGCTTCACATTCAATACGAA
>ERZ824600.4354-NODE-4354-length-12521-cov-10.588400_pt1 | contig 12521 bp, 8 predicted proteins | sample MGYA00519933_ERZ824600 | MGnify/ENA primary metagenome ERZ824600 (study PRJEB31778, sample SAMEA3449178) | human gut metagenome | biome: human gut; feature: human-associated habitat; material: faeces | place: United Kingdom | collected 2010/2012 ... | reverse complement strand
AAAAACCAAGGAAATAAAGAAGCAGAAGAAAAAGAACAATTTGATGAAGAAATTAGAGAAATAAAACGGACTTTTGATAAATTTATATTAATATCAAGAATTTTGTCAAGCGGAAGGTTGCAAGTACACAACGGTTATATTTTTTCAGTTCCTTATTATGCATGTTTTCAACTTCATACATCAACTAGTATTGAACATATAAGACCATTCTTTTACTCAGAAAAACCTTTACTTGAAGGCTATTATTCAATGAATGAAGATAAGTTTAATAGTATTATTGATAATATTCAGTTATTGAATGTTTTGGATAATTTAAAACTTTCTATTCCAATCCTTTATTTTACACATTGTTATAGTGCAACAAATTTATTTGATAGAATTATAAAACTTGCAATTATTTTAGAATGTACAATGTTAGCAAACTGTAGGGATGAGTTAAAATACAGACTAAATCTTCGTACTTGTAATTTTCTAGGAAAAAATGTTAATGAAGAACTTTCAATTTTTTATGACGCAAGAAGCTCTATTGTTCATTGTGGCGATATAAGCAATGAATTATATAAAAAAATTAAAAATATAATGCAAAATAAATATAACACCAATATAGAAGCGTTATTTTATTTTTTGCAAGAAAAAATAGAGCCCATCATAAGAAGTGTATTATTTGAATCTTTAAAAATATTTAATAACTCGGATAGAATCAAGAATTATACTCAGTTAAATGAGAGTATTGATAAACAAATAGTTACAAGTATTTCAAACTAATTAGTTCCCTCTTTCAATATTTCCAGATACTCTTTATATGCAAAAGTTCTATTTCTTGATTGGGTTGAAGTTTGTTCAAGGACACCGATACTAATCAGGTCTTTGACTATGCTTGACATTGTATTAAAGGCTATATCAAGTTCTTTGGCTGTTTTTTGAATTTCTATAATAGGATTTGCTTCTAAGTATTCAAATACTCGCATTGTATTTTTAGCTCTGCGTCCCAAGCCTTCGATTTTTAAGCAATAGTTATCATGTAGAGAAGTTAATTTATCAATCGTTTCAACTGCATCATTTGCTGACTCATAAACTGCCTCTAAGAAAAATTTAATCCATTGTTCATAATTACCTTTTAACCGAACTTCGTTCATACGGTCGTAGTATTCAATTCTATTCTTTTTCAAGAAGTAAGAAATATACAATGACGGTGTGCTCAAAACTTTCTTTTCCATTAAAAATAAAGTAATTAAAAGCCGTCCGATTCTGCCGTTACCGTCTAAAAACGGGTGAATAGTTTCAAATTGATAATGAATTAAGCCTGCTCTAATTAAAACATCAAGCCCATCATCACCATTAATATATTTTTCTAAATCAGACATTGCTTGAATCATATCTTCAACAGAAGGCGGAATATAGCGAGCATTTTGCAAATTGCACCCAGCAGCACCAATCCAATTTTGAGAATGACGAAATTCACCGGGGCTTTTATTTTGCCCTCTAACACCTCGCAATAAAACCTCATGTGCTTCTTTTATTAGGCGATTGCACAATGGTAATTCTTTCAACCTATTAATTGCAAAATCGGTTGCTTTAATATAATTCACAACATCACCAACAGGCCTGTTAGTATTTTCTTCCAAGCACGGGTCTAAAACATCTTCTAAAGTAGCCTGAGTACCTTCAATTTGAGAAGACATAAGAGCTTCTTTTCTGACATACATAGAAATAAACAAATGAATATTAGGAATTCTGCTAGAAATTCCTTCTAGTAATGCAAGCTGTCTATTGGCTTTTACCAGTAAATCAACAACATCTTTATCAAGTTCTATTGGCGGATTCGGCGGCAATACAGACGGTATAAATGATTTGTATGCCATTTCTCCTGATAAATTATTTTTGTATATTCCTGCTCTATTATTCATGGCAACTCCGAAATTGAAATAACACGTTTATTATAACACCTGTATTTCAATTTAACAACCCAAATTGAAATAAGACTAAATAATTTGTTACAGTATTTCAATCTCATATCCTGTACAACAGAATTTCGTCAAAAGCGAAATTTTTCCATGACTCCGATTAAAGGAGGCTAAATAGGGATTTTACCCCTCCCCTGCCCTTACACAAAATCACATTTTTTCAAATTTCAATTTTTCCTTAATCGCATTAGAGTTGCAAAATAGTTGCAAAAATTCTGATAAATCAAGATTAAATCTAATAAAAAACAAGAATAAAATTTGCTTCAAATTCATGCACCGCAACAAACAGGGATAAATTCTGATGAACTCTGGAAAATAGTGACAATACAGCATTATACAACTTCTAAGCGGTAGGTCATGCGTTCGAATCGCATCCAGGGTAAATAAAAAAGACGGGTTTATCCCGTCTTTTTTTATTTGTGTTGAATAGCGCTGAGAACGCCAATTGGCGTTCGAGCGGATTTCCGTACGGACGACACGAGCGTTAGCGAGTTAGTCCGGATAGCGAGAATATTGAGCAATATAGAACCATAGGTTCAATTGCGAAACTATTCGAGCGAGGAGGAAATCCAAGACAATCGCATCCAGGGTATTTCTATAAAATAAGCGGGTTCGAGCCGCTTATTTTTTTGTTTTACAATATCTTTACAATATTAAAGTTTTTTGCCTGTGTGTCGTAAATATACTATATAGCATGTGATAATAAGGAATCCAGAATGGAAATTACGGTTAATAGTGGTGAAAGTTTAACTCTTGCTATTAAAAAAGCATTAATAACTCGAGAAAACGCTAAGGAAAGTAGCTTTAACGGTAGTATATGGAATAAAATTCTTGATATAGTTGATAAACAAAATCAAGAAAATATTAACTCGAATAAAGAAGCCCTCTATAAGGGCGGCAGTGTTAGAAAACCTGCCAACTGGCAAAAAAATTACAAAGTTTTTGCCGGTCAAAAATTGGAATTTTCAGACGAAAGTTGGGATAAAATAAAAGAGATTGTTGGGCTTAAGGTTGAAAAACAACAAGAATCTAACAGAAAACCGCCGGAACCGGTTCAAGAAAAACCTGTTCAGATAGATATTCCAGAACCGCAGCTTGATAAAACAGAGAAACTTCCATATATACATCTGCCTCAAGATAATTCCGTTTCAAATGGTAAGAAACAGGTTCAAAGCCAGCCTGATACAATTCCTGTTGCCAGTAAACCGCAAGATAATATAGTTAACTCTGCAGAATTGCCGGAATTGAAACTCCATGTTGATAAAGAAGAATTAAAAAATAAAGAAGTCTTAAATGTGCCTCTCAACAGACAGAGCCTCGACAGCAAGAAAAAGTCAAAGAGCTCAAATGACGTAAATGTAGTAAAAAATTCTGATGGTTCAATTACTACAACATCTGTTACGACAGAAAATGATGGAACAAGAGTTGAAACTTCGCAAAAAGTAAAGGAAGTCGTTTATAGCAGATTTATAAATAAACATACTATTATCGAAACTACGAAAACTAGTTCAGATGGGAATGTCATAACTAAAACAACAGGTTCTGAGATAGAAAAAATACATAAAAATAAAGATTTTATAGAAATTAAAAAAGGACCGACAACGACAGTAACTACTACAAAAAATCCAGATGGAACCAAAACCGTTAGCTCTGTAATTATGCCTGAAAGTGGGTTTATTCGTTCTTCTGATGTAAAGCAAGGTAGTTACACAATTGATACAGAGGGTAATATTATATCCCAAAATAATTCAGGAATAACTGTAAAAATTTCGCCGGCACAAAATAATAGTAATGGTTCTTATAGTACTATTGCCACAATTACGGATTCTGTCGGGCAAAAAACAACTATACCTGTCAATGCAGATAATAGTTCTGTTTATGGTTATGTACATAAAGATAATAATGAAGAAAACTTTAATATAATGATGGGCGATGTTGCAAGAGCTATAACTGGTTTAAAACCGGAAGTTCTTGCAGATTTAAAATCAGAAATATCCAGTATAAATATTCAGACAGAAGATTTTCTCCCTATTGGTATAAATGCTGCAGGTTATTATAAAAATGACAGTATTGTTCTTACAGTGGAAGGTAATGGCTTAAAAACAAGTACCTTAAATCATGAACTCGGTCATGCTATTGATGCTGATAATAAACATCATAATCACTCAAACACTTATTCTGAAACTTTTGATACTTTAAAAAATCAACTTAAAGATTCTGGAATAAAAACTGAAGAATATTATGCACTCACAAATCCTAAAGAATTTTTTGCCGAATTTTATGCCGGCAAGTACGGTAATGGAAAAGATTCCAGCAAGACATTATTCAATAAACTTGCAGCTGCTGACGATGCCCAAATAAAATCAACTTATCAAAATCTAATAAATCAGTGTGAACAAATTCTGAAGAATACAAGAAATCAAAATCCGGAACAAAGGATGGGAGCCTTTAATCGCTCAAATTCCTGGATAGATCAGAATCGAGAACGTATTATTCAGGTGTTTGGAGCAGATGCCCAAATGATACGTACAGAAGATGAGTTATATAAATTGTATTTAGAAAATAAAAAAATAGATAGTTTTAATGTTCCTCTAGGAATTTTAAATGATTATACGGATGAAGATTCATATTATGACTTACTTTTTTCTTGTATTATGACTATAAGAGAAGAAAATGCAAAGTTAATAGAGAAAATTGAGAATATATAAAAAATATATTTTCTTTTTTCTTATAAAGAAAAGGTGATTATTATTTATACATTAGAGAAAATAGTAGAAAAAGTATTATATTCAAATAGTACTAATTTTGTTGAAATTAAGTACTTAAATAGGGTAAAGAAAGAACTAAAAAATGTTAAATATAATATATATGAACCATTTAGTGGTGCGACAAAAGTAATTTTGTATAATAAGATGCCAAATATTAAAATATATGAAATTGTATCAAGTAATGATTTAAGACATCAAGATATACTTGGAACTCTTTATTCACTTAATATATCTGATGAAATGTTTGGTGATGTTGTTATTTGGAATAACAGATATTTTATTATAATTTTATCTAGTATTGATAATTATATAAAATCTAATTTAACGAGTATTAAAAATTCAAAAGTAGATTTAATAGAAAAGAATCCATATTATTTAAAAGATTATAAACAAGAGTATGAAGAATTTAATATAATTGTTCCAAGTATAAGAGTAGATGTTATTGTTTCTAAAATAATTAATTCAAGTAGAAGCAATGCACTTGAAAAGATAAAAAATGGTGATATATATTTAAATTATGAATTATTGACTAAGCCAACTTATATGCTAAAAGAAAATGATATATTTAGTATAAGAAAATATGGTAAATATAAATTTTTAGGAGAAATAAATAGAACTAAAAAGGGAAGTTTAGTTATAAAGTATTTAAAATATGTATAATTTTAGTGTAAATAAAATATAAATTTATTGATAAATAAAATTAATTATAATATAATTTGATTTAGAAGGAGTGTAAATATGGAAGAAAAAGATGTAAATAATAATGAAGAAAAAAACATTAATTCAGATGATAATTCTAAAGAAGAAGTAATAAGAAATGATAATACTTTAAATGAAGAAAACACTGAAGTTAATGAAACAACTAGTGAAAAAACAGAAAAAGAAAATGAGTCTAATGAGACTTTAAAGTCTTCAGATGAAGTAAAGGAAAAAAATGAAGAAGTAGTTACAGAAGAAAAAACAAAGATAAGTGAAAAATTTTCTTTTATAACAAAGAATAGTTCATTAAAAAAGATATTAATAATTGTTTTAGCAGTTATTGTTCTATTAATAGGTGTGAGAGCGGTATTTAATAAATTTGCTAAAAATGATAATATTTCAGGAGTAAAGAAAGTTTTAAGTGCAAAATATACAAGTGTATCATGCATAAACTCATCTTGTGATGGATTTATTGTTATTGATGGAGATAAATTAAGTAAATATAAAGTTTATTTATATAATTCAGATGGTAAAAAAATAGCAAATTATAAAGTTAATTATAATAAAGATGATAAAACAACTGAGGTTCCAGTTTCTATTGGAAGTGATTATTATATATCAACAACAGTTAATGCTACTAACCTAAAAGTTTCAAAATATTCTATTAAAAATAAAAGAGGAAAAGCAGTATTTGAAACAAGTAATACTCTTTCAATAATTAATGATAATTTAATTGCTATGAAAGAAAAAAATAGTTATAGTATATTAAATAAAAAAGGAAAAACAATTTACAATAATATAGCGGATATTGATGAATATCTAAACGGTAAATATATTGCTGTAAAAATAAATGATACATATTCTATTCTTGATTCAAAGGGAGAAAAAGTATTAACAAACTATAGTATTAGTAAAGTTGTAACTGATGAAAATGATAAAGAATTATATGCAATAGTAAAAAATACAGTAGATGATGTATATAATTATTATAGTTTTTCAAAAGGTGAAATAATTGGTGATAGTTTTATTAGTTATAGAACTGGTGAAAATGATTATGAATTAATAATAACTAAAAAAGAAAATGATAATAATGTTAAGTATACACTTTCAAAAAATGGAAAACAAACAAAGGCAAAAGATACAGATCAAATTGCTAAAAAAATAAAAGAACAAATTGATACTAATAAATATACATTATACTCAGATAGTGTTTATGATGAAAATCAAAAAAATGTATTAGTTACTAATACAGAAGAAAAATCAGTTGGTGTATTAAATATAAAAAGTAAAGATTACAAAGCAATATATGCTTATAAACAAAACAAAACATATTTTTATTCAACAGTATCAGATATAGATAGTAACGATAAAAATAATGCAATTTTAAAAATATCTTGTTCAGAATCATCTTGTGATGAAAAGAAAACAGTTATATACGATATGAAAAATAATAAGTCATTGTATAAATCTGAAGGTATCAATGTTTCTGATTATAAAGAATATGAAGGTGGATATAAGGTAATTGATTTTAGTTCTGATAAAAGTAACAAATATGGAAGCAAAAATGTAGTTTTTGATAAAAATAATAAAGAGTTAGAAGTATCAGAAAATGATATAACAATAATAGATAAAAAACTTATTATTGGAAAAGAATCAAGTTATTCAATGACATTATATTCTGTAAAAAATAATAAAATGATTAGTAATAAAAAAGTTAAAAGAGTTGAAATTAATGATAAAGTAGTTTATAAATATACAGATTTAAGTGATAATACAATCATATTAGATTCTAATGGTAATGAAGTTATTAAAGTATCCGATAGTGATTATATAACATTAAATAAAGATCATTATGTCTATGTAAAAGATAATGTATTATATACATATAACATAACAAAAGAAAAAACATATAAATATAAATTAAAAGATAATGAAAAATTAAATGCTGCATCAGGAAGTGTTATTAGTCCATATAGAAATGCAATATTTATAAATAATAGTTCTGATAAATATATAAAAGTAATTAACTTTAAAGGTAATCAAATAAAGAAAATTAAAAATCTTGAAATATCATCAGTTGAATTAAATAAAGATAATGATAAAGCATTTATAATTGTTAAGAAAAATACAAATGAAGGAAGTTTATACGGACTTTATGTTGCTGAATAGGAACCAAAAAAGGTTCCTTTTTTTTGACAAAATACAAATAATCTGGTAATATACTTCCTGCGTTAAAAGGAGTTGGTAATGATGGAATCATTTATTAATACAGATACAATTACAGATGATGAAGAATTATTAGAGGCATTAAAACATAATAATAAAGTTTCATCTTCTATGAAACAAGAAATAAAAGAAATAGAAAAACTAGATGAAGCAAATAAAAATATGACGTTCAAAAAAGAAAAACAATGTTTTGAAGAAAATGATGAATATGATGAAGTTTTAGATGAAGATATGGATTATTTATATTATTATGAGCCAATTAAAGAAATTAGAGAAGATATAAGTATAGACGAATTAGAAAAACTTATAAAAGAAAATTTACCAAGTAAAAATAATCCTAATTGTTTTAAAATAATATCACGTATGATGGCTGAGATTCTTAAAGAAATAATGGAATATGAAGAAATCAAATCAGATTCTATTGGAGAAGAAGAAATAATAGAAGAAACTCAAAAGCTAATAGACTTAGACAAAAGAAAAATTAATTTTATAAGAAATGCAGAAGAAAAATCAAAAAATGAAGATGAAGTAAAAGAAAATAATTTATATTTTTTAAAAACAACAAGTGGAAATATTTATTGTTTAAATGATTTGGATAAGATAAAAAATGAGTATTATGAAGGATTTGAAGAATTATTTAAATCTATTAAAGATGGAACATTTAAAGGAGCAAAAAGGTTAAATTCAAATAATAACAAAACGTCATCACTTTCAGAAGTAAGGGGATTTAAAACTAGAGTATTATTTGATAAGTTAGATGAAAATACTTATATTATAATAATGTGTGCGGTAAAGAAATGTGATTATGATAATGGTTATAAAAAATCTCTTGAAACTAGGAGTCTAACATATAGAGCTATGAAACCAAAATTAATAAGCCAAAAGGATTCTAAAGAATATAAAGATGAAAATAAGGATATTGAGAAGAAGCTTTTCTTAAAACTTGAGGATAGAAGGGGATAATTATGGAAAAAAAAGAATTAATTTTTAAGATTAAAAGAAAAATTATGGAATATGAATCAAAAATGAATTCTTATAAAAAAACAGAACTTGAATATTTAGAAAATATACCTTCAATATATGATTATATGGTTAGTCTTAATGAATTTAAAAAAATTGATTTAATATATGCAGGAATTATTTTGGGTGATGAATATGATGATTTTGAGTTTATTAATAGTTTGCCAGATGATTTGATAAAAAGTATTAATGAGTTTGATTTTGATAAATTTGAAGTTATTTATCTTCTTGAAGATAACGATTTAAAAGAAAAAATTGAAAAGTTTAGTGAACAATATAGTAGTGATAGCGTAGAGAATATTAAAAAAGTATGCAAAATGCTAAGACTAATAAATAAAGAAGATTTTATGATAATATCAGATTTCTTTAGATGTACTGGATTTACAATTGGAATGAAAAGAGTATATTCTATGAATGATTGTTCAGAAAAAAATTTAAAAGAAGAAAGAGATATTTTATTAGAAGTAAATAGTTTCCCAGAATTTTTTGATAGAATAGAAACAAAGAAAAAAGAAATAAAACTAGAAAATAAAAGATTGAATAAATTATATAGTGATAGAATAACAAAATTAAATAGACTTATTAATAATTTAGAAAAAGGTAAAAATGGAGAAGAAATAACAAATATTGATGAATTATTAGATTATGTGGGTGAAGAATTTAGACATGATATTTTAATTTATATAAAAGAAAATAATAAATCATATAATGAAAAATTAGAAAGAAAATATTTAAATTTAAAGAAAAATTCAATATCTAAATTTATAAATATTTTTGGAAAAAATAATATTGATTTTATGTTATTTAATGATGTAGAAAAGAAAATTATTATGTCACGTGGTTATGATTTTGTAGAAAAAATAATTAAATTTTTAAATAAAATAGATTATAAATTTAAAAATGAAATTTTATTAATTATTGCTGGAACAAATAATGATATAATATCTAAAATAGAAGAATTTATAAAAAAAGATTATATTAATAGAGAGTTTGTAAGAAATAATATTAATGTACTATTGCCATCAAATGATTTAGATGAGGTATCTTATAATCTATTAATTAAAAATATGAATTTACTATTAGATAAAGGTATAAATATTAAAGGCCTTGATTCTGATGGGATGAATTTTTATGTATCAAGTACAAAATTAATAGAAGATAATTTATCTACTATAGAAGAATCAAAATTAAATATTAAAACAAGAAATTTAAAAAATTATAATTTCTTATGTGAAGAAGATTTAAAGAGTAAAATTAATAGTTTAAAAGAACTTGGAGTAAGTATAAATAGTAATATTGAAGTACTAAATAGTGATATAAATATTATCAAAAGAATAAAATTATGTAATAGTTTAGGTATATCTATTTATGATGAAAATAACAAAATAAAAAAAGATATATTAAATAAAGATTTATTCTTTGTTCCAGATTCAAAAATTGATGAATATGTAAATGAAAGGACTTTAGTTTTAAATTAAAGTCTTTTTAAATAAATGGATTAAACTTTTCCTTGCTTTTATTTGTATTATAAAGTAAAATAGAGGTGTTGTAAAAAAGTAAGTGTGGTGAAAAATATGTTACAAGTAAATAATTTAAGTTTAAAATTTAATACAAGAGTTTTATTTGAAAATGTTAATTTAAAATTTGAAAAAGGAAACTGTTATGGTGTAATAGGTGCAAATGGTGCGGGTAAATCTACATTCTTAAAAGTACTTAGTGGAGAAATAGAATCAACAACAGGTTCTATTGTTATGTCTAAAGGTGAAAGAATGTCAGTATTAAAACAAGATCATAATGCTTATGATGAATATAAAGTACTTGATACAGTAATAATGGGTAATACAAAACTTTATAGCATAATGAAAGAAAAAGATGCATTATATTCAAAAGAAGATTTTACAGAATCTGATGGTATAAAAGCAGGTGAGTTAGAAGCAGAATTTGCGGATCTTAACGGATGGAATGCTGAAAGTGATGCCGCTATACTTTTAAGTGGACTTGGGATAGATGTTAGTTATCATGAAAAATTAATGAAAGATTTAAGTGGTGCAGAAAAAGTAAAAGTGTTACTAGCATCTGCTCTTTTTGGTGATCCTGATATCCTAATACTTGATGAACCAACAAACTATCTTGATATAGAAGCAAAAGTATGGCTTGAAGAATTTTTACTTAACTTTGATAATACAGTAATAGTAGTATCACATGATAGACACTTCTTAAATAAAGTATGTACACATATGCTTGATATAGATTATGGTAAGATTACATTATTTATTGGTAACTATGACTTTTGGTATGAATCAAGTCAGTTAATATTAAAACAAATGAAAGATTCAAATAAAAAGAAAGAAGAAAAAATAAAGGAATTAAAAGACTTTATTGCAAGATTCTCTGCAAATGCATCAAAAAGTAAACAAGCAACAAGTAGAAAAAAATCATTAGAAAAGATTGAACTAGAAGAAATGAAAGCATCTTCTAGAAGATATCCATATATAAATTTTGAAGTAGAAAGACCTCTTGGAAAAGATGTACTTGAACTAAAAGGAATAAGCAAAACTATTGATGGAGAAGTAGTACTTAAAAATATGAACTTAACTATTAATACAAATGATAAAGTAGGTTTTGTTGGAACTAATGAACTTGCTATAACAACACTTTTTAAAATAATAACAGGTGAATTAGAACCAGATTCTGGTGAAGTAAAATGGGGAACAACAGTAAAATATGATTATTTTCCTAAAAATCATGATAAGTTTTTCGATAATAATTATGATTTAATTGACTGGTTAAGACAATATTCAAAAGAACAAGAAGAACCATTTATTAGAGGATTTTTAGGTAGAATGTTATTTTCTGGTGATGAAGCACTAAAGAAAGTAAAAGTATTATCGGGTGGAGAAAAGGTAAGATGTATGATGAGTAAACTTATGCTTAGTGGAGCAAATGTTCTTGTTATGGATGATCCAACTAACCATTTAGATATTGAGTCAATAACATCACTTAATAAAGGTATGGAAAACTTTAAGGGAGCACTTTTATTCTCATCACATGACCATGAACTTTTATCGACAGTTGCAAATAGAATTATAGAATTTAAAGAAGATGGAAAATATGTTGATAAAATGATGAATTATGATGAATATTTAGAATCTGTTAAGTAGGTGAATTATGGAAAGAGAAAACTTATTTAATCTTTATGTAGAAGCATATTTTGGAGTAAGAGAAATGGATGAATATGATTTAAAAGAATATGTCCTTAAAGATATTGAAAACTATATAAAAGATTTTGTATATACAAATGATATAGATATAAATTATGCCAAAGAAAATGCTGAAAGAATAAAAGATGAAGTAAATATAAAAACTAAATTACAATCTAGTTTAATACTCTTAAATAAAATGAATGCACCAGAAGAACTTATATTACTTGTTAGAAAAAAGGTAAAAACAATATAGAATCAAAATATATAATACAAAATTAAATATATAATATTAGAAAGTTGGTAGAAATATCAATTTTTTTCTTTTTTTAGGGGAGATTTAACTAAAAAGAGAGAATAAAAGATATGAGAGGATATTTTTTTTAAAGTTCAAAAGTATTCTTATCATAACGAAAGGAGAAAAAATATGGCAACATTTTATACATGTAAAAATGATCGAGCATTTAAAGAAGTATTTCTAAAACCTGATAATAGTGATTTATTAAAAGCATTATTAGAGTTTATTCTTAAAATAAAAATAGATAAGTTAGAAATTAAAAAAACAGAATTATTAAGTGGTAATGTAAACATTAAAGATAAAAGAGTAGATGCAATAGTGCATACTGGTAATAAAAAGATTGAAA
>ERZ824600.4348-NODE-4348-length-12541-cov-3.921432_pt1 | contig 12541 bp, 13 predicted proteins | sample MGYA00519933_ERZ824600 | MGnify/ENA primary metagenome ERZ824600 (study PRJEB31778, sample SAMEA3449178) | human gut metagenome | biome: human gut; feature: human-associated habitat; material: faeces | place: United Kingdom | collected 2010/2012 ... | reverse complement strand
CAATCTATTTGCATTTGCCTTTAATAACTTTAGCATATATTTAAAAATAAGTCAAATATTTTAGGCAAAATATTTAAAAATATATAGATTTAATATATAGATTTATAGTAAAATTATATAAGGAGGTCCAACATGAAATATGGTTCACTAAACATTAAAACAGATTACAGTTTACTAAAAAGTTTAATCAAAATAAACAATTTAATTGAATACGCAAATAAAAATAAAATAAATATATTAAGTATATGTGATAACAATTTATGTGGATCACTAGAATTTTATAATGCATGTAAAAAAAATAACATTAAATGTATAATAGGACTAGAATATTTATACGAAAATAAAAAAATATATTTATTTCCCAAAAACTATAACGGATTTAAAAACCTATTATTAATATCAAGATATGGATTAAATAACTATGAAGATATAATATTAATAAACGATAAACCAATATATAATTTTGAATTTTATGACATTAATAAATTATATTTTAAAGAAATAAGAAGTTTAGAAAAAGAAAATGAACCAGCCTTAAAATATTTAGAAGCAATCGATAAAAATGAAACAATAGAAAATATAAATAATATCGAAAATGTAACATTTGAAATAATTGAAGATAAAAAAGTAGAAGAAATAATAAATAAAATAAATTTAAATTTAGACCATAAAGAAACAATATTAAAATATAGCCATGAAGATAGTTATAAACTATTAAAACAAAAAATAGTGGAAGGAACAAAACAAAAATTTGGAACGCAAGTAGCAAAAATATATTTAGACAGACTAAAATATGAACTAGAAATAATAAATAAAATGGGATTTTGTGATTACTTTTTAATAGTATATGACTATGTAAAATATGCTAAAGAAAACAATATACTCGTAGGACCAGGACGAGGAAGTGCTGCTGGATCATTAATATCATACATATTAAACATAACAGAAATAGATCCCATAAAATATAATTTACTATTTGAAAGATTTTTAAACGAAGAACGAGTAACAATGCCAGATATCGACATAGACTTTGAATTTGATCGCAGAGAAGAAGTAATAAACTATTGTAAAAATAAATACGGAAACAATAAAGTCGCAAATATTATAGCCTTTGGTACACTAAAATCAAGAGCTGTAATAAGAGATTTGGCACGAGTTATGGATATAGAAATAAATGAATTAAGTAAAAATATAAACCCTAATTTATCACTTAAAGATAACTATGAAAATATAAAAAAATATTTAACAACTTATGAACTAAAAAAATTATATAAATTAGGACTACTATTAGAAGGATTAAAAAGAAACATCACAATGCATGCCGCAGGAATTGTAATGAGTAATAATGATCTAGCACTTTCCGTACCAATGATACTAAATGGTGAAAATTATATAGCCGGATATACACCAGAATACCTAGAACAAATAGGACTATTAAAAATGGACTTTTTAGGTTTAAAAAACTTAAGTATATTAAGAGATGCAATCAAAAAAGTAAAAGAAATTAATAATGATTTTAATATCGAAAAAATACCATTAAATGATAAAGAAACACTAAATATATTTAAAACAGGAAATACACTAGGAATATTTCAATTTGAATCAAGTGGAATGATTAACTTTTTAAAAAGATTAGATGTAAATACATTTGATGATATAGTAGTTGCAAATGCCTTATTTAGACCAGGACCAGCAAATAATATTGATCTATACATAAAATATAAACAAGGAAAACTAGAACCAAATTATTATGATGAAAGACTAAAAGATATATTAAAACCAACTTATGGTATAATGATATATCAAGAACAAATAATGTTAATTGCCCATAAAATGGCAGGATATACATTAGGTGAAGCAGATATATTAAGAAGAGCAATGAGCAAAAAAAAAGAAAGCATTATGGAAAAAAACTATGAAAAATTTATTGAAGGTTCAATAAAAAATAACTTTAGTTTAGAAACAAGTAAAAAAGTATTTGAAGACATCAAGAAATTCGCCCAATATGGATTTAATAAATCACATTCTGTTGCTTATGCTTATTTAGCATATCAAATGGCTTATATAAAAGCTCACTATAAAGAATGCTTTTATGTAAGTTTATTAACATATTTTAATGCCGATGAAAAAATAAACAATTATATATATGAAGCAAGATTAAATGGTGTCAATATAAATAAACCTAATATAAACATAAGTACAAATTATTATGAAGTCAAAAATAATAAAGTTTATTTGCCTTTAACAAGTATTAAAGGGATAGGATCTGGCTTTGTAAGTAATTTAATAGAAGAAAGAAATAAAAAAAATTTCCAAAATATATTTGATTTTGTAAAAAGAGTAAAAACAAATAAAAATATATTAGAAGCATTAATATCCAGTGGAACATTTGATTCGTTTGAATATAATAGAAGAACACTATTATCAAATATAGATTTAATACTTAATTATTCTGAATTAGGTGATTTAGTAGATGAAACATATTTTCAATTAACAAAATATGAAGAATTTACTAAAAAAGAAATAATGATGTTAGAAAAAGAATATTTAGGAATAACAATAGGTAATGATTTAATTAATGAATACTCTATAAGATATAAAAATTCTATAAATATAAGTGATATTGCAAAATATTTTGATAAAGATATAGATTTAGTTGGACTCGTAACTAAAATAAAAAAAACAAAAACAAAAAATAATGATTATATGGCATTTATAGACATTAAAGATAATCTAAATAAAACATCTTTAGTACTATTTAAAGAAGTATATGAACAAACGAATAATATAAATATTAATGATATTATTCATATATTTGGTCATGTTGAAAGAAGATACAACGAATATCAAATAGTTGTAAAACAAATTGAAAAATTAGACTAAAAAACTATTAAAGAGATTTTTTAATATTCTCAATAATAGTTTTTTTCATATTTAAATCAACATTATTCCATAAAAGTTCAAAAAAAACACCCAAACCAGGTAAAGTAATTTCATCACCATTTTTTATAGACTCATCAATAGATATCATTATCTCATCAATACTATTTCCCTTAAAATTATTAATAATACTTTTTCTAATATCAATATTCATAAATCCTCCCTTAATATTTTGGTATATTTTTAACGAATTATTCATTGATTTTATTATAGATATATGATAGAATAATAATTGAATGGAGGATATAAATATGTGGTGGATTATATTAATAATTGTTGTTTTAATTCTTTTATGGATTATGTCAACATACAATGGTTTAGTTTCTTTACGCAATAGAGTTAAAGATCAATGGGCTCAAATAGATGTTTTACTAAAAAGAAGATCAGATTTAATACCAAATTTAGTAGAAACAGTAAAAGGTTATGCTAAACATGAAAGCGGAACATTAGAAGCTGTAATCAATGCACGTAATAAAGCTATAAGTGCTACAAACGTACATGATTCTGCAGCAGCTAATGGTGAACTTACACAAGCATTAACGCATTTATTCGCTCTAAGTGAATCTTATCCTGAATTAAAGGCAAATACTAACTTTATGGAATTACAAACTAATTTAAAAGATACTGAAGATAAAATTGCAACAGCTCGTCAATTTTACAATGATTCAGTATTAACTTATAAAAATAAATTAGAAATGTTCCCATCAAGTATAGTTGCTTCAATATTTGGCTTTAAACCAGAAGAATTCTTTAAAGTATCAGAAGCAGAAAAAGAAACGCCAAAAGTTCAATTTTAACTTTTGGTTTTTTAAAGGAGATTTATGAAAAAAATAATTTTATTTTTACTATTATTAATACCATTTTATGTAAATGCAACAGTAGAAAATTACTATATGGAAGCAACAGTATTAAATACAGGTGATATTAAAGTAAGAGAAGTATTTGGTTTAGATGGAACATATAATGGATTTGAAAGAGAATTATATTATGGGAATAATATATATGCTGGAACAAATATCGAAATAATAAGTGTAAAAGGAATAAAAAAAACATCAAATGATTTTGCTATATTAAATGATAGTGGAGATATATTTACAGAAGTTGGGAGTGCATCTAAAGGAGATTATGGACATTATATAATTACAGACATAGATAATGGAATAAATATTAAAATATATAATCCATCAAAAAAAGAAAGACTATTTTATATTGAATATATAGTAAAAAATATGGCAATTAAACATAATGATGTTGGTGAAATTGGCTATAATATATTTACAAGTTTAAAAGAACCAGTATCAAATATAAATGTAAAATTTATTGTTCCTAATAATAAAAAAACAATTAAAGTATGGGGACATGGACCATTAACAGGTGAAACAAGCATAGTATCATCTAATGAAGTTTTATTAAAACTGGACTATTTAGAATCTTATGAAGGATTAGATATAAGATTAGTATTTGATAGAAATGTATTAAGTGAATCATTAAAATTAGATAACGAAGATGTCTTAAATACAATAATCGAAGAAGAAACTAAAAAAGCCGATGACGCTAATAAAATAAGAGAAGAAGAAAGAAAAAAATTAGAAGAATTAAAAGAAAAAATTGAACAAGCAATAAATGATTTTGAAAAAGATAGAACACAAGTAAAAAAAGATTATGCTATAAGTCTAGTTGAAAAGTTATATGGATATGAAGAATATGATTTATATATGTATAGACTAAATAATACACTTTCTTACGAAGAAGAGGAAGAATTAAAAAGAAATAAAACAATAGGAAATATAATAAATTATTTATGTATAACATATTTAGTATTTGGAATATACCTGTTTTATAGATTTTATACTAATCATGATAAAGAATATAAACCAATATTTAATCATGAATATTATAGAGATTTTCCTAAAGAATATGGTCCAGAAAAAGTTGACTATTTAGTAAATGGACAAGTAAGCTCTAAATCATTTACAGCTATGATATTAAATTTAATATATCAGAAAAAAATAGAATTTGAAAAATTAGAAAAAAATAATTATAAATTAAAATTAATAAATCAAGATAATTTAGCAAATAGCGAAAAAAATTTAATAAAATGTATCTTTGGAAAAAAAGAAGAAGTAACACTAAAAGAATTAAAAACAAATGCTAAAAAAAATTATGATGAATTTACCAATAATTATCGCTCATGGCAACAAAATGCAACAAATGAAAGTAAAGCAATGAATTTCTATGAAAAAAGTAACAAAGGATTATATAGCCTATATTCAATAATACCATTTTTCTTATTTTCACTATCAAATTATTTTGAATATGCAAACCAATTTATTATATTTATAACAATATTAATCGTCCCAATATCTTTAGTATATTATTTATGTGCTAAAAAAAGAAGTAAAGAAGGTAATGAAGATTACCATAAATGGAAAGCACTAAAAAATTTTATGAAAGATTTTGGTCGTATGCAAGAAAAAGAATTACCAGAAATAAAATTATGGGAAAAATATTTAGTATATGCAACAGTATTTGGAATAGCAAATAAACTAGCAAAAACTATGGAAATAAAAGTAAAAGAATTTGCAGACACTGACTTTACTGATCTGTATACAATAAATGCTTTAAATGATATGTTAAAAGTTTCAAATGTTGTTGCATCATCTGTTGAAAATGCTAAATTAGTAGCAGATAGAGCTTATGCCGTAGCACACTCAGCAAATTCATCTGGAAGTGGATCTGGTGGAGGATTTTCATCTGGCGGTGGATCATTTGGTGGAGGAGGCGGAGGAGGCCGTTTTTAGGCTTTCTTCTTAATTTAAGTATTGTCAAAAAAAATCAAAAATGATACAATCAATATGGAGATGAAAATATGTGTAAAGCTTTAACAGAACATTGTGAAATAGGTTATTTAATAACATTAATAATCAATATAATAAAAATTGCTGTTCCCATAGTATTAGTTATAATGGGAATGCTAGACTTTGCAAAGGCAAGTACTAAAGGAAGTGCTGATGAAATGGCTAAATCACGTGCTATATTTATAAAAAGATGTATAGCAGGAGCAACAACATTTTTAGTAATCGCACTAGTTCAACTTGTAATAACACTAGCTGCTAAAGCAACAGAAGGGCAAGATGCAAGTAATGCAAGTATTTGGTCGTGTGTAGAAAATTTAATTGACTATAAAGGAAGTTGCTAAATAATGGATTTTTTCCATTATTTTTTAATGCTTTATTGAAAAATATATATTTTAATGGTATTATATTTTATGGAGGTTGGTAGATGAGGTATTTAGGATTAGATTTAGGAACCAAAACACTTGGAATGGCAATGAGTGATAAAATGGGAATTATTGCATCAAGTTATGGAACAATAAGATTTGAAAATGAAGATTATGATAGTTTACTTGAAAAAATAAAAGAAATTATAGATAAAGAAAATGTAGATATAGTTGTACTTGGTTTACCACGAAATATGAATAATACATTAGGAGAACGAGCTAATAAAACACTAGAATTTAAAGATAAATTAAGTAACTATTTGAACATGGAAATATATATGCAAGATGAAAGATTATCATCTGTTGAAGCAAATAATTACTTAATACAATCTGATATGTCAAGAAAAAAAAGAAAAACAAAAGTAGATAGTGTAGCTGCAACTATAATTTTAGAAACATTTATGGAAAGAAGGAACAATAGTGCAAGATGAAAAAATGACATTCAAAGTAATGAATGAAGAAGGAAAAGAAGTAGAATGTGAAGTTTTATTTACATTTGAAAGTGAAGAAACTAAAAAAAATTATATTGTTTATACTGACAATACAACTGATGAAGGAGGAAATACTAAAGTATATGCATCAATATATAATCCTAAAGAGGAAAAAAGTATTTTGTATCCAATAGAAACAGAAGAAGAATGGAAAATAATTGAAACTATATTAGATGAATTACAAACTGAAGTTAAGAAAGGTTCAGAAGAATAGTAGAATAATATGGAAAAAGTAATTAGAGTAATTATAGGGGTTTTAATATTCTTAATAATTATATTGTCTTCTTTTATGTATATAACAGGACCAGTTGATAAAAAAAATAAAGATATAATTAAAGTAGAAGTAACAAATAATGATACGTTTTCTACATTTGGAAAAGTATTATATAAAAAAGGATTAATAAAATCAGAATTCATTTATAAAGTTTATATTAAATTATTTTTAAAAGAATCTCATTTAGAAGTAGGAGAATATAATTTAAATAAAACAATGAGTTTAGAAAAAATAATGGATGAATTAAAAAAAGGAAATAATTATAATCCAGATAATATAAGAATAACATTTAAAGAAGGATTAAATATAAGACAAATTGCTAAAGAAATATCTAAAAATACAAATAATAAATATGATGATATTATTAAATTATTAGAAGATAAAGAATTTGCTCGAAAAATGATCAATGATTATTGGTTTTTAGATGAAAGTATTTTAAATGATAAAATATATTATCCATTAGAAGGATATTTATTTCCAGATACTTACGAATTTTTAAATAAAGATGTAAATACTGAAACAATCATAAGAACATTATTAAATGAATTTGGTGAAAAAATAAAACCATATCAAGATAAAATAAATGAAAATGAATTTAAATTAAATGAAATAGTTACATTAGCATCAATAGCAGAAGTAGAATCATTGCCTGGAAGTGATAGAAAAAAAGTAGTAGGTGTATTTGTAAACAGAATAAAAAATAATATATCTCTAGGAAGTGATATGACTGCATATTATGCCTATAAATTGGATGATATTAAAACAGGATTAACATTAAATGAATTTTCTAATTGTTCAAATCCATATAATACAAGATGTACAAGTAAAATGGGATTACCAGTTGGACCAATAAGTAATCCAGGATTAGACAGTATAATAGGTGCAATTGATTATGAAAAATCATCATATTTATATTTTGTAGCTGATTGTAATGGTAAAACATATTTTATGAACAATTATACAGAATTCGAAAGTACAATTAAAAAATTAATGAATCAAGGATTGTGGTGTGAGGTAAGTGCTTGAAGAAATAAAAAATAAAGCAATAATTGATAAAATACCAATTATGCAAGACGATGGTATCGATTTTTTAACAAATTATATAAAAACAAATAATATTAAATATATATTAGAGCTAGGTACAGCAGTAGGATATTCAAGTATAAAAATGGCACTTGTAAATAATAATATAAATGTAACAACAATTGAAAGAGATGAAGAAAGATATAATGAAGCAATTCTAAATATATCAAAAATGAATTTACAAAAACAAATACATTGTATAAAAGCAGATGCCCTTGAAATAGATCTAACAGATAAATATGATTTAATATTTATTGATGCTGCTAAAAGTCAAAATATTAAGTTTTTTGAAAAATATAACAAATTATTAAATAAAAATGGTTCTATCATAGTTGATAATATTTATTTTCATGGAGTAATATATGAAAACGATGAAAATTTATCAAGAAATGTAAGAGGAATTAAAAGAAAAATATTAGAATTTATAGATTATATTAATTCTCAAACAAATTATGAAAATAAAATATATTCCAAAGGAGATGGAATAATGGTAATAAAGGTGAAAAATGAAAATTAATTATAAAATTATAGGTGAAGGAGATTTAGTTGTTCTATTACATGGATGGGGACAAAACATTCAAATGATGGAACCATTATTAAAAGGTTTAAAAAATAAAAAAGTTTTAATAATAGATTTACCAGGTTTTGGAGAAAGTGATGAACCAGATAGTGTATGGACAATTGAAAACTATGCTGATTTTATTCACAAATTTGTTAATAAATTAGGATATGAAAAATGCTCTATAATAGGCCATTCATTTGGTGGTAAAATAGGTCTTTTCTATGCAAGTAAATATGATACTGAAAAATTAATTTTATTTGGAAGTCCCTATAAAAAAGAAATAACAAAAATGAGTCTAAAAGTAAAAATGTTAAAAACTATAAAAAAAATTATACCTAGCGAAAAATTAATACAATTTGCAAAAAAACATATAGGATCTACTGATTATAAAAATGCTAGTCAAAAAATGCGTGATATCTTGACATTACATGTTAATAATGATATAACTGATAATGTTAAAAAAATAACATGTCCTACATTAATAATATGGGGTGAAAATGATACAACTGTTGATAAAGAAAATGCTTATGAACTAGAAAAACTAATAAAAGATTCTGGAGTAGTAATATTACCAGGAACACATTATGCTTATTTAGAAAATATAAATCAAGTTAATAAAATTATAGAAAATTTTTTGGGAGGAACAAAATGATTAAAATAGGTGTTATGTATGGCGGAGAATCAGTAGAACATGAAGTAAGTATTATTTCTGCTGTTCAAGCTATGCACAATTTAGATGAAGAAAAATATGATATTATTCCAATATATATGGGAAAAGATAAAGTATGGTATACAGGCAAACAATTAATGGATATAGAACTATATAAAGATATGGATTTATTAAAGAGATATGCTAAACAAGTAGTTTTATATAAAAAAGGAAACGAATTTGTTTTACAAAATGTAAAAGGATTTAGAAGAATTGTTAATACTGTTGATTTAATATTACCAGTAGTTCACGGTAGTGGAGTAGAAGATGGATCAATTCAAGGATTTTTAGAAACGATAGGTATTCCTTATGTTGGAAGTGATGTTTTAGGATCTGCATTAGGACAAGACAAAGTTGTTATGAAAGAAGTAATGAAAGCTCACGACTTGCCAGTAGTACCTTATACATCAATATATGATTATGAAATGAATAGTTTTGATGAAGTAATTAAAAAAGTTAGAAAAGTAGGTTACCCAGTAATCATAAAACCAGCTAATTTAGGATCAAGTGTTGGTATAACTATTGCCCATGAAATAGATGAATTAGAAAATGCTTTAAAAGAAGCTTTTATGTATGAAAATAAAGTAGTTGTTGAGAAAAAAATCGAGCAAATAACCGAAATAAATGCTAGTGTTATTGGTGATTATGAATATAGTGAAGTAAGTGCTTTAGAAGAAGTAATGGGTGAAGATGAAATCTTAAGTTATAAAGATAAATATATGGGTTCATCTAAAAAAACTAAAGGTATGGCATCAGCAAATCGTATTATTCCTGCACGTATAGATGAAAAAGAAACAGAAAAAATCAAGGAATATGCTAAAGAAACATTTAAAGTTCTTAATTTATCAGGCGTAGCACGAATAGACTTTTTAATAGATAAAAAAACCAAAGATATTTATGTAAATGAACCCAATACATGTCCTGGATCATTATCATTTTATTTATGGGATGCCTGTGGTAAAAAATATTCAGAATTATTAGATGATATTATAAATATTGCTATTAAAGATTATAAAAATAAAGATAGTAAAGTTCATTCATTTGAAACAAATATTTTATCATGTTCTGGAATAAAAGGATGTAAAGGAATTAAAAAATAAAGATAGTTAAATAAAATACTATCTTTTTTTATTATTTTGCTTTATAATTAAAATGGTGATCTTAAAATGTACACAAATTTTATAAAAAGTTTTAATAATTTTTTTGGGAAAAAAGGAAATTATTTATTTTCAACTATTTTAATAATATTTAGTATATTATTGATGTTATCATCAATATATGCATTAAATAATATAACAGTAAGAAATACAAAATATAATGAAAAATTTGTAATATTTGAAAATGATAGAGGATATTTTATAGGTGAAAATGGAAGAGAAGAAGTCACATTTTTATCATATAATGATGGTAAAGAATTAAATCCACTTGAATATAACAATAAAATATTAAAAATGTATTGTTTAAAAAATGATCAAAAAAACTGTTTTTATGTAAAAAATATATATAGCTACAATTATGTTTTACTAGGATTAGCAACAAGTATTGTTTTACTATCATTAGGAATTGTTTGTCATAAATTATATAAAGCAAGAAATACTAATCATGGATCAATTAGAATATTAAGGCCTTTTTTAGTTACGCTTTTTATATTTGGAGCATATTTATTTACATATCAAATATATAATTTAGTTAGTTATATGCGTTTTCAAAATAATACGATGACAACAAATGGAACAATTATTGGAACATATAATAATAAATATTTAACTGAATATGTTGTTGATGAAAAACATTATTGTACATTAATAAGTAAAAAAAATGAAAATAAAGTTAAATATAACATTAAAAATCCAAGTATTTCTTATGACAAATCAAATTTTAATATTTTATTTTTAACAATTGGAATAGCTATTTCTTATACAAGTATGATGTTCATGATATCAGAAAAAAATATTGATAAAAAAATTAAGATAATTGAAAAGAAAAGTAAGAAAGAAAGTTATAGGAGAAAAAAATGAAGTTTTTAAAAATTATAGGTAGGTTATTAGCGGTTTTTACAGGAATAATGATAAGTATTGTAACTTTTATAATGATAATTTATATATCAATAAATAATTATATGATAGTTGATAATCTAAAAAAAACAATTAATACAAAAAATTTATTAAAAATAGAATATGATGATTCTACATTAAAAGATGATTTAATTAAATCGTTTTATGAAATAGGTATATCAGAAAATGATATGAATGATGTAATAGAAAGTAATGAATTTAATGATTTGTTTGATGATTATTTAGATAAAGTGATGAAATATTATATAGAAAATAGTGAATTTCCAACATTTGATGAAGAAAAAATAAATAAACTAGTAGATTTAATAACATCTAAAAGTGATATAACATCTGAACAAAAGAAATATATAAATGATACATTAAAAAAAGAAAAGATTGAAATTGAAAAAACATTACCCAAAAGAGAGGAAATAATTGATGATAATGATATAAGTGATATTATAAATGCTTATAATTCTATATCAATATTTTACTTTATTGGTACAATTGTTATTTTAATGTTTTTAATATTTATATTTACATGGAGTTTACATTTACCGTTTTTATATGCAGGAATATCATTTTCTATTCCAAGTATAATAATTATTATAATATCCTTATTTAAAAATATAATTATTAATTCATTTAAATTAGAAGAATTTATTTCATTAATGCTTAAGCAAGCATTTAATCAATTACTAATATCATCTTTGATAGTATTATTTATTGGTATTTTATTTGTAGGACTATATATAATTGTAAATAAAATAAATAGGAGAAATAATGGAAACACTTAGACTTTTAATTACATCAATATTATTTTTATTAACAGGAATAACAGTTTTTATTTTTCCAAATGAAACAACTGATTTAGTTTTTATTGGTCTTTTATCTATAATTATTATAAGAATAATTTCAAATATGTTCTTTTGGGGTAATGTAAAAAATAAAAAAAAATTTTTGGATAATCTTTTTATAGGAATATTTGTTTTATTAATTAGTTATTTTGTATATAAATTAAAATCTAGTTTTGTTTTATTTTTTCAAATTGGCTTCATATTTTTCTTTTTATTAGATTTTATAAATAGAATAATATGTTTTGTATTAGTAAGAAAAGAAAATATATTTAAAAGTATTTATTATTTATT
>ERZ824600.4347-NODE-4347-length-12542-cov-3.573396_pt1 | contig 12542 bp, 7 predicted proteins | sample MGYA00519933_ERZ824600 | MGnify/ENA primary metagenome ERZ824600 (study PRJEB31778, sample SAMEA3449178) | human gut metagenome | biome: human gut; feature: human-associated habitat; material: faeces | place: United Kingdom | collected 2010/2012 ... | reverse complement strand
GTGCAATGGCATTCGCGTGGGGCTTGCGTCCCAGCGAAGCGAGCTCGCTGCGGTTGCTTTCGAGCGTAATGGAAGCATTCGCCGGCATATAAGCATCGGCTGCAGTCTCCAGCAGTTTCTGCAAGTCGACTTTAGCAATCAAAACCGCATCAATTCGCGGATAAATGCTGCGGCTGAAAACGGGCGTTCCAATGAAGACATAAGCACCTGAATTCGAATCGTTCGCTTCCCCTAAAGTTGTCCGGCCGCTCCGGATCGTTTGCCGGAAAAACCAATGTTCGGACGGATTCGTGATGATGCTTTCGGCCTGATCCGGCGTGAGCGCAGAAGAATAGGCGAGCAATTGGCCGCTGACGTTCACTGCGATGCTGGAGCTGTATCGGCCAGACGTAATATAAAGAATTTGCTCAAAAGCCCTGATGTCAGCGTTATCAGGGGAGCTAAAGAGCAGGCCTGCGGCAACGGCAGCTTCTTCAAGCCGTTCTTTCTGACGATCCAATTCCTTTTCAAGAGCGATGGCAATGGTATCGGCATATCCTTGATAAGTCTGAACGGCTTGTTCCTTGCTGTTTTGGGCTTGCATCCACATCGAGGCAGTGAGTGCGAAGAGCGGCGTCAGGGCGATAAGCACCAAAGCAATCAGCTGCTTGTGCTTCAGGCTGCGGATTCTCATTGCCGGCCTCGCTTTGGCAGCGCGGCGGCAATGCGGCCGACGTGACGCCCAAATACCAAACATTCAGAAAGATGGCCGCCGCGGTCATGAACGAATTGACTGACCGGCGCAGTTTCTCCCGCGGCGTAGAGCCCCTCAATCGGGGTATTGTCCCAGCGCAGAACCTGCTTGTTGCGGTCCGTTTTTAGGCCCGCCCCCATATGAGGCACATCAATGGATACAGGCATCGCGTAAAACGGTGCCTGAGCAATGGGTTCCAAAGTACTGGGATCACGGTCGAACTGTTCATCAAATCCCGATTGAGCGGCGCGGTTAAAGTGAGAGATGCTTTTTTGGAGCAGCTCAGCTGAAAGCCTGGATGCATTGTCGGGATGCCGGGCAATGCTTTGGGCCAGTTCCGTTATGGTTTCGCCCGTCAAAATCCATCCCTTGCGCACGGCCTCCAGATTGTCTTCTGACCAGGTCGTCAGGCCGCTGACGGTCGAACCTTCGCCGAGCGTGGCGAGCGGGCCGTTCAGCATCAGAGCGTGATCAAAAATCAGCCAGACCGGAGCGCGCGGGAATGAGAGCGTTGCAGGATCGAATTGAAGCAGTTCCTGATAGAACCCGTAGTGCTGCTCCTGATCGCGAAGCTCCGATTCGCTGGTGAAGCGTCTTCCAAAGTTGTCGACGAGGATGGAGTGAGGGCTTCCGATACAGCTGAGCGGTACGCCCAGACGTATGCCGTTGTACTTTTGAGGCAGGAGCGCACAGAATCGATCAAAGTAACTGCAGGACGCAATGAGTGCTGCACCGGCGCGAAGTCCCATACCGATGCCGTCGCCCGTATTTTCCGGGGCGCTCGAAGCTGCCCAAAATTGATTTCCGCTTGCTGGGAGAAGTGAAGCGCGCATTGTGCGGTTAAAAGCAAAGCCGCCGCAAGTGAGGATAACGGCTTGCCGAGCCAGAAACTGATGTTCGGTGTTCTCTGAAACTGCACGCACGCCGATGACGGCATCGCCGTCGGCAATCAGCTCCGTTGCCTGAAAGGCATAGCGAATCGAAATGCCTGGCGCGGATCGGATGCCTTCATTCAAACAGGCATAGAGCGCTTCTCCGCCGCTGGTTTCCAATTTTGGGGAGCCGAACGTGCTGTGCTGAAAACCTTTCCATCTGCCGTAAGTCGCGATGAGCCCTTGAAGGTGAGGGCGGTAGCCCTCCCAAAGGCGCATAAACCGCGGCGTTGTGAAAAGCGCCGAAGTCGCCTGCCGAAAGTCCGGATCCAAGCTGTGGAGCCATTCATAAGTTTGCGGCCCCAGCTTGGCCCATATTCGAGCAAGCGCAGTCAAATCCGGATCCATCTTTCCTTCCCGATAGGAAACGCCTCCGTCGGGCAGGTAGGTTGACGCTATATATTGAGCAAGGACTTCTTCATTGATGCCTCGGTCGGGACAAAGGTAAATGCCCGAGGACATTCGGGTAGAGGAACAGTGAGACTTCTGGGGAGATTTTTCGAGAACTAGAACACTCGATCCAGCTCGTGCGGCCTCAATGGCAGCTGATGCGCCGGCTGCGCCAAAACCGATGACGATGATGTCGGCCGCATAAGTATTGTTCTGCAGGCGTTCATGCCCCGACGAGGCTGCTGCAGGCCGCAGCAATGCGCATCCGGCAGCTGTGAGCAGACTGCGGCGTGCAATGGCAGGATGATTCATCGAGGATCTCCAGACTGCAGCGGCCGGCTTATGGCTTCAAACTGCCGGCAGCCGCTGAAATGAATGTTCAGAGGTTCTTTCAATTCATGCAGTCCAGTCAGCAGCAGGATCGCTGGCACTCCCGAGGCTCTCCAATGCGAATCGATTTCTTCAGATCGAATTACGCATTTCCACAGTAGAGAAATCTTCTGATGCAGGTTGAATCGCGGCAAAGAGTTTTTCACGTTGACGGTGAAGTCGGATGCACGAAAGATTGGGCTGAGTAGAATCTGCGTCATCATAGCGGACGCCTCTGTGCGTTCGCCGCCAACATTCATAAAGCGGGCAGGGAAGCTTTTCCCCAGACCATCAGTCATGTCGCGAATTCACTATAAGAACCTTTGTGCCTTTCCGGGTCGTACCGGTGAACCGTTTCTCACGGAATTCACGGTTGAAGACGGTATTTTTATTGCCGACGACTCACCGGCGCCTGACGGCACTGAAATCGTCACGATCGATATGCGCGGCGCTTTTGTCATGCCGGCCTTCATTGATGCACATGCGCATCCCGATGGTCTGGCCATGACAATGGGAGCGGCCGCCTGTACGCCGCCGACAGTCCGTTCGATACCGGAACTCCAGAGCGCTCTGCGCAAAATGGCTGCGAAGCATCCGGAGGGATGGATCGAAGGCTGGGGGTATGACGAAAGTCTCCTCGCTGAGGGCCGCACACCGCTCAAAGATGACCTTGATCAGGTTTCAGCTGACCGGCCGGTCTTCATCCGGCGCTCCGACTATCACTCCGCGGTCGTGAATTCCAAGGCCCTCGAGATGGCCGGCATTGACCGAAACACGCCGGATCCGGAGGGCGGCGCGTTCGGCCGCGATGCAAACGGGGAGCCTGACGGCCGATTGATTGAGCTCGGTGCCGTACGGTTCCTCGAGGCGCACGCTAAACCGGCCAAAACGTTCGAAAGCGCCGTTGAATCCCTCTTAAAGCTCAAAGACCATTACTTGACGCACGGCATTCTCACCACGACCAACATGATGGTCATGCGCGGGAGTGACCCGGAGCCCCTGACGCTTTACCGCGAGGCCTGCCGCCGCGGTCTGCCTGTGGACTTCAACCTCTATGCCGTGTGGCAGGGCGGCGAAGACTCGTCGGGCATGCCGGACTTTCGTGCCGATGAACTGCGGGGCCCGGTTCGCTATGCGGGCGTCAAGCTCTTTGCCGATGGTTCAATTTCGGGCAAAACGGCGGCCGTGCGGAACCCCTACAAAACCGCTGAGGGCGAAAAGCTCGATTATCCCTGCGGCATGATGACGCTCGAAGAACCCGTATTCCTCGCCGCACTCTCTTATGCGCGCCGAAACGGCGTGCAGCTCTCGATTCACATCATGGGAGACCGTTCAATCGATGCCGTGCTCGACTGGCTTTCGGATGTCGATCCGTGGCTCGCGGATGTTCCGAGCGTTCGCCTCGAGCACGCGAGTCTTCTGCGGCCCGATCAGCTCGAGCGCATTGATCAGATGCGCTTGAAGCCCGCTTTCACCACGCAGATCATCTTTCCGTTTGCCGAATGGCGCAGCTACCGTGCATCGCTTTCCGACGCCGATTTCAACGCGGCTTATCCAGTCAAGAGCATCGCCGAACGCTTGGATGCCTTTGCTTTGTCGTCCGACGCGCCGTGCACGACCTGGGCGGATCCCGACAGCGTCTTTGTTTCGCTCGCCGCCGCAGTCACGCGCCGCGACGCCGACGACGGCGTTTTTGGGCCTGATGAGGCAGTGTCTGTAGGCACGGCTCTCGCGCTTTACACCGGCCGCGCCGCACTTGTCATGCCCGAAAACGGCCAAATCGGCGTTATTGAACCGGGAGCCCGGGCAAACTTCATTCGGCTTTCAGGGAATCCCTTCATGACGGCGCCCTCTAAGCTCGCCGAACTTCGGGTGACGGGCATCTGGCGCGACGGCGCGAAGCTCGAACTCCCCAAAGCAGACTGAGCGGCTTCAATAACCGGCAGGCCGTTTAAAAGCCTGCCGGCCTCAGCGATTCACGAAGCTCTGCTGCCGCACTTGCAAAATCCGCGCAACTCCTGCAATATTGAAAACGCTTACAGCTGAAGGACGCACGGCCTTCAAGACTCCGGTCAATATCCGTGCACATCAATACAACTTGAACCCCTGAGGGCGTTCGCCCTCGCAGGACAGGTTCGGTTTCGAAGCTCGCCTCAGGCGCGTACGCGCTCTGGGGTTTTTCTTTTTGGAGAAAATCAATGAAGCAGGAAATCGAAGCTCTCCCGGCCAGCCGTTTTGGGCTGCACCTCAGCGATGAGGCGCATCCCGCTGCCAGGGGTTATGTCAGAGACGATCTCACGAGAGAAGGTGCGCTGCGCGTGCCGGAACTCCCGCGCGGATGGCATTTTGCGCCCGAGGCGTATGACGGCATCGCCGGCTGGTGGAACTGGGGCGGTGCAGAACCGCTCCTCATCACCGGACCCGCCGGTTCCGGCAAAACAGCCTCGGTGCTCGCATTTTGTGCAGTGATGCAGATGCCGGCCGTGGTTTTTACGGCCCGGCCGCGGATGGACCGTCGAGAACTCATCGGCCGCTGGGTTCTCGGACCCAGCGGCATGACTTGGGTCGACGGTCCGGCAGCGCTCGCATGGCGCAACGGCTGGGTACTCCTTATCAACGAGTTCTCAGCGGCGCCGCCGGAAGTCTGGGTCTCCGCCAATGATCTTTTGGAAGGGCTTCCCCTCGAAATTGATCAGACGGGCGAGGTGATTGACCGTCATCCGCTCGCGCGCATTGTCTTTACCGACAATACCCGCGGGCATTCGACGGAACTCACGGCCGGTTATTTCGGCCGGCAGATTCAGGACCGATCGGTCATTGACCGAATGTGGCACCTGCGATGCGAAGGACTCCATGAGGCCGACGAAGCGCGTGTGCTCCTGGCGTCGCTCGAAGGGAATCTTGTCGTGCGTGCGGGTGAGGCCGCAGCCGAAGAAATCTGTGCGCTCACGGCGCGTGCGGCAGCGGGCTCAAGGTACAAGGCAGCGGAATCCCCTCTGGGGTTTGAGAACCGCTCCTTTGCGCTCTCGATTCGCGCTGCCCGCCGATTCGCGGAACTCACGCTGCGTTATGCGGCTGGGGATTTGCCGGTCTCGGACGATCCCATTGCCGCTGCGGCAGATACCGCTGTCGGCAATGCGCTCGACCGTCCGGTGCGCGATGCGCTCGTCACGTATCTCAAAACGATCTTCGGCGAGCGAATCACGGAACTGCGGCAGATGCGCATGGAGTCTTCGGTCCCCGTGCGGCGAAAACCTCGGTCCTCGAGACCGAAGGCCTGCACTGAGACTCCCGCACTTTCGTGAAGCCCTTTGCCGAGGCGCCCTATTTAGGCCGTTTAAAGCTCATGCATGCCCCTGACCGCTGGTTTCGGGGCATTTCTTGGGTTGAGAAGGGCTTCAATATCGGTTGCCCGGCAAATGAAAGCGCAGACCACTTCTTCATAGGAGATCCATCATGATGACAATGGGCAGCGTTCAGTTCGCTTTGCCGCTCGACGAAGACCATCCATCCAAACACATCGCCGCGAGAGGGTGCGGGCCTTTGGCTCAGCCAAACGCTCGAGCCGCTCAAAAGCGACGGTTCCTCCCGCCCGCCTACACCGAAGCTCGCTTCGGAGACCCGACGACGCCGGAAGAAGCTCAGCTTTATGCCGAGCTCAATCGTTTGGACGGGCTGCGCGCGAAAGTCAAGGGCGCCGAAAAGCGCCGTTTGGCGGAGACCTTTCGCGAGGTCAACGCCAAAGCGGAAAAGCTTTTCAAGGGCCGGCGTTTTTGGGGAGCGGCCAGACCGCTCCTTGAACATGCTGCCGCCGAACTCGGCGCCGGCGGTCCGGCCGCAGCCGATACCGCCAGAATCATGGCCATGCTCGCGCTGCCGGCGCTCTGCAGACGAGACGGCATTGCCGTCAAGTTCAAAGGGCGCCCGCAGACGGACGGCCGCACGATTTGGCTCGGGCCCATTGACTTCAGTCATCCGGCTGCGCCCATCTATCTCTTTGGTCATGGCGTTCATGAGCGCTGTCACGTGGTTCATACGAACTTCGATGCGGCAGGTTCAGAGGCGTACTCAGACCCGAGAGTAAGCGCATTCTTCAACCTCTTTGAAGATATTCGCGTGGACGCATTGGGAATGGCGGAGTGCCGCGGGTACCGTTTTTGGCGTGAAGCACTCTTTGCTGTGCTCTGCACGACAGGGAAGGCGGCATTTGCCGTCAACGGAACCACCAAGCTCCCCGAGCTCTTTTTCGGCTGGATGCTCGGCGTCCTCGAGGCTAAGGTTTTGAACGTCAAGCTCCCTGAGGGCATACTCGTCCGAGCCGATCAATTGGCCCGAGAAAAACTTGGGCAAGGTCTCCTCGATGAGGCGCTTCGTTTCGTGATGGGAAGACTCCCGCTCGCCAATACGGCTGAAAGCCTCGGTTTGGCCCGGGACCTGGTGGAGCTCCTCAGCGACCGCATGCGGATGGCCGAGAAAACCGCCCAAGTCGAGTCGGCCTTGTTAAGCGCGGAAGATGAAGCGCGCTCCTCTCCCCGTATGGGAGCGGCGTCGCTTCAGCTTTCACTTTTTGACAATGGCAGTGAGACTGCGAGTGCGGCGGCGGACAATGGGTTCGATTCACCGGCAGAGGATCTTGCGCCGGCGGCGGAATACGCCGTCCTCAGGCGTTTATTAGATCCGACGGGGTGGGTTCCAGCGTCGGGCAGTTCGCCCGAAGGAGAGGCATCGCTTAACCCGAAGGCATCGTATTGCGATGCTGAAGCGGGGCTCGAAGAGCTCCTCTCGGCCATCACGGCAAAGTCCGAAGAGGAATTTGATCCGACGGCGGCTGAGGAGAGCTATGCCGAGGCCTTCGCGCGAGACTGCGAACAGGCCTCATTAGCGAATGCCGGCTCGATGGATGGTGTCAGTTCATCTTCACACATCCTTCAAGGGTATTTGTCCGCAGAAATCGAGACGGCTCGGCGTGCTTACGCCAGGGTTTGGCCCAAAACGTCAGATCTTGGATTGCAGTACGCCGAGGCGCTTCGCCGACGCGTGCCGGTGCCAATGAGCGGCGCAGCTTCGGGCTGGGACGCGGACGATGATCTCTTGGAGCGCGCTGTCTGCGGCGACGACCGAATCTTCCTGCGGGAAGGCCGGGCGCCCACCTGCGACGCCGCCGTGCAAATCCTCATCGATCTTTCAGGATCCGTGGGGGTGGAGGGCGGCGCGATCGTGCGGACGGCGGCAGCCCGGCTCGAGGAAGCTTTGAAGCGAACGCCAGGCATTCACTGCCGAACGGCTGTCTTTCCGGACGCCGCCGGCCGAGGCCAGATGCTCGCTTCCGAGTGGGAGACGCCGCCCGGCGGCTCGCGCAGGGTGCTCGCTTCGATCCCTTCCAGGGGACCGACGCCAATCACTCAAACGCTTCTCTGGTCGCTTTTTTCGCTGGGAAACCGTCCTGAGCCGACGAAACTCCTCATTCTCTTTACCGATGGGGTTTTTGCCGCGGACGACTGTCGGGCGGAGGAAGCAGCTTTAAAGCTCGCCGGCATTGAAACGGCGGCGGTGCTCTTGAATCTGCATCAGACGCTACCCGGCCGCCGGCTCTTCGAAGAGGAAACACGTGTAGTGAGAAACGCTGCGGAAATTCCGCTCGCGCTCTTAGACGTGCTTCGCCAATGGCGGCGCCGCCACCCTTAATGAGGACTGACGGCGTGTTCAGCCGACCCTCTCTGACATTGAGCTTCATCGCACCCCGCTCGGATGCCTCCCGTTTTCGGTCCTTTGGACCCGAGGACGAGGCATTCGGCGGGGCTTTTTTTATATAAGCCCCAAGCTTCGGGCTTTTTCTCCTTTTTATCTCCAAATCACTCCCGTCACGATGCCCATTCCTATTCCGCATTTCAGCACGAAAAACACCTGTCTCGAGCCCGGCTTAAGGCCGCAGCCATCAGCGGCCTATGGGTCAGCCGGGGATTGGCGGAGTGCCGGCGGGGTGTTCGGTGAACCCGTACAGCGATGCCGTCCGGCCAATCCGCTCGCCGCTTTGCGCCGTCATCCGGAAGCCTTGTCCCGCATTGAAGCCTCGCTCGGCCGGGCAGACTTCAATGCCTGGGGCGCTTCGGCGCTCACGGCCTTTGCGGCCGACTGTGCGGTTTGGACCAATGAAGCGTTCGGCCAAAGCCTCCTTGCCCGCGGATTGGCATTGACGGGGGACGCGGCAGCTGCCGCCGCTGCTCTGCCGCAGCCGGCCGGACTCAATCCTGTTGAAATCGATCAGCTGCGGCAGGCCCGCCGTCGGACGGTCTTTTTGGGCGCGCTGGCTGCCGCCTGGGAACCGATAACCGAGATCACCGCAGAAGCCGGCGAGGGACGAGCAGACCGTTGGCAGCCGATGGAGTGCTGGGCCCCCGAAACGGAGTTTTTGGCCGAATTCGTGCTCCGCAGCGTGCGGATCGGCCGAATCGTAAGAGGGAAAAATGCCGAAGAGCCGTCTGCGCAGCCCTTTGATATCAGCAGTGCACGCCTAAAAAGCGAAACGAAAAGGCGGGCGTTGTGGAGCATCCTTGCGCGCGTCCGGAGAGCGTGTTCGAGTTCCAGGGCCTCAGAGACGCAATGGATGAGCGTCACCGAGACGAATTTTGACCGGCGCTGGGAAGCGGCGCTCGACGACGAACTTTTGGGACTGCCGGCGGGCAGTGAAGAAGGGCGGCTCCTCGCCCGCATTTTGACCGATGCCCGCCGCCGAAGAGTCATTGGCGGTGGGCTGAAGCTCCCGAGCGAGATGCTTCGCCTGGCATCGTCTGCCGAAGGCCGAACGCTTTTCTCCAAAGCTTTCGCTCAAAGGGTCGCCGAGGGTGAGGTGCTTCCCGTCGATGCCGCGGCTCGACGACTGCGAGTGGATCCTTGGGCTGGGCGCTGAGTCGGGTTTGGCGGGCGATGCAGTTTCGGCTGCGTTGGAACACCTGAAAGACTCGGGTGTGCTCACTTCCGAAATCACGATGCTCAATCCCTCCGGCGTGTTTCTCCCGGAAAGCGCTTTTGAAGATTCTTTTGATCGCCTGCGGGCGTTCCTCTCCGCTTCAGCGATTCTGGTGCGCCGCACCGGTGCGAATGCGGGGCTTGCCCCTTGGATTTGGCACCGCGCGGACCAGAACGGCTTAGTAGAGGCCGGCCTTCTTTTGAACCCCGCCGCCCTCACGCTCGTTCGCCGGCATCCTGCCGGCGGGAGTGAGCGGATGGAGGGCGACAAGCGCCGGCGCCTCACGGCGCAGGGCGTCGAGGCGCTGTGGATTGGAATGTGAGCGATGACTAATGTTATGGATTTACTCAAAAGAAGAGGATCGGTCGCCAAGTCTTTCAGGCCGGCCTCGGAAGCTTCTGCAGACTGTTTGGCGCTTTGGCGGCCCGCTTGGGAAGTCGGGCCCCTTCTGTGGCATGTGACTGCTTCGGCCTTTGCCTTGGGACTTTGGAGCGGCGGAGTGCTCTCGGGCTTCCCCGCACTGGCATTGGGCGGCATTCCGGCCGGGCTTGCACTCAAGCGGATCACGGAGGCGAAGCGGATTTGGAAAGAACGCTCGCGGCTCTCGGGCCATGCGCCGGCCTTCATGAGCTTTGCTGATCTGGCGCTCGTGATGAGGAGCTTCGAGGCGCCTTGGCCCTCGCCCGATGAACCCCGGTCGGCCATTCGTCAGACGGGCATGACGAGGGCGGCCGCGATTCGTCTGATAGGAGCAGATTCAGGGACGCTCTTTCATGCGCCGGCCGAAGCGCCCGTTCAGTCGGTATGGTTTGGACTCGGCTTTCGCTGGACACCGGTCGAAGCGCAGCGCTTTTATGAATTAACGCGCATTGACTGGAAAAGCATGCTGCTGCCCGAACGTTGGCGTCATTGGTTTACTCAGCACCCCGGGCTCCCTGACGCTTCGCCCGGCATTCCCGTCCTGCACGGCGTGGGGCCGTCGCCCGTCTGTCCTTCCTGGCAGCGCGGACGGAAAGAAGAAGAGCCCGGCATTATTCGGCCGCTCTCGAGCTTAGGAGGCGGAACGCTCCTCGTCGGCACAACGCAGACGGGCAAAGGCGTCGTGCTCACGAATCTCGTGAGCCAAGCAATTTTGCGCGGAGATGCGGTCATTGTCATTGATCCCAAATCGAGCAAACGCCTTCGAAGCGCCGTCATCGGCGCTTGCCGCGCAGCCGGGCGGCCCGAGCCGCTCGAATTTCATCCGGCATTCCCAAAGCGCGGCGTGCGGCTTAACCCTCTGGGGAGCTACACCCGCAGCACTGAAATCGCGAGCCGCATTTGCGCAGTGCTCCCCCGCGGGGACGGCGCTTTCGCGCGGCACTCGAGCGCGGCATTGAGGAGCTCCTCGAGGCGGCGCTCCGCAAGGATTTGGGTAAGCGCGTCCCCTTTTGGGAAGAGCGCCTCGAGGCTCTTCTCCTGCAGCAGTCGCGCGAGATCCGGGTGCCGATGGGTGCGGGCGGCGGGCTGGAGCTCGCTGCCATGGCGGCGCTTTGGGAGCGCACTGCGGGCTCCCCAGGATCGAAATACTGCCCCGAGACGCCCGAAGCGCCGGTCGAAGGGCTTCTCTCCGTTTATCGCCACAGCCGCGAGCATTATGCGAAGATCACCGCGTCGCTTCTTCCGGCACTTTCCATGCTGACGGCCGGCGCATTGGGCGAAAGTCTCTCGCCGGAATTTGATCTCACGGGCAAAACCGATGATTCGCGTCCCATCGTTTCGCTCGAAGACGTGATCAGCATGCAGGGCGTCCTCTATCTGGGGCTCGATGCGCTGCCCGACGCCGAAACGGCTTCGGCCTTAGGGGCGCTCTTGCTTTCAGACCTTTCGGGCGCAGCCGGGCGGCGCTACAACACGGAAGAAAGCGGTCAGGAGGCCGTGCGGACGAGTCTCTTTGTGGATGAAACCGCCAACGTCATCAATCCGCCGCTGATAGAAATCCTCAATAAAGGCATGGAGGCGGGCTTTCAGTGCGTGTGCGCCATGCAGACCATCAGCGATCTGGAAGCGCGCTTAGGTTCTGCGGCACAGGCACGCATGGCGCTTGGCAATTTAAATAACCTCATTGCGCTGCGCACGAAGGATGAAGCAACGCAAAAGTTTATTGCTGAAGCTTTTGGCCGGACGACGATTTGGGAGACAGCGGCCTCGGTGACGACGACGGCAGGCGCGAGTGCGCTCCCGGCTTTCCGTGCGGCCGCATCATCGAGTCTCAGCGGCCGACGCGATTCCGTCGTGCCGCTCGAAGCCCTAGGCCAATTGCCTAACCTTGAATTTTTTGCGTCGCTCTCGGGCGGCCGGCTTTGGAAAGGGCGCATGCCGATTCTCGATCCCGCGCTCGAAGGCCTTCATCTGTATGCGCCGGTGCCGAAAGCCCCTGCGCCCATCGGGCGTTTGCGGGCGTTCCTCAAGGCTCGCGGGAAGTGCCTCAATAGCGAACGGTCGGCGGTATTCAGACGTCACTCCAATGGTGAAAAAGGAGAGAGCCTGAAATGAGAGCCTTTTTAGGATTATGGACAGCCGCTATGCTCTTCACCGCCGGGTTTGGCGCCGCCGGGACTTCGCCCGAGCAGCTCATTCGGGTGATTTATGCCGATGCATATGGCGCCGCGCAGGTTTTGGACGGGAGGGCATCTCTCGCGGCTCAGTGGACAGAGGATGCTCTGAGATCCCTATGTGCATCCGGAACCCAGGGCTTATTTCCGACGACGCTCGGGAAGGGCGCCCATACGCGGCTCCCGGGGTGGTCAGAGAACGATTCGAGACGAGAGGCAGATCCGATTCGAACGAGCTTATCGAGAGCGGCTGCGTCGCCCTATATTGAAAATCTTCGGCTCATGGGGCTGCTCGCCATCCGCCGGACGGCCCGAATAATGGTCTATTTCCTCCTTTCGGGGGTCTTTCTCATTGCGCTCTTTGCCGACGGCATGCTCGAGCGCAGAATTGCGCACCACCGTATGACGGGCGGGCGGCCGAGTCTCTTTGCGGGTCTTGGGTTTGTGCCGGGCGGACTCATCATTCTTAGCTCTGTTTCAGCACTGATCCCGACGGTCGTTTCCGAGTGGTGCTTTTGGGTCATCCCTGTGCTCTTTGGTCTGGCCATGAGGCATAT
>ERZ824600.4344-NODE-4344-length-12546-cov-9.697142_pt1 | contig 12546 bp, 9 predicted proteins | sample MGYA00519933_ERZ824600 | MGnify/ENA primary metagenome ERZ824600 (study PRJEB31778, sample SAMEA3449178) | human gut metagenome | biome: human gut; feature: human-associated habitat; material: faeces | place: United Kingdom | collected 2010/2012 ... | reverse complement strand
CGCCCCTGCTAAGGGTGTAGGTCGGGCAACTGGCGCGAGGGTTCAAATCCCTCCTTCTCCGCCATAAGTCCACCGTAATTTTGATAGAATTACGGTGGACTTTTTCTATGCCCAAAAACCGCATGAAATCAAGGCTTTTGCCGTTTCAGGCACATAAACAGCAACCGCTGCGGAGCATTTCCACAGCGGTTTTTCTGTGTTTTAATGATTTTACGGTGTTTTGTGCCGAAGTAATCGTTAAACGAATGGGTATTCGTTGAAAAATAGGGGTATTCGTTAAATCATACCCTTTTGCGGTGATTTGAAACGCCCGTATTGCTGTTATATTGAGTCAATTTCGGGCGCAAATTTTAAAGGTTTATTCGTTACAGGATCTTGCGTATCTCCTGCACAAGGTCGGCAATCACAATGGGCTTGGACAGGAAACCGTTCATGCCGCTTTCCAGGGCGTTGCGGCGGTCCTCATCAAAGGCGTTCGCCGTCATGGCAAGAATGGGGATACCTGCCAAGGCAGGGTTTTTCAGTTCGCGGATGCGGCGGGTGGCGGTGTAGCCGTCCATAATGGGCATCTGCACATCCATCAGTACCAAATCGTACTGCCCGGGCGCTGCGGTGCTGACCTTTTCCACGGCGATGTCGCCGTTTTCGGCAGTATCGACCTCAAAGCCATAGCCGTTCAGGATCTCAACGGCAATCTCGCGGTTCAGCTCGTTATCCTCGGCAAGCAGGATATGCTTGCCCTTGAAGTCGGTCGCTTTTTCGGGCAGCACGCACTGCTCCTCCTGCGCCTGTTTCTGCCCGACGGCGGTCATCAGCGTGTTACGCAAGTCCGACATAAACATCGGCTTGGCGCAGAACGCCGTGACACCGGCCGCCTTTGCCTCCACCTCAATGTCGGACCAGTCATAGGCGGTCAGGATAATAATGGGCGTATCATCGTGCAGGGCGCGAATCTTGCGGGTGAGCTCAATGCCGTTCATATCCGGCAGACGCCAGCCGATCAAATAGGCTTTGAAGGCATCGCCCATCTCAAGGGACTGTCTTGCTTGCAGCACAGCCTCCCTGCCGGAAAGCGTCCACTCGGCGCGCATACCCATCTTGACCAGCATCTTGGTCACGCCGTCGCAGGTGTTGAAATCATCATCCACCACCAGCGCCTTCAGACCTTCCAGCCCGGCAATTTTTACCTCCTTGCAGGGTTCTGCCTGCGTGCGCAGCGGCACACGGACGATAAATTCCGATCCTTTTTCCGGCACAGACTGCACCTCAATGGTGCCGCCCATCATATCTACGATGTTTTTGGTAATGGCCATACCCAGCCCGGTACCCTGTATTCCGCTTACCGTGGAGGTGTGCTCACGCTCAAAGGGTTCAAAAATCTTTTTGGCAAATTCCGGGTTCATACCGATGCCGCTGTCCTTGACGCGGAACTCATACTGCCCGCAGCCGCCGACCTTGCCGGCAAGCTGGCGCACCCGCACCGACACGGTGCCGCCCGCAGGGGTGAACTTGATGGCATTGGACAAAAGGTTCATCAAGACCTGATTCAGCCGGGTCTTGTCGCAATAGACGTCCTCGTCGGTAACATCCATTGCGTCCATATACAATTCCAGCTGTTTTGCGTAAATCTGCCCGCTGACGATGGTTTTTATCTCGTGCAGCACATCGGACAGATTGACCTCGGTTTCGTCCAGCTGAATTTTTCCGCTTTCGATGCGGCTCATATCCAAGATGTCATTGATGAGCGAAAGCAGGTGGTTGCCGGCGGCAAGGATCTTGGCAAGGTAGTCCTTCACGCACTTCTTGTCGTCCAGGCGGCTGACCGCCAGCGTGGTAAAGCCGATGATGGCATTCATGGGGGTGCGGATATCGTGGGACATACTGGAAAGGAAGGTGCTCTTGGCACGGTTGGCGTTTTCGGCGGCGGCAACGGCATCCGAAAGTGCCTGGTTCACCTGCTTGTCGGCGGTGCGGTCAGACAAAACCAGAATGTACTTGGTTTGTTCCCCGACTTCACTGCCCATGGCAACCACATGGAACCAGCGCCGTTCTCCCGTTTGCTGATGGATAAATTCCGTATCCCATTCTCGCTGTTCACCGCCGGCAAGCCCTGCCAGATCGTTTTTGGCAGGTTCGGAGGTATCCTTCGGGATCAGCATGGCCAGCGTACCGATATTTTCGCACATACGCTCCTGCGTCAGACCCAGCAGCCGTTCCATGTTCGGGCTGATATAATCTGCCTTGTAGGTTTTTGCATCCAGCATCAGGAAAACATCGTCCACGTTCTCGGACAGCTTCCGAAACAGTTCTTCTCGGTACAAAATTTCGGTATTCTTGCGGCGCAGCTTGACATGACCTCTGTTAATAATCAGCAAAATGACCACGAGCGCGAGACCGCTTGCAATGCCCGCTATAATTTGTACCGTCCTCAGCCAAAGCTGATTCATATTGGCATTGACGACATCCACGGGGACAAGCCCCACCAAGATCCATCTCTGGATGCCTGTGCTTTCGTACACCAGATAGTATCTTGTGCCGCCCAGCGTTATCTCACAGTTTCCGCCGGCACCTTTTTCAAAATCATTGGCAAGGTCTTGTATATGCGCCTGGGTAAGGTCGGAATACTCACGCAGTACCGCAAGCAGGTTATAGACGGATTCCTCGCCCTCTGCGATATTTTCAATCACGACTTGCCCGTTCGGATAGATGACATAGGTGCTGGCAGCTCCGCCGAAGGCCGAATCGTCCACGGTTTTCATCACAACGTCATTGTAGCGGCTGATGGCAATCGCATCGTAGGCAAAGCCGCGGTAGACACCCTTTGTTTCGGGGCAGATAAACACCAGCATCGGGTCTTGTCCGGGCAAGACCGCATTCATCACAACGTCGTTCCGATTGGCAAGCTTCTCGTCGAGGTTGCTCTGCAAACCAAGATAGCCCGTTTTCCCGCGGGGTGTCATGTAGTTGCCGTCGTAAGAAAGAAAGTAGAATTCGGCAAAGCCGAGCTCCTGCTTTGCGGATTCCAGATACGCTTGAATCCCGTCATCATCGGGGTTACTGTCCAGAAAGCCGTTCCACAGATGCAGATAGGAGATGTTTTTGTTGGCGATCTCGCTCAGCATGCTGTTGGATTTATGCAGAACTTCTTCTAAATGCGAGGTACTTTCTTCATAGACGATTCTGGACACAAACGAAAGGTACCGTACGCTAAGGCAGGCAAAACACGCTATCGTCAGCAAAACGGCTGCAGCGGTCAGACTTTTACGTGGCAAGCCCCATTCACTTTTGTTTTTACGCTTTTTTACATCCATACCGCTTACCCCAACGTAATATAGCTTTCCGGTGCGGCAAGCACCACGCTGCCGTCGGAAAGTGCCTTGCTCCAGAGGTTTTTGACCGTATCCGCCCCGCGCTCAAACGCGCGGGTTTCGTCCTGCAGCAGCGGCGTCATCTGATTTTCGGTCGCCAGGCAGGTCACGGTAACGGTATCATCGTCCTGCAGGGGCTGCCCGTTGCGGGTAACGCCGGTCAGCTTGTAGCTGCCGTCGTTCTCTTCTACCTGCACGGCAATGCCGCTGACCACCGGCAGAGAGCCGCGGTTGAACGGAGTAAAGCCGCCCTCACAGCCTTCCACAAAGGTGCGCAGGGTGTCTTTCAACTCGGCGCCCGTCATGGTGCGTTGGTACGACAAAAGCCCGTTGGGCATGATCATAGCCCGCGCCGTTGTTTGCGTATAGTCAGCCCGCAGCACACTGCCGGTAAAGCTGTTGGCGGCTGCCACCAGCACATCGGTGCCGTAAAGGCCACGCAGCGTGTTTGCCATAACCGAGAAGGATGCCTTGCCGCCGTTTTTGTGGAACACGTTGGAATAGGCGTTTTCGCTGCTCAGCACAATATCGTCTGTGTCGGGCGTTTCCTCTGCCAAAAGGCGGTCATTGAACATACGGTAGGCTTGCGCGGCATCATATTCGCCCGTGATCATCTTGGAAACCACATCCTGCGAGATGGCAAAGAAATCGTTGGAGGCGATGCGGATATACATATGGTTTTCTTCCACCACCGAGCGCACGTCCGTCATGGTGTCGGTCAGGTGGTAGCTGACGTTTTGGCTGTAGCTGAGCAGGTCCTGCCCTTCTGCGAGGATATGTTCCTGCGCATCCTCCGACAGCATAACGTGCAAAACCTGCATTGCCTTTTTGCGCCGCGCAGCGTCCTGCTCCAAATCGCGGTTCAACGCCACCTGGAAGTAGGGCGTGGTCATCAGCCACTTTTCGCCGTTTGGGCAGAAGAACGGCAAAAAGGTTGCGTCGATGCCCTGCTCTTGGAACTTCTTTACGCCGGCAGAGCTGCCAAAGTACATGGCAAGCTGCCCGTTGCCGAACATCTCGACCACGGCATCGTAATTCAGCTCCAGATCCGCCGCCGTAAGACCTGTGTCCTGAATGAACTGCTCCATACGCTCGAAGCCGCCCGGCCACACGGTATTGTCCAGCCCGACACGGTTGTTGTTGGCGGGGTCGCTGTAGGCGGTGCGCCATTTGCGCCCGTCCGTGGTCATAAGCTCGGCGGCAGAAAGCCCCTGCAGCGTTTCCATGCAGGTGTAGTCGTACAGATAATCGGCGGTATAGCCGCGGATACCCACTTCCTCAAAGGCTTTACAAGCTGCGACAAAGCTGGCGTAATCATTGGGCAGTGGAATATCATACTGCTCAAAAAGGTCGCGGTTGACCACAAAGCCGTGGGCATCGGGGCATACGGGCAGCCAGTTTACGCTGCCATCCTCATTTTTGAAGCTGTTGAGATAGATATTGTAGATGGCACCTGCTTCGTTGGTGGTGGCAAGATTCATCAGGCTGTCCTTTAAGGGGGCAGCATCGTGCAGGGAGAAACGGCAGCAGGTAATAATGTCCGGCAAGCCGCCGTTTTGCTGCAAAAACTTATAAAAGTCCAAATCATTGTTGCCTACGATAAACTCAATGTTTACATCCGGCAACTGTGCCTGCACATAGGGGGCGTACTTCTCGTACAGCTTGGCCGTCCACAGGTATACCTGAATGGTCTCGGCATCCTCCCGCTCCTGCAGCGATTCGGTGCTTCTTCCGGTGCAGCCGCTCAGCAGGGATACACCCAGCGCCATGGCAGTAAGCAGGGCAAAACCCTTGTACAGTCGTTTCTTCTTCATACAATCCTTCTCCTCCCGACCCGAGACGGCCTACCCTTTGATGAAGCAAGTGTATAAGCAGCAGAATAATCCTGGCACGGAAATCCACGCGACACACTTAAATTTGTACGCAAAACAGTATTAGCCCCGTCAGACATCGGCTCGAATGTCTCTCTTTTCTATTTTACCTCAATAACGCTGATTTTTCAATGCGTTTTGGGAAAAAAGAGAAACGAAATTGAGAAGCGTCGCAGAGTTGAAATGTAAAGTTAGGGTTATTTGCCAAAGAAAAGCAGCACAGAAATTATGCCCCATGCCAGACCCGGCATGGGGCAAATTATGTTGCGGTGTTATTTTGCGGAGAGATCCACCGCTCTGCGGAGTATGGAGTAGGGGGGCACAGGCTGGGGCAGCTGCATGAAAAAGCCCATCTGCGGGGTTCGGGGCTCCTCCAGAGGGGCGCCCTCCGGATCGGTCATGGCCCCGGCGGGGAAGGGGAAGGGCTTACAGTTCGGGCCAACGCATTCCAGCGCATCGCCCTGAGAGAACTTGTTGCGCAGAGAGCACCGCGCCAGGCCGTTTTCGTCACAGGCTTCCACCATGGCAACGATCTGCCACTGGCGGATATAGCGGGAGGTTTCCGTATATTGCCCGGGCTGACCGTAGTAGAAGCCCGTGGAATAGACCCGGTGGGAGATGTGGTCCACCTCATCCCGCCATACGGGGTCAGGCACTGTGCCTGCGGCCGCAGCGTCAATGCAGTGCCGGTAGGCCCCGGTGACGATGGCGGCATAGTAGGCGGATTTTGCCCGGCCCTCCAGCTTGATGCAGTCCACTCCGGCGTCCATCAGCTCGCCCAGGTGGTCGATCATGCACATATCCTTGGAGTTGAGAATGTAGGTGCCCTTTTCGTCCTCGTAGACGGGGAAGTATTCCCCGGGGCGCTTCTCCTCCATCAGGGCATATTGGTAGCGGCAGGGCTGGGCACAGGCTCCCCGGTTGGAGTCCCGGCCCGTCATGTAGTTGCTCAGCAGGCAGCGGCCGGAGTAGCTGACGCACATGGCCCCGTGGCCGAAGGTCTCGATCTCCAGCTTGGGGTCAACCTTCTGCCGGATAACACGGATCTCCTCCAGGCTCAGCTCCCGGGCCAGGACCACCCGGCTTACGCCCAGGTCAAACCAGCTCTGGGCGCAGGCGTAGTTGGCAATGGACTGTTGGGTGGACACATGGCGCTGGCAGTGGGGGGCGTACTTTCCGGCCAGGGTAAAGGCCCCCAGGTCGGCGATGATCAGCGCATCCACGCCGGCATCGTCCAGCTGTTCCAGATATTCGGGCAGCCGGGCGACCTCGTCATTTCGGGGCATGGTGTTCACGGTCACATGGACCTTGACATTATGGCTGTGAGCGAAGGTCACGGCCTTTGGCAGCGCCTCCGGGGAGAAGTTTCCCGCGAAGGACCGCATGCCGAAGCTGGTTCCGGCCAGATATACCGCGTCCGCGCCATACAGCACGGACATATTCAGTTGTTCCATGTCCCCGGCGGGGGACAGCAATTCAAGCTTTCTCATATTATCCTCGAATGGCCTCCCGGAATGCCTCGTGCTCTTCCAGCGTAGAGGAGAAGTGGTGGGTGCCTGCGGCGGGGTCTAGGATATAATAGTAGTAATTGGTGTTCTGGGGAGCCAGGGCAGCCTTGATGCTGTTCAGGCCGGGGTTTGTGATCGGTCCCGGGGTCAGGCCGGTGTGCAGATAGGTGTTGTAGGCGGTGTCGGTTTGCAGGTCCTCCTGGGTCAGATCGGTTTTGCCGTCCAGGCCATAGATCACGGCCGCGTCGATGTTCAGATAGGCAGGGGTGGAGCCCCAGGCGAACAGACGGTTGTAGATGACGGAGGCAATGGTATAGCTCTCTTCGGCACTGGCGGATTCCTTCTCGATGAGAGAGGCCACGGTGATCACATCGGCCATGGAGAAGAGGTGGCTGGAAATATATTCTTCGCTTCTTCCGTCGGCAGTCATGAGCTGCACCAGATAGCCGTTCAGGCTGTCCAATTGGCCGCGAATGCTCTCATCCACCCGGGAATCGAAGTTTCCAAGCATCTTGTTCAGCACATTTTCGGCGGTGTCGTTGGTATAGAACTCGTAGGTGTCGGGGAAGAGGTAGCCCTCCAGGCAGTATTTGTCGCCCCGGGTAATGCCCTCCAGGAACCAATAGTCGCCCAGTTCGCCGGATGCGGCGTAATTCTCCAGGGCTTCCACGGTGCAAACCCGCTTCTCCTGCAGGAGCTGGAAGATCTGGCGGCAGCTGGAGCCCTCGGGGATCATGATGGTGACCACGCTGCGCTTGGAGCTGGGGGACATCATGTTGACCAATGCGTGATAGTCATAGAGGGTATTCAGGTCCCAGATGCCGGGCTGGATCTCGCCCTCGTCCACTGCAAAGCTGGCATAGAGCTTGAAAAGGCCGGGGTAACGGATGAGCCCAGCATTTTTCAGCTTCTGGGCAATGGCATCAATGTCGTCGGTGGAGGAGATGGTGATGGTGACCTTGGTGTCCTCCCGGCCAAAGGCCAGAACGTCTGCCGCGCAGACCCAGGCCATCCGGCCCAGGGTCACGCCGATGGCCACCGTAATGGCGATCCACACAATGGTGACCAGAATATTGGGAATGCCCAGAAAGCCCTCGCCGCCCCGGCGCTTGGGGCGGCCCTTGGGAGCGGGATGTTCCCGGACGGGGATATCATCCTCCTGCGGGGGCTCTGCGTTGAAAAGCTCCTGGAATTCCGCGTCGTCCTCGCTCAGGGGAGCATCGGAAGGGGTGTCCTCGGCGTATTCGCCGGAAGCCTCCTCCTCGTAAGGGAGCGTGAACTCCGGATCAATGGGTTCTTCAAAATCGGCTGCGTCCGTATCTTCCGGGTTCTCGGAAAAGGGCAGCCCGTCGCCCTGTGTATCACCGGCATTCTCCGGGTCAAAAAACGTTTCCGGAGCGGCCGCATCCTGTGCCGGTTCAGAAGTTTCGGAGGGAATATCGGCACCTTGTTCCGGAAGGGCTGCTTCGCCGAAAATGTCTGCCTCCTGAGAAGGCGGGGCGTCGTCCTCCGGCGTCTGCCGGTTGAGAAAACGGCCCCGGTATGTGCCTGCGGGGCGGTTTTTGCCATCGTCCTTCGCCAGGAAACGGGGCTTGGGTCTCTCGTTGGGATTTTCTTGCATGGTGGTCTCCTTTAGGCTCGAATCACGATCTGGCTGGCAACGCGCCGGGCCTCCTGCTCGCCCTTCAGGGCTTCGATCAGGGCCAGTGCGAAGGGAATGGCGCAGCCTGCGCTGGTGCCGGTGATCAGACGGCCGTCACGGATGGCGGCGGCATCTGCGGCCATGTGTGCATTGCCCATCTGATTCTCGCAGCCGGGATAGCAGGTGGCATTCCGGCCGTCGGTGATGCCCAGGTCTGCCAGGACGGTAGGGCCGGCGCAGATGGCGGCAACGAACCGGCCGTTGTCCCAGGCCCACTTCAGGGCATCCAGGGCGGCCTGACTGGCCCGGGCACTGGCAACGCCGCCCAAGCCGCCGGGCAGTACGATCATATCCAGGGCATCAAAATCGATTTCCTCCGGCAGAATGTCGGCTTCGATGCCAATATTGTGGCTGCCGTATACGGTCTTGCCGGTGATGCCCACGGTTTTTACTTCGATCCCTGCCCGCCGCAGAAGGTCCACAGGGGTAATGGCCTCAACTTCTTCAAAGCCGGTGCCCAATAATACATAAACCATATGATTTCCTCCTCGTATGGTGAAAGCTTGCCCAATTTTGGGTTTAGATTGCATAGAAGCTCCTATAATATACCACATTTTTGCGGGATTGTCCATATGTTTTGAAGTTAAGGTATCCTTAAGCCGTTTCCGGATAAACCGGCATTGCAAATTGCCGAAAAAAATGTATAATGGATAAAAATAAGAGAGGAAGAGGATTATGGGAATTGTAATCATGGGTGCCGTGTTCGTGGATATCAAGGGATATCCCGACGGCAATTATATTCCTGCCGGGCGCAATGCCGGGCGGGTGGAGCAGATTTACGGCGGCGTGTCCCGGAACGTGACAGAGGACATTGCCAACTGTGAGCTGCGGCCCACTTTTCTGAGCCTGGTGGACGATACCGGCACGGGCCTGGATGTGATCCGCAAGCTGCAAAACCACAAGGTGGACACCCGCTATGTCCGCCAGGTCCCGGACGGCATGGGCACCTGGCTGGCGGTGTTTGACAACGAGGGCGATGTGGTGGCTTCCATCTCCAAGCGCCCCAACCTGATGCCCATTCTGGATATTCTGGAGAAAAACGGAGACGAAATTTTCTCCCAGGCGGACAGCATCGTCATCGAGGTGGATATGGACAAGGCCATTGTCAAGAAGACCCTGGCCCTTGCCAAAAAGTATGGGAAACCTGTGTTCGGCGTGGTTGCCAATATGAGCATCGGCCTGGAGCGCCGGGACTTTCTGAAAGAGCTTTCTGCCTTCGTGTGCAACAGCCAGGAGGCGGGGCTGCTGTTCTGCACGGATTTCTCCGGGCTGACGCCGGAGGAGCTGGCAGATGTGATCTCCGAAAAGGTCATCCAGGCCAGAATCCCCAAGCTGGTAGTCACCATGGGCTCCCAGGGGGCTGTTTATGCCGATATGCACGGGGACAAGGGCGTTTGCCCTGCCAGAGCCGTGGAGGTGAAGGACACCACCGGCGCCGGGGACTCCTTCTGCGCCGGTCTGGCCGTGGGCCTGACCTACGGAAAGAGCCTGCGGGAGGCCTGCGAGATCGGTACCCACCTGGCGGCTTCCGTCATTGTCACCACGGAGAATGTCTGCCCCCGGTTCCTGCCGAGAGAGCTGGGGCTGGATATCGACGTAGCCGATTGAGCCATGGACTACAAACGGGTTTTAACGGTTCAGGATCTGTCCTGTCTGGGCCAGTGCTCCGGCAGCGTGGCACTGACGACCCTTTCCGCCTTTGGCTGCGAGACCTGCCTGCTGCCTACGGCGCTGCTGTCCACCCATACGGCCTTCGAAAAGCCCTATGTGCGCCAACTGACGGACAGCATTGCCCCCATCGCCGACCATTGGAGGCGGGAGGGTATCCGGTTTGATGCGATTTTGACGGGCTATCTGGGGGCTGCGGGAGATGTTGCTCCTGTCCTGGCATTGATAGATGACTTACTCACCCCCGGCGGGCTCTGCGTTGTCGACCCGGCTATGGCAGACGGCGGAAAGTTTTATTCCGGCCTGGATGAAGCCTACGGGGCGGAGATGAAGAAGCTCTGCACCCGGGCGGATGTGCTGCTGCCCAATCGAACGGAGGCCGCTTTCCTGACCGGCCTGCCGGAGGATTCCTCGGCAGAGAAGCTGCTGGAAGCGCTTCCCCAGGAAAATGTCATTCTGACCGGCTGCGTTTCCACGCCGGAGGAAACCGGCTTCCTGGTCAAAGAGGGAAAGACCTTCCGGGAGTACCGGCAGCTCAGAGTTCCTGGACGGTATTTTGGCACAGGGGACCTGTTCGCCGCTGTGCTTACCGGAAGGCTTTTGCAGGGAGCAGTCCTTTGGGATGCGGCCTGCATGGCCGCAGAGTTTGCGGCGAAAGCCGTAAAGCTGACCTATGAAACGGACAATCGCAGCTACGGCCTGAAATATGAGCCGCTGCTGCACACCTTGGGAGATGAAGCATAATGGTCTGGTATGAGGAAGCTGTTTTTTACCATATTTATCCCTTGGGCCTCACCGGAGCCCCGGAAAAGAACGACTATAGCGCGCCGGTGTCTCGCCTGCGCACCCTTTGGCCCTGGGTGGACCATATCCGGGACCTGGGCTGCAATGCCCTGTATATTGGCCCGCTGTTTCAGTCCGTGGGCCATGGCTACGAGACTACGGACTATTTTACCCTAGACAGCCGCCTGGGTACCAATGAAGACCTGAAAGCCTTTGTAGAATACTGCCATGAAAAGGGCGTTCATGTGGTGCTGGACGGGGTTTTCAACCATGTGGGCCGGGACTTTTTCGCGTTCCGGGATCTGCTGCAAAACCGGGAGAATTCCCGCTATCGGGACTGGTTCTGCAATGTGCGCTTTGACCGGGACAACAGCTTCCACGACGGCTTTTCCTATGAAAACTGGGGCGGCTATGACCTGCTGGTGAAGCTGAACCAGGGCAATCCAGAAGTGCGGCAGCATCTTTTGGACGCCGTGGACTTCTGGATCGCGGAATTCGACATCGACGGCATTCGCCTGGATGCAGCGGATGTGTTGGACTTTGGCTTCATGGCGGCGCTGCGCAGCTTTGCGGACAGCCGAAAGGGGGACTTCTTTCTCCTGGGCGAGGTCATCCACGGGGACTATGGCCGCTGGCTTGCCTCGGGAATGCTCCACTGCGTCACCAACTACCGCCTGCACAAGGCACTGTACTCCGGCCACAATGACCACAATTATTTTGAAATCGCCCACACGGTCCGGGAAACCAGCCGCTGGAAGCTCTACAACTTTGTGGACAATCACGATGTGGCCCGCATTGCCTCCAAGCTCAGCGCAAAGGCCAATTTCCTGCCGGTCCATGTGCTGCTGTATACCCTGCCGGGGATTCCCTCAGTGTACTATGGCTCGGAATTCGGCATTGAAGGAAAAAAGGAACGCTGGTCGGACCGGAATCTGCGGCCGGAGCTGCACCTGGAGGATTTCCGGGGAAATGATCAGGCAAAGCTGATTGCTTCCCTGGGGCGTCTTCACGCCGTCCTGCCGGAGCTTTCCTATGGCAGCTATGAAGAAATTGCCTTGACCAACGAGACCTATGTCTTTTCCAGAAGCCTGGAGGGCAGCCGAACCATCGTCACGGTGAACAATGCCAATACGCCAAAGGAAATGCCCATGGAGCCCGGTTTCCGGGGTGCGCTTCTGGGTCTGCGGGCGGAAAAAGGGCAGGTGACCCTGCCGCCCCATTCCGGGGAAATCTGGGTGGAGGCGGGAAGAGAACTGACCGTTCCGGCCCCTGTAAAAATCACCTTCTGCCAGCCGGAACCGAAAGTCCCCCAGGAAGAGAAGCCTGCCATGGAGCCATGCGCAGCGCAGAAGCCCTATGAAGAAATGACAGTGGAGGAGCTCCAGGGGGCCATTCTTGCCAAGCTTGCCGCAAATGGCCCGCTGACGGAACGAATGCGCCGGGAGGTGGCGGAAAACGTCTACCGGGATTCTCTGCTGAACTGGGTCAAGAGTTTTCGATAAAAGAATATCTGCGGGGCCTGACCGCCCCGCAGACGAAAAAAGGAAAAATAAGGGATTGACATTTCCGTAAAACTATGTTAATATATCTGAGCTGTCAGGGAACAGCAAGTGAATATCCGGGTGTGGCGAAGTTTGGTATCGCGC
>ERZ824600.4339-NODE-4339-length-12564-cov-3.299305_pt1 | contig 12564 bp, 7 predicted proteins | sample MGYA00519933_ERZ824600 | MGnify/ENA primary metagenome ERZ824600 (study PRJEB31778, sample SAMEA3449178) | human gut metagenome | biome: human gut; feature: human-associated habitat; material: faeces | place: United Kingdom | collected 2010/2012 ... | reverse complement strand
GTGATCGGTGACGCAGGCGCGGCGGAAGTTCCCTGTGCCCCCTATCAGCTGTTTGGCACAGAGGCGCTGGCGGAAGCGGCTATGGAGGTCTGCGGCAAGAGTGATGGTGTTCTGCTGGGCAACCACGGCCTCGTATGCTGCGGCAAGGATATCAAGGGTGCAGAAATCAAAATGTATCTGACCGATATGGTCTACGATCTTGACCCCGCCGTCGCATACAACAATGCATCGGCTCTCAAAGTCTGCGGACTTCTGTTTGACACGCTCTTTACGCTTGATTCAAACGGCAAGGTCAAGCCCTCCATCGTTGATACATATGAATACACAAGGGATGACAATAAAAAAGAGTACACCCTTATGCTCAACTTCAAAAAGAATAACGCGTGGTCGGACGGCACACCCGTTTCCGCGCAGGATGCCGTGTTCACCTGGAAGCGTCTGCTCGACACCGAAGCCGATTTTGAAGCGGCCTCTCTTCTTTATGAAATCAAAAACGCCCGCAGCGCCAAGCAGGGCGAATGCTCGATAGACGACGTGGGTATCTATGCCGTGGACGAGCTGGTCCTTGAGATCAAATTTGAAAGAGATATAAACCTTGATGAATTTCTCCTCAACCTGACGAGCGTTGCTTTGGCTCCGCTCCGTGAGGATATCGTTTCGCGCAATGAGGACTGGGCAAAGAAGTCCGCGACCATTGCCTGCAGCGGTCCCTTCAAGCTTTACCGCGTAAACTACGGCAAAAACGCCGACAGCGCAGATGAAGCCTCTATGTATCTCGAAAGAAACCCCTACTACCGCCGCAATCAGAAAAAAGATCACCTCGACAAGTCTGTCACTCCTTATCGTATAATCATTGACTTTTCAAAGTCAGCAGCCGACCAGCTTACCGATTTTGAAAACGGCGAGATCTTTTATGTCGGAAATATCGCCCTCGAAGCGAGAGAGCAGTACAAGAGCCGGGCTAAGATAAGCAACGGTCTTTCCACTCACACGTACTATCTCAACGAAAACGCCGATATCGCAAAGGCTGACGGCACGACCGAAAAGCTGTTTGCAAATAAGGAGGTGCGCCTTGCGCTCTCCGCTGCCATCGACCGTCAGAAGCTTGCCGATCTCGTTGTGTACGCAGAGGCTGCTACAGGTCTCGTCGCTCCCGGAATGTTCAACACAGTCGGCAGCAAGAGCTCCTTCCGCACCGTCGGCGGCAGCATTCTCTCGGTCGCAGCCGACACGGCAGCGGCTCAGAGCCACATTTCCGCTGCGGGCATCAAACCTTCCGACTACACCTTTACGATCGCAGTCCGCGATGAAAACGCTGTTCATTGCGCAATAGCGGACGCGGTATGTGATGCATGGGCAGCTCTCGGGTTCAACGTGAGCGTCGAGAGAGTCTCCGCGATAGTAAACGACGATACCTACAACGGTGAGATCGCGACCGATATCTGCGACGATATCTTCAACGAGAGATTGGCGGCAGGCAAATATGATGTCATCGCGATAGACCTCGTCCCCTTCTCCGCCAACCCCTATTCCGTTCTTGCTCCGTTTGCCTTTGACTTCTCCGGTCAGAAGCTGACGATCGAAAAGCCCGAGAATTCGTTTGATTACACATACACCCTCAATCCTCACAAGACGGGCTACAACAGCGACGCATACAACGCTATCTTTGACGAGATAGCCGCGACCACCGATACCGCGGCACGCGCCGAGCTCCTTCACAAAGCCGAGGCTCAGCTCCTTGAGGATATGCCCGTCATCCCGATCATATTCAATAAGGATGCGTATATCTCCAAGGATCTCAGCAACGTCAAGAGCACCTACTATGCGTATCGTGTGTTCACCAACACAAAGCAGAAAAATTACACCAAGTACCTTACATCAACGGGCAGCACAACAACTACTGCCGCAAACTGATACAATCAGCTCACAAAGCCCCGGACGCGAACGCGTCCGGGGCTTTTGCTTTTCGCCTCGAAAATTCGATAAAACGACGACCTCTTCCCGCAGGATCCCACCTGTTTCGTTCTGCGCCCCCACGACTTCCGGGCTGCTGTCGACGCCAAACCATTACGAGAAAAAAGCCCGCCCACGGGCGCATTTGAATTCTTGCAAAGCACGCAGCCACCGCTCACAGCACGTTTCGTAAACACCGTAACATCTTTTTTTATTTACGCTGCGGCTTTTTTGTTTACTTTGAACAATTTTCAGGCGTTATTTCTATGCATAGTGCCATTTTTCCCAAAGGTGTTGACTTTTACGGTCGGAGTATGATATAATTATTAAGTAAATGTAATACTCGGTTTACGAAAATCAATTTGAAAGGTGACGGAATGCGGGTTGTAACGGCATAAGCACTGCCGATAACAGCCCGGATAATCTTTTCACCCTCGAAAACAGAAAGGTTGGTATTTTAAGCATGAAAAAACACCTCGCACAGATCATGGCTGTTGCCGTAGCACTGCTGTTGCTCGTTTCTTCTCTCGTTGCCTGCACCGAAAAGGGCGACGGATCGGATACCACGACCGCAGTTCCCGCCGCAGAAAGCAGCGACACGCCCGAATCCTCCTCCCCCTACGTTGAAGACGACCTCCCCGAACTGAACTACAACGGTCAGAAGCTCGGCGTTCTCGTCTGGTCCGACGTTGAGCACTTTGAGTTCAACGACGAGATCGGCGTCGAGAAGAACGTCAGCGATCTCGTTGCCTCCAAACTCCTCTCTCGTATCGGGACCGTCCAGAAGCGTCTCGGCGTCGAGATCGAGTTCATTCCGGTTCCCGGCAACGCCGGCAACCTTGAGTCATGGAACTCCTACATCGAGAAGGCTCTCGGTGTCGATAAGTCCTTCGACGTTATCGCGGGTTACTCCCTTTCTGTCGCAAAGAACGCGGCATCCGGCTATCTTTACAACCTGCTTGACAAAGAGTGCCACTACCTGAACTTCGAAAAGCCCTGGTGGTCACAGCTCCTTGTTAAAGAAGCTACCGTTAACGGCAAGCTTTACTTTGCATCGGGCGACATTTCGAGAAACGCTCTTGAAATGATGTACGTCTGCTTCGTAAACACCGGCCTTATGGGCGAGTATTCTCTCCAGAATCCTCAGAACCTCGTCACCAGCGGCGACTGGACTTATGACGAATTCATTTCAATGTGCAAGGGCGTTTACAAGGACCTCGACGGCAGCGGTACCAAGACCTGCACGAGCACCACCGGCGACCAGTTCGGTTACGTGACCTCCGGCATACATATGGACCCCTGGTTCTACGGCTCCGGCGCTACCATCTGCGACAAGGATGCCGACGGCAACCTTATCCCCGCCGATTCCTTCTCCGGCGAGCGTGTTATGAACACCGTCACCAAGCTGAACAGCCTTCTCTGGGACACCGATGACGGTATATATACCTCCAAAGTTTATCATCAGCGCGCCTTCGGTGAGGGCAGAGTGCTGTTTATGATGGACCGTGCACGTGTTTCTCACAAGGTCCTCAAAGCCGAGTATGAGGTCGACTACCTCGTAGTTCCCTGCCCCAAGTATGACAAGGATCAGGAAAACTACGTAACGGTCATGGGCAACCCCTTCACCCTTTACGCCATCAGAAAAGACGCCTCCGATCCCGAGCTGGCATCCGCATTCATCGAGTGCATGGCGTCCGAGGGCTACCGTCAGATCACTCCCGCCGTCTTCGAGCTTCAGCTCAAGACACGTTATGTCGACGACCCCGTGTCTAGCCAGATGTATGACATAATCAGATCCAACCTGACCTACGACCTCGGCAGAATTTTCTGCAATCCTCTTATCGGTCAGGATACATTCAGAAACGCCATTAAGAACAACAACCCCAACTGGTCAACATACGCCAACACCGCAGTAAAGCTGTTGAAGAACAAGATCCCCGCACTTATGGAGATCTATAAGTAATAGAACAGTCACAGAAAAAATTCTCCGCCCCGCCGCGACCGAGGTCGCAGCGGGGCGGGCTTTATTATATTATTTTGTCGTTACAGGCTCACGCGCCCTCGGCAGACTTGAACTGCGCTCCGTAAAGACCTGCATAGAAGCCACCGGCTTTCATCAGCTCGTCGTGTGTGCCGCGTTCAATGATCCTGCCGTCCTTCATGACAAGTATCATATCGGCGTTCTTTATCGTATTAAGCCTGTGCGCGACGATAAACGATGTGCGCCCGCGCATGAGCTCTGCAAATGCCTTCTGTATCTTTATTTCTGTTCGTGTATCTATCGACGACGTAGCCTCGTCAAGTATCAGCATCGGCGGCAGCGCAAGCATGACGCGCGTAATGCAAAGAAGCTGCTTCTGCCCCTGTGAGAGCTGTCCGCCGTCCTCGCTGAGCGGCGTATCGTATCCCTTTGGCAGGCGCTTGATAAACGAATGTGCGTGTGAGGCGCGCGCTGCCGCCTCAATCTCCTCGTCGGTCGCATCGGGCTTGCCCATGGCTATATTTTCACGGACAGTTCCGGATTTCAGCCATGTATCCTGAAGCACCATGCCGAAGGATGCACGCAGACTGTCGCGGGTGATGTGGCGTATATCCTTACCGTCAACGGTTATCGTTCCGGCATTCGTCTCGTAAAAACGCATAAAGAGGTTTATGAGCGTTGTCTTGCCGCAGCCGGTCGGACCGACGACGGCTACGCGCATGCCGGGCTTCACGTCAAAATCGATCCCCGCCATAAACGGACGATCTGTGTATGAGAACTCAACGCCGTCAGCCCTCACGCTTCCCTCCACCTTGGCGGGATCTATCGCAGCGGCATCCGGCAGCTCGGCAGGCTCGTCGGGCGTGTCGAGAAGCTCGAAAACACGCGCGGCGCTTGCCAGCGAGCTTTGCAGCTCGGCTATAACGTCCGAAAGCTCGTTGAACGGCTTTGCGTAGTTGTGCGCGTAGTAAAGCAGCGTTGAAATCTGACCTGCCGTGACGAGCGGATTCGCAACCGCCATCAGTCCGCCGGCAAGCGCAACCCCGCAGTAGACGAGAGAGTTTACGAACCGCGTTGACGGGTTCGTTATCGAAGAGTAGAATACCGCGCGCGTCGCCGTTTTTCGGTACTCCTCGTTCAGCTCATCGAAATCGGCTGTTATCGCATCCTCGCGCGAATACGCCTTTACGACCGCACCGCCCGATACGCTTTCATCAATGACCGCCGTCTCCCGCGCGGCGAGAGTGGACTGCTCATGAAAGAGCGAAAACGTCCGCTTTGAAATGAACGCCGCCACAAGCATCGACAACGGCGTCAGGAGCGCGACAACGAGCGCGACCTTATAATTTATCACGATCATGAAAATGAGCGTAACGATGATCGACAGGGCGCTCGAGTAAAGCTCGGTGATTCCGGTCACAAGCCCCTCCGACATTCTGTCAACATCGGCGATCATGCGGCTGAGCGTGTCGCCCGTGCGATGAGAGTCAAGATAGGAAAGCGGTAGCTTTTCGATCTTGCGTATGCAATCCGCGCGGATATCGCGCGTGACCGACGCGCCGAGTCGCAGCCCGGCAAGGCGCACGAGCCAGTCAAACAGTGCGCTGACTATCGCAAGTATCGGAATAACGGTCAGAATACCGAGTATCCCGCTAATATCGACGTTGCCCTTTCCCACGGCAAGGTCGATGGCATTTCCCACGAGCACCGGGATAAAGTGCGCCGCGACTATCGAGATGCCCGCAAGCACGAACGCACCCGCGGCAATGGGGATCAGCGGTCTGCTGTATCTGAGCAGCCGCCGCAGCGCCTTGCGGCGCGCTTCGGGTGAGAGCTTGACTTTATTCTTAGCCATTTACCCTCGCCTCCTTTCCGGCAGCCGAAACACCGTCGTCGCCATACTGAGAGTTGTATATTTCACGGTAGACCTCACATGATCCGAGCAGCTCACTGTGCGTGCCGATGCCGACAGCTCTGCCGTCCTCAAGAACGATTATCTTGTCGGCATTCATGACCGACGCGGGACGCTGAGTGACGATAAATGTCGCGGGGCGGTAATCCGATGCGGCAATATTGCTGCGCAGCTTGAGGTCGGTGGCGTAGTCGAGAGCGGAAAAGCTGTCGTCAAGTATAAGCACGCGCGGCTTGCGTATGAGCGCACGGGCTATCGTCAGCCTTTGCCGCTGACCGCCCGAGAAGTTTCTGCCGCCCTGCTCCACCGGCGCGTCAAAGCTGTCGGCGCCGTGGCTCTTCTGAGTAACGAAATCAAGCGCACACGCCTCGTCAAGGGCACGGCGCATATCCTCATCGGTCGCATCCGGCTTGCCCCAGAGGAGGTTGCTTCTGACCGTTCCGGTGAACATCAGCGCCGACTGAGGCACGATCGCTATCTTCGAGCGCAGCGCACGCGGCGCGTATTTTTCCGCTTCGACACCGTCGATCAGTATCTCGCCCGAGGTGGGCTCGTAAAAGCGCGGTATCAGGTTGATAAGCGTCGATTTGCCCGATCCGGTGCCGCCGAGTATACCGACGGTCTCGCCGGGCATCACGCTGAACGAGAGGTCGTCAAGCGAATCGGCGCCCGCACCGCGGTATGCGAAGGAAACTCCGCGAAATTCGACCGCAGGCGCTCCGGGCACGGGAGCGGGCGAAGGCTCGGACGACATATCCTCCGACGGAAGATCGAGAGCAGCCGAAATGCGGCGCGCGCACGCCGCTGCGCGCGAAAGCGTGACGATAAGGTTCGCAAGCTTGACGAGCTCGGTGAGTATCTGAGCCATGTAGTTGTAAAGCGCGATAAGCTCGCCCTGCGTCAGCCTGCCCGAGTCAACGGCAGGCGCGCCGCTGCGCACGAGCAGGATTATACCGATGTTGACGATCACATATGTCAGAGGGTTCAGGAGCGCCGATATCCTGCCCGCAAAGAGCGTAGAGCGGGTATACGCCTCATTCTGCGCGCCAAAGTCGGATATCTCTTCATTTTCGTGCCTGAAAGCGCGTATAACGCGCGTACCGCGCAGGTTGTCGCGGGCAATGCGGGTAAGACCGTCAAGCTTTGACTGCACTCTTGAATAAAGCGGTATCCCCGAAAGTATCAGCGTAAAAATAACGGCGGCAAGCACGGGAACGAGCCCGCAGAAGATAAGAGCCGACCGACTGTCTACCGTAAACGCCATTATTACCGAACCGAACACGATAAAGGGGGAGCGCAGAAGCAGGCGCAAACCGAGGTTCACACCGCTCTGCAGCTTGTCGGCATCGGCGGTCAGGCGCGTCACGAGCGATGAGGAGCCCGCGGCATCGGCTTCGGCACGCGGCAGTGCCAGAGTATGCGCAAAAAGCTCACGACGCACGCGGCTGGCAAATCCGACCGATGCGCGAGCCGAGAAATACTGCGCCGTTATCGAAAACGCAAGACCGATCGCACCGAGCAGTGCCATAAGGCCGCATTGCCGCAGGATATACCCGCTGTCGCCCGAGCCGACGCCGTTGTCGATGATATCCTTGACAATAAGCGGGATCATCAGCTCAAGCAGCGCCTCGAGCAGTTTGAACAGCGGAGACAGCACGCAATCGCGCTTGTATCCACGCATGTAGACCCAGAGTTTTTTCATATGTCAACCTTTCTCCGCACCCGCGTTTTTCTCACGGGATCCGGAACCGCAAATACGTCGGGATACAGCATATCCCGACATTACGGTTGATATTATATCATATAAATATTAATTAATCAATAGGATTTTGCTTCATAGCACGGCGCGCGTGAATATTATCCTTGACAAAACACGCTTACGGAGTTAAAATAATATAAGGTATCGAGGTACCCCATCAACAAGCGGAAAGGAAAATATCATGCACCGTAAACAGCCCGTAAAAAGAATTATCGCTGCGGCGGCAGCACTGCTGATACTGCTCGCATCCGCATCTTGCGGAAAAACACCGGCAGGTCCCGACGGCTCCGATGTCAGCTCGGATATCGGCTCCGATATCACGACCGCGATCCCGACAGAGGATACCGGTAAGGACACGGATACCTCCGCACCCGACGGCAGCACGACATCTTCATCTCCCGCAGAAACAACGGCGCCGGGAACGGGAGCGGCACATGATGACACCACGCCCGCAGCATCGGAAACGTCAAAAACACCGGAAAGCACAAAAGCTCCCGAAACGGAAAAGCCGACAACAACGATACCGGAGGAAACGACAAAAATGAATGTTCCCGACGAACCTACCACCACCGTGCTGAACTATGCCGACAAAAAATGTATGTGGCTGTCTCAGTTTGACCTCAACAAGGTCTATGCAAACGGCGGCTCACAGCGCAGCTCCGCTCAGTTCACCGGATACATAAAAAAGATACTCGCAAACGTTAAAAAGGACGGCATCAACACAATAATTGTACAGGTGCGTCCGTATGCCGACAGTATGTACCCCTCGGATGTATATCCCATGTCGTCGTATGTCGTCGGTGCCTACGGAAAAGAGGCATCCTACGATCCGTACGCTATCGTTATCGACGAAGCGCACGCGCTCGGGCTTTCGGTCCATGCGTGGATAAACCCTATGCGCGCCATGCTAGTCAAGGAAATAACCAAGGTCCCGCAGAAATACAGGATACGCTCGTGGTATGACGACACGTCTACTCGCGGCAAGTACGTCGTTACGGTCGGCGACCGCTTTTACCTCAACCCAGCATATCCCGAGGTCAGACAGCTCATCATCGACGGCGCAGCCGAGATACTCGCAAGGTACAAGGTAGACGGGCTGCATATGGACGACTACTTCTACCCCACTCAGGACGCATCGTTCGACTCAGCAGCATATTCCGCGTATAAAAAGGACGGCGGAAAATCGTCTCTTGCCGACTTCAGACGCGACTGCCTTTCAAAGCTTGTCGCAGGACTTTACAGCACCGTAAAAGCCGCGGACGGCAGCATTCTGTTCGGAATAAGCCCGGCAGGAAATATCAATACCGTATACGAAAAACAGTACGCCGACGTTTACCGCTGGTGCTCCGAAAAGGGATATCTCGACTACATCTGCCCGCAGGTCTATTTCGGGCTCGAGCACCAGACCTACGACTTCAAAAAAGTCTCAAAGACCTTCCAGAGCATAATCAAGACAGATTCTGTCGAGCTTATAATCGGCATGACGCTCGGCAAGGCAAAATCGGGCACCGATCAGTATGCGGGAAGCGGCAAAAACGAGTGGAAGGAACACAAGGACGTGCTCGTGCGCTGCCTTGAGTACACAAAGTCGCTTGAAAAATGCCGCGGCGTTGCATACTTCTGCTATCAGTATTTTTACGATCCGATAAGCGGAGCCTCGGTCTCCGAAACCAAAACAGAGCGCGATAATTTCATACCGCTGCTTAAGACCATAACATGGACAGACCGATAAAGCAAATCAAGGATAAACAAATATAAGGAACCCCAAAGAAAGGAATCCTCCCGAAAAATGATCGAACTGAGACACATCAGCTTTGAGGCGGACGGCGGCGACGAACGCGGCGGTCAGCCCAAAGAAATACTGCACGACATCAACCTGACGGTTAACGATCGCTTTGTTGCGATAACGGGACCGAACGGCGGCGGCAAATCCACGCTTGCAAAAATAATCGCGGGCATCTACACACCCACATCGGGTCAGATACTGCTCGACGGTCAGGATATCACCGCTCTCTCGGTGACGGAGCGCGCCCGTGCGGGCATCAGCTATGCCTTCCAGCAGCCCGTAAGATTCAAGGGCTTGCGCGTGCGCGACATACTCGACCTTGCCGCCGGACGCAAAAACGATCTCGACGAATCCTGCGCATACCTCTCCGAGGTCGGGCTCTGCGCGCGCGACTATATCGACCGCGAGCTGAACGCGAGCCTGTCGGGCGGCGAATTAAAGCGCATTGAAATAGCAACGATACTCGCGCGCGGCACAAAGCTTTCCATATTTGACGAGCCCGAGGCGGGCATCGATCTCTGGAGCTTTCAGAACCTCATCCGCGTGTTTGAAAAAATGTACGAAACCACGCGCGGCAACATCATGATAATCAGCCATCAGGAGCGCATACTCAACATCGCCGACACCATAGTGGTGCTGAAGGCGGGGCGGATAGATGCCGTCGGACCGCGCAGCGAGATACTGCCCGGGATTCTCAATTCGGCAGCAAGCGGTGCCTGCCGCGTGCTCACAGACAGAATAGAGGGGGTGACTCTTTAATGGACGCGATCGAAAAAAAGCTGCTGCATGAAGTGGCGGATCTCGATGCCCTTCCCGTGGGCGCATACAATATACGCGAAAACGGAAAGCTCGGCGGGCGCAACACGACCGCAAACATCGACATTCAGACAAAAAAGGACAAACCCGGCATCGACATTTATATCAAACCCGGCACGGTCAACGAGAGCGTGCACATTCCCGTGATACTCAGCGAGACCGGACTTTACGATATGGTGTACAATGATTTTTACATCGGAGAAGGCTGTGACGTCGTGATAGTTGCGGGCTGCGGCATACACAACGGCGGCTGCGGCACATCGCAGCACGACGGCATCCATACCTTCTACGTCGCCAAGGGTGCTCATGTGAAATATATTGAAAAGCACTACGGCGAGGGTGAAGGCAGCGGCAAACGCCTTATGAATCCGACCACTGTCGCTCACATCGCCGAGAACGGCATCATGGAAATGGAAACGACGCAGATATCCGGCATCGACGACACCCTACGCTGCACAAAAGCCGACCTTGCGGCGGGCGCTAAGCTGGTGATACGTGAAAAGATACTGACCACCGGAGATCAGAACGCACACACCGACTTCACCGTTGACCTTAACGGCGAGGGCAGCTCTGCCGACGTCGTGTCGCGCAGCGTTGCCAAAAACGACAGCCGTCAGCAGTTTGACAGTCTTATAAACGGCAATTCCGCCTGCCACGGTCACACCGAGTGCGACGCCATAATAATGGACAACGGCCGCGTTCTCGCCAAACCGTGTCTTGCCGCAAACAACATCGACGCCTCGCTCATCCACGAAGCTGCCATCGGCAAAATAGCCGGCGAGCAGCTCATCAAGCTGTATTTGGAGCAGCTTCTGATTTTATTAGTGCGCGGCAACGGCCGGGAAAACCGACCGAAGAGCGGCACGGACGACAAGGCCTTCTATGAGCGCTTCCGCAGGATATACCGGCAGGCCAGCAGCGCGGCCGCCGAGGATCAGTGCTTCGCCGAGCCGGAGCTGTGCGACGCGATAATGTACGCCGCGCTCCGCGCCCGCGCGGGTCAGTCCGCCGCTCTCGCCATGCTCGCCGCTCTAGATCCCGAGGGAAAATAAAAGTCCAGAATAACACAAAAACCTCCACGAAGGGAAACACTCCGCAAGGAAGTCGTTTCCCTTTTTGCTTTTGTAAGTCGTCAAAATGACTGGTTTGCGGAAAAATCATTTTATGATATAATAATTTTCAGATAGCAAATAACTATTTGCTATCTGAAGGAGGGAAAGACTGTGCCACAACATAAGTTTATTACAAAGCAACTAATAGATAAAGGTTGGTCAGAAGATAGAAAATACTGTGTTACCGACGAGCAAGGAAATAAATTTTTGCTTCGTGTTTCTCCGATTGAACAGTATGACAGGAAGAAAAGCGAATATGAACTTATGGGTCAGGTAGCAGCTCTCGGTGTACCAATGTGCCGCCCCTTAGAGTTCGGCACATTTGATGAAGGAGTTTATTCTATTCAAACTTGGATAGATGGCATTGATGCAGAAGAAAATATACATAATTTAACAGACCAAGAACAGTATTCTTATGGTTTTGAAGCGGGAAAAATACTAAAAGAAATTCATAAAATCCCCGCTCCGAAAGAAATAGAAGATTGGGAAATCTATTTTAATCGTAAAGCAGACCACAAAATCAAGATGTATGAAGAATGTCCTGTCAAGTACGAAAATGGGCAAGCCTTCATTGATTACATTAACGCTCACAGATATTTGCTCAGCGGTCGCCCTCGAACCTATCAGCACGGAGATTACCATATCGGCAATATGATGATAGGGAATGATAAGCGACTCTACATCATTGATTTTAATAGAAATGACTTCGGAGATCCGTGGGAAGAATTTAACCGCATTGTGTGGTGCGCTCAAGCTACCCCTTTGTTTGCAACCGGAATGGTAAACGGATACTTCAGCAATGACGTACCAATTCCGTTTTGGGAGTTGCTCGCACTTTATATTAGCAGCAATGCTTTATCTTCTGTGCCTTGGGCAATTCCTTTTGGGCAGAGCCAAATTCAAGTAATGATAAATCAAGCAAAAGATGTACTAAGCTGGTATGAGAATATGACGAAATCCATTCCGACTTGGTACAAAGGAGTTATTATAAATAAATAATACGAAGCATTTGCCGTCGTGTCCACAGGGATAGCAAGCATCGGATTATGACACCACAATCCGCGAAAAAAGCTAAATACAAATCATTGGAGTCCCTTCCTTACGGAGGGTGCCCCAAAGGCTGCTTTTTTGCGTTTGGCACGACGGTGGGCAGACATGGGCCCCGCCCTACGGAACGTTTATTGAAAGAATACTGTAGGGCAGGGCCCGTTTGCCCTGCCGCAAGGAATGGCTGCGTAAAACAAA
>ERZ824600.4334-NODE-4334-length-12579-cov-3.020920_pt1 | contig 12579 bp, 10 predicted proteins | sample MGYA00519933_ERZ824600 | MGnify/ENA primary metagenome ERZ824600 (study PRJEB31778, sample SAMEA3449178) | human gut metagenome | biome: human gut; feature: human-associated habitat; material: faeces | place: United Kingdom | collected 2010/2012 ... | reverse complement strand
TGAGTAGGTTTGGTCTTCAATTCTTTGGCGGCAGCAATAAAGGGCACATAGGTAAGGTGTATGCACAGACAATCCTTTCCCAGTTCCCATCGCAACTGACGTACACTCTCGATGAAAGGCAACGACTCGATGTCGCCGACAGTTCCTCCGATTTCGGTAATGACAAAATCGTAGTTGTTCTTCGAGCCCAGCAACTTGACGTTCCGTTTTATCTCATCGGTAATGTGGGGAATAATCTGTACGGTTTTTCCCAAATAGTCGCCACGACGTTCTTTTTCGATCACATTTTGGTAGATACGCCCCGTAGTGATATTATTGGCACGGGTTGTCTGGATATTGGTAAAACGCTCGTAATGGCCCAAATCAAGGTCGGCCTCATGGCCATCGACCGTTACATAGCATTCGCCATGCTCATAAGGATTCAAGGTTCCCGGATCGATATTAATGTACGGGTCAAACTTCTGAATCGTAACTTTATATCCTCTCGCCTGCAAAAGTTTTGCCAACGATGCCGATATAATGCCTTTACCCAACGATGATACTACACCGCCTGTAACGAAAATATACTTTGTACTCACTTTATGATGGATTTTTTGATGCTAATTTCCAAAGCGCAAAATTAGAAAAAAGTTGGGATTAAGCCATGAAAAAAGCGATTAAATATCTTGTCGGAGCGTTTTCTCGATATTAATAAACATAATTTTTTCAGGGAGCCGTTTTTTCACTATATTTGTCGACTATTCGACGATTTACGCAACCTCCATGGGCATAACAGCTGCACATACACTGTTTCCGAAACATTTCAAAAGGCTCTCCATTCTTGCTTTTTTAATGTTATCATTGGCAACTGCCGTACAATCAGCGCCAAGAAACGACGTACAGAAACCACCTGTCGATACGTCGACTATGCCCGACAGCATAAACCGCCTCATCGAAAACATATTCTCTCTCATAGACAGCCTCGAAATCAAAGATAGTACGCGGGTCGACATGCACATCGACACCACCCGTCTTGTAAGAGACACGATAATCGTTACCACCCAATTTGTAGAAGACAGTATCATCAGTGCCGAACTGATGCACCAGATTGATAGCATTGTAGGCAAAGATATCCTTACCCAGGTGCCTGACAAACCGCTAACAGATACTCTTGCTCTTGCGCCCAAAGCCCCAAAAGACACACTGCACAAAATCATGCCCAAGCCCAAACCTCTCCAAATGTGCGCCCGGGCACAAGCCATATTGCAGGAATCCAAAAACCGATTTACCATCACGCCATCGAATGAGATTCCTGTCAATCCCATCTTCTTGCCAATCATCTTCAACGGCCAACGCCCACGCAATCTTCCCGACTTATACCAGCACAACAAACCGTCCCGACAAAAATGGGATACCCCCTACCACCTTTCCAGACGAACCACTCGAATTGAGAAAGACAAACAACTTGCCGAACTGGGCTATTACGCCATGGCATCGGCCATCATCGCGCACCCCGAAAAGATACGCTATACTCCCGAAAAGATGCCCAAAGCCATTCATCTCGAACGCATGAAAAGACGGCGCGAGACGCTCATGGTAAAAGGGCCTTCGGCACCCAAGAGTTTCGATATAAAAGGTCGTCCCATAGAGTTGAAACACTGGATATCCTCACTATCCAATTCTCTGCAAATCTCTCAAATTTATGTATCGGAGAACTGGTATCAGGGAGGAACAAGCAACCTCAACCTTATAGGTTCTCAAATCTACTCTCTTAATTACAAAGATTACACGGGAAAAATTCTGTTTGAGAACAAAATACAATGGAACCTGAACATAAGCAGTGCCCCCGATGACACGTTGCGCAATTACAGCATCAGCGAAGATATGTTCCGTATCGACAGCAAATTCAGCTACAAGGCTTTTGGAAATATTTACTATTCAACCAGTATGTATTTCAAGACCCAATTCTTCAACAATTACAAGAAAAACACCAATACGCGCACAGCCTCTTTCCTATCTCCCGGAGAATTAAGTTATAACCTCGGTATGAGTTATAATTTCACCAGCAAGAATACGGCTTTTTCCTCGTCAGTATCGGTATCGCCATTTTCTTATAATCTAAAAACCTGCATCGATGAAGAAATGGACCCCACTAAATTTGGCATAGAAAAAGACAAAAAAATACTCCACCAGTTCGGTTCTTCGTTCGATGCCAATTTCAAATGGGAGTTCATGCGCAACATGTATCTCACCTCGCGGTTCTATTATTTTACTTCGTACAAACATGTACAAATCGATTTTGAAAACACATTCAACTTTATTCTGAACCGCTATTTTTCGACTAAAATCGAATTGAAGATGCGTTATGACGACAGTGCCGATCCCAACGAAAAAGGAAAATTCATTCAAATAAAGGAGATACTGAGTTTCGGACTATTTTTCCGCATCTGACACAGCATGAACCACAAACACGCATATACAACTCTGCTGCTGTTGCTGACGCTGCTCGCAACACCGGTCTATGGCCACTTCAAGGTGGTCGGTTACAACTATGCAAAAGCAAAAGAAGTCATCAAGGAACGTGTTAAAAACGGGATATGCGAGCCGGTCGAGGGGATATGGAAATCGAGCAACGGAATAATTTACGCCATAGAAAGGTTCGAAGACGAACGGTTTCCCGAGAATTTACGCTACCGGGTCATTCAACTCAGTGGTAAAAATGCCGAACCGGGAATGGTCGACTATTTTCTGGAACTGACCAACTATGATGAATATTACCGCATATGGGGAAAGAACCCGTTTACCTTGACCAACGAACCGGTGGGTCGGGAGTGTTACATGACATTTTCGCCGGGTTACTTCTTCTTCAAGCAACAACTCGACACCGTGGTATTCACCCGGGAATATCCACGAATCGACGCCTTACCGGCACCGAAATATTCGACAGGCTCGGGATTTGCCATCACCTCCGACGGCTACATCGTAACCAACCATCATGTTATCCAGGCCGCCACAAACATCTATATATACGGAGTCAACGGTCTCTTTGACCAGTACTACCAGGCCCGAATCGTTGCGAGCGACTCGATTAACGATATAGCCATCATAAAAATCGAAGATACAACCTTTACCTCTTTCGGGCCCATACCCTACGGTCTGCGTCGCGACGACCCCATCGAAGGAGAGTTCTGCATGGCCATCAGTTACCCCAAAATCAACTCTTTGGGAATCAACCCTAAAACCACAACCGGTATCATCAGTGCCACGACCGATAGCAACCAGCCATCGCGCTGCCAGACTACGGTCCCTATCGAACATGGCAGTAGCGGAAGCCCGCTGTTTGACAAAGATGGAAACATTTTGGCGATAAACTCGGCCCGACACTCCGTTTATTACACCAAACTGGCCGTAAAAAACCAATACCTGTGGCAACTCATCGAACAATGCGACGAACTAAAAGGCTTTGATCTGCCTGTCGTGAGTGCCGGACGCCAACTGACCGAAATCGTGGCCACGAATAAGAACTTCGTCGTTCTCATTCTTACACGGCTCCCGTCAAACGACCAACAAGAATACTATTACATACTCGATGAGGAGAAACCGCTCGAAGAGACCGACCCTTTTGCCCGGGCCGAACAATTTTTCTACGCCGGTCAATACCGCGAAGCGGTAGATCTCCTCACCCGCATATTGACGGAGGATAGAGACAACTGCAGAGCCTATTATCTGCGAGGTTGCTGCTGGGAACGACTCAATACCCGAGAAAATGCCATTGTCGATTATCGTCAGGCATTGCGCAGCTTCGACAAAAAGCGCGACGGCGAAGAGTTACAAGCTCTGATTTACTGCAACTTGGCATTGAATCAAATCGCCTTTGAAGCCTATACCGAAGCCATGGAAAATATCGAAAAATCGTTGAGAATCAAAGTCGACGACTTTTCTCTCATGGTCAAAGGTCTCACTTGCTACCATTTGAAAGAATACGACGCCGCCATAAAAATCTTATCCGACATTATCGACAACCGCGAACTGCAATCGACCGTCTACTATTACAGAGGGCTCTCTTTCCTTGCCATCGACAAGAGTGAGATAGCGCTTTCCGATATGAAAAATGCCGCCGAGTGCGGAAACCAATCTGCCGCCGAATGGTTAAATAATTATTCGTCATCACTTAGCCCCAAGCCCTGATGCAATCCATGCCATTTCTCCATCATCAGCACATCGCAACAGCAGCACGGATAATTTTCCGGGTCCTGCTGTTTGGCAGCCTTTTTATTCTGCCGGCAAAAAGTCCGGCCCAGGCCTCACAACCGGTGCCCGGCAACAGCTTCGACAACTCCCCTGCCGACAGTATCGTACTTGCCGATACCCTCCAACCGGCCACGGCCGATACCACCGCAGACAAGAAAGTATCCTTTTTCAAAAAAATCGGAGACTATTTCAGAAATGCCAACAAGCCAAAACCGGAGAAAAAATTTGACATCAGTTTCATCGGAGGTCCACAATATTCCAGCGCCACCCAGTTCGGCATCGGAGTCATGGCCGCCGGACTGTACCGCAGTGACCGTAGCGACCTGAGCATACAGCCGTCAAACGTCTCTCTCTTCGGCAATGTCTCCACTTCGGGTTTTTACATGCTCGGCGTGCGTGGCACACATATACTGCCCAAAGACCGGTACAGACTTCTCTACACGGTATATTTCTATTCCATGCCCAGCGACTACTGGGGTATAGGATATGAGGCCGGAAGCAACAATGCCTGCTATTGGAGCTATCTCAGGCTGCAATCTCAGATAAAGGTGGATTTCCTTTTCCGCCTCTCCGATAACCTGTTCATAGGACCGATGGCCAGTTTCGACTTTGTCAGAGGCACCAACTTTTCCAAGAAAAATGAGGCCGACCCCCGTACACTGGAACAAATTATCAACGGCGAGAGTCCCCGGGTATTGACCACCGGAGCAGGTGCTTCGATTGTATACGACAGCCGCGATGTCATAACCGATGCCCACAAGGGTATATACCTGAAAATAGAACAGGGGTTCTATCCCGGCTTTTTGGGCAACGACTACGACTTCATGATGACCGACTTCATCTTCGACTTCTACCAAAAGGTGTGGAAAGGCGGCATACTGGCTCTCGACCTGCACGGGCGATTCAACTACGGCGATGTTCCGTGGACCATGAAAAGCCGCTTGGGGGGAATGTTCCGTATGCGCGGCTACTACGAGGGGCAATACCGTGACAATAACCTCATGGAAGCACAACTCGAATTGCGGCAACGTGTATGGAAACGCAACGGAGTAGCCCTATGGGTGGGTGCCGGTAATGTTTTCGAAAATTTCCGCACGTTCGACTTCTCCAAGACACTGCCCAACTTCGGTATCGGTTACCGCTGGGAATTCAAGAGCCGTGTCAACGTGCGGCTGGATTTAGGATTCGGCAAAGACTTCAAAACAGGATTCATGTTCAACATCAACGAAGCCTTTTAGCACCCCCTCTCCTGCTTACGCATAAAAGCGGTTGACGGCTTGCGCCACCGTCAGCACCTCTTCATCGGTCATGACGGGAGAAATGGGCAACGAAAGCACCTCGTCGGCCAACCGCTCGGTAACCGGCAGAGACAGGTGGGCATAACAACGGTAACAGGCCTGCTTGTGAGGCGGAACAGGATAGTGTATGAGGGTGGGAATCTGCTGTTGTTGCAGCGCCTCAATCAGCTCCCGGCGGCGGGGTACCTGCACGACATACTGATGATAGATGTGCCCGGCCTCCGGCTCGGGTTTCATCACCACGGGGGCAGTGATGGCCTCATCATAAAGAGCCGCCAACTGCCGACGGCGACGGTTGTCGTCGTCGATATAGTCGAGCTTCACCGAAAGAAAAGCGGCCTGCAACTCGTCCAAACGGCTGTTATAGCCTCTGTATTGATTATAGTATCGACGTTCCGAACCGTAATTGGCCAAAGCACGAACCGTGCGTGCCAACTCTTCGTCGTGCGTGGCTACCGCCCCGCCATCGCCCAACGCTCCAAGATTCTTTGAGGGATAAAAACTGATTCCTGCCGCATGCCCCAGCGCGGCCGACTTGCGCCCGCCGAAAAGTCCTTCACACAAGGCTTCGGCACCGAGCGACTGCGCAGCGTCTTCGACAACCAACAGGTGATGTCGGCGAGCCACTTCGGCCAAAGATTCGTCCCAGCAGCAACGGCCATAAAGATGCACCGGCAGGACGGCTTTTGTGCGGGGTGTTATGGCAGCCTCGACACGCCGGGTGTCGAGATTGCAGGTTCGTGGCGACGGCTCTACAAATATGGGCGTCAGCCGGTTATCGGTTACCGCCAGCACCGTGGCCACATAGGTATTGGCCGGCACAATGATTTCATCGCCGACAGAGAGTTTTCCCATTTCGATATAGGCCCGCAGGATAAGCCGCAACGCATCAAGGCCATTTCCGCAAGCCACGACATGAGGCACACCGAGGTAAGCCGCCAGGCGGCTCTCAAATGCAGAGACCTGCTGACCCAGAAGATACCACCCCGAATCGATAACGGCAGCGGCAGCCTGCTTCAACGCATCGGCATAGCGGGCATTGATTTTCTGCAAATCCTGAAACTTCATGAACGGCGGGTGTATTGAATAAATGCGTCGTAATCGCGAATGTAATCGTCTTCGTCGTAAAGGTCCGAAGCCAGCACCAGACAGATGGAGCTGGACGAGAATTCCCGCTGTGCCGCCCATATACCGGGCGGTACATGCAGGCCGTAATAGGGGCGGTTCAGTGTCACGACCCGCTGCTCGCGACCATCATCGAGAAAGACCTCGAACGCTCCGGCCGCCGCAACAATAAGTTGGTGGCAGGCCTTGTGGGCATGGGCACCGCGCGACTCGCCACCCGGTATGTCGTAGAGATAAAATATGCGTTTTATCTCAAAGGGAAGTTCGCCCCCACCATGTAAAGGCGTGATATTCCCACCCGGATCATAGATACGGGGCAGGGTCATAAGCTCACAGTCGTGTACCGAAGGGCAGGTCATAGAGGGGATAATCGTTTGTATTCGTCGAAGTCGTATATGTAATCGCTTTCGTCGAAGGCTCCCGACGACAAGACCAGTGCCAAAGAATTGGTAGAGAAATCGGTCAGTTGCCGCCAGGTAAGAGCCGGAAGGTAAACGCCATAATAGGAACGATTCAAGAAATAGCGTTGTTCCTGCCCGTCGGCCCCACGCACGAGTAGTTCGAAACTGCCCGAAAGGGCCACGATAAACTCCTGCTGCGTGCGGTAAGCGTGTCCGCCACGGTACTGGCCGCCGGGAACATCGTATATCCAATATGCGCGTTTGATGTCAAATGGGATATGACGCCCGCCTTCGATAAAAGAGAGGTTACCCCGTCGGTCTTCGATTTTGGGCAACTCAATTTTCCTGACTCCGGTCGTCATAACCATCGCAACGCTATTATTTCCCGGCCTCTCGGGCCAAGGTAATGAGGTATTGTCCGTACTGGTTTTTCTTCATGGGCTCGGCCTGTACCAAAAGTTGCTCGGCGGTAATCCAGCCCTGATTGAAAGCAATCTCTTCGAGGCAGGCAACTTTCCAGCCCTGACGGTGCTCGATGGTCTCTATAAATGCCGATGCCTCAAACAAGGAATCGTGGGTACCGGTGTCGAGCCACGCAAATCCGCGGCCCATAAGTTGCACCTTCAACTCGCCCGAGGCTAGGAATGCCTGATTGACCGAGGTGATTTCAAGTTCTCCTCGGGGCGAGGGCTTTATGCTCTTGGCAATATCTACGACCTTATTGGGATAGAAATAGAGCCCCACCACGGCATAATTACTTTTGGGGTGAGCCGGTTTTTCCTCGATGGAAGTAACATTTCCATCGGCATCAAAAGCGGCAACGCCGTAACGTTCGGGGTCGCTCACCCGGTAGCCGAAAACGGTAGCCAGCCCCTCCTCAGCGTTCTTGACGGCTACCGAAAGCATCGACGAGAAGCTCTGTCCGTAAAAGATATTGTCGCCCAATACCAGACAGGCGGTATCGTCGCCAATAAACTGCTCTCCGATAATGAATGCCTGTGCCAAACCGTCGGGCGAGGGCTGCTCGGCATATTCGAAATGTACGCCAAACTGCGAACCGTCGCCCAGCAGGCGGCGGAATCCCGGCAAATCATAGGGGGTAGATATAATGAGTATATCGCGTATGCCGGCCAGCATAAGGACCGATACGGGATAGTAAATCATCGGTTTGTCGTAGATGGGCAGCATCTGCTTGCTGACTCCCATTGTTATCGGGTATAGACGAGTACCCGACCCTCCGGCCAAAACTATTCCTTTCATGGTATTCAAGGTTATCGGTTGGAATACATCTGTTCGTAATATTTCTGGTAGTCGCCGCTGACGACCTCATCGACCCACTCCTGGTGTTCGAGATACCAGCGTATGGTCTTTTCAATCCCGACAGAGAACGGTGTCTCGGGATACCAGCCCAACTCGCGAGCGGTCTTCGAGGGATCTATCGCATATCGCATATCGTGGCCCAGACGGTCGCCCACATAGGTTATCAGGTCGTAGTTGATGGTATCGAGCGATGTTTTCAGCACAGCCTGGTAACGAGGCTCTTCCTCCATCAAACGGGCAATGGTGTCGATGGTGAGTTTCACGATGTTGATGTTGGTCTCTTCGTTGAAACCGCCGATGTTGTAAACTTCGCCCACACGGCCTCCGGCAAGTACCATGTCGATGGCCTTGGCGTGGTCTTCGACATAGAGCCAGTCACGCACGTTGTCGCCCTTGCCATAGACGGGAAGCTTGCGTCCTTCGAGAATATTCTTTATAATAAGCGGTATGAGCTTTTCGGGGAAGTGATACGGCCCGTAATTGTTGGAACAACGGGTGATGTTGACCGGCATCTTGTACGTTTCATGATAGGCCCTCACAATGAGATCGGCTCCGGTTTTCGATGAAGAGTAGGGCGAACGGGGATCAAGCGGAGTCTCTTCGGTAAAGAATTTCTTTCCGTAGGTCTGGATACGGGTGCGGCCCTTCACGACACGGCGCACATCTTCATCGTCGATGTGCAGGGGCTGGGGGGTATCAAAATCCTTTGACAACGAGCCATAGACCTCATCGGTCGATACTTGCAGGAATTTTTTCCCGGGCAGGTAGGTAGGATAACCCTGGGCATCTTTACCGGTGGTCCAGGCCTTCTTGGCACATTCGAGCATATTCTGTGTGCCAAGGATATTGGTTTGCAGGAAAAGCTGCGGATTGGTAATACTGCGGTCGACGTGCGACTCGGCGGCAAAATTCACCACATAATCGACCACCCGACGGGCAAAAATGTTCGAAACAAGTTCGGCATTGGCAATATCGCCGCGCACAAACTCTACACGGGAATCTTTCAACTCCTCCTTGATGGTTCCAAGATTTCCGGCATATGTCAGTTTGTCGAGAATAACGATGTTGATATCATCGTATTTCTTCAACATGTATTTTACAAAATTCGCTCCGATAAAACCGGCGGCGCCGGTCACCAAATATGTTTTCATAGTCAAATATTAAATTCAGGGCGCAAGATACATATTTTTCGGCAATCTTCTATTTATTGGCGCGGCAATATTTTTTTCGGAGGTTAAATTAGGGAACAGGCCCCGTCCGGCCCCATTTCATTGCCATGGCAGCCATCGGGCGAGACTGCCATTTCATACCATGCTCCTACTCCTATCCTGTTCGGAAAAACCGACACTGTATTATTATATAAGTAGGCACCATACCAGACAAGCCATTGCAGGCAGTCTTGCAGCAAAAGATGAATTAATGCCCGATATATTTTGAACAAGCCCCACTTTTTTGTATTTTTTATTGGTCGAAAGAGAAATAATATCTACTTTTGTCCCATCAAATATTGCCATGTCGAGATAGCAAAATGGGCAAAAAAGATACGCATGTAAAACACGAAGGCACTATCACGCAGATTGATGGTGCTACGGTTCATGTTCGAATCATACAACATTCGGCTTGCGCCGGTTGCCATGTAAAATCGGCTTGCACGGCAGCAGACCGCAGTGAGAAAATCATTGAAACGATATGCCATTTACCCGGACTGTATGTGGGTCAGCCCGTATGGGTAGTCGGTACCGAAGCCATGAGCAACGAGGCTCTGCGGCTGGCTTTCATGTATCCGTTTGCGGTGGTATGCTGCGTATTGGCCGTCTGCTACTACCTCACCGGCGACGAAGGCGTGTCGGGTATTGCCGCCCTACTCTCCCTGCTACCCTACTACCTGGCCCTCTATTTGATGAGAAAAAAAATAAAAAAGTCGCTCGTCTTTACCGTCGAGCCGCAAAAGGCACCCGAAAACCTGTAAACCTATTATAAATTAAGAAGAAATGAGTTTAGTATGGATTGCGACCCTCTCACTGGGGGGTATTGGAGCCATAAGTGCAATCATCTTGTACTTTGTCGCCCAAAAATTCAAAGTCTATGAAGACCCGCGCAACGGACAAGTCGAAGCTGTACTACCCGGAGCCAACTGCGGAGGCTGCGGATACCCCGGCTGTGGAGGTTTCGCCGTCGCGTGTGTGAAAGCCGACTCTCTCGACGGTATGCTGTGCCCCGTAGGTGGAGCTCCCGTCATGGCCAAAATCGCCGCCATATTGGGGAAAGAGGCCGGAGAGGTAACTCCCAAAGTTGCTGTCGTACGCTGCAACGGCACTTGTGCCAACCGCAAAAAGACCAGCCACTACGACGGCGCCAAAACCTGCGCCATCGAAGCTTCGCTGTACAGCGGTGAAACGGGCTGCTCCTATGGCTGCCTGGGCAATGGCGATTGTGAAAACGCCTGCGCTTTCGGAGCCATACACATCAATCCCGAGACACGTCTGCCCGAAGTCGACGAAGCATTGTGTACCGCTTGCGGCGCCTGTGTGAAAGCCTGTCCCAAAGGCATCATCGAGCTGCGCAACAAAGGGCCGAAATCGCGCCGCATGTATGTAAGCTGCGTCAACAAAGACAAAGGAGCCGTCGCCCGCAAGGCCTGCTCGGCTGCCTGCATCGGCTGTGGCAAGTGTGCCAAAGAATGTCCTTTCGACGCCATTACCGTGGCCAACAACGTTGCCTACATCGACTATCAGAAATGCCGTTTATGCCGCAAGTGCGAAGCCGTATGCCCCACCGGAGCCATACACGCCGTAAACTTCCCGCCCCGCAAACCGGCCGAGCCGAAAGTAGATGCCGCCGAAGTAAAGCCCATCATGCCGCAAGCCGAAGCGCCCCAGACGCCCGCGGAGAACGCATAAACACACACCTACACCAAGTCCATTAACAGCATAAAACATACAGATATGTTAAAAACATTTCGGATAGGCGGGGTACACCCCCCCGAGAACAAACTATCTGCCGGACAAGCCATCATAAATGCCGAACTGCCCAAACAGGCTGTCGTGATGCTCTCGCAACACATCGGAGCTCCCGCACAGGCTGTCGTTGCCAAAGGCGACAAGGTAAAAGTGGGTACGCTACTGGCACAAGCCGGCGGATTTGTTTCGGCCAACATTCATTCACCCGTTTCGGGAACCGTTGCCAAAATCGATACTGCCGTCGATGCTGCCGGATACCAACGGCCGGCCATCATCATCGATGTCGAAGGCGACGAATGGGAAGAGAGCATCGACCGCAGCGAAACCCTTGTAAAAGAGTGCAAACTCGATGCCAAAGCCATCATCGACCGCATCAAAGAGTGCGGCATCGTGGGCCTTGGCGGCGCTACGTTCCCCACGCATGTAAAACTCCTGCCGCCCCCGGGAATGACCGCCACCATTCTCATCATCAACGCCGTAGAATGTGAACCGTATCTCACCTCCGACCACCAGCTCATGATGGAAAAAGGCGAAGAGATACTCGTCGGCGTCGAAATACTGCGCAAAGCCATCAACGTAGATCGGGCCGTCATCGGTATCGAAAACAACAAACCCGATGCCATCAAGCACATGAAAGAACTGGCCGCCGACTATCCGGCCATCGAAATCTGCCCGCTAAAAGTGAAATACCCGCAAGGCGGTGAAAAACAACTCATCGACGCCGTTATCCGTCGTCAGGTGCCCAGCGGCGGTCTACCCATCGCCACCGGTGCCGTGGTACAGAACGTAGGTACGGCCTTTGCCGTGTACGAAGCCGTACAGAAAAACAAACCTCTCGTAGAACGCATCGTAACGGTTACCGGCAAATCGCTGGCCAAACCGTCGAACCTGCGCGTTCGCATCGGTACCCCCATCAGCCAACTCATCGACATGTGCGGCGGTCTGCCTCTCGACACGGAGAAGGTTATCTCGGGCGGCCCCATGATGGGAAAAGCCGTCGTGTCGACCGATATGGCCACCACAAAAGGCTGCTCGGGTGTACTCCTTATCCGCGACCTCGAATCACGCCGCGAAGAGATGCAGCCCTGTATCCGTTGCGCCAAATGCGTATCGGCCTGCCCCATGGGCCTGGCCCCCAACGTACTGGCCAAGGCAGCTACCTACCAGAACTGGGAATGTGCCGAAGAAGAGCACGTCATGGACTGCATCGAATGTGGCTCATGCAGCTTCACCTGCCCGGCCCAC